>Ga0126373_10001938_pt1 | contig 14999 bp, 12 predicted proteins | sample PanSoiMetPlot_11_FD_92545 | JGI IMG/M metagenome (GOLD analysis project Ga0126373, IMG submission 92545) | Tropical forest soil microbial communities from Panama - MetaG Plot_11 | ecosystem: Environmental > Terrestrial > Soil > Tropical forest > Bulk soil | place: Panama | collected 2016-02-17 | reverse complement strand
CGAGGAGAACGAAGGGGGTAGTGGAGGTGAAGTGGCGCTCGGAGGCGGCGATCTGGTCGAGTGTGCCGCCGAGGTGGACGGTGGCCGTGCGCAGGCAGTCCTTCGCGGTCCAGGGGATCGGCGAACTGAGGGCGTAGTCGATCTTGAATGCTCCGGCGCCGTAACGAAAGTGTTCGAGTTGCCGGCGATAGGCTGGTGGCAGTTTGGGCCCAGCGATATGGAGAAGCTGACGGGGAGTTATATCGGCGAGGACTAAGTCGGTGTCTGGCAACCTTGTTACTTCCTCGCTGGTTTCGATGCGACCGCCAAGCAATTGGAGGTGATGAGCGAGGGAGTTGGTGAGGGTTTGTGCGCCTCCGCGGAGGATCGGCCAACCGTAGGCGTGTCCGGCGGAGATCAGGACCAGGGCGACGGCCGCGGATGTGGGAGCTTCGAGCGACAAGACCGAATGAGCAGCCATTCCTGCGAAGAGAGCGCGGGCTCGCACGCCCGAGAAACGAGATCGGGCGATCGAAGCTGCGGGCAGAAGCGCGGAGATGCCGAAGCGCGCCAGCAGAAGCGGATGCCGGGGGGCGTGCAGAATGGGGGAGAGGAGATCGGGGACGAGATCGGGGAAGCGGGCCGCTAGCGGTTCGATCAGCGTGCGATACTTGGGGCCGTCGGCTGAATCGAGATTTGCAACCGTATCGGCGATGGAATGTTCGAGCAGGACGGCGGTGCCATCGTCGAGTGGATGAGCGCAGGGGGCAGCGGGTTCGATCCAGGGTATTTCCAGGGGAAGGGAACGGAAGAAGGGGCTTGCGATGGCCATCGGAAAGGCCGAGGAGCCCAGGTCGTGGAGGTATCCGGGAAGCGTGGCCTCGGCAGTGGAACAGGCTCCCCCGATCTGCTGGTTGCGCTCGACTACGGCAGTTGAGACTCCTGCCGAAGCGAGCACAATTGCAGCCGAGAGGCCGTTAGGACCGGAGCCGATGATGGTAGCAGTTGCCATGAATGCCGGGCGAAGAGATGCTGTCGCTGAAGCATCTCAAGGTTTGAGACGGTGTGCGATGAATAAAATCGAGAGCACTTACCGCTATTTGTTTGATTCGGAATATGGTTCAGCGGATCACTTTATCCCGCGATGGCTCTTTTTACGTTGGCTCGGCCTTATTTATTTTTCGGCTTTTTTCGCGTTGCTGTTTCAGGTGCGAGGGCTCATTGGATCGCAGGGCATTCTGCCGGCTGTCGAATATCTGGACATGGTGCGTAGCCTCGGGGTTGGGCGCTTTTGGTATGCGCCTACGCTTCTTTGGTTTTCGAGCAGCGATCATACACTGATGGCCATCTGTTGGATTGGCCTGATTGCCTCAGTTGTTCTGTGTATCAATGTGTGGCCGCGATTGATGCTGTTCGTCTGCTTTGTCTGCTTTCTCTCGTTTGTCAGCGCGGCGCAGGACTTCTCCGGCTACCAGTCGGACGGGATGCTGTTGGAGGCGGGCTTTATTTCGCTGTTTCTTGGCCCGCCTGGTATCTTTCCGGGGCTCGGAGTCGAGCATCGTCCTCCGCGCGCAGCGATTTTTCTGCTCCTGTGGGAGTGGTTTCGAATCTACTTCGAATCGGGCATCGTGAAGCTGGCGAGTGGTGATCCCACGTGGCGAAACCTGACAGCGATGTACGAGTACTACCAGAATGGTCCGTTGCCCACTTGGATTGGATGGTATCTGCAGCATCTGCCACACTGGTTTCATACCGCTACTGCCGGTGCGACGCTTGTGATGGAACTGGTTCTGGTGTGGATGGCGTTCCTTCCGCGGCGGTGGAGGATTGCCTGCTTCTTCATCGTGACGGTTTGGCAGATTGTGGTTATCGCGACGGCGAACTACACGTTTCTTAACTATCTTGTCCTTGCGCTTGCGGTGTTTTTACTGGACGATGCGTTTTTGCAGCGATTCGTCCCGCGGCGTTTCGGCGTGAATCTGAAACGTAGTGGCAGAGTGGGGCACGAAGGAGAGATCTCCCCCGAAGAGGGAGAGATCCGAGCGCAGTCGCCTGTTTTGGCGGGCGTTCGCACGGCCACAGTCGCTTTTGTGCTCACTTGGATCTTCTACGCGACATCGGTTCCGCTTGTGCAGATGTTCTGGCGCGGTGTTCCGCTTCCGACCCGGCCCATCGCTGCGCTCGAACCCTTCCGCATTGCGAACCAGTATGGACTGTTCGCCGTGATGACGCCGCATCGCTACGAGATCGAGTTTCAGGGATCGAACGACGGAGAGAATTGGGTTGCCTATCCGTTTCGCTACAAGCCCCAGGACGTGAAGGTTCGCCCGGGTATTTATGCACCTTATCAACCGCGCTTTGATTGGAATCTGTGGTTTGCGTCGCTTGGCTCGTGGCAGCAAAATCTGATGGTTCCGCGGACAGAAGAACTTCTTCTGGAGAACGATGGTGATGTGTTGGGGCTGTTTGCGGGCAATCCCTTCTCGAGTACGCCACCGCGCTTTGTCCGTACGGTGCTCTGGCAATACTGGTTCAGTACGATGGAAGAGAGACGCAGAGAAGGCGTCTGGTGGCGGCGCCAGTTGCTTTCGGCATATGCGCCAACACTTACCAGGCTCCCTAACGGCAGATTCGCGGCTGTAGATCCCAGCACTCTCAGTGAGCCGCAGCGACCCTAACTGCGCGATTCACCTGCGGCATTAGCCGCGGATTCGGAGGCGGAGAGGCTATGCGCTCAGCCTGTGCTGCTGAATCTTATAGAGCAAGGTGCGATAACTGATGTTCAGGTTTTGTGCTGCTCTTCTTCGGTTCCATCCGGTTGCCGATAGAGCGCTCTGGAGCATACGAATCTCTGCTTCATTCTTGACTTCATTCACGGCGCCCTTCATGCCTACCGCGGCGGGAGGCTTGATTGTGGCTAGCGGCGTGCTCGCGTCTTCGGCGGGAGACGCGACTCTTGCACAGGTCTTGGCACGCAGATCGTTGTAGGCAGATTCTTCATCCTGCAATATGAGCGTACGGGTGACGAAGTTGCGCAATTCGCGAAGGTTTCCGGGCCAATGGTATTCCTGGGCCGCCTCCATGATGCGGTCCGAAGGAATGAACAGCCTGCCGAGTTCGAGAGCCCCCCTATGAAACATTTGCCCCATCAGGAGAGGTATCTCCTGGCGGCGCTCACGCAGCGGGGGAACGGTGATGGTGAGGGTATTGAGGCGATAGTAAAGGTCTTCGCGGAAGCGTCGCTCCGCGATTGCATCCTGCATATTGATATTGGTCGCGGCCAGGATGCGAACATCGACTCGAGAGGAGGAGCGGGCTCCCAAACGGCAAAACGAGCCGTCCTGCAGGACATGAAGCAGCTTGGCCTGCATCTGGGGGCTCATTTCACCGATCTCGTCCAGCAGAAGAGTTCCCTTGTTGGCGAGTTCGAACATGCCTGGCTTTGACCGTGTTGCTCCAGTGAAAGCTCCGGCTTCATAGCCAAAGAGTTCACTTTCCAGGAGTTCATTGGGCAACGCAGCGCAATTGATATTGAGCAGCTTCTTCTCTGAGTTCGCGTGGTACTTGTGCAGCAGCATTGCCACGATTTCTTTGCCGACGCCGCTTTCGCCCAAGATAAGGACAGGAATATCAACGGGAGCGAGGACCCTGATGTCTCTGTAGAGCTGCATCATGATTGGCGATGCGGCCATGAAGAAGCGGTTATCGTCAAGCTCCTCCATGTGGTAGTGGGGAACTTTCGAAGACGGTGTGACCATTGGACTTGGGGACAGAGCCTTGTCGAAATGGGGCTGGGCCGTCACTATTTCGAAGTCATGGCGGGTGAGCGGCATAGTGAGCACTTTATGGATGTGCCATTGTGCCGCGTGAGCTTTCCATGATGTGTCTCCCACCTCGGAGAGGATGCATATCTTTTCGCTATCGAGGTGCTCAAGGAGCGAGGGGGCAAAGAGGCTTTCCTTTGGGGAGTTCTTTGCTGCGTGAATCACGAGGAAACTTACAGTCAGTCCCCGGTGCAAGAGTTGAAGCACTTCTGTGGGAGAACTGACGCAGATGACTTTGCAACGGTCCGATTCGAGGGATTTGCGAATCATCCTGCAAATGTCGATGTTGTCACTGATCACTAATATTTGAACGGAACTCATCATCAAAGCCACCTCAAAACGAATTTGAAGGTCGAGGGTGTGTATAAGACCGAGCTACACCGACTCGGTCATCACTGACCTGCATTGATTGTGTTGGGGCCTTGTAGGGGAACCGGAGAACCTTTTGCAAGAATACATCGGACTATCAGCGACTGGCGATAGCGTGTCGAAAGAGAAACAGCGAATCACGATCACCGACTCATCCAAGCCCGTGGACTTGCATGCAGTCAGTGGAGCGAATCTAATGCCAGCCTCCAACAGTGTCAAACAAAAAAATGCAAACATCAGTGCAGAATATTTGAACATTTTGCGCATCGAAGCTAATTCAACGTATACCAAAAGATACGTGGGAACGGTTGAAGTCAGATTGCCCAAGAAAATAGCAAAAAGCGCATAGTTACCAGCGCGAATCTTGGTAACCGTTTAGTGCAAAGTTTTGTCAACTTCGCTAGGTATCTCCGATCCACGAGGCGGATTTCATCTGAACGCCGTGTGATTCGCACTCGAACGACGGCGGCGAGGATCTTCAAATTGCACGGATCGGGTGTGCCAATGTGTAGTTCTCAGCTGGCTCACGGCATTTCTACCACCCATCATCGTCGCGGAATTGCCGAAGAATACTTGCAATTATTTGTTGCGCCGATATGCAAGCTGCTATAACTCACGATCACCGTGGAAGAGCCTTGTGCCGCCAGCAAGAGGGTAGAAGTCTGCGTAAATCGAGTGATCTGCAAGGCTTCCTTCGAGTCCTTGGATTATGGTCATTGACGTGCTGTTGATCATCGCAATCCAAGAAGAAGCTCGAAGGTTGAGCACTTGAGTAGAGCGAGGAGATGTAGCTCACAGGGCGGAGCTATGTCACGGTGACGAAGACCAAGAGATTTGCCCACGATGAAGAGGAGTGCAAAACAAGATGGCGACCTTGCCCAACATCGATATCAAAACACCGGAAGCATCGGATTGGTGGGCGCTCTACACGCGTCATCAGCATGAGAGGGCAGTGGCCGACATGCTTTCGACGAAGGGATTTGAAGTGTTTCTGCCGCTGTATGCATCAGTACGGCGGTGGAAAGACAGGAACAAGACGCTTTCCCTTCCGCTCTTTCCTTGCTATGTCTTCGTCCGCGGAGGGCTGGACCGGAGGCTACAGGTTGTAACGACTCCGGGAGTTCACATGATTTTGTTTCATGGGGAGCAGGTAGCGATGATCCCTGAGGCGGAGATTGGGGCGATTCGAACGGCGGTTGAAGGCCCGTATCGTGTCGAGCCTCATCCCTTTCTGAAGTGCGGAGAGCGGGTTCGCGTTACCCGGGGCTCCCTTGAAGGGGTTGAAGGGATTCTGACTCGCAAAAAAGGCCTGTATCGCTTGGTCCTCTCCGTGGAGATGATGGCGCAGTCTGTGGCCGTGGAGATCGACGCTTCTGACGTGTCGCCCGTGAAATCAAGCGACTTCCGGGGCATGGCTCCAGTGAGGCAAGCGGTTGAAATTCGAAGATACGGTGCGACGCTGAATTAGGAGGCGGTCTTGAGACGAAACGTTGAGCGCGCGAGGGAAGTGGGAACCCTGATCCTTCTTGCGAGCTCTCTATTCAATCTGGCGCAAGCAGCTGCTCAGGTGAATCGAGGACTGGCGGCGAGTTCTGTCACGTCGGCGCCTGCGCAACCCTTGGGGCCTTCTGCCAACATGCCGGCGGATCTCGGTAATGACTTCGTCATTGGCATTGATGACGTTTTGGCGATCGATGTCTGGAAGGAACCCGACCTAAGCAGGAAGAGTCAAGTACGATCGGACGGTAAGATTTCACTACCCTTGATGGGGGAAGTGCAGGCAGCGGGACGGACTCCCCTGCAGCTGGAACAAGACATCGCGAGCAAACTCCAAAACTACCTGGCCAAACCAAAGGTCACGGTGATGGTTGAGCAGGTCAATAGTAAGAAGTTCAACATTCTAGGGCAGGTGACAAAACCGGGGGCATACCCTCTTTCACTTGCTCCGACGGTCATGGACGCCATTGCGACTGCCGGCGGGCTCCGTGACTTCGCGAAACAAAAAAACATCTATGTGCTCCGGCATAATCCCAGTGGTGGTGAGTCCCGCATTAATTTCAACTACAAGGAATTCATCAAAGGCGGAAATCCAGCACAGAATGTCAAGCTAGAGCCGCATGACACCGTTGTCGTGCCATGACAGCTATATGTACGTGTTCATTTCTTTATCAATCTGGCACTGCTTGAGACTGCGTTTGCATGGCTTCAGATTGAACCCGTGATCGTTCCGTGAAAACTGTCGTGCATCTCTATCGCTTTCTCGGTTTAGCGTTGCTTGCTACTATTCCAGCTTGGTCTCAGTTGAGCGTGATTCCCTACGAGACCTCAACTTCAACAGTCGACGAATCAATGAAAACCCCCCCTCCGGTGAGTGGTCAAGCCTATCCAGCTATAACCGAATCTGAAAAACGATCAAATTATCTTAGCGCAGGATTGACACTTATCACGGCTCGCAACTCCAATGTCGCGGTGGGTACGGATACAACACCTGCAAGCGATAGCAACTACTCCATCTTGCCTACAATTTCTCTAAACCAGACTACTCCACGAAACGATATGACATTGACATATAGCCCTGGCTTTACGCTATATCGGGGCACAAGTGCACTTAACTCGATGGATCAGACTGGCGCGTTTAATTGGAAGTACCGAATAAGTGAACACACGAACGTCACAGCGGGGGACTACTTTGAAAAGAGTTCCAATATATTCAATCAGCTCTATCCTATAGGAGGAGTAGTAATATTTGGCTCTGGCCAGTCTCCTTCAGCAGAAGTTGTGGCTCCTAACGCTAACCGATTAAGCAACACTGCAAATGTAGGGGTGAACACTCAATTCAGCAGAGACGGCATGATTGGCGCTAATGGAACTTTCACAAAGACTAGATACTCCAATGCGGACGAGGCTTCTGACGTCTCTGATTCAAATTCGGAAGGAGGCTCTGTCTTTTACAGTCGGCGCTTGTCCAACGTGCACTACTTAGGTGGAACCTATCAATATGTAAGAAGTAGCAGTCATCCAGTCAGTACACAGACAGCGTCTGTCAACATTTCAACGGAAGTTCAGACACATACACTTTCGGCTTTCTATACGGTCTATCTGAATCCTAGGTTGTCATTGTCTTTTGTGATTGGCCCGCAATATTTCAACGTCGCTCAAGCTCCGTCACCACCTCTTCGCGCATGGACACCTTACGCCGCAGTGAGCCTTGAGTGGCGAAGGAGCCGGACCAACTGGATCGCGAGCTATGCACGAACTGTTGTTGGAGATACTGGACTATCCGGAGCTTTCTATTCGAATAGTGTAGCTACCTCTGTGCGCTGGCTCCTGGGGCGCAGGTGGACTGTAGAACTGTCGGCGAACCTCTTTATTATCAATAATGTTACGCCGCTCGTATTCTCCTCAAGCCCTGACGGAAACACTGTTTCTGGAGCCGTCTCGGTCCGGCGCGTACTTGATGAGCACTTTGCGGTGGAATTTCGATACGCACAATTACACCAGAGTTATGACGGCGTCGCGACACTTGCCGCTGTACCCGATTCCGGTCGGGTATCTATCTCAATTTCCTATCAGTTGAGGCGATCACTAGGAAGATAGTTTATGGAAGAAATGGACGAACAAGGTAGCTCAAAAGGGCTGGATGTCGAGCGCTACTTACAGATAGTGCGTCGCCGCTATGTCCAGTTCTTATTCATAGCGTTTCTTGGGTGGCTTGTCGTGTGGGGTGTGAGCTGGGTTCTGCCGGCACGTTACAAGTCGAGCACGCTGATCCTGGTAGAGCAACCTACAATGCCAAAGAATTACGTTACGCCGAATATAAACGATGATTTACAGAGTCGTTTGCAAAGTATGAAACAACAAATTCTGAGCCGTACGCGTCTTCTTTTGATTATCGACAAATTGCATTTATATAGTGATAGCTCTCGCCGCCAGATCACGCTGGATGAAAGAGTTGAACGCCTGGGCAAGAACATCGACGTCGAGCTTGTACACGACTCTGGAGGGAACCAAATCACCGCCTTCAAAATTAGCTATTCGGCGCCTAACCCCAAGATCGCCCAGCAAGTGACAAACGAATTGTCGAACCTTTTTATTACCGAAAATCTGAAGGTTCGCCAGCAGCAATCCGAGGATACGACGAACTTTATCGGAGAACATTTAGAGATCGCGCGCACGAGCCTAGCTGAGCAGGAAGCGAGGGTCCGAGAGTTCAAGGGAAAGCATGAGGGTGAATTGCCCTCTCAGGAGACAAGTAATCTCCAGATTTTGAGCGGGCTCCAGTCGCAGCTTCAAAACGAGCAGGACACTCTCAATGCGGCAAAACAGCAGCGAATATATCTTCAGACACTAATTGAGCAATATCGCGCCACCCATCCCGCCACTCGAACGGCAGACGGGGCGCCGACAAGCTTGACAGCGATAGATCAAGAACTCGCTCGCCTTAGGTCGAAGGTGGCTGATCTCAAATCACGCTACACCGACCATTACCCTGAGATTGAGGACTTGAAGGATCAGATTGCCAATACGGAAAAGTCAAGAGCGGCGTTGGTTGCTGAACTGAAAACGACGGGCACTAGAGAGAGGTCAGTGGAAGACGCGATTACCGTAACCGACCCAGCATTGTTGCAATTGCAAAGCCAGGTGCAAGCCAATCAGGCTGAGATTGCGAATCGCGACCAGGCAATTGCGGTGCTGAAAGCGAAAGTAGGTAGTTATCAGGACCGTTTAGACAATGAGCCAGCACGGGAGCAGGAGTTAGCAGATCTAACCCGCGACTACGAACAATCTAAGGCCAATTACGACGATCTCTTGAGGAAGCGAAACGAGTCGCAGATGGCAACCAGCATGGAGCAGATGCAGCAGGGTGAGCGGTTCAGCATTCTCGATCCTCCAGGCTTGCCTCAGAAGCCGGCCTTCCCAAACCGTCTCCAATTAAGCGGGATAGGGGTAGGCTTTGGTTTTGTTTTGGGCCTCCTGTTTGTTATTGCATCTGAAGCCTTGGACAATCGCCTTCATAGTGAAAAAGAGATTTCAGGATTGCTTCCGGTCGCGGTTATCTCCGAAATTCCTGAGATCGTGAGTCTGTCGGATGAACGGGGAGGCAAGCGAAGACTCGTCTTCGGATGGACAATGGCCGCACTAGTCGTTGCCATAATCCTAGCCGGGTCCGCACTTAGCTATCTGCATGGTTAGGGCTTAGTTTCCTAAATGTACGAAGCGTTCTTCAATCTCACACGGAATCCATTCGAACTCGCGCCAGATCCTGCTTGTTTTGTTCCGACTAAACGGCACAACGAAGCTCTGGCGGCGCTCTACTATGGAATCAGGAGGCATAAGGGCTTTGTTGTGCTGACCGGAGAGGTGGGGACGGGGAAGACCCTGTTGCTCCGATGTTTGCTGGGTCTATTACGGGATAGCAAGGACGTTGCTTACGCTTATGTCTTCAATGGCCGGCTCTCTCCTACTGAGTTTCTCCAATACATTCTCTATGACTTTGGTCTCCCGGCGGCGGGTAAGAGCAAGAGCGAGCTATTGTTTGCGCTAGGTCAATTCCTCGTCTCCAGAGGGGCAAGGAACATGACGACCATCCTGATCGTGGATGAAGCACACCATCTATCAGCGGACATCCTAGAGGAAGTTCGGCTCCTATCAAATCTGGAGACGGACAATGAGAAATTGTTGCAGATCATCCTGGTCGGTCAACCCGAACTTAATGAAAAGCTGGATTCACCTTCCCTTAGGCAACTCAAGCAAAGGATTGCAGTCCGTACCCATCTTGGTTCTCTGGATATCAATGAAGTAGAGCGCTATATCCGTCAGCGGCTGACGATCGCTGGAGGGATCTCATCTCCTAATCCGCTGTTCTCCGCACAGGCGATCGCCGCAGTGTATCGCCAATCGCGTGGACTACCTCGTCTGATCAATACGATTTGCGACAATGCGCTGGTTACTGCCTATGCGAAACGTCTGCCGAACGTAACTCCGGATGTCATCGCGGATGTGGCAAAAGAGTTTCGCCTTGATGTGTATTCACCAGAGCCCAAGGGTCCTAATGAGATAGGCGACCGACGAGTCGCAGATTTGCTACTTGAGCTGTATGCCGCTTTGCAAAAAACTAGTACAAGAGACCTTAATGCAGACGGGCATACAACGGCTGAAGTGATCAAACATGAGCCATATATTTGACGGATTGCAAAGATCTGAAAGTGAGCGCTCTGACATCGATCTGTCCGAGTCGCAGGTGACTGAGCTCCTAAAACGTGCTGAGCAACGCGCAGCGTCGAAATGGGAAGCCTCGGCTGTGCCGGAGGCAGCGGAGTTGGTGAAGAACGGCGCGCCCGACACAAACCTTCGTTCTATTGAGGAGCAAGCGTTTGCGACCACTCCGATAGCCTCTGCAGTGCTCGAGCCCGTGCTGACTCGTGAACCTGTAGACGCGTTCTCTCAGTTTCGATCCCTAGAAATCTTTCTCTCACCGCAAAGTCGGCTACCTTGTCTTACAGATCCCGAAAGCCCCGCGGCGGAGGCTATTCGTTTATTGAGTGTGCGGTTGCAACATTTGGGGCGAGATCGCCTCCTCAAGAAGGCGCTGATTACGAGCACAATTCCTGAAGAAGGTAAGAGCATGGTCGCTGCTAACCTGGCTTGTGCGCTTGCACTAAGAACACAGCAGAAAGTTTTGTTGCTCGAGGGAGATCTGCGACGCCCTTCGTTGTACCAGACGTTTGGGTTGAAGCGAAATCCCGGACTGTGTCAATGGCTAGCGGGGAACAGTTGTCTAACAAAGAGCGTCTATCATCTCAAAAACGCCGGCATCTGGCTGTTGCCAGCCGGCAGCACTCCGAGCAATGCGTTGGAACTTCTACAATCAGGGGAACTACGTACTCTGATGGATCAGTTGGCTGCGTTATTTGACTGGATCATCATCGACTCTCCTCCAATTCTCCCCTTGGCTGATACGAGCGTATGGATGAGGTTAGCTGATGGGATTCTTTTGGTTACACGCCAGGGGACAACAGAGAAGCCACGATTGTTGAAGGGGCTCGAGGCGGTAGAGTCTTCCAAACTGATCGGAGCATTGGTAAATGGTTCCAAGAGCGCCGTTACAAGCTACTACTAACGTTCCTATCACCCCGCGGTCACAACGCAGCAGCCTGCCGAGATTTCTAATTGAGAGCAAAAGTGAGAAGAACCTAGAAACAGACTGGGCAATCCAACGTTGTCGGTTTCTGACAGGAGGCTTCTTTGAGAATGCTCTCACCCCTCCTGGCCCTGAACTAAGACATTCCGTGAGAGAGAGGAGCTCATTGTGGCTCTGTTACGCATGGCCAAAGCAAAATCTGCTGACCCGCTAATTGACCACCTATCACCCGGCGCCCATGAGGTATTGAACGAAGGCCCCTTCAGGCGCATGATTGCAGTCGAGCGCAAAAGAACGGAGCGTTCTGGGGAGCCATTTTTGCTTATGCTGCTGGAGGCAGGCAATTCTCAGGCGTCTACCAATTATGAGACCGCTCTGGAAAATATTCTGTGCATTCTTCCGTTATCAATCAGGGAGACTGATGTAATCGGGTGGTATAAGGATCGAAGAACGGTCGGAGTAATGTTCACAGGGATTACGCGCAATGACAAAAACTCAATCCTAAGCGTAATTCTTAGCAAGGTCAGTGTCACTTTGCGAGATCAATTGTTGCCAGACGAATTCAATCAAGTCAGCATTTCATTTCACTTTTTCCCGGATAGCTGGAGTGACGGTGATTCTGACCGGCCAAGCAATGCAGCTCTGTATCCTGATCTATTGAATCCGGACAAGAGCACGGAGTCGTTGCTGCGGGTCAAGCAGGCGATTGATATTGTTGGTAGCGGTTTGGCATTAACTCTTTGCGCCCCGTTATTTGCATTAATTGCGATGGCAATCAAGGTGTCATCCGACGGCCCTGTATTCTTTCGACAGCAGCGAGTGGGGCAGTACGGTAAATGCTTTACCTTCCTAAAATTCAGGTCGATGCACAGCGACAGTGATTCCAGCGTGCATAAGGAGTACGTCACAAAACTGATTGCCGGTCAGATCGAACATCCAGCCGTTGTTGACAAAGGAAAGGCACTTTACAAGATAACGGGCGACAAGAGAGTCACGGCAGTAGGAAGGTTCATCCGGAGAACCAGTCTGGACGAGTTGCCTCAGCTTATTAATGTCTTGAGAGGGGAAATGTCACTAGTTGGTCCACGGCCAGCTATTCCATATGAATTGGCAGCCTACCAAACTTGGCATCGACGAAGAATATTGGAAGTGAAACCGGGCATCACTGGATTGTGGCAGGTTAGCGGTCGCAGCAGAGTGAAATTTGATGAGATGGTGCGGCTGGATCTGCGCTACGCGACATCCTGGTCTCCGTGGCTAGATCTTATGATTCTTTTGCGTACACCACGAGCGGTCATAGGTGGCACCGGAGCGTGTTGAACCAACACTAAATGTGCAGACGCTTGTTAACCATGACATGCAAGAAACTGGCACGAAGGCCATTACCGAAGGTGGTCCGGATTAGGCAGCATGAAATTGCAAGTGATATCAGGCAGTTAACGCAACTATCTTGCTATGCAGGCGAATGGCTATCTAAGTGCACCTTTACTCGGTATAGACAGACCTAGATAAGCTGCTCCCATAAGGGGCTTGGTGCTCACAGGGCGAAGCTTTGTGCAAAACTCGCTGTGTCGATGCCCAGCAATTCAAATCAAGTCAGTGTCGCGAATGGTGGAGCATCTCACATGAATTTCGGCGTAATCGGTTACGGCTATTGGGGACCAAATATCGTGAGAAACCTCACGAACTTGGATGAGGTCCAAGTAATCGCCATCGCGGAGATGAACCCATGCGCGAGGAAGCGTGCACAAAAGGACTATCCGGGAATTGATGTTGTACCAGATGCATCTGCGGTTGTCACTTCATCCAAGGTCGATGCTGTTGCAGTCATAACTCCAGTCTGGACTCACTATGAGTTAGCAAAGGCTGCACTGGAACATGGTAAGCACGTATTTGTTGAAAAACCATTTACAAGCAATGCCGCGCAAGCCGAGGAGCTAATCGATATTGCCAAGAAAAATAATCTTCGGATAATGGTAGACCACACATTCCTGTTCACTGGGGCGGTAAGAAAAATTCTGCACCTCCTCGAGGAGGGAATGCTGGGTAAGCTTTACTATTACGATGCCACCCGAGTAAATCTTGGTCTTTTCCAGCACGATGTAAACGTCCTATGGGATCTTGCACCTCACGATCTTTCCATCATGGACTATCTCATCAAAGCAAGCCCGGAGGCAATTGTAGCGACCGGTCAAAAGCATCTCAATGGCTGTGAAGATATAGCCTTCATGACTGTCTATTTCCCGGAAAAGGTTATCGCACACATAAATGTCAATTGGCTCTCACCGGTAAAAGTGAGGACGACGCTTTTGGGTGGGGAGAGGCGAATGTTGGTGTGGAATGATCTGGAAGCTGACGAAAAGGTAAAAGTGTATGACAAGGGAGTGGATATTACTAACCGTGAGGGCGTGTATGAACTGCTGGTGAATTATCGATCCGGCGATATGTGGGCTCCGCAGCTGGAACGGGTAGAGGCCTTGCACCAGGAACTGGCCTACTTTGTGGAATGCGTTGCAAGTGGAAAGGATCCCTTCAACGATGGGTGTGCTGGGTTGCGGGTGGTAAAGATGCTCGAAGCAGCTAGCCAATCTTTGAGCAACAGAGGGTCTCTGGTTTATCTATGAACCCATACATCAATATTGCGGAGGACGTCAAATTGGGGAGGAATGTCCGCTTAGCGCAGTTTATAAACCTATATGGTTGCGAAATTGGCGACGATACAAAAATAGGTGCATTCGTTGAAATTCAGAAAAATTCGGTTGTGGGCCAACGATGTAAGATTTCGAGTCACTCGTTTATTTGTGAAGGTGTCACAGTTGAAGACAATGTCTTCATCGGGCACGGAGTGACGTTCATAAACGATCGTTATCCCCGAGCGACAACCGTGGAAGGGAATCTGCAGACAGAGGCCGATTGGAAAGTGGGGCGCACAATCATAAAGAAAGGCGCCTCTATCGGCTCAGGTGCGACGATTCTGGCCAATACAAGTATTGGTGAGAACGCGATTGTCGGAGCTGGTAGCGTCGTAACCAAAGATGTTCCACCGAATTCGATCGTTGCTGGAAATCCGGCCAGAGTGCTGCGTTACCTAGAACAGACTGTGGAAGCTCACGATGCCCATCCTTAACGACATGCCGAATAACATTCCTTTCGTTGATCTTATTACCCCGCACATGGAACTCGAAGAAGAGCTCACAAGTGTCTTCCATAGGGCTCTCCGGAGTGCTGGGTTCATCGGTGGACCAATGGTAGAGGAGTTTGAACGGGCGTTTGCTAAGTTTTGTAACGTTGATCATTCTGTAGCGGTAAGCAGCGGCACGGACGCATTGCGCTTTGCAATCATGTCTTCCGGAGTCCACCCGGGTGATGCTGTTCTTACTGTTCCTCACACCTTCATCGCCACGACTGAAGCTATCTCGCAGGCAGGCGCCATTCCTGAATTTGTTGATATCGACGAGCGGACGTATAACATGTCGCCGGAGCTGCTGCAACAGTATTTGGAGGAACAGTGCACATGGGATAGGTCTGGGAAGCTCGTCAGCCTCCGAAACGGGCGGCATGTAACGGCAGTTGTGCCCGTACATCTCTACGGCCAGATGGCTGACATGGATGCAATCATGAGATTAGCGGATCAGTACGGTCTGATTGTGATCGAAGATGCATGTCAGGCGCATGGTGCTGAATAT
>Ga0126373_10001936_pt1 | contig 15012 bp, 9 predicted proteins | sample PanSoiMetPlot_11_FD_92545 | JGI IMG/M metagenome (GOLD analysis project Ga0126373, IMG submission 92545) | Tropical forest soil microbial communities from Panama - MetaG Plot_11 | ecosystem: Environmental > Terrestrial > Soil > Tropical forest > Bulk soil | place: Panama | collected 2016-02-17 | reverse complement strand
TCGACATCCGCAAGCAGGCAGAACATGGCGCCGCCCCAGTAAGTACGACCCCAGGTGTGCGTGCGGTCGAGCCCCTCATCGCCCGGCTGCGGCATGCCCCGCGGCATCTGGCGCAGCTCCTCCTGCCACACGTCGAGCTCGGTGCGGTTGCCGGCCTGCACGCGGGCCACGCCCTCGACGTAGGTGGCGATCCCTTCCGACAACCACGCGTGCTCCTCGCCGGTGTCCGGCAGCGCCAGGTGTGTCATCTCGTGCACCAGCACCCAGTCGGACTCCAGTTGCGCCGCATTCACATTTGTCCCAACCCGCACCTCGATGCGCGCGTCCGGATCGGCAAACGTACGGCCACCTTGCACGCCGGCGCCGGGCTCGCTGCGTATCCGCAGCCACAGCTCCTTCACGGGGAAGCGGCCATAGTAGTGCGCCACGATGCTCGCCGAGCGCCGTACCCACTCGGTGAGCAATGCCGCACCGCCGGTGAAGTTTCCCGCGGCGACGTCCAGGTGCACGGCCGTGCCCTCGACAGTGAGGTTCGCGGCATCGGCCAACGCACGCCTGCCTCCACCGCCGAGCGCCAGTGCGCAGGCGAGTGAGCGGAGCGCGGTGCGCCGGCTGATCACGCGGCCTCCGTCGCGCGCAGTCTGGCCGAAGAGCACGCGCCGCTTGGCGTCGTCCAGTAATGGAGGTCGATCATCCGTGGTTCTCCTGGCCCGCGGAGGCTATGGTACAACCGGTCATGAGTGACGAACGTGCACGGACGATCGGCGCGCTGCGCGCGACGGGTTTCGCGTTCCTGTCGCCGGAGGCCGCCACTGCAGCATTGGCGCTGCCCCCGGCTGGTCTCGTGGCGCTCGCGGATAGTTGGGAACGGCTGCCGCGCGATGCCTACCTGAGGGATGGCGGCCACTATCGCGCGCGGCGCCATAGCTGCTTCGTGCAGAGCTTCGATCCGCCCGGTCTCGAGATGGTGCCGCACCGGCCGCACTGGCAACCCACTTCCTACAATGCGCTGCACGGCGGTCTGACGCGCTGGTTCGAGCCCATCACCCCGGAGGTAAGCGGCGCTCCCGCGTGGCGGGCGCTGCTCGGCGCGCTCGGCGCCCTGTTCGCCGAAGTTGCGCCGGTGCCGCGCTGGTACATCGAGGCGCATCAGTTTCGCATCGACACCGCTGGGGGCATCGGCCGTCCGACGCCCGAAGGCGCGCACCGCGACGGCGTGGACTTCGTCGCGGTCGTGCTGGTGGCGCGGCGCCACGTGCGCGGCGGAGAGACGCGGGTGTTCGATGCCGCAGGACAGGCCGGTGTGCGCTTCACCATGCAGCACAGCGGGGCGATGCTGCTCATGGACGATGCGCGCGTGATTCACGAGACCACGCCCATTCAGCCCGAGGGCGGGGAGGGCGTGCGCGACACGCTGGTGCTCACCTATCGAGCCGCGGGATTCCAGGCGCCGGATGCGCCGTAGAGTGAGGGACTAGCCCCGGGAGGGGCGGCCGTCGATCCAGGTCTCGCGGACGTGCAGCTGCTCGTCGGTGAGCACGAGGTTGGCACGGTAGCCGGCGGCGATGCGGCCGGTGTCGTTTCCCAAGCCGAGAAACTCGGCCGGCGAGGCACTTGCCATGGCCACCGCCTCGGCGAGCGGCAGTCCAAGCATCGACATCGCATTGCGCACGCAGCTCGCCATGTCGATGCTGGAGCCCGCGAGCCGCCCGTCCTCATCCAGACACACCGTGCCATGCACGGAGATGCGCCGTCCCTGCAGGCTGAAGGAAGCGTTGTTGGTGCCGACGCTCGGCATGGCATCCGTCACCAGCATGAAGCGCGCGTGGTCCTTGCACTTGAGCGCCAGCCGCAGCACCACCGGATCGGTGTGCACACCATCCACGATGATGCCGCAGTAGCTGCCGGGGTCGCTGAGCGCCGCGCCAACCACGCCGGGCTCGCGCCCGGTGAGCTGCGACATGGCGTTGAAGAGATGCGTGAAGCCGGTGACGCCGTGCTCGAGCGCCGCTTGCATCTCCACGTAGGTTGCGTTGGTGTGCCCGGCTGAGACCACCACGCCCGCCCGCACCAGTTTCTCGATGAGCTCGGGTGTGGTCATCTCGGGGGCGAGTGTCACCAGGGTACGGCCCTCGCTGAGGGAGCTGAGGAGGCCGAGGGCGCTCGGATCGAGCTCGCGCAGTTTTGCCCGGTCGTGCACGCCCTTGCGCGCGGCGTTCAGAAACGGCCCCTCGATATGAATACCCAGGACGCCCGGCACCCCTTCCTCGAGCGCCGCGCGCACCGCGGCGATGGCGCGCGCCACGACGTCGAGGTCGGCGCTGATCAGGGTGGGAAGAAAACCGGTGGTGCCGAAGCGGCGGTGCGCGGCACCGATGGCGCGGATCGATTCCACGCTCGGCGCATCGTTGAAGAGCACGCCGCCGCCGCCGTTCACCTGCGAGTCGATGAATCCCGGCAGCAGCAGTCCCCCGCCGAGATCGTAGCGCTCGGCATTGCGACAGCGCGGGTCGCGATCGGCCACGATGTCGACGATGCGCGTCCCCTCGACCAACACCGCGTGGCCTTCGACCACGGTAGCCTCGTGCAGTACGCGGCCGTTCATGAGTGCCAACGTCATCAAACGGTCTCCGTGACCTTGTGCAGATGCGGCGGGTGATCGGGGTCGCCGCCGCGCGCCAGCGATAGCGCGTTCGCCAGACGATAAAAGCTCTGTGTGAAGAGCAATGGCTCGATCACCGGGTGCGTCTCGAGTGCCGGCAACACCGTGGCACCGCGCGCGCTGCCGCCGGCGAGCAGCACATCCGCCCCCGCGCCGGCAAGCTCGCCGGCCAACGCCACGACGCCCGCGCGGCTTTCGTCGTCCTGGGAAAAAACCAGCAGCGGAAACCCCGGCCGCACCAGTGCCATCGGTCCGTGACGCAGCTCCGCCGCACTGATCGCTTCGGCGTGCAGGGCGCAGGTTTCCTTGAATTTGAGCGCCGCCTCCTGCGCCACGGCCAGTCCCAGGCCGCGGCCGATCACATACAGGTCGTTGGCGTGCACGAGGCGCGCGGCGGCGACGCTCCAGTCGAGCTCCCAGGCGCGCGCCAGCAGCTGCGGCGACTGCTGCTGGGCGGCAATCAATTGCGCATCGCGCGCCCACGCGGACACCAGCTGCACGATCGCACTGAGCGAGGCGATGTAGGACTTGGTGGCTGCCACACTGCGCTCGGCGCCGGCGCGCAGCGGCAGCACCTCGTCGGCGAGCTGCGCGAGCGGCGAGCTCTCTGCGTTGACGAGCGCCAGGACGCACGCCCCGGCAGCGCGCGCGCTGCTGACCGTCGCGAGCAGGTCGGGACTGGCCCCGGACTGAGAGATCGCCAGCATCAGGCTGCCGGCGAGGTCAGGTCGCGCATCGTAGACTGAGCTGACCGAGGGTGCGGCCGAGGAGGTGAGGAGTCCGAGGCGCGTCTCGATGAGGTAGCGCGCGAACGTGGCGGCGTGATCGGAGCTGCCACGGGCGCAGGTGACCACGGCGCGCGGCGGGTGTGCGCGCAGCCGCTCGGCGAGGCGCGCGATGCGCGGCGCATTGGCCTGCAGCTGCTCGTGCACGACCTCGGGCGCCTGCGCCGCCTCGCGAAACATGTTGGTGTACGCGGAGGCGCCGTTCACGTCGTGATGCTGAGCTCGGCGACGAAATCGTAAATATCGCCGCGGTAGTAGGAGTGCGTGAACTCCGCCGTGGTGCCGTCCTTGAGGAAACCCAGCCGCTCGACCAGCAGCCCCGGGCCGCTGGCCTTGGCCTGCAGCAGCTCCGCCTGCTCGTTAGTGAACAGCACCGCGCGCAGCCGCTGCAGCGCGCGCACCGGACGGTTGCCGGCATGCTCGAGCGCCGCATACAGCGAAGAGTCCACCGCGTCCAGTGAGGGCAGACAGGAAGCGAGAACGGTCGCGTACTCGAGCGCCATGGGCGCATCGTCGGCGTAACGGATGCGATGGAAGCGGTACACCGGCGTGCCGGGGCCCGCGCGTAGTGTCAGCGCTTCCTCCGGGGTCACGGTGCCGGCGGCCTTGCTCAGCCATACGCTGCGCGGATTTCTGCCGCGCGCGCGCATGTCCTCGGAGAACGATGTCAGTTTGGAGAAATTCTTCTCGACCCGTGCGCACACGAAAGTGCCCGCGCCCTGGCGTCGCATCAGCAGGCCTTCGCTCACCAGGCCGTCGATGGCCTTGCGCACGGTGATGCGCGAGACGTTGAAATCCGCGGCGAGATCGCGCTCCGGCGGCAGCGCATCGTCCGCACCTAACACGCGCCGCTCGATCGCTTCGCGAAGCGCGCGCTGCAGCTGCTGGTAAAGCGGCAGCGGGCTGGATTCATCGAGCTTGCCAATGCTTTGCGACAGTGCCGCCACCAACCCCTCCTGGTTCAGTCAGCTTATACCGACATTACCACTAGAGTACCAGTCTGTTGCGCATATGATACTATTGCATCAATAAGATATTGTTTTTAAACAATAAATACAGCACGTCGTAAATTGGTATCACTGGAGTTGTTATTTTTACGTGATTGGTACTATATTGGCATCAATTGGTTCCTAGCTGGAACCCCCCTCGGATGGTCTCAGGAAGGGCTTTCAGGGGCGGCGTGAACGTAGCAATTGCACATGATAACCCGGGGGTGAGCAAGTCATGAGAATCGCAAGGTCGACGTTGATCGGAGCGGCGGTCGCGATGGCGCTGTTCGGGCGCGACGAGACGCTGTACGCGCAGCAGGCACAGGCACAGGCACAGGCGCCGGCGCAGACGCCGGCACAGGCGAGCAGCACCGCCCCTAGCGCCGCACCCGTGGAGTTGCAGGAAGTTGTCGTCAGCGGCCTCCGCTACTCGCTTCAGGCGGCTCTCACGATAAAGCGCGACAGCGTTCAGAATGTCGAAGTCATCAAGGCCGACGACATCGGCAAGCTGCCGGATAAGAACGTTGCGGACGCGGTGCAGCGCCTCCCGGGCGTGAACACGGCGTCCGCGGCCGGCGGTGAAGGCGGCTTCGACGAGAACGATCGCGTCGCCATCCGCGGCACGAGCCCCAGCCTCACGCAGACCACGATCAACGGCCATGCGGTAGCGAGCGGCGACTGGTTTATTCTCGACCAGTACTCACTCGTCGGCCGCAGCGTCAGCTACACGCTGCTGCCTTCGGAGATAGTCGGATCGGTCGTCGTACACAAGACGCAGAGCGCCGACATGACCGAGGGTGGCGTCGCCGGCGATGTGGACATTCAGACGCGCCACCCGCTCGACATGAAGCACGGCGTGACCGCCGAGGCCTTCGTCGGTGGCGAGTACGGCTCTCTCGCCGCCAAGGCCAGCCCGCAGGCCAATGGCATGCTGGCGTGGAAGAACGACGACAGCACCTTCGGAGCGCTCGGCCAGGTGTTCTACGAGGAACGCAAGCTCCGCCGCGACGGCCAGGAGTTCCTGGGCTACTCGCCCATTAATACCGCCACCAACCCGGACCCAGCCATTGTCGCGGCCTTCCCCGAGGCCAACGGCGCCCTCATGCCCAACGAGATCGGCTCGGCGTTGTTCGAGCAGACGCGCAAGCGTGAGGGTGGCCTGGTCGACTTTCAGATCAAACCGAATGATCAGCTGACGCTCGACCTCAACGGGTTCTACTCGGACCTGAAGGCCGATAACCAGAACCGCAACTACATGCTGTTTCTGATCAACCAGATCGCCAACGACCGCGTGCCCTCCTCGATGACCGTGCAGAACGGCACCGTGGTCGCCGCGCAGTGGCCGGCCGGTACACCGAATGCGATCGTGTACGACCAGATCATGCGGCCGGGCGCCGAGGCGAGTACCTGGTACACAGATCTAACGGGCAAGTACGAGGCGAGTGACCACCTGACGATGAGCGGTCAGTTCGGCTACACCGCAGGCCTCGGCAATACCCCGCAGCAGCCGGCCCAGGAGAGCTGCCAGAATGGCGCCTTCGGCTACAAGATGAATGGACTGACTGCTCCGGCCGACGTGAACTATGCCGATTCCGGCGCGCCAACCGGTGTTGGCAACTGCTGGGGATGGACGGACGTCACCAAGGCCACCGACTCGGAAGTCTACGGACAGCTCGATGCCCTATTGAAGCTCGACAACGACCCGTTCCGGTCGGTCAAGTTCGGCGTGCGCTACGCCGAGCACAAACATGAGGTGACCTTCCCGATCAACGGCAATTGCTGCAATAACTGGGCGGTGCCTCCGGTGTACACCGGCGAGACATATCCGTCCAATTTCGGCTCCGGCCTGGGCGGCGGTCTCCTCACCAACATCTGGCAGTACAGCCAGTCGGCCATCGAAACCTGGGTCTCTCAGCAGGTGAAGACCGGACCCAATCGCTTCTACTGGCCGGGCGAGAGCAACGTCCATGAGAAGGATCTGGCTGGCTACGCGATGGCCAACGTTGGCGGCGACGGCTGGTCCGGCAACTTTGGCGTGCGCGTGGTCTCCACGCACGTGACCAGCATCGTCAACCAGGGCGGCGGCACCAATCCGATCGTCGGCTCCGACTGGGGTCCGTACACACCCACGCCGTTCACCAACACCTACCTTGACGTGCTCCCGAGCGCGAACCTCAAGTTCGACCTGAACAAGGAGACGGTACTGCGCTTCTCGGCGGCCCAGACCATGGCCCGTCCGGACTACAGCGCCCTGGGCGGAGCCGTCAACACCACGGACCTGAACTGGACCGGCAATGGCGGCAATCCGAACCTGAAGCCGATCAAGGCCGCCACCTACGACACCTCGCTCGAGTGGTACTTCGCGCCGCAGTCGCTGCTGGCCGTGAGCCTGTTCTACATGGACTTCTCGTCCTACGTGGATTTCACCACCGGCCCGATGCAGCTCTACAACGACCACTATGGGGTGGTCGGCACGTACCAGATCTCCTCGCCGTTCAACACCACGGCGGAGAACAAGGGGTTCGAGTTGTCGTACCAGCAGCCGCTGGGGGCGGGTTTCGGCATTCAGGCGAACTACACCCATGCCAACGGAGCGACCGCAGACGACACGCCGATGGTGGGCAATTCCACGAACACCTACAACGCGATCGGGTACTGGGAGAACAAGCTCCTGAGCGTGCGTCTGGCCTACACCTATCGCTCGCAGTTCCTGGTGGGCCTGGATCGCAGCTATGCGGAGTACATGGACAGTCTCGGATCGCTGGACGCGTCCGTGAACGTCAATCTGACGCAAAACGTCAGCCTGTCGCTCGACGGACTGAACCTCACCGACCAGATCTCGAAGTACTACGGCGAGAACACGTCACAGCCGCGTGCTTTCTACGACAACGGTCGGGTGTACTACGCCGGCATTCATGTGAAGTTCTGATCGACGCTGGAACGGGGCAGGCCCTCACGGGCCTGCCCCGCGGGCACGGAGGCCATGCCCGACGGTCGATGCGGAAAGCGGACCGGGGATCGAGTAACGTGCATCCGACGCACGCGCCATGATGACCGCGACGCTCCTGAACCACTCCCTCGATCTCCCGTATCCGCGCTCTCTGGCCGTGGCGTTGCTGCTGGCACAGGCGGTGTTCGCCGCGACGCCAAGCGCGGCGACCGAGCCGGCCGGTGCATCCGGTTTCCAGAGCAGCATCATCCCAATCCCGCAGGTTCTGGAACCGCGCCCCGGGAGGCTGCACGTTACCTCGCATACGGCTCTGCGTGCGGCGAGTCCCGCCGCGCTGCCCGCGGCACGCTACCTGGCACAGCTCCTGCAGAAGACTCCGGGAATCAACCTGCATCCGGTGGTCGCGGCCGCGGGCACCGCCGCGCATGGCACCGCGGGCATCTCCCTGCAGCTCGATCCGCAGGCGCCCGGCACGAATCCCGAGAGCTACCAGATCGAGGTGGACCCGCACGGCGCACGCATCAGCGCGCGCGACCCGGCTGGCCTGCTGTACGGCGCGGTCACGCTCTGGGAGCTCATGAGCGGAGCCGGTGCGACAGCCGATGAAGTTACCTTGAGCGGCGTGCACATCGAGGACGCGCCGCAGTTTCGCTGGCGCGGCCTGATGCTCGACTCCGCGCGGCACATGCAGTCGGTAGACTTCATCCTGCGCTACATCGACTGGATGGCGGTGCACAAACTCAACGTGCTCAGCTGGCATCTGACCGACGACCAGGGCTGGCGGCTCGAGATAAAGAAGTACCCCCGCCTCACTGGCGTTGGCGCCTGGCGGGTACCCGCGGGGCGCGCCGCGCAGCGTGACCTCGATCCGGCCACCGGCCGGCCGCGCCTGTACGGGGGCTTCTATACCCAGGCGGAGGTGCGACAGATCGTGGCGCACGCCGCGGCGCGTCACGTCACGATCGTGCCCGAGATCGATATGCCGGGTCACATCACCGCAGCGCTCGTCGCCTACCCGGCGCTCGCGGCACTGCCCGCGGCGCTGCCCGCGGCGGTCCCCGCCGACTGGGGCAACTACACGCACGTGCTCAATATCGACGAGGCAACTTTCAGCTTCCTCGAAAACGTGCTCGAGGAGGTGATGGCGCTCTTTCCCTCGCGCTACATCCACGTGGGCGGTGACGAGGTGGTGACCGATGAGTGGCGCGACTCGCCCGCGGTGCGAGCTCGCATGCGCGACCTCGGTATCGCAGAGGTGAGCGGCGTGCAGGGCTATTTTACCCGGCGGCTCGGCGACTACCTCACTCGCCACGGCCGCCGGCTCGTCGGCTGGGATGAGATCCTGAAGGCGGGACTCGCTCCGGATGCGACCGTCATGTCCTGGCGCGGCATCGATGGGGCCGTCGCAGCGGCGCACGCCGGGCACGACACCGTGCTCTCTCCCGACCCGGTGATGTACCTCGATCACCGCCAGGGCAGCACACCCGCCGAGCCCCCGGGGCGTGGCGCGGTAATATCCCTCGAGGACATCTACCGCTTCGAACCGCTGCAGGGCCCGCTGGCGCAGGAATCGGCGCACCTGCTCGGCCTGCAGGCCAACCTCTGGACCGAGCACGTGCGCACCGATGAGCGCGCCTCGTATATGACTTTTCCGCGCGCAGCGGCCCTCGCTGAAGTCGCGTGGTCGAAGGTGGAGCGCCGCAGCTGGCCGGACTTCCTCGAGCGGCTGGCCGCCGAGTTCAACCGCTACCGCGCGCTCGGCGTGTCCTTCTCCGAGGACGTGTTTGCACCGCCGCGGGTGGTCGGGTCATATGAGCGCCACATGAGCCAGGACCTTGCCTCCTGCACCAACAAGCTGGTGCTGAATCTCGAGGACGATGCGCCCGTGCGCGGCCCGCGCGCGGTGTTCCTCATCGACATCATGAATCCCTGCTGGATCCTCCCGGCCATCGACCTGTCAGGGCCGCTGACCCTCACCGCGGCGGTGGGCCAGGTTCCCTTCAACTTCCAGATCGGCAAGGACGTCGAGTCGATTCACCTCGACACCCCGCGCAGTGCCGCCGGCGAGCTGGTGGTGCGTGTCGATGCTTGCGATGGGGCGCCGGCCGCGGTACTGCCACTTGCCCCGGCGGAGGACAGTGACGCAGTGACGGTGCTGCCGGCCGTGACGCTGCCGCCCCGCGCCGGATCGCATCAGCTGTGCCTCAAGTTCGCGCAGCACGGGCTCGATCCCATGTGGGCGCTCGACTGGGTGCAGGTCTCGCCATGAGCGCGGTCGACGCGACAACTGCGCTGACATTACTCGCGCCGCTCGCGGGCTGGAGCACGCCCCTCGAGGAGGTCCCCGACGAGGTGTTCGCCACGCGCATGCTCGGGGACGGTGTCGCCATCGACCCGACCGCGGGGACCTTGTACGCGCCCTGCGATGGTGAGCTCGTGGCGGTCGCGCCGTCGCACCACGCGGTGACGCTGCGCGCCGCGGGCGGCTGCGAGATTCTGCTGCATATCGGCATCGACACGGTGGGCCTGAAAGGCGAGGGCTTCCAGGTGCACGCCGCACAGGGCGCGCGGGTGCGCGCCGGCGATGCGCTCCTCAGCTTCGACCTCGACCTGCTCGCGCGCCGCGCCAAAAGCCTCCTCACCCCGGTGATCATCGCGGCGGACCGCGGCTTTCGCATCGAGCGGCGGACGCTGAGCCAGTCGGTGGCGGTGGGAGACTTTCTGATGAGTGTCACTCCCGCCGTGGGCGCGAGCCGTGACGCAGCTACAGCGCCGCTCGCTGCGCCCGCGGGGGCCTCCGGCATGCTTGCCCGCAGACTCCCCGTTGCGCTGGTGCACGGGATTCACGCGCGGCCGGCCGCGCTTCTCGCCGCGGCAGTACGCAATGCCGCAGCCGATGTCCGCGTGGCCGCGCACGGCAAGGAAGTGAACGCCCGCAGCACGGTGGCGCTCATGGCGCTTGGCGTACGGCACGGCGAGGAGGTCGAGATCCGCGCGTCGGGCCCGGACGCCGCACGCGCCATCGAGGCGCTCGCCGCGGTTCTCGGCACCCCGGGTGAGGCGGCGCCGGCTCAGCGCGCGGCACGCACCGCGCCCGGGGCCGCAGCACCTGCATCGGCTGCCTCCTTGGCACCTGACCCGCGGCCAGCCGACGGCACATTGCCGGGCGTGATCGCGAGCCGCGGGCTCGCGGTCGGACCGGCGGTGCAGTTGCGCCGGCCGGAAGTCGCGGTGTTGGAGAGGGGCGAGGATGCCGCCAGCGAGCAGGCGGCGCTCGAGCGCGCGCGTGGTGCGGTGCGCTCACGCCTGGAGCGAGCCTCCCGTGCACCCGCGGAGGCCGGCGCTGAGGCGGCGCGCGAGATTGCGGCTGCGCATCTGGAGCTTCTCGATGACCCGGAGCTGCTCGCGGGCGCGCGCGCCCTGGTGAGCGCGGGCAAGAGCGCGGGCTTCGCCTGGCGCACGACTCTGCAGGCCGCCGCCGACGCCTTGCGCCAGCTGTCGGATGCTCGCCAGCGCGAGCGCGCCGATGACCTTCAGGACCTCGAGACCCAGGTGCTGCTCGCCCTGCACGGTGCGGCACCGGCTGCGCAGCAGCTGCCGCCGCAGGCGATCTTGATCGCACGCGAGCTCCTGCCATCGCAGCTGGTCGCGCTCGACGGCGAAAGCCTGGGCGGCCTCGCGCTCGCCGCCGGCGGCGCCACTTCCCACGTCGCCATTATTGCCGCAGCTCGCGGCCTGCCGGCACTCGTCGCGCTGGGTCCGGAGGTGCTGAGCGTCGCTGACGGCACGGCGCTCGTGCTCGATGCCGAGCGCGGAGCGCTGGAGCTCGCGCCATCTCCTGCACGCCTCGTGGCGGCGCGCGCCGAGGTCGCGGCGATCCGCGCACACCGCACCGAAGCGCAGGCGGCCGCGCAGCGCGAGTGCCGTACGGCCGATGGCACCCGCATCGAGGTATTCGCCAACGTCGGCTCCGTTGCCGAGGCGCGCGCGGCCGTGGCGAACGGCGCTGAAGGCTGCGGCCTGCTGCGTACCGAGTTCCTGTTCCTGGACCGCCAGACCGCGCCGAGCGAGGCCGAGCAGATGAGCGCCTACCAGGCGATCGCCGATGTGCTCGCACCGAGGCCGCTGACGATCCGCACGCTCGATGCGGGCGGCGACAAACCCATCGCGTACCTGCCGCTGCCCGCCGAAGATAATCCGGCACTGGGCCTGCGAGGCGTGCGCACCGGACTCGCGTACCCGGAGCTGCTGCGCAGCCAGCTGCGCGCAGTGCTCGCGGTGCGTCCGCGCGAGCGCTGTCGGGTGTTGCTGCCCATGATCACCGACGTCGCGGAGCTCGAGGCCGTGCGGGGGCTGCTCGAGAGGCTGCGCGGCGAGCTCGGGGGAGGGGCCCCGCAGCTCGGCGTCATGATCGAGACACCGGCATCAGCCCTCATCGCGGCCCAACTGGCCCCCCTCGCTGACTTCTTCTCCATTGGCACCAACGACCTGACGCAGTACACCCTTGCCATGGACCGTGGCAATCCACAACTCGCGCCGCGGCTCGACGCGGTGCACCCGGCAGTGCTGCGGCTGATCGCCCAGACCACCGAGGCCGCGCGGGCCCACGGCCGCTTTGTCGGCGTCTGCGGCGGGCTGGCGTCCGATCCCGCCGCCGCCGCGCTCCTCGTGGGACTCGGGGTTCACGAGCTCTCGGCGGTGCCCGCGGTGATCCCGCAGCTCAAGGAGCGGCTCGGCGCCGTCACGCTCACCGCCTGTCGCGAGCTCGCGGCGCGCTCGCTCCGCTGCGACAGCGCCGCGGCCGTGCGCGAGCTCCTCGCTGAGGCCGCGCCCACCGCACTGGAGAACGCGCGATGAAAAGCTTCCTGCCGGCACTTCAGAAGATCGGCGGCGCGCTCATGCTGCCGATCGCAGTCCTCCCGATCGCGGGGCTGCTGCTGCGGCTCGGACAGCCGGACCTGTTCAACTCGCTCACCATGGTGGCCGCCGGCCAGTCGATCTTCGACAACCTGGGACTGCTCTTTGCCGTCGGCGTGGCGGTGGGGCTCGCACGCGAGAACCACGGTGCGGCCGGACTCGCCAGTGTCGTCGCCTACCTGGTCGCGACCAAGGGCGCTCAGGTGTTGATCGCCGTGCCCGCGGCGAGCATCGCCGGGCTGACGGAGCCGGCGCTGCACCTGGCCTCCGATGCCTACAAGGCGCAGGAGGTGGGCCGGCTCAGCGTCCCGGTGGGCATTCTCTCCGGGCTCATGGCCGGGGCCCTCTACAACCGTTACTACAACATCAAACTGCCAAGCTACCTGAGCTTCTTTGGTGGCCGGCGCTTCGTGCCCATCGTGAGCGGCCTGGGCGGGCTCATCCTCGCGCTCGCCTTCGGCTCGCAGTGGCAGAGACTCGAAGCCGGCATGAACGCGCTCAGCCACGCGGTGCTCAACGCCGGCGCGTTCGGCCTGTTCGCGTACGGGGTTCTGAACCGGGTGCTGATCGTCACCGGGCTGCACCACATCATCAACAACATCGCCTGGTTCCTGCTCGGGGATTACCACGGCGTCACCGGAGACCTGAAGCGTTTCTTCGCCGGCGACCCCAGCGCCGGTGCCTTCATGTCGGGCTTCTTCCCGGTGATGATGTTCGGGCTGCCGGCGGCCTGTCTGGCGATGTATCACACGGCGCTGGCCGAGCGGCGCCGCGCGGTCGCAGGGCTCCTGTTCTCGATCGCGCTCACCTCGCTCCTGACGGGCGTCACCGAGCCCATCGAGTTCACCTTCATGTTCCTGGCCCCGGCCCTCTACGCGCTGCATGCACTGCTGACGGGCCTCGCCTTCATCATCATGAACGCATTGCACGTGCGGCTCGGATTCGGCTTCTCGGCGGGGCTCATCGACTACGTGCTGAACTTCCGTTTCGCCACGCGCCCGCTGTGGCTGCTGCCGGTAGGCGCGGCGTACTTCGCGCTCTACTACGTGGTGTTTCGGTTCGTCATCGTGCGCTTCGACCTGAAGACCCCGGGGCGCGAGCCGGCCGCGGCGGCCGATGCGGCGCCGGAGCCGGGCCCCGCGGCGGGCGAGCCGGCCGCCGCATGGGTGAGCGCCCTCGGCGGGGCGGCGAATCTGCTCTCCGTGGATGCCTGCACGACTCGGCTGCGGCTCGGCGTGGCGAGCCAGTCGCCGGTGAACGAAGCTGCGCTCAAGAGCCTCGGAGCGCGCGGCCTCGTGCGCCCGTCTGCGCACGCGCTGCAGGTCGTGGTCGGCCCGATCGCCGACGCGCTCGCAGAGGAGATCCGCGGTATTGCGCGGCGCGGACCAGCACAAGCTGATCACCGGGCGGCTGACGAGGCCTCTGGACCGAGTCTTACTGATGAGCAGAACTTCCCCGGGGGCGAGAAGCTCCTCGCTGCGCTCGGCGGCCGCGGCAACGTCCGCGCGGTGGAGCCTGTCGCGGGCCGTGTGCGCATAGCGGTCACCGATGTCGCTCGCGTTCAGCGCGAAGCGATCATCTCGCTGGGATTCCGCGGGGTTGCGCTGCCAAGGCGAGACACGCTTCACATCCTCACCGGGCCAGGACAGGCACCCTCGGTAGCGGCAACCTTGGCGCGGGCGATTGCCTGAGGGTCGCCGTCGTGCCGAAGGTGATCCCGAGGGATCCCGGTGCTGCGGCGCAGGGCTGGCGACGGGCTAATTATTTATTTCGCCCGAGAGAAATTCAGCGTAGGCTGCGTCGTCCTTCCGTGTCAGACTAGATAACTATAAAGTTTCGAAGGAATCGTAAATGCTCATTCTCACGCGACGCGTCGGTGAGACCGTGATGATAGGCGATGACGTAACCATCACGGTTCTGGGGGTCAAAGGAAATCAGGTGCGTGTAGGCATCAACGCGCCGAAGAGTGTCGCTGTGCACCGCGAAGAGATCTACGAGCGGATCAAGCGGGAACAGCACACCGACGGTGCGGAGGCGCCGGACCAGAAAGCGGCCGACTACATTCCTGCGTGAGGGATGAGCGGTCCGCTGGATGCGGTGGGTGTCACCGCATCGCGGGTCGCGGCCGCAAACAGAACACGGAAGGTTGCGGTCGGCTACGGCCGCAGCTTGAGTTTGTACTGACGGCCCGCGCACGGCTCAGTGCACCTGCCCCTCGCCCTTCACCGGAACCTCCCCCGGGTTCTCGAGCACATGCATGACCGTGCGGCGGTTCTGCGCGCGCCCCTCGGCGGTCGCGTTGCTCGCCACCGGCTTACTCTCACCGTATCCCCTGGCGGTCAGCTGTGCCGCCGGCACGCCTGCGCTGATCAGGTAGTCGCGCACTGACTCCGCTCGGCGCTGCGAGAGCTTGAGGTTATACGCCGCGGAGCCGGTGCTGTCGGTGTGGCCCTGCAGCTCCACCTTCATGCGTGGATGCTGCTTCAGCCCCCGGGCGACCTCATCGAGCACCGGCCGCGAGGATTCGGTGAGCGTCGCCGAGTTGGTGGCGAAGGTGACACCGGTGAGCACCACGTCGGCTGGCGGTGGCGCTGGTGGTGGTGGCGGCGGTGGCGGTGGGGCGGGCGGCGCTACCGCGGCGACCGGTGGCGGTGGCGGTACCGGCGTGGCCGGCCCCCAGGACAACACCAGGCCCAGGGTGTAGATGAG
>Ga0126373_10001935_pt1 | contig 15016 bp, 15 predicted proteins | sample PanSoiMetPlot_11_FD_92545 | JGI IMG/M metagenome (GOLD analysis project Ga0126373, IMG submission 92545) | Tropical forest soil microbial communities from Panama - MetaG Plot_11 | ecosystem: Environmental > Terrestrial > Soil > Tropical forest > Bulk soil | place: Panama | collected 2016-02-17 | reverse complement strand
GACGACCGGATTCCAGCTGCGATGACAGTCAGTCCGAGGCAGTGAAATCAACAGAATTGCGCGGAATCAGCCGTAAAGCACTCTGTCTGTAGCACCGAATGATCTACAACGAGCTTCGCCGCAGGGGCCATCTTTTGATCCTTGATTTTGCTCTCAGAGAAGACTTATGGCATCGTCATCCTTTGGGGGCTGGCCGTAGCTGATTGCACCTGCGCAGCGCGGCCCTGCATAGCATTCGTTTCGAAACGTTACGCTCTAAGACTGTTGAATTAGTGTTAAAGGAAGGAGTTCTCATTACATTATTGCTGGCGGCGGTTCTGCCCGTACAAATGGTTCTGTCCGCGTCATTCTATTTACTTACGCGTAATTTCTGGCTCGATGAAATTGTCACCGACGTTTTGGTCTCCGATCAGAGCGTGAGTCACTCGTTGGGCGCAATCGCGGGTGGTCTCGACACCAACCCGCCAGTATATCATCTATTACTACGCGCGTTTTGCAGATTGGTCGGGCACGGCGGAGAAACCACCCTTCGCCTCTTCTCGTTGTTTTCGGTTTTAGCGGCGCTTGTGGCGCTCTACGTCAATCTCCGCGAAATTTACCTGCCTTTGACCGCACTCGCCGGGGTGTTCGCCGTTTGGAGCCACCCATTGCTCTTGAGATGCGCTTTCAGAGCCCGTATGTACGCGCCTTGGTTCGCTGCCGTTGTTTGGTTTGCATATTTGTTGGGCCGTTCATGGAACGCATCGCCGCAGATGTGGGTACGACTCCTACTAGCATGTTTGAGTTTTCTCACGTGTACGCTCCAAACCGTAGGAGCGCTGTCACTCGGGATTGTTTTGGCCGCTAATCTGCTGTTTCACCACTCAGCAAAATGGGATTGGAACACCATTGGATGGGCAAGCCTTGGTGCAGTAGCCTTCCTTGCTTGGATCCCGTTTCTCTGGAAGCAAAACTTTGCAAATCCGGTTACTTGGATCAAAGCGCCAACCTTGCGAAATATTGCCGACTTCGCTAGCGGCATTCTAATTCCCAGACTGCTTGCGACGACCATTCTGTTCGGCGTTGGCCTGGCGGTTTTTTTTGAAGGTTCCTCTGCAACGCTCAGGACATTGGGAAACGGATCTTCGAATTTCTCCACGCCATTTGGCCTGGCGGCGTTGATCGTGCTTCCCATCGTGCTCATCGCTTTTTCGATTCTCGTCCAGCCGCTCCTAGATGATCGTTATGCGATACCGGCCGTAGCAGCTTTCGCTCCCACCATTGCCGCCGTAGTATCGCCGCTGTCACCCTCTTGGTTGGCGGCTCTTTTGGCCATGTTTTTCATGATCAGTGCGACTCATCTATTCAGACTTAGCAATTCGTCTCGGGCGGAGGACAGAAAGACGGCGGAGCTAATCGAAGCGATCCGTCGAAACACCAGCCAGGAGACGGTATTCTTCGAAAGACTCCACGAACTGACCGTCGTGTCCCGCTACGCGAAAGATATAGCCGAGCGCTGCTACGCTCTTGATTTTGAAGCAGGCCATGTTGGTGGCGTCGACGAATTACTCATCGCAAATAGAAATCACGCCAGACTCTTTCTCAGATTTTATTCTTGTTTCAACATGATGCCGTGGGAGTCAGCGCGCAGACTGCCGAGATTGTTCCTTGTTCCCTCTGTAGAGGCTGCGCTCGAGGAATCATGTTCTAGCTTAGAAACACGATATAAGGACTTCAAAGTGCTACCGCTGGAAGCAGGACTCTACGAATTGACCCGAGGCTAATCCAGGGCTCGGAGCCTTCTACGCTGAGTGCGGTCAGCTTCTAAGGACTTGGCGTGCTGCGATGAAGGTTGGGATTTATCATGAGTTCGGTGGGAGCGACGAGCTGGGAGGTACCGAAGTGACGGTGGCGGTGCTCGCGGAAGCTCTCCGCCACCGTTATCAAGTCGAAATTGTTAATCATGCGCGGTCTCTCACTTTACAGAGACTCGGCGAGTTCTCACAGTTGAACTTGGAGGGGATTCATCTTCGCAATACGCCTGAATCGTCGCAATCACACATCTCCGCCCGAAATTTTTGGCATAAGTATCGTTTTGCCAAATTGTGGCAGGCATCGCTGAGTAGTCCGTACGACGTCTTCATCAACTTTGCACATGGACTGCCCCCATTTTGCCACGCGAGGAAGGGCGTACTCGTGGTTATGTTTCCTTTCTTCAGGCCTTTCCATAGCGAACGGAGTCTGTCTTCTGCGGTGTCCGAAGGTTCGCTTCTTCGTCGACACCTGCAACGCAACTACCATAGGTGGGAATGGAAGAAGCGCTTGAGTAGCTATCACCTCACGCTGGCAATTTCGAAGTTCACACAGCTGTGGACACGCCGCCGGTGGGGAATCGAATCTCGCCTGATGTATCCCCCTGTTGACACCAGTTCTCTACCCTCTAACAAAGAGGATTTAATTATCAGCGTTGGGCGATTTTCGACCCGATGGCATCAGAAAAAGCAGGTAGAGATGGTAGATGCGTTTCGACACCTCGATGCTCGGTTGCCAACTTGGGAATACCTGTCTGTCGGAGCGCTGGGCGATTTAAAGGCCGACCGCGATTTCTTTGCAGCGGTGCAAAAGTCGGCAGCTGGGTCGCGTGTGAGAGTGGCTTCCAACGTTAGGACTGTCGAACTCAAAAACGCATATGAGCAAGCCAAGATTTTCTGGCATGCTACCGGATATGATGAAGACGATCAGGCGCACCCAGAGCGCGCGGAACACTTCGGTATGGTGACAATCGAGGCGATGGCAGCTGGATGCGTCCCTGTGGTGATCAATAAGGGAGGACAGCCAGAGATAGTCGAACATGGCGTAAATGGCTTTCTGTGGAATACGCTCGCTGAGTTGAGAGATTACACCATTATGCTGGCCAACGATGAAAAATTGCTGGCACGCATGTCGGGGGCCGCTCGCTCTCGCGCTAATCACTTCAGTCGGAAGAACTTCGTCGATCATTTCCTGGCTCTAATCCAATCCTTGGTCAGCTAAGAGCGATTCTGTGCTATGACCTCATGGGTGAGCGAGCGCACGCAACGCATGCCAGACGAACCGGAGCGTATAAGGTTGACTTTGTTACAAAAGACTAGTCAATGCAAATAATAGCTGCAACATCGAGTCTCGGCGGAGAAGACCCCTTTGGTCCGGATTCTCTTCCGCCAAGCCCTACTCGCGGGACCATTCCAGAGCGCCAGTGCGTCATTTTCTCGCACATTACCGACAATCAAATCTGGGAAGTCTTCACAGAATGCCATCTCCCCATTCGGCATCACCTGCATGTTCAACCAAGGAGTAATACAACGACCACGCCTGAGGGGCAGTTCCGGATTCCTATAGTATTCGGCCAGGTCGACATTTACCGGCGGATATTGTTTGTAGCGCGACCCCCAGACGCGCTTGACCTTCTTGATTTGAGCGGAGATCGCTTGTGGATTCATCCGCGACACATCCCGTACAAAGCCCTGGTAAAAGTGTGGTTGGACACCAAACTCTTCTCTGAACTGTACTGAAGACTCATGGGCAAGCTCTGAAGTCGTAAAAATTCCGAGCGTCAGCGCGAAGTAATCGACCCCCAACTGCAGAGCGAGATCGGACATCTTTACGACGTGTTCCTGATTCAAGTCCGTTAGAGTCATGTTGAGTTCAATGATCGGATAAGCGCTCTTACGTTCCTTTTTGGCGCGAATCAGCTCTAGGAGCCCGTCGACAGTAGCCTGGTAGACGTCTAACTTGCCTAGCCGGATTTGATTATTTATCTCTTTCGGGCCGTCCAGGCTGACGATTAGGTAGTCCAAACCAGAATCGACGATTGCATGCCCCATATTCTCTAGAAAGTTCCCGTTCGTGTTGACGCCGGCGATGATGTTTCGCGCAGTGGCGAACCTGACCAAATCGACACAGTCCCTCCTCAGGAACGGTTCTCCTCCGAAGAAATAGATGTGGGTGCAAAACGAAGCGACCCTCTCGATGAACAGTTTCCATTCGTCCGTGGACATCTCACTTCGAAAGTCGGTTCGACCAGGCTTGGTGAACACCCCCTTCTCGCCCCACTGGCCACACTGCACGCAGCGCAGGTTGCAATTGCTCGTCAGGCGCAGTGTGATCTCGCGCGGCGGAGGCGCATAGTCCGTGTGACTGTACAAGAGACGAATCAACGGTGTACGCCAAAGGCGAACTTCTAGCACCTTAATGGCTTTCGAAAATCGATTCGCAGCATAGGTGACGCGCTGTGCCCAGCGTGTCGCGCGGGCTCGCGGGTAGATGCGACTCGTTAAGCGGATCGCGGTAATCCGATCTACAAACATTTTCGGCGATAAATTCACAAGTTCCCGGAAACGCTTCCCGACTACTTTGTGGCCTCGATGATCGCGTAGGTGCCGAGACCGCGTAAAATTGGTAACCCTTGATTTATCAAAAAGTGGTCAATCCTTCCGAGCGAATTCAAAAACCAGTCCATTCTTGCCTTACACAAAAAGTACGCGACACTCTCGCGTGTTAGACAGTCAAAGTAGCTCACTCTAACTTGGCTGAACATGCGCCGAATCAAGGCGAGATCATCCTCACTGAGTTCGCGCTCGTCCGGGGTCCGCGGCGCGCTCGGGTGAAAAGGCACTTTCTTGTGAAGCCATTGAAGTGTCCGCAGTAGACAAATCGGCTCCTCTGCCAGGAAAATGCCGCCACTGGTGAGCCACTTGTAGACGCGGCCAACTGTCCGCACGACATCCATATGATGTAGTGCTCTTTGGGTAAGCACAACATCAAAGGATTCACTCTCCAGCGCAACTTCCTCGGCCGAGCTTACTAGCGTCGTCAAGTACTCTTCGACTCCGTTGCATATCGCCAATTCGCGTGTTTTGGCAGCGGCGGCTGCTGAAACATCCACCGTAACAACATGATTTCCCTCCTTCGCCAACCATAGGCTGAGGAGGTCTACACCTCCACCTAAGGAAAGAATAGTCTTTTGTTTAAGCAAGCAAGCCACTTTATAGAAGCATTCGCCAACATATGAGTGCTCGTGTAGTTGTTGGCTCCACAGATATTTGAAATGCTCTGACCCGGTCGAACCATACACCTCATTCCAGTAGGCGGTCTCCCTAGCCAGTCGTGTGAACGAAGCTAATGAAGATGCTGAACGCGTAGTTCTATCGAATCGTCCCGGCCCGGCTAGGCCGGAAGACTCGCCTCCAAGGAATCGCTTCTGTGAACGTGATGTGCCCGACACCAACGCCCGAAAGTGTCTCTCGTGAACCATTCCGCGCCGAAATGTTCGATGGCGTAACGCGCATTGTTGTCTTCTGCCACGGGCATTCCCTTTAAGAGGAAGATCTTTCGACGCGCAGCGTGTGCTTCTAGGAGCGTCGAGATTCCTGGCTTGGTTACGACACAGGAAGACTCTGCCAAGAAGGGCAGCAATGAATCCACGACACCATAGACTTGTACGTTGGGATACGAGCTGAAGACGGCATCGGCTCTCTTGAGCACGGACCTGCTCTCGCCACAGACGACGATCACTCGCAGCTCGGAGTCTTGAGCCAGAATCGCTTGCAGCACCCTGATAATCGGTCCCTGACCCCAGTAGCCGCAAACCAAGAGCACGGCCTGGGATTGGCCCATTCGATCGGCCAGACCATAGTAAGCGCGCCGGGCGGGTAATTCTATTTGTTCAAACTCGAGGGACTGTGGAAAGGGATAATCGAGCGCCTCGCGCGCTATAGGGGACAAAAAGCCATCCATCTGATCCCAAAAAATGTACTTCCACGCGAGCGTGTTGCCATATTCTCCCAATACGCCCCATAGCTTGAAGCCCATCGTGTCTCTTCGCTTTAAAGTAGATACCCAGAATGCAGGCCGGTGACTCACGCACAAAACCGTTTTAGGGTTAAGCGCAGCGATCCGCTTCTTCATCTTGCTGAGATCAGATGGACGGTCGCGAGATTCCCTCGCGTATTTGCGGCGATAAAAAAACGGCACTCTATAGACGAGGTTCAGCAGGACGGGCATCCTGCTTGAAATCACCTTGTAGCGCCGAAGGTCTTCCGATACGGCACTGGACGGGAGGCAATCCTCGACGGCAATGTGTTCAATGCGATCGTCTGGTGAAAAGCGCTCTACAAACGCTTGTCCCAACGTGTACATTCCCCTTCCGACCAAAGTGCTTATAACGAGCACAGGGGGTTGTAAACGCTGAGCGATCATTTCTACATCGAATGTGGGCCTTACTGGCATTGTTTTCTTAGCGTCCGCTCACCGTATCCTGTGTCAGATGTATTTCCGCTTAGAATCATGTAAGTACAGGGCGTTGCACTTGGCGCAGATGGGCAATACTTCCTTTCGCCGGAGCTGTCGAAAACTGGCGAAGGCCGGTGAATTCCAGACATCCATCACGCTCTGCTGCTTGAGATTGCCGACTATCAGATCGGGGTAGAGAATACATGGCGTCACATCACCGTCTGGAGTAATATCCATTCGAGACCATTGCCTGTAACAGAAACTATTGCCGGGGGGAATCTGAGGAGTGTCCACGTAAGTGTAGATGTGCTCGGGCTTCTGTAGGTAGCAGGAGATTTGGATTGGCCAACGTTCGCTGTTGATCTTCTCCACCTGATTGATGAACACTTCCTTATCCAGCTCGTACGGCATGAGATACCCCAAATGGGTCTTGGGGAGAATGTTGAAATGCTGTTGCATGAAGCGCTCGTACTCTCTCGCCTGTGCTTCGGAAACAAACCAGCACGGATTGAGCAGAATCCAGTCCACGCCTCTCACTACCATGTCTTTGCAGAAGTCGTACATTGTATCCACATTTTCAGGCCGAATGGTAAATTCAATTCCAATATACGGCGGCCGCCTCAAGGCTTTTAGTCGCTCGATGTTTCGCGTGACCTTCTTATAAACGCCCCGCCCGCGCAAAGCGTCATTTTCTCCCTCTGGACCATCGAGCGAAACCAAAAATGTAAGATAGGGGTTGTCTGTTAGCGCGCTTTCAAAGTGATCCAAGAGCAGACCATTGGTGCAGACAATCGCAAAACACCGCCTTTGCCGCAACAAGTTGGCCAGCTCACTAAACCTCGAATACAATAAGGGCTCACCGCCGATAAGAATGAAGTAGGGCCGCATATAACCCACGCCTGCAAAGATTCTTTGGATAATTCCCCACTCCAACTCTTTGGCCATAGTCGCCTTGGGCTCCTCGTGGCACCAACCAACATCGCCCCATTCGTAACACATAATGCACCGCAAATTGCACTTGTAGGTGAGAACAAGCTTGTAACCCAAAGGTGGCGGTACACGGTCGTCTCTATCGTCACGTCGTTCCGCCCGTTGGTAACGAGTCAACGCAGCAAACTTGCTTACGATCAGATGCTGCATGTATAAGGGATGCTTGAAGGCGGTACTGAGAACGCCAGTTGTGGAAGGAAGTGCCATACTCAGCTCCTATCAATCATGTCCGCTGGTTGGTCTGAATCACCGCTGCATAGGGCGCTGGGACCGCCGAGATGATCGTGCGAAACTTCCCCACGGTCCTTCGGCGCAGGGCTTCCGCCGACATATATTCAACATCGACGTGCATCGCCGGGCCAAGGAACCGCCTCAGATAGCCATAGAGATCTGATTCACTTTGAGAGGTATAAGCCGACGATGGGACGACTCGCACACTTAGTCTGTCAGGAGCCTCCTGAACGACCTGCCCCAGAGAGATTCCCGCCACTTGATTGAATACTATGAAGAGCGAGGAGATGACGCGACCGTCGGGGGTCGTGACAACGTCTTCTTGCCGGCCGATGATGCGTCGCACACTGGGCATCGACCGGCCACACGAACACTGTGGAGACGGCTCTTCAACTTCAACGAGATCCCCTACTTCGTAGCGCAACAAAGGCATGCTGCGGTTGTGTAACGAGGTGCCAACAACGCGGGCAGCGCACACGTTTACGCTTCTATGTCCACAATCAGAAGCGACGGACAGAGGCGAATGATCAACCAATTCTAAAACTCCGTATTCAGGATTGATGTGTAATCGCCCTGATGGGCACTCTGAGATGGCCACCGTTCGCTCCATGTGGCCGTACGAATCATAGACCTTGGTGTGAAAGACTTCCTCGATAAGCTTGCGCTGCGAGGAAAGCAAGACTTCTCCTGTCGAGAAAACGCCTCGGAGCGTTATGTCTTCAATCTTCTTTTCTTTGAGAAAAAGAGCAAAAAAATAGAGCGGTGATGCAAGCCCTTTCAGAAACGATGGGCGGTGCCTGCGAAGGGCCCGTGCAAGCTCTTCCACGCCGTCCGGACAAAGAGACAAGCTGTTTAAGAGCAATCGCCCGAAGCTTCGTTGAGAGCGCCACGGCTGCTTCGCTAGCTCATCATTTTGAAGAAAGTAGTGGCTGGTGAGCTCAGCAAAGCGTTTTCCAAGCCGATAGCCAGCCCAACTCCAGTGACTCCAATAGTGAACGAATTCGAGCACGTTAGCGGGCTTATCTAGGAGGAACCGGACTGGCGCACCACTGGTTCCACTGGTCTGATACATGCGTGCGTGGTACAGGTTCTTGTTCTTCGCTTGCAATTGGTGGAAATGGGTCCGGACGGTTGCCTTGGGGAGAAGCGGCAGCTTTTGCAAGTCGCGGATGGTCCGAATGTCGGCCGGCCTAAGCCGGAGTGTGCGAAACAGATCCTGGTAATAGGGAACCTGGTGATACGCTTGAGTGATCACACACCGCAGCAATCGTCGCTGATATTCCGCGTGGTCCTCGATAGACCAACTCTGGCTCCGCTCGAACAGCAGGCGGAGTAGCACAATGGATATGGGATACCTAAAATCGCGGACCCGAAACTGGATGCTCATGATCTACTCGTGTACGTGATAGTCGAAGAAGCCCTGCTGAATCCTCTTCCACTCGTCCCTGCTGTGGTTGGCCTCAAGATGCTTACTCAGTGTGAGCGCCATCGTGATGCAGTGATCGATGTTGCAGTGCAAGAAGAGGGCTGTGCGACCAATCAGGTAGAGATTTTCGATAGAGTTTACCCGGTCGCAGATCCTGTTGAAGCGCTCTTTCCAACCTAGGTCGTAAACAGGATAGACGGCTCTGAGTTTCTTGGAAAAGCACTCAACCTCGCTCGATCCAGGTGTCCGTAAAATACGGACTCTTTGTAGCTCTTTGATGCAGCTTGTTACTAGGCGATCGTCTGCTGCGTTCCACGTCTCGTCGCCGTAGGAGCAAGGGATCTCGATCGTTAAGACCACGCGGCCAGAATCCTGATTCAAGAACGGACTGTACTTGCCGAGTTCAGACACTCGTCCGAAGGCAACGTCCCGCTCCGGAAAGTAAAAGGTCTCATGCTCGCTCGGAATTTTGTCCCGGGTGATGAGATAGAGTAGGCGCAATCCCCGCCACTGAAGGTTGAAGTGAGGGTGAGCGCCTCCCTCGCGGTCCAGAACAACGAGCTGGTGCAGCACATCCAGAGGAATCGTGGAAATCACGACGTCAGCCTCGAGAGTCACGGCTTTACCGTCATTCGTCGTGATATCTACGGCGTGGATAACACGATCATCTTTGATACGAAACCTGTCGATTCTAGAGATAAACAATAAGTTACCGCCGTTTCGGACGAAACGGACCCGAAGAGAATTAGCCAGCTCTCCGATCCCATTGGCGGGGTATAGATACTCAGGTCGGCGGTGACGCAATTTCCTCTTCAGGTCCCCATAAATACCTCCCAGAGTAAACTTACGCGCTCGATTTGCGGCCGCTTCTTTGGACACCCGTCGAGGTGAGGTGCCGTAAAGTTTAATGGCGTAAGGCTTATAGAAGCGTTCGTACAGACCCTTCCCGAGCTTCGTTACGAGGAAGGTCTCGAAATCTTCGACCCGGTCTGCGACTACTCGAGCGGGTAAACGAGCGCGAACAAAATCCCCGATAAATCGCAACGCGTCGTGAAGTCCGAACCCGAAAACAATATCAAGCGCCGACGGCGGATAGGGGAGTGCTTTTCCCTGGAGGAAAATCAACCCACTGCGCTTACGTCGCAACAGGTCAGCGCCACACAGGTCTTTGATGAGGTCAAGCGCTTCCGGCTCACAATCTTGGTGGAGACGGTGTGAGCCCGTGTCAAACGAGAAGTTGTCCTTTTTGAAAGTAGTCGCCAGACCCCCAACGGCCGCCTCCGTTTCCAAGATAACAACGTCGTTCCCTTTGATTTTCGACAACGCCCAGGCCGCGGTCAGGCCAGTTACACCCGCTCCGAGAATGACAACGCGTTGTCGCGCAGTGGCCATAACAAAGAGTCCTCAACAAGCGTACGACCATGGCCAAACGAAGCTTGTATTATGGTTTACACTGTCGACGCTATGAAACGTCACTGAACAATGTGACCGGATAGCAATTGCGCGTCCCACAGTCAACGAGACGGCGTTGTCGCCTGAGCTTCAGTTCCCTGAGATGCTGTGGTCACTGGTTGGCAATTTTAGTCACGAGATTTAACAAGGAGTAACCGTTCGCTTCTGGATCGAAAATGGAGCGTTTCAGGCCCTATTATGACTAGCATCAAACAATGGGTAGCTATATGATGGTATCTGTCGGTTCTAGACCGGTGGAAGTTACGTCCCAAAAGGTTTCCAAACCAAAGTGCGGTTGATCGCACAGCTCATGTGACCACTTGTGACGTGAGGTAACCCTTCGCTAGGCTGCGTTCAAAGAAAAGCGTGGCGAACCAGAGCAGAGGTCGCCTCAATGTTGGGAAATTCTGATCCGACACTAGCTTACAAGTCGGATACCAGAAGAAGGTGGCATGACGCACTCAACAGATTCAATTGACAACTTCCGACAAACCAACGGTTCGACTGAACTTACCTGGTGCCCTGAACCGCTTTTCGGGCCTGCCATTCACATCCGAAACAGGAGACGAAAAAACTGCTCAGGCTCCTCGACCGAGGAAATCAGAAAAGTTCCAGAGCGATCGGCACTGGCGCGACAATATTCTGTTTTACGAATACTTGCACGGGGATAGTGGCGCCGGCCTTGGTGCCAGCCATCAGATGGGGTGGACGGGAGTGTGGGGAGGCTGATCCAGGTTTAGGGTCTTATGGATCAAAAAACGTCGCTTGAAAGCGGTATGCGCGCGGCCTTTGAGCTGGGAACCGGGTCACCCAGCCGGCGATAAGTCCGATCATGTAACACCTCCTCGCTGTCACGGTTGGATTGGAGGATAAAGACGACGGATCGGGGCGAGCCCCCATTGGCAGCATCGGCGCGAAGGGGCGAACAAGTAACTGAATCCGAGCCTATATTTCGACCGCTGTCCGTAGTGACGTGGACAACCATGACCCGGCTAGGCAGCTCAATAGCCAGACCTCTTTGCGCAGCGTCACCTCTTTCTTTACCTGATCAATCACTCTTCCGGTAGACCTGGTATTCGTTGCGCGCGCGAGGTCATGGAGGCCCTTAAGAATGCCATCTTCTAAGGTCCGGACCCAGGACAGACATTAAAGGAGTCGGGATGTTTTAGGCCAAATTCACCAAATTGATGGTCGCCCTTCTCTTCTTGAGTGTGCTCATGCTCTTTGGCTGCGGGGACTTGGGGGACCTAGCTCCACACGATACAGGCGTCTCTACTCCTCCCTCAATGGTCTGGCTGAATCCGCCGCATGGCCCCAAGGTAACCCGCCGCTTCATCCGCCGCGCCTGATCCGAATCCGAACGCAGCAGCGCCACCGTGGTCAGCCTGGTGGCGGCGCGTACCGACACGGTCTGGTTCGACCTCATACGGGACCATGCGCAAGTGATTGTCTTTTTTGCGCCGTCGGCTGAAGTTCGTCGGCGCCGAGACCGGAGCGACGTTCCCCAGCGCGATTGCGATCTTCTCGCCAGAGCCGGGCATCGCGGGCTATCCGTAGGTGCTGGCCGTCGGTGAGGATCTCGGCCACGTCGTGCCGGCAGTGCGGTGACTACCCACAGGTCGCCGAACCTCGAGCTGAACTTTCCGCCGCGTGCGGCGCAGAATCGTGAACTTTGCATCAACGGCACGGAGCTAAAGCGGACGCGGTTGAGACCGAGGTCCGAACCCGCGACCGCCAACCCAAACAACGAACGGAGCTGAAATGAACGACACCGAGGAACCTTCCTGGTTAAAGTGCGACGGCTACGGAAGTTGGTACTTGGGCGGCTGGGCATTTCACCCGGGCACGCGCTGCACCGATATTGCGCATACCGGAGATCTGAAAACCGATGTGGCTTGTGACAGCGTATTGCTCGAGGTCGCGGAGTGGAAGCGATTGCACTGATTAACCGGGAGGCTTAGCTCATGTTGGCCAGGACAGCACGCGCCAGCACCAGCTTGGGAAATCCGAGTTTGCGCCAGAAGGCCCGAGCGCACCTCCGCCCTTTACATCGATTAGCGACGAAAGCGAAGTGCAGGGACTTCCCTCTGCATCGAAACTGGAGCTACGTCCAGCGCATCCTTGCCGAATCGAGAAAGCGCTGAGGCGGGACTTTGCCATGAATCATGTGCGTATGCTTCCTGAAACGGTAAAATTCTCGGGGGTTCATCACTCCTCGCCAAAGAAACGGCGTCTAACCGAATCGTCGATGGATAGTTCCGGGCCGCAAAATAGATGATCGGGGACGCGGCTAGGGTCTTCGATGATCAGTGGCATCGCCTTGGCGCGGCGGGTGTCGGCCTGTTCACCTCGGTCAAAGAAGAAAGTAGTGTACCAATCTTCCCAGGTATGAAGGGCGTGGTAGTAGCGGTCATGCTCATCGGCATAGGCGCGAGCAGCCAGATCCCAGTTCTTATTGGCAAGCAGAAAGTCACGTAATGCCCGCACATCTCGCAGTGTGAGTGACAGCCCCTGGCCCCAAGTTGGATCGCTGGCCGCGGCGGCGTCGCCAATCAGTACGACACCTGATGTGTACGGATGGTCGACCCAGCTATCAGCGCCCTGAAAGCTCGCCAGTGGTCCAGCGGGTCTGGTGTTTGCGTAGAACTCCGCCGGGACTTTGCACTCGATACATCCGGTAATAAAGCGGGGTAGCGCCTCCACTCCATGGATCTGTAAATCATCGTCTGATCGATATATGAGATAAGCGCGAAAGCGCCGACCACCCTGAGGGATAACAACCGCTCCCTTCAAAACAGCGGGATTGAGCATCAGGTAAACCGCATCTTCCCGATAGCCCTCCCCGCCCTCCAGCAACACTCCCGCGATGATAAGGCGGTCGGGATCACGTCTGACGGTGAAGGTTCCCCATCTCCTGACGTTCGATGTCCTCCCGTCCGCACCAATCACCAGGCGCGCTGCCGCCGTGGCCGTCGTGCCGTTAGCAGCGTACTCGACCTTCGCGGGAGAGCCGGGTACGACTGATCTGGCGCTCGCGCCGCAGAGGATTTCAGCGCCCGATCTAATCGCCGCGTCAAGAACCGTCTCCTGCATCGCCGGATGATAGACGTGGAGATTCGGTAGACCTTGCGGGGTCGTTGCGACGAGGTCGCGCGGCGGTCCGAGGCTAAACGCGAAGTGCCCCAGGTTTGCCCGCGCAGCTCGTAGCGCATCGGTCAAGCCGAGTCGAGCTGCTTCCGCATGGCCCCACGGCGACATGCCTTCGCCGCGGACGCGGTCGCGGAATTGCTTCTCGCGTTCGAGTACGAGGACTCGCGCGCCATGCTCGGCCATCGCCTTTGCGATCGCAGACCCGCCGAGCCCTCCACCGACGCAAATGATATCGTAAATCGGATTGGACATTTTACCTCTAGATCAGATTGGATATTTTGCGTTCCGTTCGGCGCTCTCGCTAAGAGCAATTGGGAACACCCAAGTTCAATGTGATTCGCACACAGCGCTCGACGAGGGCAATAGTCGTGCGGCTCCGGCCTTTTCGCTGCGAAGGACCCGACCAAGGCTTGGAGTCAAAGTGGACACGGTGGTGGAAAAAGAAGGTCGGGTCCCGCGCGCCGAGTGCTGACCCACCCGCATCTAGGCTCGGAATCAAAGCACCGGCGCTACGAAGCGGGTCTGCTCGCACCCGGCAGCTAGTCAAACCGCTTCACCGGGCATCTTCATAAGGTGGCAGGTTTTTTCGAGCAGCGGGAACGGCTGCGACTGACAGCTTCCAAGCGCACTACTCTCTCTTAGTCGCGCTTCGCGCGCCTCGGCTTTCGGAGCGCGCGCCTGCGCCAGACTCGGGAAAGACAACTTTGGGCCGGTTTGTTATCGCGCGTCAGCGTTGGACGATTCCTGTAAAGCCAGCGACGAACAGAGTGATGAGCACCCAGCCAAGCAGGAGATGAACCCACAAATAGACGGAGTGCTTTGCCTGATCTACAAAAGCCCCAGAAGCCCCAACCAGCAAACCGCGGGAAACAAGCGCCCAGACGATCACCAAGGGAAATCCCGCAAGCGCCTTGGTACGAGGCTTTAGGTTGGGGTCCAGCATCCAGCGATCTTTCATGCCGAGGTTGATAATCGGCAGAAAGGCATCGAGGGAGTAGGCGAAAGCGTTGAAGGGTTGATAACCCGGTGAGAGTTTACCGGTCTGAAATTCCGTAAAAGCGTCTTTTTCGGTCGGCACTATAACCCCGCGCGATAGCCCAATGAGAACGACAACCAGCCGAAAAGGACGGGCACGAGAGACCACACCGAAGCAAGGGCGGGCTCATAGCCGTAACCAATCGTATATTTCAAAATCGAGCGTCAAATCCACCAATACCATGGAAGAAGTGCTCGGAGGTCGTCTTCCATCGCAATTCTAATTTGGCGAGCAGCACCTTCATCTCCTTCGCTTGCCAGCAGCGCGGCCTGGAAGTATTACTGGTCAACGCCCGCAACGTGCACAATGTGCGCGGACGCAAGAGCGACGTCCAAGCCTGCGAGTGGCTGCGCGAGCTGCACAGCGTGGGGCTGCTGCGCCCCAGCTTTCGTCCCGCCGCCGCCACCGTGCCGCTGCGCTCCTTTGTGCGTCAACGCGAGACCTTGGTCGAGGAAGCGGCCACTCGCATTCAGCGCATGCAG
>Ga0126373_10001934_pt1 | contig 15020 bp, 10 predicted proteins | sample PanSoiMetPlot_11_FD_92545 | JGI IMG/M metagenome (GOLD analysis project Ga0126373, IMG submission 92545) | Tropical forest soil microbial communities from Panama - MetaG Plot_11 | ecosystem: Environmental > Terrestrial > Soil > Tropical forest > Bulk soil | place: Panama | collected 2016-02-17 | reverse complement strand
TTACCGTTCCCGCCGAAAAGGGCGACATCCGAAACCTCACCAATACACCGGGAGCCGCCGAGCGTGACCCCACCTGGTCTCCGGATGGTAAATCGATCGCCTACTTCTCGGACGAGTCGGGTGAATATGCGCTGCATATTTCGGATCAGACCGGCACCGGCACCGGCACCGTTCGCAAGATAAACCTGGGCAATCCACCCTCGTTTTACTATTCTCCGATCTGGTCTCCCGATAGCAAGAAAATCGCTTACACCGACAAGCGGCTGAATCTTTGGTATGTTGACCTGGACAAGGGCTCTCCGGTCAAGGTCGATACCAACCGCTATGAGAACCCATACCACGTTATGGATCCGGACTGGTCGCCCGACAGCCGCTGGATCGTGTACACGCGGCAGTTGCGGAACCGGCTTGCCGCCGTGTTTGTCTATTCGCTTGAGAGCGGCAAAACCTCACAGGTAACCGACGGGCTCAGCGACGCGCGCTACCCCGTCTTTGACAAGGGCGGAAAATACATCTACTTCACCGCGAGCACCGACGCCGGGCCTGCTTCTGGATGGCTGGATATGTCGAGCTTCCCCCACTCCGTGACTCGCAGCATCTACCTTGTAGTTCTTGCGAAAGACCAGGCGTCGCCGCTGGCGCCTGAAAGCGATGAAGAGAAGCCCGCCGCGGACGAGAAGGATAAAGCCGGCGACAAGGCTTCGCCTGATAAAAAGGACCAGGCTTCTGCAGGCGAAAAGCCGGCGTCGCCCGACAAGCCTGGCGCGGGGGCACCGGGCAAGCCTGGCGGTCCAAAACCGCCCGAGCCGGTCAAGATCGACTTCGAGAATATATCCCAGAGGATCCTGGCTTTGCCCCTTCCGGCCAGACCCTACCAAAGCCTGCAGGCGGGCAAAGCCGGTGAGTTCTTTATAATCGCCGCGGGCGGTGGGCCCTCTGGCGACGGTGCCGGGCAAGTTTCTGTGCAGAAATTCGATATGAAGTCGCGGAAGGCCGAGGAATTTGTAGCCGGCATCAGCGCATTCGTGGTTTCGTTTAATGGCGAAAAAGCCCTCTACCGCCAGGGTGCTCGCTGGACGATTGCTCCGGTTGCCCAGCCGCCCAAGCCAACCCAGGCTGCCCTCAAGACAGAGTCCATGGAAGTTGAAGTCGACCCGCGTGCCGAATGGCGCCAGATGTACAACGAAGTCTGGCGCATCGAGCGGGACTTCTTCTACGATCCCGGCCTTCACGGAGTCAATCTGGCCGAGGCCCAACACAAGTACGAGCCGTACCTTGCCGGGCTGGCCAGCCGCGCCGACCTCAATTACCTGTTCGCCGAGATGCTGGGGACTCTCTCGGTCGGCCATACATTCGTCGCCGGAGGTGCGATTCCAGAGCCCCGCCAGATCAGGGGGGGACTTCTGGGTGCCGACGACAGCGTCGAAAATGGCCGCTACAAGTTCGCGCGCGTCTACAGCGGCGAGAACTGGAATCCGCGGCTGCGGGCGCCGTTGACTGAACCTGGAGTCAATGTCGCCGCGGGCGAGTACCTGTTGGCGGTTAACGGGCGCGACCTGAGGGCTGGCGACGACCTCTACAGCTTTTTTGAAGAGACCGCGGGCAAGCAAGTGACACTGCGGGTCGGGACCGATCCAACAGGGGCCGGAGCTCGCACAGTGACAGTAGTGCCGGTCGACAGCGAAATTGCGCTCCGGAATCGCGACTGGATAGAGGGAAATAGACGAAAAATTGATCAACTCAGCGGCGGCCGGCTAGCCTATGTCTATTTGCCGGACACCGGGGGTGGTGGATTCACTAACTTCAATCGCTATTACTTCGCCCAACTAGACAAAGAGGGCGCCGTAATTGACGAGAGGTTCAATGGAGGAGGCGCCGCCGCCGACTACATAATCGACTACATGCGGCGGCCCTTGATGAATTACTGGTTCACCCGCGAGGGCGAGCCCTTTACCACACCAACTGGTTCGATCTTTGGTCCAAAAGCCATGATCATAAACGAGTACGCGGGTTCCGGCGGTGACGCCTTGCCCTGGTACTTTCATCACGCTGGCGTTGGAACCCTGGTCGGAAAGCGGACCTGGGGAGGACTGGTCGGCATTTACGACTATCCGGTACTGATGGACGGCGGATTCGTGACTGCGCCGCGGGTCGCATTCTGGAATCCGAACGGCACCTGGGACGTCGAGAACCACGGAGTCGCCCCGGACGTCGAAGTCGACTATGATCCGAAACTGGTCAGGGAAGGGCACGACCCTCAATTGGAACGGGCGGTCCAGGTCGTCATGGAGGCGATGAAGAAGACCCCTCTGGCCTCGCCCCAGCATCCGCCGTTCCCTAACTACTACAACGGTGATCACTCGCAACCAGCGGGAGGCACATCGGTGCGACGCCAGCAATAGCCTCCGGCGAAGTTCATACTGCACACAGGTAAGCCGGGCCAGCACCTCCTGACCCGGCTTAGCCAGATTTACGGGCCTGATCCCGAATCAAAAGCCCTGACTCTTACCTCTGGTTACTGAATGACTCAAACAACCTGCCCAGATCGTCAAGATGCTTCGAGTCGTGTTCCTGGATGAAGTCCATCAACTTGCGGAGCGTAATGACTCCGCTGCCTTCTAATGTTGCCGTGCGTTCAAGCGAACCGTGGTCCAGGTCAGCGAGCCTTGCCACGTTGTTTGCTCTGGCGGCAGCAAAGTCCTTGAAGGCTTGCCCGGCATCCTGGTCGACATAGCTCCGTTCTCTTGCAATCGTGCCGCCGTCAAAGTCCGGTAGGAACGGCCTTTCCTCTTCGAGGATCCGGACTATCCTGACGCCATAACCTTCGCGCTCGAGGTCGCGCAAGTGGCACACATTCTCAGCGAATGACCATTCCCCGGCAAACGGTCTCGCGTTCCAACTCGATTGAGGCACCCGTAACAACATGTCATTTATCAATTCAGGAGTTCTCCCAAGCGACGCCAGAACGTTCTTGAAATCGCCATCCCCAATCAGATCGCTGCCCATCTTTCTCTCTCCTTTTTCTTCTTCATTGCTCATTCTTGAGCCTATTCTTCATTCGCAATTTTCATTTTGCATTTTTCAATTTGCTATTTCGTCTCCCGACTTCCGACCCATCCTTCATTCAATCCGTGGCGGCCCCTGGTTAATCCGCTCCCGAAGCTTATTCTCGCCCCCCGTCCAGACCGATTCGATCCACCAGGTAGCGCCGGCGTCGGCAAATGCCCGGACCGTTTCGGCCGCCTTGGTCCGACTCTTTCCAGGAGTCGAGCCGCCGGCTATGATATCGAACCCTGACTTGCTCCGGCGATTCTTGTTCACATACGAGGCTACCTGACCAGTGAATTCGGGTCTGGCCCTGTCAGTAGGCGAGCCTTGATAGCGTTGAGGAATGATTCCGTCCCAGCGCAGCGCTCGAAGCATAGATTTTTCTTTTGGCCAGACGCCGGGCACCCAGATTGGTATTCTCGGTTTCTGGATCGGCTTTGGAATCAAACAGAGCTTGTCCACATGATAGTGAGAGCCCTTGAAACTGAATGGCTTGCCCTTCCACAGGCCGGCGAGTATGGCAAGCGTTTCGTCCATGATCTCGGCGCGGCCCTTCAGCTCCATAACCTCACCTACCTTATAGAACCCTCCATCGTGTTCTGCGGCGCCCAACCCCACCCCCAGGATCAAGCGCCCGCCCGAAAGATGATCGAGGGTCATTATCTCACGCGCCAGCTTCCACGGTCGCCTCCTGGTTAGCGCGACTATCAGGGTTCCGATTCGAATCTTTTCGGTCCGCATCGCGATCACGGCGAGCGCTACCTGGGTGTCGAACCATGGCATTTCAGGCTGGCCTTTGAACCCGATCGCCAGGGCATCGGCAATAAAGACTCCATCCCAACCGGCAAGCTCGGCTTCGTGAGCGAGGTCGCCCACAGTCCTCGGCTCACCCCCTGGTATCTCTATTCCATACTTCATATCCTCCTCCTTTGCTTGGTGTTTCATTTCCACAGACCGGCCAATCCACAGACCGCCAAGGCATTCCCGATGCCGTGGGATCTACCCACTAGTTGGCTCGGCCGAAATTCACAGGATGTATCCAGGCAAACTCACAACCAGTCTAAACGCCAATCCCGACATGGAATGTCATATTTCGAGCGAGAGCGACCTTCGTTTCCAAAGTCAATTTTCCTTCAACCGCACCTGCGGAACTGGCGCTTTCTTCTCACGCCGTTGCTCGAACGCCTTTTCTTGTGTTATTTATCCTCTGACCTGAAAAGGTCTTCCAATGTTCCAGAGCTCAGGCGCTTAGGTCTGCATATTCAACCGAAAGGCTGTTCTGAGGCTCGGAGTTGTTTAACCTGTTGTGCTCGCCGAGGATTCCCTCGAATCAGGATGTCAGGCCGACTGCGAGATTTGAATGCCGATTTGGTCGGAACAAAGAAGACGATTTGGTACCTTCGTTACCATTGTTGCCGCTGTTGCAAGCCTGATCGTGAATTGCCTGGGCCAGATCCGGCCGACCATCATAGACGCAGGGGAAGTATTCGATACGAGCCGTTCGAGTCACGGCGGTAGGGCGCGCTCACGTCCGCGCCCCAAGTATATTGGGGTGAGTCGTGTTTCGCAGCGAGCCGCAACGTCAGAGGTTGGGATTACACTGTGGCAGGCTCCCGATAGCGAGACAAAGACCGCCCGATCTATCCCGAGCCAGCCTGCTGACAAGAATACCGCGCCCAACGACTCGGACAGCGATCCTCTCAAGACGCATGCCCTGACTCACCCCGACAGCGGCACGATCCCCGGCGCCTCTGCGATTAGCATGATCGCATTGGACGACTTCGAGAGAACGTCTGCCGGGAGTTCTTTCACCCCGGGAGCCAGCGTCAGACTAACTGTGGAGGTGCCTCGCGCGGGGTTTCTCTACGTTATCGATCGCGAGAAATATCGAGGTGACAGGCTTGGCGATCCTTACTTGATTTTTCCTACCAGGCGTACGAACGGCGGTGACAACAGCGTTTCGCCGGGTCGTCTAGTCGAGATACCTTCGCGTGACGACCAGCCCCCGTTTTTCGTATTGGCGGCCAAACCTGGCGAGATCGGTGAGTTGCTGACGCTGATTGTCGCTCAGAAACCGATTCCCGAGCTAATGGCGCTGCATAACGAACCGCTGAAGTTATCCAGAGATCAGGTCAATCGCTGGGAGCGGCTGTGGGGAACTCAGTCCGAGCGATACGAGATGATTGGCAGTGCGGGGGAACACAGGACTCACGAGGAAAAAGCAGCAGCAGAAAGAGGAGGCCCTCCACTGACGTCTGGAGCACCGCTGCCTCAAACCGTTTTCCGAGTCTCGAAGAGAGCGGGAGATCCCCTCCTGATCAATGTTCCACTTGTGGTCGCCACCGGGCGGCCCCCCGCCAATCCGAGCGAAATAGTCACCGGTCAAACGGTGGATGAGGTAAGGGCAATGCTCGGTAATCCGTCCCGGATCGCAACCGTCGGAACAAAGCGGATATTTTTCTACCCGGATATGAAGATCACTTTTATCAACGGCAGAGTCACGGACGTCGAATGAGCAACGATACTTGGTCCCACCGCTCGCCGACTAACATAATCGATATCATAAGAAAAGGAGAAGCAAGCTATGAAGCTTGGTTTAGCTTTATCTATTCTTGCGGCGCTGTTGCTCTTGCCATTTGGGGCGGCCCGTGGGACCTCATCTCCGAAAACGCATTTGGACTGGGCGATCCTGATGGTCAAAGAGCTCACGCCAGATCACACTAGCTATCAACACAAGCAGGGCCATGTATCATGGAAAGGTATTGACGGAGCCACGGACTACGAAAGCCATACCGACTGCAGCGGCTTTTTGAATGCTCTATTTGAGCGGGCCTACGGTTTCGACAAGGCTTACTTTCAGAGATGGCTCGGCAAGGGACGCCCTTATGCGATCACCTATCACGATGCAATAGCAAGCCGGCGTGGTTTCGCCAGGGTTGACCGCATTGCCGAAGTGAGGCCCGGAGACATAATAGCGATTCAGTACCCTGACGGGAGCGAAAATACCGGCCACATAATGCTGGTGGCCGAACGGCCCGCGCCCCGACCATCCTCCAAGCCACTGATCGCTGGCACCGAGCAATGGGAAGTCACCATCATCGACTCGAGCAGCTCGGGGCACGGGAAGACGGATACTCGCCGGAAGGATGATGGGAGCTTCTCGTCAGGAGTAGGTGAAGGCGTATTTCGCATGTACAGCGGTCGCGATGGCAGAATCGCGGGCTACTCGTGGAGCACTCTAGGGGCGTCTGATTTCTATGATCAGGACACTCGCAACCTTGTAATTGGCCGGTTGGATCCAAGATTCAAGCCGTGACTACCGGATGACTTGACCTGCGGCGGCGAGGGCTGTTCTGTGGCTCAGTAGCAAAAGGCCTGGGACTGCTTCCGCTGAAGGGCCGTAGGTCCCAACCCGCACGCCTCGCTTTCAGGTTGGCTCTTCACCAGTCTAAGCTCCGGCCGTATGTTTGCGCGATATCCCAAGGGCTCGCAAGCGGGATGCAAGCGTGTTTGGGTTCACCCCAAGCCGTTCGGCGGCGCCGCCCGCGCCAGACACTTTGCCGCCGGCCTGGGCCAGGACGTTAAGCAAGTTCTCGCGCTCCAACTCGCGCCACTCGGCTTCTGTGTAGTACTTGTGAGCGTCACCAGCCGTCGAAGACCTACTCATCACTGAGTCAGTGATCCCAGGATCAGGCAAGGGAGGATCAGGCAAGTGAGGATCAGTCAAGTGAGAATCAGTCACGCGAGGGTCGGCATTCGGCCGGTGCCCCGCCGAAGCACTGCGAGTCGGGTGTTTGGCCAGCGCTGGATTGGCAAGGGGAGCGCTCGAAAGATCTGCTGGCTGCGGCATTCCGGGGTGCGCTTCATCATTGCGCCCTGGGCCAAGCTCGAAGTGCAGTGTTCTCCCTTGTGACAGGATCACGGCACGTTCCACCAGGTTCTGCAGCTCCCTCACATTGCCCGGCCAACAGTATTCTTGAAGCCGGTCCAACTCGCGACGCGGAACCTTCACCACCGGCAGGTGCAATCGAACGCACGCTTGCTTTACGAAGTGGGCTGTCAGGCCCGATATGTCTTCCCGCCGGTCGCGCAGTGGTGGGACTTCGACAGGGAAGACACTCAAGCGGTAGAAGAGATCTTGCCGGAATCGCCCCTGTTCGGATTCCGCGCGAAGGTCCCGGTTGGTAGCGGCAATAACTCGCACATCAACCTTGCGAGTGTTGTCGTCCCCAACGCGCTCGAACTCACGCTCCTGCAGGACGCGCAGGAGCTTTGATTGAAGATCGGGCGGGATTTCGCCCACTTCATCCAGAAACAGGGTTCCCCGGTCGGCGAGTTGAAACCGGCCGACGCGGTCGCGGATGGCGCCGGTGAATGATCCTCTGACGTGTCCAAAGAACTCGCTCTCGAAGAGCTCCCTGGGAATCGAACCGCAGTTGACGCGGATCAGTGGTTTGGCCGAGCGGCGGCTCTTCTGATGGATGGCCCTCGCTATCAGCTCCTTGCCCGCTCCGGATTCGCCCTGAATCAACACTGTCGAATCAGTCTGGGCTACGAGATCAATTTGCCCGAGCACGCGCATGAGGGCGGGGCTGTGGCCGATGATGTCGCCGAAGTCCCCGGTCTCGACGACCTCTTCGCGCAAGTAGTCACACTCGAGTTCGAGTTGATGGCGGAGCCGGTCGATCTGCTGAAATGCCCTGCAATTGCCGATAGCAACCGCTGCATGCGCCGCAAACGTGCTGAGCCACTCCAGCGTGGTTTGGTCAGGATGGCTGCGGAGAAAGACAGCCAGCGCGCCAACAGGGTCTCCACGAAACCGCAGCGGGTGGCCGATGAATCCTTTCAAACGCTCACGCTCTGCCCAGTCCCGGTCCATCAAGGCGTCGCGAGCATCGGCAATATCCGGTATTAGTACTGGCTCGCCTGTCCGAATCATGTAGGCCAGCTTACGCTCGGAATCAAGCGGCACGCGATGATAAGAACCGTCGATCCTGCTCCAGTCAACGCCCGGCTCTAGAGGACGCCCGCCGCTGGCGCGCAGGTGCAGCGCGGTTTCTTCACCGTTCCGGCTGCAGACCGGACAAATCAAGTCCTGATCCAGAAACCAGATGCGGGCCAGGCCCACGTGATCATTTGCCATGACTGCCTTGATGATCTGGCCAAGCACCGAAGCCGGCCCATCGGCCTGAGCTATGGAGAGAATCACAGGAAGCAGATCCATTGATGCACCCATATTGTGAGAAATACCAAATCTGCTCGCGATTATTCCCGGATTCGTGAGAAATCAAAAAGCAGGGACCGGCTGACCGGCCGTAAGGTGTTGACAATAAACGGTTCGCCTTTGGCCGTCGAGGTGCACCTGATAGACCGCCTGCAGATCCCCATTACCAACGAATGGAAAGGGAGGATGAAGTCGTTGAACTACAAGTATGCGGATGTTGAAGATCTGAAAGTCTTTTACCGTGAAGCCGGCAATCCGGGTAATCCGGCGATGGTGTTGCTGCATGGCTTCCCGTCATCTTCACACATGTATCGGAACCTGATGGAAAGCCTGGCCGACAAATTCTGGCTCATCGCGCCGGACTACCCAGGCTTCGGAAACTCAGACGCGCCGACACCGGACAGGTTCTCCTACACTTTCGACAGGCTGTCCGAGGTTGTCGAGAAGCTGCTGGTTTCGCTGGGCGTAAAGAAATTCACGTTGTTCATTCAGGACTATGGCGCTCCGGTTGGATTCCGGTTAGCTCTGCGGCATCCCGACTGGATTCAGGGTATCGTCTGCCAGAACGGCAATGCATACGAGGAAGGCTTTACTCGAGCGTGGGACGGTCTCAGGACTGAGCTCTGGAAGAATCGGACTCCGGTGACCGAGGCGGCGCTCGCCGGGTTCTTCACTCCTGATGGTGTTAAGTGGATGTATTGCGAGGGCACGCGCAATCCGGAGCGGATCAGCCCAGACAACTGGAACATCGACCTGTTTTTCCTCGGCCGGCCGGAAAATCACCGGATACAACTTGACCTGTTATATGACTACAGGAACAACGTCGATCAGTATCCGCGCTGGCACCAGTACCTGCGGAAGCACCAGCCGCCGGTGCTCCTGACCTGGGGCGCGAACGATCCGTTTTTCACACCGGAAGGCGGCCGGGCATTCCAGCGCGACCTCGAGCACGCCGAGCTCCACATGCTCGATACGGGCCATTTTGCGCTAGAGGACCACTGCGACGAAATCGCCGGACTGATCCGGTCGTTCTTTGACCAGAAGATCGCGACCCGAAAGAGCAGTGTGACTGGGTGAGGTGAGCCCGGAATGCGGAGCGCCGAATGAGGAGTGACGGAACTCCCGAGTGCGGACCGCGAGTGGGGAAGAGGAACCTGAAGGATGACGGTGGGGCGATGTGGATCCAAGAGATCTGGCGCTATCCGGTGAAATCAATGGCTGGGGAGTCTCTGGAGACGGCAGACCTGACGGAGTCAGGTGTCGAGGGGGATCGCACTGTTCAAGTGCGAACGTCGGGAGGCCGAATTGTGACCGCTCGAACCCGGCCGCTGCTGCTCCGGTATCGCGCAACAATCGGGCCCGCGGGCGGGGCGTCAGGGGCTAACGTCTTCGTTGACGGCCGCCCTTGGACGGCTACTGATGTTGGCCGTGACGTGGAAGCGGCTGCGGGAGCCGGAAGCCGCCTCGTCGAAAGCGACGCGGAACAACGTTTCGACATACTGCCGCTCTTGATTGCAACTGATGGCATGCTGGCGGCAGTGGGTTATGACCGTCGTCGCTTTCGGCCGAATCTGGTAATCGGCGGTGTGCCCGGCCTGACTGAACGGCAGTGGGAACATTGCCAGTTGAAAGTCGGTCAGGCAGTGATCGGCGTCAGAGACCTTCGCACTCGCTGCATAATGACGACATACGATCCGGATTCAGGTGAGCAGGACCTGAACGTGTTGCGGCGAATTCAGAATGAGTTCAATGGCCGGCTCGGGCTCAACTGCTATGTTGTAAGCCCAGGCCGAATCTCGACCGGCGACTCGGTCGAGCTGATAGCCCAGTCGTGAATAATTATGTTCGATCAACTGAAACGGCGGGGTAGGGCAAGTCAGCATCTTGCACCACCGATCGCTCTGCAGAATAGATAGGGAGGTGAAATGAATCGCAGATTTGGAAGCAAGGTCGCAGTAATTACCGGAGGAAACAGCGGCATCGGTCTGGCCGCGGCAAAGGCCTTTGCCGCCGAGGGCGCAAGCATCGTTATCGCCGGGCGTGACCGCAAGACGCTCAACGCTGCCGCCCAGGAAATCGGCGGCGACGTGCTGGCCGTACAGGCAGACGTTGCAAACTTGAATGACCTCGACAGGCTATTCGCTGAGACGAAGGCCAGGTTTGGCAAAATAGACGCGCTGTTCGTTAACGCAGGGGTCGCCAGGTTTGGGCCGATCGAAGAGACGACGGAAGCGCAATTTGTCGATCAGGTCGCCATTAACCTGAAAGGGTCGTTCTTCACCATTCAGAGAGCGTTGCCGCTGTTGAGTGACAATGCGTCAATCATCATCAACACGACGACGATTTCGCGATTGGGGTTGCCTGGGACCAGTGTTTACGCGGCCACGAAAGCCGCCCTGCGATCACTCACACGAACTCTGTCAGCGGAGCTCGCCCACCGCGGCATTCGAGTGAACGCCATCGCTCCAGGCCCCATCGAGACGCCGATTTACGGGCGCCTCGGACTGTCACAGGAAGCAGTTAATGAGATGGCGACTGGTATTCTGAGCCGCGTGCCGATGAAACGGTTTGGCAAAGCAGAGGAAGTAGCCAATAGCGTTTTATTCCTGGCGTCGCCGGAATCGGCGTACATTCTTGGAGTCGAAATCAACGTAGACGGCGGCATGGGACAGCTTTGAAGTTGGAGAAGCCGGGGCGCGGGCTCCGCCCCTTCTTTACCCTGATTGATGCGCGCGGCAAGACGTAATCAGGTTCGCGGGAATTCCTTATTGAGGTCTGGTAGCCTTCTCCTCAAGAGACAGGCTCGGATGTATATTGCGAAATCGAAATCAACGAAGACGGCGAGGATGGAAGCGGAGTTTAGCGGCCCGGCGGTAGGTGGGAATCCAGGATCATAGGTGGCAGTTTCAGGCCGGCGCTGGCAAGCGACACTGAATAATCAGGCCGGCTGTCAGGAATCTCTTCCAGACAGCCGGCGCTTTAACTCGCTATAAAAGGGTCTGCGTAGGTCGGTCAGTGCTGTGAGTCGTCGTCGCCGCCGTCATCCCCCTTCGGTTCGCCGCTCGAGGGATCAAGTATCAGCTTGCCGGCGCGCGGATGATCGAAGTCGAACATATTAAACAGCGATCCTGCGATCGCATCCAGTGATCCGCCGCCGATCCTGCCAAGATTCCAGTTGTCCTCAATAAAGCGCAGAATCGAGCTCTGGTCAGTCAAGCTGTGATCGACAAAGTTCGTCCTGGCAAAGCGCGAAATAGCAAGCAGGGGAAGCCTCGGGCCGTATCCGCAACGGCCCTGGACGCTACCCGCGGCTGATTGGCCGCAACTGCCTGGCCCAGTCAGAGCGTCTGCCGTAGTGTTCGACTGGCTCACGATGGGCGGCATCGCATGATCGTACCAACCGTCTGAGTCGTCGTATGAGATGATTACAGCCGTACTTTCCCACTGTGGCGATTGCTGCAGCCTGTTGATCGTATTGACCAGAAATGTCTGTTCCGCAAGGGGATCGGAATAGCCGGCATGCCCATCCTGAAATGCCGGGGCCTTCAAGAAACTGACGGCCGGCATGTTGCCCGCCTGCACCGCCTGCCAGAATTCGGTGATGTCGTATTGATGATTCGCCTGGTCCGTCCGGCCAATCATGGCCACCGACGTCGGAGGCAGATGTTGCGGATTTGCCGTTGACTGGTAGTACTGAAAAGGCTCGTGATGTGGAATGTAGTCTTTGGTTGCGTTACCGTTGCTGCCGATATGCGTGGCAGTGCAATCTGCAAAGCCTCCTTGAAACCAGCCCCAGGTGATACCATGCGCGCTGAGTAGATTACCAACGTTTGTTCCGGTCATAGCCAGGTTTTCCCGAGTGTCGCACTTGTCGCCTTTGGGCTGCGGGTCGCCGATCACTGTCTGGTCGACCGTGTCTCCGGCTATATCCACGTCCGAGCCGTGCGTCTGGCCTGATATGAGATTGAGTGCTCCAGGCGTCGACGGCCCAAACCCCGTTCCGAAGCTGTTGTCGCTCATTGCAAAGTGCTGTGCGTAATTCCAGAGCGCCGTGACCGTGTTGCCGTCAAAGTACCCCATTACATCACTTGCTTTGCAGGTACTTCCGCTTCCGTTGCCAACAAATTCAGGGAATTTGTCGACCAGGCCGGCATTGTAAGCCTTCTGCTCGTCGGTATAGTTGTGGTCCTGATCACATGTCGCCGCGTGTGACCGGTCAAACCGAAAAGGGGCCGCCGAATTCGGATTCTGGGCTATAAGACCCGGGGTCAGGCCGTTTACAGTAGGTGTATCCGGTGCCGCGACAAACCTGGGCTCTCCCGGCGGATTCATCGCGACCGGGTAGGTGCCGAAATAATGATCAAAGGATACATTCTCCTGGAAAATCACAACCAGATGACGAATAGGGGTCTTAGTGCTCACTCCCGGTCCGGACTGCGGAAGAATCCGGGGTGCTACCAGACCAAGCATTGCACTGAGCAGCAGAATTCTGCCCGCAGCTCGCTTCTTCGCATAAGCATTCATAGTCTCCTCCGTCTGTTGTAATTTGAGTGCGACCCTGTGAGGTTACGGCTGTCGCAGCCACTGGAAATAGGGAGGGTAGCAGGCGGTGGTTTCAACCATGTTTCACGAAAGCGAAATTGGCGTAACAGTATTTCGACAAATCGATTGCGACAATCTGTGGCGCCGCTTTCCGGTTTCAGGCTCCTCGCAGTCGTCCCCGGCTGGGGTTGTTCTGGTTGGTCGCCAGAGGGCAGGCGAACACCAGTTTCCTCTAGCTCGCCTGTAAGAATTGACAGTACCCATGGCCGCCATTTCTGGAATAGAATTCAGAGCTGTTTCAATTTAACGTATCGCCACTATTAATCTTTTCTCGCAGGGCGGGATGTTCGGAGGGAGACCTGTTCCTATGGGCTTGTGCTCACCAGTTCGCTTGTCCTTGAGCGTAGTTAGCCTGTTTGGCATATGCCTAGTGGGCGGGCTCCTGGCGGCGCCATCCCAGGGACGCATCCAGTCCACGGCAACTCTGCTGGGGAGAGTGGTGGACTCGGCCGGTGCGGTAGTGGCGGGCGTCGATATCGGGGTCCGGAGTCTTGAGACCAATCTGGAACGGGCCACACAAACCGATGCCCTCGGCAACTACCAGGTTTCGGGACTGCCGGTCGGCGACTACCGCGTTGAAGTTCGGGCCCCGGGTTTCCAGACCGCGATTGTCGATAAGTTGGCGGTCGAGGTCGGGAGGTCCGTTATTCAGGATTTTGAACTGCGCGTCGGCGACTTCAACCAGGAAGTCAAAGTAGCCCCGGAATCCCAGGGAGTTGAGCGCACAACCTCATCCGTCGGTCACGTAGTCGATCTACTGATGGTTCAGCAGCTCCCGCTCAACGGACGCTACTTCCTGGACCTGGGACTCCTCGTCGCCAGTTCGGCCACACCGCCCCAAGGCGCATTTTCGGCCGCGCCAATGCGCGGCCTCGGATCGCTAGCAATAAACACCGGTGGCAATAGGGAAGAGACGGTCAACTACCTGATTAATGGAATTACCCTGAACAACCTGACGTTTGGCTCGATCAGCTTTCAGCCCTCGATCAGCACTGTCCAGGAGTTCAAGATCGATAACTCGACATTCAGCGCCGAATATGGGTTGAGCTCCGGCGCGATCGTCAATATAGCCACCCGTTCGGGCGCCAACGAATTCCACGGCGAGCTGTTCGAGTTTCTGCGTAACGATGCGCTGGATGCCCGCAACTTCTTTACTTTTACATCCGCCCACCCGCCGCCATTCACAAGGAACCAGTTCGGCGGAAATTTCGGCGGCCCCATAGTCAAGGACAAGCTGTTCTTTTCCTTTTCCTACGAAGTGCTTCGCCAAAGGCAGGGGCTCGACCTCAACAGCATTGTTCTGAGCGACGCCGAGCGGTCCTCGGCGACCGTTCCTGTGGTTCGAAAGCTTATTGAGTTAATCCCGCAGGCCAATTTTGTCGACTCGTCGGGAACACCGCGCTTCATCGGTTCGGCGCGCGCTCCGGTAAACAGCGATCAAGCGACCCTGGACATAGGTTACAACGTTTCTGATAACGACAGGCTCCACGGCTATTACGACATAATCGACACTGACATGGTCCAGCCTAACGGCGGCGGCAGCACCATTCCCGGCTTTGGCAACTTCGTGCGGGCGCTCCGGCAGATCTTCACGCTATCCGAAACGCACATCTTCAGCGCGACTCTTGTTAACGAGGTCCGCTTCGGCTTCAACCGTTGGCATTCCTCAAACCTTCCCGATGCCCAGCTCGATCCGGCTGACTTCGGTATCAGCGACGGGATTCATCAGCCCATTGGGCTTCCCCAGATAAGCATCGCAGGAGGCAATCTCAGCTTTGGTGGACCGTCAGCCCAGCCCTCGGGGAGGGGCGACACGACCTTCGTGGTCGCTGACACGGTGAGTCATCTCATGAAGGCGCACTCCATCAAGCTGGGCGGCGAATACCGGCAATTTCTCAACAACAATATAAGGCAGGGTACCGGTTCCTTCACGTTCCCATCAGTCGCAGATTTTCTTGCAGGAGACGCGAATGCGTTCAGCATTACGCTCGGCAATCAATCAAGCAGCATCGAACAGGGCGCCCTCGGGTTCTTTGTGCAAGACAACTACAGGCTGCGGCCGAATCTGACTCTCGAGCTGGGGCTCCGTTACGATTGGAATATGACTCCGAGCGAACGCTACGGTCGATTTATCGTGTTCGATCCC
>Ga0126373_10001933_pt1 | contig 15020 bp, 12 predicted proteins | sample PanSoiMetPlot_11_FD_92545 | JGI IMG/M metagenome (GOLD analysis project Ga0126373, IMG submission 92545) | Tropical forest soil microbial communities from Panama - MetaG Plot_11 | ecosystem: Environmental > Terrestrial > Soil > Tropical forest > Bulk soil | place: Panama | collected 2016-02-17 | reverse complement strand
TGACGCGCGCGTGTGTGGAGGGCGTACCAGCTCTCTGTTTGTTCGGTCGCCAGCGTCGACGCCGAGGAACTTATCTTTATAACTTGACCTGCCGCGGCCATAGCTTCGCCCTCTGAGTCCCACCTTTCGGTTTGACCCTAAATTCTGAACAGACGGGTATTTCGGTTTTCTAGATCTGGGGGTAGATCTGAGTGATTCCGGGGGAGGAGATTCACTTACGCTTTACAAGGAACTTATAAACACCTCAGCAACTCGCAACAACCGTTGCCTAATTTTGGGCTCGCGGCGGGAGGAAAATCTTGAAGCTCAGCCCTGAGGCATTTTCAAAGTACCTCACGATGCATACTGCTGCAAGAGGTACAACCCCTCTGCAATTCATTTCCCTATTTTGGAGGAGATGCAAATACTGCGCTATGGCCCAATCGGGCTAGAGTCGCTATTCTCTAGTATTTGCTCCGCAACAATTCATTCGAAAAACCCTTGCGCTCGCCGACTCGCTTGTAACTCGCTGCAATTAAAAGACCTGTATAATGCGAACTCAACCGGAGGACCCCGTTTGCTTTAATCAAGCTATTGGAATCCTCTCGGCCCTACAGCGAGCCGGCTTACGGAATCCGGAAATGTTGCAATCCCTTTCATGAGGTTGCAAATCCGGCCACTTTTGAGCTTGTAACGTACTTCACCCCCGCGTTACCATAGGGTGTTTCCTGCATTGGCGCTTCGGCGCTTGTATTCCTTGAATCACTAGCAAATCAGACGTTTCAAATTCATTCCCCCTTTCTCCCCCGAGAGGCGCGCGTTGGTATTTTGACCAGCAGCGAATGGGATCAAGTTCTCATTTCGGAGTGTGAATGGATTCCGTACAAAGTCGGGAAAACGAAAGAGTTCGGGTGCTTGTCGCGGGCAACTCTCGCATGCACACCCAGCTTTTGTCGGACGCGCTCAAGCGTGATCCGGGACTTCACGTTATTGGTTGGGACTGGAATCCCTCAAGCTTGGTTCCCACCGTTCTCTCGCACCATGTCCACGTGATTGCGATCAGCTCTACGCTTGACGGCGATTCATCCCAGGGTCTGGAGTTCGTGCGCGCGTTGCGCAGCTCCAGCCCGGACACGAAAGCCGTTGTGCTCCTGGACTCGCAACACGACAAAGACATCGTTTCCGCTCTTCGCGCCGGCGCTCGCGGAATTTTCAGCAGGGACAGTTCGGTCGATCTGTTCTGCAAGTGCATGCACAATGTGCATCGCGGTGAAATCTGGATCGATAGCCGGGGCGTGGCGCTAGCAATCGAGGCTCTGGCGTCCGCCCCCGTCGTAAGACCGGTCGGCGCGGACGGATTAAGCCTGCTTTCCAAGCGCGAACTGGAGGTCGTGCAGTATCTGGTCCAAGGCCTCACCAACCGCGAAATTGCCGACCGCATCGGACTCAGTCAGCACACGGTCAAGAATTATCTGTTTCGCATCTTCGATAAGCTGGGCGTGTCGAGCCGCGTGGAGTTGCTTTTCCTGGCTCTCAGCCAGAGCACAAACCCGATCGATTCATCAGTATCCGATTCCGAAAGCCGGTCCGGTGAAGCAACGGATGAAGGGAATCTCGCGATGCTGAAGAACAGAGCCGAGAGAGGATCTCCCGCCGCTCAGTTGGCACTGGCGCAAGCGTATCTGGCACGCCGCTCTCAGCCGGACGACGTGGTGCAAGCTTATACCTGGTATTTGATCGCGTCCGAGCGGGCTTCTCAAGCACGATCGCTCGTAACCCGAATGCTGAGCGCCAAACAGATTGACGAAGCCCAGCAAAAGGCCAGCGAATGGCTCGCCCGCGTGCAGCAGAACTCGGCTTCGACGCCTAACAAGCAAGCGGCCGGCAATGGATTGAAGTTTGGCCGGCTGGCCGAGACGTCCAAGTAAAAAAGACTTCTTCGTCGACCACAATCTGCCTACGACAAGACCACAAGCAGTTCCATCTTTGGGTCCGCAATTTCGCTGGGCACAAAAACACTGAGTGCGCGAGCCTGCGCCAGTGCATCCCACAGAGGACCGCTCTGCACCAGACTGAAGTATTGATTATCGAGCTTCGTCGGGACAGCGGAGGGCGGAGAGGGGAGATGCCGCAATACCACCCCGGGAAGAGAATTTCGTACCAGGCGAGAAATGTCATTTGGAGATGAAAGCTTCGCCAGTTGCGGCAGCTTGGCGATCAGTTCGTCCACCGCCATATTCGCGCTAACGGAGAGAATAAACTGGGAATCTTTCAGATGCCGCTCATCAGCAATGCTGCCCGACCAGATAAGCCTGTCCGTAAGCTGCAAGGGAATGGTTACGCACTTCGATGGCAGCACGGTCTCGAGCAGTTCTCGAATTCGGACGTCAAGCGCGGTGAAACACTCGCCCAGATTCTCATGGTTGTAATCCGGGAAGTCGCGTACGCTTTGCGTGATTGTGAATGTGGTTAGAGCGCCAGCCAGCCGCAGCATGGCGCGATACAGCACGTCGGGATGCCCGCGTCGAATCTTCCAGATGTGCTTGAGCTCGGGAAGGTAGGAATTCACCGTGTGCAGCAGCCAGAAATTGGCGACTTCGGTGGTCGTGAAATCGGCGACATCACGGCCTCTTTGCTTGCGCGGCAGGGACAGGGACGCGCTCTTCGCGGTCAGTACTTCCACCTGCCTGCGGGCGAGCATCATCAGATATTCGCTGGCCACGATGTTCATTACCGGAGGAATGAATTTGGGACTGAGAACGTAGGTTCCGGCTGCGCTCCGAGTAATTTGCGCAATCCGCATCGAAGTGAAACCTTCCAGGGCCTCCCTTTGAAACAACAGACGAAAAGACTTCTTCCCCACCTGGATCGGCTTCTCGTCCGAACCCATGGTTGCGTCGATGATCGGACGCGTTTCGGTAACGTAGCGTGTCGACACGTTGCCGTTCGAGGCTTCCTGTCCTTTCGTCACAAAGGCAAAATTGCGAGCCGAAGGACGAGCCTGCGGAATTGCGAGATAAACGTCCAAGGTCGGCTCGGTCGGCGGGAACATCTCCTCCACCGGGCGTCCCTGCGGGATTTCGTCGGCAATCGGCATTTCAAACGTGACTCCATCCGGGAGCACGCCCTCGCAGTAGCGAAGCGTAAACATTCCATTCACCAGCGCCGCCTCGTCCACTCCGATGGCGGTCAAACCCCAGTTGGCAAACGCCGACGCATTCGCACGGAAATGGAGTTCCTGCTCGAAGTATTCGTCCTGAGCCTGGAAATGCTGGGGCATGAGAAACATGCCCTTCGTCCACACGACTTTTTGTGCTTTGGCCATTTCCGAAAATCCAGAGTTATCCGCGTGATTCCCTTCCTTCGCCGGTGTCGAGCACCCTTAGAATCTGTGCCTGCAAAGGATCGGGAATTCGCGCCGCCTGGTCATCGTCAATTACTTCTTCAAATCCTGTGCGGCCGGAGAGACCGGTCGCTGCCAGCAGTAGTTCGTTCGCCGGGCGCACGGTGCGAACCGGAGCCGAAACCGTCACCAATGGCAGCTCACCCAGCTGTGGGGACTTGCGCACTTCGACCTGATAGCGTAGTCCCTCGAAAAGCGCTTTCAACTCAGGCAGTTTCATGAATTGCAAGTGCATCAGGCACGACCGCAGCACAAACGAGCGCACTCCCTCGGCATCGCGCTCCTGTTTTCCTGCCATGACTTGCCGCAGCATGGAAAGCGAATATGTCGAGGGATAGGTGATGACCCAGGTAAGCGGCGATACAACCGTAATGCTCCTCGATTCACGCTCCGTTCGTATGTCATAAACGTGCTCCCACTCGTACATCCCAATCTGGGTGCCAACCGATTCGAGCGGATTCGCCAAGTCCTTCCGCAGGTCGAAAGGACGCCCGCAGGCCTTGAAATAGATCTCGCGCAATTCGGCGTAGGTCTGATCCGCGCCGACAACGGATTCCTTTCCCGCACCTTCCATGCGGTCGCCCAGCACCCGCCGCGGGCGAAACAATGGAGCGAGCGCATCAAGATAACTGCGCAGCTGTGCGCGACAGATCTTCTGCACCGCTGCCGTCAGGCTATGCAGACGGGGGAGCTGTTCATGGGTGAGTGAGTTAACGGTTTCGGCTGGTTGGGTCATAGGTCACTAGTAAGGCAAGGGTGCGCCTTTGGCGCACATTGTAACTGATTGGGGGGAAAGGAGATCAAGAATAATGACCTGTCAGGGTGCAACGCAGAAACGGGTTTAGAACTTTTATCTGCGTCATGATGGATAATGATACGGGATACCTTCGAACCCGTTGGACCGCATTCGATCAGGCGGTACCAGACGTGGGTTGCTCTGATAATCAACACTCTGAAGAAATGCATCCGCGAGAGCAGGTGCATCTTTGATGTCGAAATCAACCGCCGGATCAAAAGCCTGCGGCGGCACCACCATTTTTGATTCAAGCTCGCCATACAAGTCTGAAAGGGGTTCAGGGGCCTGGTAGAAGCGATGGAGCCGACGAATGATTTGATCCCTCCAAACGTTGAAAGCATCGCGGGACTCGCCGCATACGTGCTCAACAAGCTGTGCAGCCAATAGCGGGCAATGGAGCGGCTTTGTTCCCGCATCAGGAGATTCAAAGAGACATTCCTGCATCAAATTCATGCACGTGAGCAGGGGGCCGCGAATGGGTCCAGTCCACTCGCGACGGCTAAATTCAAGGCTATAGCAATAACGGGGATCAATATTCGCACACCAAGCGGCTTCGATGGCAAGCTCCGGACTTCGGTCCTTGTGGAATGGTTGCAATCGGAATACAACCCATTCAGCGGTTGCTATCGTGAGACCACAAATTGCCGCATGAATCCAGTTGGCCCAAGGTAGAGTTTGCTGGTCCACACTTTCTGCTACCGTGTAGACCCAAGCTAGATTGCCCTCGTCCCAGACGTACCGAGTCTCCTGCGACTGTGCGACCGAAGCTGTGAGGTAACTACGCGGGATCCAGTTCATGGCGTGAATCGGTAGGGAGTGCCTTCAAATCCTGCATCCCGCATTTGCTGGGGAGAGGCCAGAAACGGGTTGCCCTTAGGATCGATGCTTTGGAGTTGTTCATCGAGAAGTCGGGGTGCCTTTTCCAAATCGATCGCATGGTTGGGGTCCAAGAAGGCGCGCGGCAGGATTGGTCCGCCGGGATTCTCGGAATCTAGGGCGAAGGTTTTGTTGAGTAGCTGCAGAATACGCTTAAGCCAAGAATCAAAGTGAGAAGTGTCAGTGAGTGTGTAGCGAACCAATGCTGCGAGTTGGGCAACTGATTTTCCCCTGTCCGGTTCGTCGTAAGTTGTATTAACCAGCATCAGGTAGAGAGTATGTTCTAGCGCCAGTAAAGGACCAACGGCAGGGTCTCCCACATCTTTTTCTGGTTCGAGATGGTCTACTTTAAGGTAAAGTTCGTCGACAGTTCTTGCCCATAGCGCTTCAACGTACTTTCCCGCACGTTTGTAAGGAGAGACACCTTCGAGGCGCCAAATCATCCATTCCCCCACCGCAATCCCAATGGCCAAACTCGGTCTCAAAGCAGTCTTTAGAACGATCTGTTCGATATTTTTAGAGTACGTGTCTCGGATACGAACATCCTGATCCGGTTTCCACGAGTACTTGAGGGGTGATCCGCACACCCCCGACTCGGCAATGTAGGATGGGGCCTTTAACATTGGGCTTCCCTCATATCTTTGGTCTCCTCTTGAGGCGCTTGACTAGGTCTTTATTCTTGGACTCCATGGATTTTCTAACGTCGTCTTTTCTCATGTCGAGATCTTTCTGGCAGTCTTTTTCCTCAAGAGGCACCTTGCGATTGTCGTCAGAACAAAAAACAATCTCCAAACCGCATTTTGACGCCGCACACAATATAGCGTGACAGTGCTCGCAAGGAGCGGAGCTCTGTCCTCCGCCGCTTGGCTGCCAATTGATCTTCATTGTAAGAGTTCCAGAGATTTTTCCAGTCGGATTGTTCGCGAACAGATGCTCAACGATACGGGCTTCCGTATGTCCCCCCCTAAAAAACTCCGCGCTGTATCGAAATGTCGTCCCGGGGCAATTACAGTTGCTTGTACCCTCCGGATTTTCGGCTTTCAGGCGTTGACTTGCTGGATTGCCCTCAACATAATCATTGGGGAACATCTGCTGTACCGCGACTTTTGAGTGCGCCTTCTTGGCTAGAGATCCGACCTTGCTCGAACGGGAGTCAAAATTGAAATTCGTGTTCGTGTTCCCGGCGCCTGCATAGTCGGCTGGCAGGCGTTTCTGATCCTCCTTATTCCGAACGTCCAGTTTCTGGCACTCCGGATCAGGTGATCCTGGCGGGGCCGGCCCGCCTGTACTAGCGGTTGTCGATCCAGAAGTAGGGGGATTGGCGTGATTGTGTGTCGTCAGGTCCGTGAAGCGGACTGCATTGGCCCCTTCGAACATCACATCGGAAGACCACGCTGCAAAATACGTTTTCCCTTGCAGGCTGGCGGTATTGACGCCCATTCCCAAGCTCTTCGTTGCCGCTTCATCACCTTTGCTCGTTTTGTAGCTGGATTGGTTCTTCATGCCGACTTCGTCGCCGGCAATTTTCACTGTCTTTGTACCATCCGTGGTGTCGGAAGCTTGAGAGAAGTTCGGGTACGGAATTGGAATTGGTCCAGCCGGTGGCGATGGTGGTGACAGGCACACATCAGGCATGGCGGCAATGGATTGATTGTCGCTTTGTTTGGCCGACACTTCCAAGCCATTCGCGAAAACCGTGCCTGCCACTAGATACTCCTCATCGAGCTGTATTCGACCACGCAGGCGGCGCGCTCCGGTCCGTCACCAGAAAATTGACAAAGCATCTTAGGTCCCGGTGCAAAGCTTTTTTCCCCCGAATACAGACTTAGACCCAGCGCACAAGGGACATGCACAGCGCCAATTTCGCCGATACATTCCGCCACATGCCACACCTCACGTCCCGCGGCTCGTTTTTTCAGGAGACGTCCTTGCGCGAACATCGCTTCTTTGAACTTATAATGCTCTCCATTCAAGTCCGTGTTTCGGCAGCTAATCTCGTGCATTGCTATGTCAGCTTCGCCTAATGCATCGCGGCACGCCCCGGTCATTCCTACGCCACGCGTCGGCGAGTCAGAGGCGATCGTCGCTTCTTCATGACCAAACCCCATCCCCGATACTTTTAATTCCTTCGTTTTGCTAGAGCCTGTTGCACCAACAAGAACGGCTGCCCCTGCTTCTCCGGGGAAAAATCCATTCGAATTGGTCTTGGTCATGATGCGTCGTTGGCCCATGTAAGCTTCCACGACTTCTTGCTGTAGAAAACTGTCAACGCCTGCAACTACACAATATCGCGACAGCCGGCGGTCAATCATTTTACGGGCATGCGCCAGCGCTACCAAGCCCGAGACGTTGCCCATCGCAATCACTGCCGATTGGGGGTGATGGGGCAATTTCAGGCGCCACTCAATCTCGTCCAAAATCTCTTCGTCCAAACGCGGCAGCCGATGGGGACGGTCCAGCGGCGCGACGCCAAGCAGAATCGGAATGCTGGCGGAACCCTCGGGCTTTGCGGCTTCGAGGCATTCCCAAATCGCGGGAGCCACCAAGTCCGCCAGTTTCCCGATGCCTTCCCACCACTGGGGTAGGTCAACCTTCGCCCCGGATAAGTACTCTCCGTTCTCAGCGTCCCACAAATTGAGTACGCGAATGCCTTTGATCCCGGCGCGAATCGCAGCACAGCTTGCCGCATAGTTGAAGCCCACCGCGGTCACCATTCCAGCTGCCAGAATGGAGACAGAAATCAAGGCCGTCGTCTCCCAGCGCGGGCTGCGACTGCTTCGCCTAGGTTTGCATAGTAAGTCTTGCCTGCCCGCTCGGCGCGTCGTTTGGAGCGCCACGAGTGTGGCATCTCGCCGACGACCGTCTGCTTCAGTTCGAACATGTTTCGCCGCAACGGAACAGAAGCGCGCCAAGTTAGCGAAAATCGATTCAAGTCCGGTTCGAGCAACAATGTGTCGCAAACGGCTTCCGGATGCAGGTCATCGCCCCGATGAGAAACACAAGTCACCGGAATTTTCTGTTGGGGTAAACAAAAGGATCTCAATCCATCAGGAGTCAAGTTCCTCAGTTCCACCTCTTCGCCACCTTGCAGGAAGCCGACCTGCTGATCGTGGGGCGCACACTGAAAGTACGCGTAGCTGAAATCAGCAGGCCAAAAGGGCGCTAGGTTATCAAGCCAAGCTTGATCGTATGTGCCCGCATGCTTATAACGTGGGAAGAAGTTCCGTCCGACGGGACCAAACGACATGGGACGGTACCGCCCTTTGGCATTAGAGATTGGCTCTCTTTCCTCGGACGAGTTTGGCAGTAGTTTTCCGACAAGGTCAGAGCGGCGCCGTATCGGATGGTAGCCAATTCCGATCGGGTTCTCGGGGTAAGTAGCAACCCGATCTGGCTCGTCCTCGTTCTTGTCTGCGCCTCCATAAGCGCGATCATAAGAAATTGGAGCCTTCGTGAAGGCCTCTGGGCCGCTGGGCGGAAGGATGAAATCTTGCCAGTAGCGATCGCCGAAGACGAAGAAGGACTTCGATATCGAGCTGACGCGAAGTGAGACCTCGACCACGCGTGTTGGGCGCCCCCCGGCTGCGTAGGCACTGCCATTCAGCACGACATCGCAATTCAGCTTGCGGGGCGCGTAATCAGTTTCACGTAGAGTTGCTGACAGTCCGGGCTCGCCAGTAAATTCGTCAGCTTTCACCAATGGCGCCTGTTCTGCGGCCAAGGTGGGCTCCTGATTCATAGCTGGAAGATTGTAGGTGGCTTTGATTGCGATTACGAGCAACTCGCGTCCGTCCTGCTCGTATCCCAGCGTCCACCCGGCCGGCACCTTGGTTTCGTTTACGAATTCCATTGCGCTAGCGCCTCCTGCTGCCGGCGACCGGGGGCACGCACTTCGAATAACCGCTCAGATGGCTCGAGCAGAGCTAACTCCAGCGCGGCCGCGGCTCTCTGTCGCTGATATCCATTCTTGAGCGCATCCATGAGGTTCGGCGGCTCGATTAGCTTGCCACGCAGATAGCGGACGTCGGGCTGGAATTCGTGCTCATGCTTATCCCACCATTTCCGTACGAGATCCGGAGCCGGCCAGGGTAAGTCTTCATCCGGATCCATCGCCACATCGGTGTCCTCAGGATTGCCAGTCGGGCCAGTCTCAAAGGTTTCGGGTTTAGGACGGTCCAGATCGAGGTACTTGAGGTCAGCTCCAGTGATCATCGAGAACGCTTCGCCAGCCACGCGAGAGAGCGTCTCGATTTGCATGTAGCCGATCAGTTCACTCACGCGCGCCGGAGCGCCAACGACGCCTATGCCTTGAACGCCGCGCCGCTGGCGCTTTGGGTCCTTCAGCATGACGGATATCCACTCGTTCGCCTCAGGCAATCTTAGGCAGCACAAAAACATTTGCAGTGCGGAATCCGCGCAAGGCGCGTCTGACTCCGCCGTCCTGCGAAGGACGTCTGTCACGTCATAGCCACGAAGGCCCAGCCTCGCCGCTGACCACGCTGCCCAGAAACTCGATTGGGGATCGCCAACGCTGATATCGCGGGCGATGCTGTATGAGAGATCTATACGCCCGAGTTCGGCAGCAGCCTGGAAGGAGCGAGTACGGAGGTCGATGTCTGCATCTGTCAACGCTTCCCGCAGCCGATCACCAGGATTAGCGCGATGCACAGCATAGCCTCCGATGGCGAGACGCCGTAACTCCGACCGCGCGGATCGTATGAGTTCGTCAAGCAGAGGCTTGGCATTCTCGAAACGCATCCAGCCAATTGCTGAAATCGCCGCTCGCCCAAGAGACGGCTTCTTGCCTAGTGCGTCGAAGATTGCGTCCAGTCGCTGCCTTTCCCTGGTCTCAAATGCAAGCAGGGCTGCCGCAAATAGTTCCCCCGGTCCGTCCTGCTTCAGGGCCTCTGACGCTGAAGCCCACCCCACACCGCCGCCCACCCGAAGACCATCGATGTTAGCTTCGACGCGCTCGTCCAATCGAGCAAGGTCTTTCAGATAGTAATGCGGAGCACGAACGGCCCTGTCGCGCGAGAACCACAGGAACGCAGCATCTTCTGCGTGCTGCCCGACAACCTCCGAGCTGACCATGGTGGAAATCTCCCACGGTCGAAATCCCATGGGGCGTTCTCTCATCGCGAGCGCCATGTCTTCTCAGTTGAGCTGAATCGATCCACCACGAATCTTGTTTACCCCAGATGAGCGGCTCAGAAGGTACTCACCCTGTATTAGAACTTTCCCTGCATTCGTCAATGTGATGCTCGACTTACCGCATCGAATCACAACCTCTTTCTTCGCGCTGAGGACGAGAGACTCGTGATCGAGTTTGACCTCATGCTGCGGGGCTACCGCATGAGGCATGTGGAACAGGCCGACGATAATTGGCAGCGAGGGGTCACCGTCTTCAAAGGTCAAAGCAACATTGCGTCCGGTGTCGGCCGTGGTGACTGGAATCAAGGATTGCGCGGCTACGAGTTTTCCGGAAGCATTCGAGGGGAAGTCGACAAGCGGCACGCCCGATTCCTGCAGGGCAGCAATTCGCCCCACGATAACAGTTGGCAGTCGCGACTCGGCCTGTCGCTCTGGGGCATCGGGGGGCGAGGCCGCTCCGATCCGAGCACCTTTGGCCGGGGTCTCCATTACAACTCGATCAAGTCCCAACTTCTTCATGAATCCCTCGATCTCAACAGAGGTTGCACGTTACCGCTACTTTCAGTTCTGCAGAATCTTGCATCCTTTGAGCACCATATCACCGCTGGCTTGTCCCACGATCTTGCCCGAGCCTTTGATCGTGACGTCTTTGCCCTCGATGGTGATGGTCCCGTCCTTTTTCATTACGATGCTGGCGCTTCCGGTCTTGATCGCGATCTCGTCTGCGGCTTCGATGGCCAGCGTCTTGCCCACCTTTAAAGCGTCGCTTCCACCGACGCTGGCTGAACGGTCCTTCGACGTGTTCTCGCTGTGACTGCCGCCGATCGTCTCTGACAAGTCGGAACCGACGCTGACGGTTTGTCCCGCTGCGATCGTTGTCGACTGGCTGGCTCCTACATTCACGGTCTGTGCAGCGCCGACGTTAATCGATTGTGTTGTGCCGATGTTGACCGTTTCACTTACTCCGACGGTCTTCGCCCTGGTCAGGCCAACAGTGACCGCCTGCAATCCGCCGACCGTGATCGCCTGCAGGCCTCCGACACTGACTTCTTGCGCCGCTCCGACGTTCAACATATCGTTGACGCCTACATTGTGTGTTCGAGTAAGCGTAATGGTGACGAGTTCATTCGAGCCCACGCTTTCAGTACGATTGCTGGCAATCGTGATGTTCTCATTGGCTCCGACCGACTCGGTTCGATTTGCCCCGATGGTAATTTGTTCGTTGCTTCCTACTTTTTCGGTCCGGTTGTTTCCAATCGTGCTGGTTTCATCCACGTCAACGTTCTTGCTCCGGTTGTTCACAACGTGACGCCGCTCGTCGTGCTCGATTCTGGTGTCCATGTCATATTGACCGTGAACCTGAATCAACTCCGTCCCCTTGGTATCGTCGAACGACATCTCGTTGTATCCGCCGCCACCCTTCGTGCTATTGGACTTGTAGCCGCTAATCATTTTCTTGCTCGGCAAGTCCCACGGAGGCATCTGTCCGGCGTTATAAACTCGCCCCGTGATGATGGGACGATCGGGATCCCCTTCGATGAAATCGACGATAACTTCCTGGCCGATGCGCGGGATCTGAATGCCGCCCCAAGCCTTACCTGCCCAGGGATAGGAAACGCGGATCCAGCACGAGCTGTTCTCGTTCTTTTTGCCTTCGCGATCCCAGTGAAATTGCACCTTCACCCGGCCATAGTTGTCCGTAAAAATCTCTTCGCCGTCTGGTCCCACGACGACCGCGGTCTGACAGCCTTGAACCACAGGCACCGGAGTTCGGCGCGCCGGACGAATCGGGGTCGAGAATGGCACGCATTCAAAGCTGTTTTCATAGGCCGGACCTGTATCCGCTGATCCGCTAGTAAATCCGAGATTATGGTGAGCACTGTGCCGCAGCGCGGTAATCACATATTCCTGATTCAGGTCGTCGCGATAGTGATCCGTCAGCTTGAACTTGTAACCCACGCCGAAGGAACGACAGTCGCTCGTTCCTCGAGCAGCGCACTTTGGCGTTTGCTGCTCCTGCAAGCGGACTTTTACCAACCTGTCGCCATCAGCCCGCTTCGTGTATTCACCGGGAAAGTCGTAGATCTCCCATTTTCCCTTGCTGTTGACCGAACTCAACATGTTTGCTGTGGGAGTTTCAAAGTTGTAATCGGTCGCGGTGAAAGTTCCAGGCCTGACTTCCTGTTCTTGCAGCCACTGAAGAATCACGTCATCGTCCTGCCAACCGCCTTGAGTACCTTCGTATCGTGCTGATTCCTGGTTGGGGCACGGCTTGTGTACGGATGGATCATTACCAAGAACCAAGGTGTGTTTACCTTGTTCGTGTTGGAAGTAATAGAAGATTCCTTCCTCTTCCATCAGCCGCGAGACGAAATTGAAGTCTGATTCGCGGTATTGCACGCAGTACTCGCGCTTGACGAAATCTCCATAGAGATTCAAGGAGAAATCACGAAAGCTGTATTCCTGAAAGATCTGCTTGATGATGTCAGGTGCGGTCTTGTTCTGAAAGATGCGGCAGTCGGTGGTTTGGTCGAGAAACCAGAGCCAGGGCACCATCGTCGCATGATAGACAGCCACGTTGCTGTCGCGCCCCGCCTGCACGAACCGGCTTATGTAGCCGTTCCAATATCTCGAGGAACCGTCGGCGAGATTGACCCGCAGCGTGACCACCTGTGCCACGATGTCGTCATATTTGATCGAGGCCTCTTCTGAAACCAAGTCCAGTTCGAAAGCGAAGAGCTTCGACATGGCTTCCTGGCCCTGAAACGAGCGCAACACGAGAACATCGTCGCCCAACGGAGTGTCAATCGCGATTTGTCGTGCAGCCTGAGTTATCGGCATACGGTACTTTTCACTTAAGCGGCATTTCCCACAGCAAATGGAGCAGGGCGCTTCTCGACCTCGGATCCACTATTTCGAGACCTCACCCTGTCTCCCGCAAAACCCGAACTAGAGGAATACAAGTCGGCCGCGCTCTCACTGCGCAAAGGCCCCGGTCGCGGACTGGGCATACGGCACATCGTCCCGTCGTCGATGTTGAGATCTCCCGCTTCCTGACGAATCGGAACATTTTGTCGATTGGCAGCCATCGTCATTTCCCCGAGTCACAAAAAGTGGTCATCCTCAAGCAATGTCATACTGAAAACCGTGGCTCGCATCCGCGGACACGTGCACCTTCGATAGTTCTTTTCCCGCCACCATGCGCGATAAAACTTCTGTAGACACCTCCGGCAACAGTGTGCCGGTAAGAATATGATCCACGTTTCGCGCACCGCTTTCCACCTCAGTGCATCGGCTGACGATCGAGGAGACCAGTTCCTCAGAATAAGTAAATGGAACCTGGTGAGTCTCCGCCATTCTTTTTTCGATTTGCCCAAGTTTCAGACGAATGATCTTGCGCAGCGAGGCATCGTCAATCGGATAGTACGGAACCACGATCAGGCGTCCCAGAAACGCCGGCTTGAACACTTTTCGTAGTTCCGGGCTGAGCGCTTCCGCCAGCGCCTCCGGTCCGGGGCGCGTGTCCGGATCGGCGCAGAGTTTCATCAGCAAATCCGAAGCCGCATTTGACGTCAGCAGGATGACCGTGTTTTTGAAGTCGACTTCCCTTCCTTCCGCATCTTCCATAAATCCCTTGTCAAAAACCTGATAGAAAAGCTCCATGACGTCGGCATGAGCTTTCTCCATCTCATCGAGGAGAATGACGCAATAGGGCTTGCGGCGCACCGCTTCGGTCAGCACCCCACCTTCTCCATAACCCACATAACCCGGGGGCGAGCCCTTCAATCCGGAAATGGAATGCGCCTCCTGATATTCCGACATGTTGATGGTGACGAGGTTTCGCTCGCCTCCATAAAGAGTGTCGGCTAGGGCCAGCGCCGTTTCAGTTTTTCCTACTCCACTTGGCCCAACCAGTAGAAAAACACCGATTGGGCGGCGCGGATCGACCAGCCCCGCACGTGAAGTCTGGATTCGTTGCGCGATGGCTTGCAAGGCATGATCCTGGCCAATGACACGGTCGGCGAGAAGCTCTTTCAGGCGAAGCACCGTCTGAATCTCGTTTTTCAGCATTTTCCCAACCGGAATTCCCGTCCAACCCGCGATGACTTCGGCTATCGTGCCCCCGTCGACATAAGGACGCACCAGCGGATTCTCACCTTGCAAAGTGGCGAGTTCGGTCACCAGGTTCGACAGCTCGACCCGCATCCCCGAGGTGTCTCCTGGAGGTTCCGGTCCCGGCCTGGGCACGATCAATACCGGGCCCGTGCCGGTCATGGCAGGCATTGTGGAGGCGACGGCAGCCTTCGGGACCGAGGCAGCTTCGATCTTCATACGCAATGCAAGCATCTTCTGGATGACGGCTCTCTCCTGATCCACACGAGATTGCAGTTCGAGCAACTGAGTTTGCATCGTCTCCTTTTCGGACTCGAGGGCGGCCAAGCGCTCTTCGTGATTCGTGCCGGTTGCCGCTTCCCGTTCCAAGATTCCCAACTCGATGTCGATCAGGTCGATTCGCCGTTTGGCGTCCTCGAGAGCGGCCGGAGTGGCGTTCTGCGCCAGTGATACGCGGGCACAAGCGGTATCAAGTACGCTCACGGCTTTGTCGGGCAGCTGGCGCCCCGAGATATACCGTTGAGAAAGACGAACAGCCGCAGTGACCGCCTCGTCCAGGATCGTGACTCCGTGATGCTTTTCGAGCGTTGTTTTGACGCCCCGAAGCATGCCGTCGCACTGCTGTTCGCTCGGTTCCTCGACCTTGATGACCTGGAACCGTCGCGCCAGAGCGGCATCCTTTTCGAAGTACTTCTTGTATTC
>Ga0126373_10001931_pt1 | contig 15024 bp, 9 predicted proteins | sample PanSoiMetPlot_11_FD_92545 | JGI IMG/M metagenome (GOLD analysis project Ga0126373, IMG submission 92545) | Tropical forest soil microbial communities from Panama - MetaG Plot_11 | ecosystem: Environmental > Terrestrial > Soil > Tropical forest > Bulk soil | place: Panama | collected 2016-02-17 | reverse complement strand
TCCGAAAGGGATCGAGCTTACCCCAAGGTCAAGAATTGCAATGGGCATGATGCTACTCGACAGCTTTAACTCCCTGGAGCTTGGGCACGAACTGCACGAGTTTGCTGCGCGGCTTTACCCAATTGCCCGAAGCATTACTGGCAATGGGATCCGCGAGACTTTGGCCCTCATCGGGCAGCGCATCCCCCTGCAAATAGTAGAAGTGCCAACGGGAACGACGGTTTTTGACTGGACCGTGCCGAAGGAATGGAATATTCACGACGCCTACATCAAGGACCCACTAGGGAACCGAGTAGTTGATTTCCAGCGGTGTAACCTGCACGTGATGAGTTACAGCACGCCCGTGCATGCAACAATGTCGTTGGCCGAACTGAGACCACACCTGTTTAGCCTACCGGAGAATCCTGACTGGATTCCGTATCGAACGTCCTACTACAAAGAAAACTGGGGATTTTGCCTATCGCATAAACAAATGCTGAGAATGGAGGATGTCGAGTACGAAGTATGCGTCGACTCGACTCTCAAGGACGGGCACCTGACGTATGGTGAATACTACATCCGGGGTCGCTCGACCGACGAAGTGCTGATTTCCTGCCATGCTTGTCATCCATCTCTTGCGAATGACAATCTTTCCGGAATAGCCGTCGCGACATTTCTGGCGCGGCTGCTGTCCACTCAGGATCTACGCTATTCGTACAGGTTCCTCTTTATCCCGGGGACTATCGGAGCCATTACCTGGCTGGCACAGAACCGTGAGAATTTGCGACACATTCGCCATGGATTAGTACTTACTGGAATTGGAGATGCAGGTGGCTTTAACTACAAGAAGAGCCGGCAAGGCGATGCCGAAATTGATGGGGCGGTCGCACATGTTCTCGGTCACTATGGCGGGGCCGCTGAGGTTCTACAGTTCTCCCCATATGGGTATGATGAGCGGCAGTACTGCTCTCCAGGATTCAATCTGCCAGTCGGGTGTCTCATGCGGAGCGTTTGGGGCAAATTTCCGGAGTATCACACTTCAGCCGACAATCTGGATTTCATCAAACCAGAGAAACTGTCGGAATCTCTCCTAGTTTGCATCACGATCCTGAATGTACTCGAGAATAACCAACGATACATCAATTTGTACCCTTATTGCGAACCGCATCTGGGAAAGCGAAATCTCTACCGATCTACCGGAGGCGAAGCGATCGGGCCGGAGATTAATGCTCGACTTTGGGTGCTGAATCTCTCAGATGGTGACCACTCACTGCTAAACATTGCGGAACGTTCTGGTATCCCATTTGTGCTCATCCGCGATGCTGCCAACATACTATCCGAGGCTGGATTACTGTCCGTCTGCTATGGGGATGCTGGTGCAGAGCGGCGACTACCTTATTCCCCGGGGCCGGCGCCTAAGCCGCCTCTCTCGGCCGAGCAATTGGCCGCCGAAACTAGCCATCACACGAAAGTACGATAGTGACCGCGACGTGGTGAGCTGTATGCCCATTCAACTTTGAATCGTTTTGTTCGAAATTCATAATTCTACAACCAATCCGAACAACGATTAATTCATCTCCAGTTCGTTTGTTCGCTCTAGTGCGCAATTCTATTTTTGAGGGGTCGCATGAGAATACTTTTGACCGGTCATAGGGGCTATATTGGGGCAGTTGCAGGATCTATCTTGCATTCTGCTGGGCATGAGGTGATAGGCCTCGACACGAACTTATTCGAGGGCTGTGATTTTGGCGAGGCGGCGGCTGACATCCCCGAGGTACGAAAGGACATCCGCGACCTGACCAGGGCAGATCTCCACGGTTTCGATGGAGTGGTGCATCTGGCAGCATTATCAAATGATCCGCTAGGCAATTTTAATGCTGAGCTCACCTATGACATTAATCACAAGGCCTCGGTTAACCTGGCCAAACTGGCCAAAGCGGCGGGTGTGAAGCGGTTCGTCTTTTCCTCTTCTTGCAGTACATACGGCGCGGCGGGGGATAGATTTCTGGATGAGAATGCTGCGGTGAACCCGGTTACGCCGTATGGCGAGTCGAAGGTCGTCGTCGAGCGCGATATAGCGCGGCTAGCAGACCAGCATTTCAGTCCGACGTACCTGCGGAATGCGACTGCTTACGGAGTTTCCCCCCGGTTGCGATTAGATGTAGTACTGAACGATTTTGTGGCTGCGGCGTGCACGACCGCAAGGATATACATTAAGAGCGACGGTACACCATGGCGTCCGATCATTCACATTCGGGACATCATTGCTGCCATTATAGCTGTACTCGATGCGCCTACTGAGCTCGTCCACAACGAGGTGTTCAACGTCGGCCAAACAGAAGAGAATTATCGAATCAGCGAATTGGCCGAGATCGTTGCCGAAACTGTCCCTGGATGTCGAATCGAATACGCTCCTGGCGGCGGTCCTGATAAACGCTGCTACCGTGTGAATTGCGACAAGATTCGGCGGGTGTTACCTGCTTTTCGCCCTCAGTGGACCGCCCGTAAGGGTGCACAGGAGCTCTATGAGGCTTACCACAGCGCTGGCATGACGGTACAAGAGGTAGGGAGCGGCCGTTACATTCGTATCAGTCACATCCAGCACCTACTAAGCACTGGCAAGCTCGATCCCACTCTTCACTGGATCCCTCAGACAAACCAGGCGACGGCAGTTGCTTGAGGCGCAAAGGAGATTCCCATATGAGCACGGTAACACTGCCAAGTCCTGCTCCGGCACAGCAACAATCAACGGCGAAGCCTTGCCGCTTTTGCGGGAGGGAGCTGCGACGAACGTTTGTTGATTTGGGGATGTCTCCACTTTGCGAGACTTATCCCTCGGCTGCCGATCTGAACAACGGCGAGGTCTACTATCCGCTCCACGTATATGTTTGCGAACACTGTTTTCTTGTGCAACTGGATCAATACGAGAGTCCCGAAAACATTTTCGCCGAATATGCCTATTTCTCCTCGTACTCGGATTCCTGGCTCAAGCACTGCGAAACCTACTGTGAAGACGTCACTCGCCGACTTGGCCTGAACGGAGACAGCTTTGTAGTAGAAGTTGCCAGCAACGATGGTTATCTGCTGCAGTATTTCGTTGCCCGAAACATTCCCGTGTTGGGTATCGAGCCGGCAGTGAACGTCGCAAAGGTGGCAGTCGAAAAAGGGGTTCCCACGTTGGTGCAATTTTTTAGTAGCCGGTTAGCAAAGGAGCTCGCAACGAATGGTCGCTGTGCTGACCTCGTTCTCGGAAATAACGTGCTAGCGCAGGTACCGGATCTTAACGATTTCGTAGAAGGTCTCAAGACTCTACTCAAGCCTACGGGCGTGCTGACACTAGAGTTTCCGCATCTCCTGCGTTTGATCCGACGGAATGAGTTCGACACAATCTATCACGAACACTTCTCATATTTCTCCCTGCTCACCACGGTGCGAATCATGCGAGCTCACGGGCTGAAGGTATTTGACGTGGAGGAGTTGTCCACGCACGGCGGTTCTCTTCGCGTGTATGCCTGCCGTGCCGACGACCAGATACACCGGGTAGAGTCGAGCATTGGTGATCTGATCTCGGAAGAAATAAGAGCTGGCTTGGATTCGCCGGATGGCTACGACGGCTTTGCCCACCAGGTGAAAGAGACAAAGTGGGCGTTCCTAGACTTCTTGATACAGGCAGCTCGAGAGGGCAAATCAGTGGCGGGATATGGAGCTCCGGGAAAAAGCGCCACACTTCTGAATTATTGCGGTATCAGAAGTGATTCAATCGAATATACGGTTGATCGCAGCCCATATAAGCAGGGGAAATTTCTGCCGGGCAGCCACATCCCGATATTTCACCCCGACCGGATTCGAGATACGAGACCAGACTACGTCGTGATCCTCCCCTGGAACCTGAAAAACGAAATTATGGAGCAGTTGCAGTACATCCGGCGATGGGGCGGGCGTTTCGTCGTGCCAATTCCCAAAGTGGCAATCTACTGATGCGAACAATTAGGCTCGGAGGTGAGTGATGAAAGTCGTACTCTTTTGCGGAGGAGCTGGAATGCGGCTCAGGGGATACTCCGACGATGTGCCGAAGCCAATGGTGCAGATCGGGACGCGGCCGATACTCTGGCACCTGATGAAATACTACGCCCACTTCGGTCACAAAGATTTTGTACTATGCCTCGGATATAAGGGAAACGTGATAAAGGACTACTTCCTAAACTACGACGAGGCGGTGTCGAATGACTTCGTCTGGTCAAAAGGTGGGAAAAACATACACTTCTTGAATCGCGACATCGATGACTGGACCATCACCTTTGTAGAGACGGGGGCAAACGCCAATATTGGCGAGCGGCTCAACGCGGTAGAACCCTACTTGGCTGGCGAGCAGATGTTCCTAGCAAACTATGGTGACGGACTGAGCGATGTTCCGCTACCTTCCATGCTGGACACATTTCGGAGGAGCAATGCGGTCGCTTCACTGCTTCTAGTACAGCCTACAGCTAGCTTCGACATAGTCGATGTCGGTCTGGGCGGGATCGTGAGGGAGATTAGTCCCTTGAGCAAAGCTGACATTTGGATCAACGGTGGTTTTTTCGTTATGAGAGCTGAGATTTTTCGCTACCTACAACCTGGCGAGGAGCTGGTGCGGCAACCATTCCAGCGCTTGATTGAAAAGCAAGCTTTGTCGGCATACAAATATAGCGGGTTTTGGCAGTGCATGGACACCTTTAAAGACAAGCAGCACCTTGAGGACTTAAATCAGCGGTCGGCACCGTGGAAAGTCTGGAATCAAGCAATGAAGCCAATCTCAAGCAGGCTTGAAGTCGTCACCACACTTTCGGTATGATCCGCCTGAAGTTACACCTGGAAGTTCCTAGCCGCTTATCAGTGTTATGTCTAGGTTGCCATTCCGATGATATAGAAATTGGTTGCGGCGGAACACTTTTGCGGCTCGCTCAGGAGTACCCCGACTGCATATTTCACTGGGTGGTATTTAGCGCTATGGGCGCTCGGGCAGCTGAGGCAAAGCGTGGCGCTGAGCTTTTTGCCGGGTCTCGCCTAAAAAAGCCAATTCTGAAGGGCTTCAAAGACGGGTTTTTGCCGTACGCCGGCGCTAAGGTAAAGTCTGTTTTTGAAACTGAGCTTAAGCAGCTGTGCCCGACTGTGATCTTTACGCACAACGGCAAAGATGCACACCAGGACCATCGGCTTTTAGCAGAATTGACCTGGAATACCTTTCGGAATCACCTCATTCTGGAGTACGAAATCCCCAAATACGACGGGGACCTCCGCCAACCTACGTTGTTCGTGCCACTCGCAGGGGACATCTACAAGAAGAAAGTCGATTACATCATCAAAGTGTTTCAATCCCAGCACGCCAAGAGTTGGTTCGAAGAGCAGACATTCCTCTCTCTCATGCGGCTGCGAGGTATGGAGTGCAATGCAGAGAGCGGTTACGCAGAGGCATTCTACTGCCGAAAGGTCGTTCTCTGAATCCGCTGGCCCCTGCTGAATTAATGTAGATTGGGGTCTGATCTTTAACTAGGGTGAGCGGCTGAGTCATCTAGGCTGCTCAAAACAAGAATGCCTTCCCAAATAACTTCCACAATCGGCAGCCTTGCTGGCCGCGTCGCCGTCGTGACGGGAGCCAGTAGCGGCGTCGGCCGCGCAATCGCACTGCAACTATCGCGCCAGGGTGTGAATCTTTGCGTGATTGGAAGAGACTCTAACAGACTGGCAGAGACAGTTGCTGCCACCAGACACTACTCAAAGGCGACAGGGTTTCAAATTGACCTTACCGATGAAGAGGAAATCGAGCCGCTTGTACATTACCTTCAAACAGTTTCGAATCGTCTTGATATTCTCATTCACAGCGCTGGCATCATCCATCAAGATCTTTTGAGTTCTGCGACGATCAAAGACTTTGATCTACAGTATGCGATCAACGTTCGTGCGCCGTACCTCCTCACTCAGCGCCTGCTACCATTGCTACAGACCGCCCGTGGGCAGATCGTATTTATCAATTCCAGTGCCGGCTTAGTCGCAAAACGACCCAATGTTGGGCAGTATAGCGCGACAAAACACGCTCTAAAGGCATTTGCCGACAGCCTTCGTGAAGAAGTTAATCCAAGCGGCGTGCGAGTGCTTACGATGTATCTAGGTCGGACTGCTACAGCCATGCAGGAAGGCCTTTGTCGATCAGAAAGAAGACCTTATCATCCCGAAAGCCTTCTACAGCCCGAGGACGTAGCCTCGGTAGTTGTTCACACTCTTATGCTTCCCCTAACTGCAGAGATAACGGATATATCGATTCGGCCGGCCTCCAGATGCCACTCTTAAGTTCACGTCATGCTCAGCAGTTTGTGTCGTAACTGAAAGCCACCAGTCTTACTCGCTGTGGGAGAGGATAAACGATGAGCATCCCGCGCACCTTGCTTTGCCTGAGAGCGCTGGTGTTTGGTTGCGCGCTTACAGTCGCTACAAGTGCTCAAGTGTCGGTCCTCATGCAACATAACGATATCGGTCGCACGGGACAGAACCTTGCCGAAACCGTGCTCAATACGACGAACGTTAACGTTAACAGCTTCGGCAAACTCTTCTGGAGAACAGTCGATGGCGACATCGTTGCGCAGCCTCTATATTATCCCAACCTTAATATCCGGGGGACGGTCCACAATGTCGTGTTTGTCGCGACTGAGCACAACAGCGTGTACGCTTTCGACGCTGACGACCCGAATGCTTCTACCGCCTTGTGGCAGGTGAATTTCGGAACGCCCGTTCCAAGCGCGGACATTTGCATTGTGAACCCGGATCCTAACAATTGCCCATACTTAGATCTTCAACCTGAGATTGGAATAACCAGCACTCCCGTCATTGATGTGACGAGTAACACAATGTACATAGTTGCCAAAACAAAGAATACGACTGACAGCACATATCACTTTTGGCTGCATGCGCTTGATATTACTTCTGGAGCGGAAACGTTTGGGGGACCCACAGAAATAGCTGGGCAGGTGAACGGCACCGGAGCGGGGAGTGGGGGTGGTGTGGTGAGCTTCGATCCGGTTCACCAGCTGAATCGCCCCGGCTTGTTGCTGATGAATGGCGCTGTGTATATCGCATTTGGTTCGATTGGTGATATCGGTGTTTGGCATGGTTGGGTATTCGGTTATAGCGCTTCTACACTGGCTCAGACGGCCATCCTGAACATTACCCCTAATGGGGCGTCAGGCGGGGTGTGGTCCAGCGACCAAGGAATTCCCGGTGACAACAATGGTGACATCTACATGGTCACCTCCAATGGTACCTTTGATGCAAACACGGGTGGCCTAGAGTACGGCGACAGTTACCTCAAGTTAAGCACTGCGAGTGGCCTCGCTGTTGCTGATTTTTTCACTCCTGATAACCAATCCTTTTTGGATAGCAGCAATCTCGATCTGGGATCTGGTGGTCCCATGATGCTGCCAGGAACAACCATGATGGTGGGAATTGGCAAGGATGACATACTCCGTCTCATTAATACCGGCAACATGGGGAAGTACAATTCTAGCAAGAACAACGACGTTCAAGAGTTTACTGTTACCACCGCGCACCCATACTTAGGCTCGCCGGTTTACTGGGATAGCCCGAGCAATGGGCCCACTGTCTATGTATGGGGCGCAGGAGATGTTTTGAAGGCGTATCAGTTTTCCAATGGCTTGTTTCAAACAAACCCAGTGTCCCAGAGTATTGTCCAGTCGCCTGATGGGTACTCCAATGCTGTGCCAATGTCGATATCCGCTAACGGCAGCCAGGTTGGCACAGGGATACTATGGGGTTATTCTTCATTTTCGGGAGACGCGAATCCAGGTCCGGTCCCGGGAGTTCTCCGCGCCTTTGATGCAACGAACCTTTCTCAGGAGCTTTGGGATAGCAAACAAAACGTAACCCGTGACGACGTTGGATACTACGCTAAGTTCAACCCACCCACCGTTGCAACTGGAAAAGTCTATCTCGGAACTTTTTCCGGGCAACTACTCGTGTACGGTTTGAACCCGCCACCGACGAGTGGAATAGGTTTTGTACAGGTGGCTTCGGCCACCCCGCAATCGAGCACATCGACCGTCTCGGTCAGCTTTCCAAGTCCCCAGACAGTAGGTGATTTAAACGTGGTGGTAGTGGGATGGGATGATACGACGCAGACGGTGCAAACTGTGAGAGATAGCGCCGGAAACACTTATGGTCTTGCTATTGGGCCCACAACCGGAACCGGCCTACGCCAGTCAATCTACTACGCCAAGAATATTTCTGGCGGTAGCAATACGGTCACAGTAACGTTTAATCAGGCTGCGTCAAACCCGGATATTCGCATCCTCGAATATAGCGGCATAGATACAGTTAATCCATTAGATGTAAGCGCCGGGACAAGTGGAAACAGCGATACCCCTGATAGTGGATTTGTGGCGACAACGGCTGCTAACGAACTCGTCGTCGGTGCCAATACTGTTTCTAGCTCCAATTTGGTTCCTGGTTCCCCACTAACGCTCCGAATCCTGACAAAACCCAATTCAAACATTGCAGAAGATCGAGTCGTTAATGTGATGGGTAGTTATCACACCTGGGCCTTTCTGAGCCAAGCCGCCAACTGGGTGATGCAGACAGCTACATTCAAGGCTTTGGGTTCGAGCAATGTTCCTACCGTGACAAGTGTATTGCCGAACGTAGGTCCGACGTCGGGCGGGACCGCGGTAACTATTACCGGTGCCAACTTCGCCTCGGGAGCGACGGTAACGTTCGGGGGAGCAGCGGCAAGCAATGTGGTGGTGGTAAGCAGCACAACGATCACGGCAACGACGCCGGCAGGGAATGCCGGTGCGGTGACGGTGACGGTGACAGTGAACGGGCAGAGTGGGAGTTTGCCCAATGGGTTCACATACACGAGTTCGCCTATTGTGAATAGTGTGTCACCTAATAGCGGTCCGACGGCGGGGGGGACCGCGGTAACCATTACCGGAGCCAACTTCGCCTCGGGAGCGACGGTAACGTTCGGGGGAGCAGCGGCGAGCAATGTGGTGGTGGTGAGCAGCACAACTATCACGGCGACGACGCCGGCGGGGAATGCCGGTGCGGTGACGGTGACGGTGACAGTGAACGGGCAGAGTGGCAGTCTAACAAACGGGTTCACGTATAACGCACCGGTGACGATTGGTTTTGCTCAGGTGGCAGCAGCGACGCCACAATCACCGAAACAGGTGGTCACGGTGAAATATCCGGGGGCACAGACGGCTGGTGACTTGAATGTGGTGGTGGTGGGGTGGAACGACACCAGCACAACCGTGCAGTCGGTAAAAGACAGTGTGGGAAACACCTATAGTCTGGCGATTGGGCCGACAAGCGGAACTGCACTGCGGCAGTCGATCTATTATGCAGCCAATATCGTGGGCGGCAGCAATACGGTAACGGTGACATTCAGCAAATCTGCCAGTTATCCAGACATTCGCATTCTGGAATACCGAGGGGTAAGCGCGCTGGATGTAACCGCAGGCGCCATCGGCACAAGTGCTACAGCAAGCAGTGGATCAGCGACGACCAGCAATGCCAACGAATTGATATTTGGTGCAAACACCGTAGCTACTGGGAACAGCGGTCCGGGGACCGGTTTCACGGCACGGATCATCACTTCCCCTGATGCAGACATTGCGGAAGACGAGGTGGTAAGTACAGCCGGGAGTTTCAGTGCTACGGCTCCGTTAACAGCCCCCGGCGCTTGGGTCATGCAGATGGTCACTTTTAAATAGACGAGAGCTCTTTAAAAGCCGTATGTCCGAGCTTCAAGCGTGGGCGATGCGAATTGTGCAGATGAGCACACATAAACCGGCGATTGCCTCAATGCTAGTTCTTATAACGTTACATGCGAATCTGCCTGATGTAAATGATAAGCTTGTATTCGTCAATGTTACTTCGAAACTGCATCTGACAATCCAGCCGATTAACAATATTAGAACACGTACCCGCCGTGCTAACTCGATCCTCTCAAGCGCGTACTCACGGGAGTTTGCACTCAAGACGCTGTTACCGGAGATGGGGGGCTCTATAGCAATTGGCTATGATAGTGGCGACAACGAGTATCTCTACGTCACAATTCCCGGAGGCCGCAATCACCTGTTCGAGAGTAAGGGAACTGAATCATTCACTGACGTGACAGCAGAGGCGGCAGTAGGCGGTAACGGTAACAGCCTTTCCGCGACGTTTGCCGACTATGACCATAGTGGCCATCCCAGTCTGTTCGTAGTAGGTGGCGGCGGCATTACCCTGTTCCACAATAACGGCAACGGGACCTTTACTGATCTGACACGAGTTTCCGGTCTCCAGAACCGCCCCGGCGAAGTAGACACCTATGCTCTCTTGTTTGACATAGATAATGACGGATTTCTTGATCTTCTAGTGACAACCTATACGGAATTGGATTCTCCACCCTCCAAAGCCTCCTTCTTGTTCCCCGATGATTTTCCAGCCTCTTTCAGCCGCCTCTATCGCAATCTAGGTAATGGGAGATTTGCTGATATAACCACTACGGCAGGACTCAATAACAACCCTGGGCGTACCCGCAAAGCAGTTGCAGCAGACTTTGATAATGATGGTTACCTCGACTTGCTGCTGTTGCGCGACAACAAACCGCCTGCCCTTTTGATGAATCAAAAACACTGCACCTTTCGAGATGCTACTTGGGATGCTGGTGATATGGAAAAAGTGTGGAAGTACGCATTTCTCGACGCTCAGGTCGCAGATTTCGATCGAGATGGGAAGCTAGATATTGCATTATGGTCCTCGGTCATAAGCACTGTCCTCTGGAATCGTGGTGGCGGTAAATTCATGAACTCTGGATCGCCTCCCGCACTGACTCAGCCTAATCGTCCATTCGGATTTGTTGGCACAGTGTTAGATTTGCACAATGATTCTCATTTAAGTCTGCTTGCGGCCGATGACCATTACAATTTGCACCTTATTGCAAATCTTGGTGGTAGCTTTCAAGTTTTAAATTTCGAGCTGTGCCCGGAGACCGGTGCTGCAAAGAGGCCGGAAGCCGCTATGGAAAGTGCATTTTTACGAGACCTTGCTTTTGTCGTTCCGATTCGATTTCCGCACGCTCCAGAGCTGGTTCTGTTAACACTCAGCATCGGTGGCGAGCTAAGAGCGTTCGAAGAGGCGCATACAATAACGGAACCTCACAAAACAAGCAATCCTTAGAGCTCTAATGATAGCGACCAACCCCACACCAGGGTGTAGCACTGCCAGCGGAGGACGATTTATCGCTTTTTCAGCTGTACGGGTTGTATCGGTACTGCTCAGAATTTGCGAGTAATGGCGAGTGATCTTGTCACTTAAGGTCGTTCCACAGAAGAAAGGGATTACCATGGCAACTAGTGCGATTTCCGAAGGTATTCAATCACACACACCGAAGTGGGCGCTTGTCAGAAGAGCCATCGCAATCATCTCCGTTACCCCATACCGAAAGCTGCTGCTTATCCTTCTTATATCGCTTCCATTCAGAATGTACTGGATGCTCACCCACACTCCAGTCCTCAATGCGGATGGATCCGAATACGTCCGCATGGCAGAAAACCTTGCGACTGGCAGGGGCCTCGTCGGCAACTTCGAGGGACCTGAGACGATGTACACCCCATTGTTTTCGATACTTACAGCGGGAGTATATCTATTCGTTCGACATGGGGAGCTTGCAGCTCACCTAGTTAGCCTCGTGTTCGGCGTGGTCTTAATCATCCCTATTTTCTTGATCGCACGGACGATGTATGGAGAACGGGTTGCACAGATCAGCGCCTTGATCATCGCGCTTAACCCTCTTTTCATTAAACTCTCAGGCTCCGTGTTCAATGAAAATGTATACTTATTTTTTCTCCTACTGAGTATATACCTGGGCTTGAGATGCCTTGAATCGCCGAGTAAAACAACGTACGCTCTCCTGGGCCTGTGCCTGGGCTTCGCCTATCTAACGCGGCCGGAAGCATTTATATACCCCGTATGTTTTGTCATTATGGTCTGCATAACGGGTGTCTGGAATAGAAAAATCGCGTGGCAGTCCGCGATGGCCTCTCTGCTCATCGTTGGAGTGTTTGTGATTGTAGCTCTGCCTTACGTGTACTTTCTGTATGCTCACACTGGGCACCTTCGCCTCGAAGGAAAATGGAACATCAACTACACTATCGCAAATCGAATCAGAGCTGGAATGGACTACGTAAGTGCGGCTTATGGCCTGGATGCAAATGACAGCGTTGCAGGTCCGTTACTCGATCCGTATCATTTTGCAGCTTACACTCCGTACTCTCAATCGTGGAGGGAGAAGGGTCGTACTCTGTTCGCGATGGCGGCCCAGAACTCGCGACCAGTTTATGATATGCTTTGGAGTTCACCGATCGGTTCACCGTGTTTTGTTGCACTAGCAGTCATCGGACTCTTCAGAAAGGCCTGGAATCGTCGTCGTCTAATGCAAGAGGCGGTACTTTTATTCATGGCAGCGTCGATTCTCTTTTTGTTAACTACTGCATCCCTAGCAGACTTCCGATACATGCTGCCATTCGTCGCTATCGCTAGTTTATGGGTCGGGAACGGTATTGCGGAACTGACTCAGTGGAGCAGGGTTGGTCGAGCGTTGGTTCACGAGCCATTGCTACCTACCGGGCGGGTAATCGGAATCACCATTCCAGTCGTGCTGTTGTCACTGATGCTAGCAATTGTTTTATTTGGCACTCGAGGGCTCTACTTTTTCGCGAGCGAGGACGCCAACTATCTAGATGTAAAACAGGCAGGAATGTGGGTTAGAACCCATTCGCCCGAGTCCAGTCGAATTTTGTGCAACAGTACGGTTCTTACTTATTACGCCAAAGCGACAGCGATCGAACTACCATATGCGCCCTCAACGGACGCGCTGAAGTACGTTAGATCCAAAAACCCCGATCTCATCGTTCTAGATCAGCGGGATTCGCGGACTTTCCCCGAAGTGCAAGGGTGGTTAGAACACGGCATATCCGATCCTCGTGCTGAGTTGCTGTACAAAAGTGATAATGGCACCAATCGCATTGAAATTTTTCGGTGGTATCACAGGTAAATCACTCTTGACAGAGGCTATGTAAGTTACCAAATTGTTGTACTACTCGTGCCTGTTATCAAGGAAGAGGCGCGCAGGAGGAGTCGACTGATTGTCTATTGCACTATCGATTGTAATCCCGTCGGTGCCGCTGGAGCCGATGACCCCGCTGCAGCCTGAAATGCTACTGCCGCAAATCCCCATCCATTTACGGGTACCGAGTCAAGGAAACGCCATGTGAAAACTACCGGTGATGTGTTTGGATTCTTGTAGTTACCATTACCATTGTTCCGATCGCAAGGTACATCGTTGCCTATCTCGCCCGTACCAAATGTGCAGGAAGTGAATATCGGAGCTGTTGTAATGCCGCCCACTGTGTTTCCGGACACCGTCAATTTGCCAAATACAAGTCCATTCGAGGTTGAGGGCACAATTGAGGCCGTTGTCAGGTCGCTGTTATTACCTTGACCGCCAGAATCAGTTACTTGAGTATCAAACGGAACGGTCGCCGCACCACTGATATCAATCAGGTTGATGGTGTTGGTCGATGTTAGAACACTCTGCGTGATCGTCAGCATCGTATTGTTGCTGCCACTGAAGTTTTCTCCGGCAAAGAATTGCGCGTTCTGGCCGGTGGGTGGTTGTGAAAGTGATCGCTGTAGCCACCCGCCTGCGGGACTCGGGTTCGAGGTGATGGAGTTGATCACCTGATTGGTGGCTCCCTCGTAACTTACAGCAACGAGATTACCGGCTACGGGCATTTGTAAATGGATTACATTGCTACTCGGAAAATTTGCGGTGTCCTCGCTGGTGATGCCTACAATATGCATGCCAGCAAGCGTGCCACCTGCGGTGGCAGACTTCAATGCCTGAGACACACAGATGAAGTGAGCGCTGGTGTTCTGCAGCATTTGGGGGTTGATCGTAGCGGCGGCGTTCTGTTGTCCATATTCGGTAGCGACCGCCCAACCAAGCGAAGTAGCTGCAAACTTCCAATTGATACCACTGTTGCTGCCTACTGCGAAAGAGGTAGGGTTCTGGTCGGAGGCGTAGACACCGTCAATGAAACAGCTGTTTATGAGTAGATCACCGCTTGTAGTCGTTGTGAACGTACCGGCTGTCATAGCTGCGCTGGGATCACTGGTGGTGCTGTTGCTGGCACTGCCATCTGCCGCTGCTGAGGTTGCCACATTGTTAAATTCATAGGCTGCACATTGCCAACGCGCACTGGAATTTTGTGGAGATACCGAGACCACTGTGATACCAGCGGTTACATTCAGGGCATACCACATTGAGAGCTTCGTGCCGGTTGCGATATCAGTTGCTGTCGGACCATTTATCCAGGTATTCGCAGGAGACGAGGAGGCAGTTACGGATCCGGTCGCAGATGCGGAATAACAGACCATCACCAACGCGTTGCCTGCCGTGACCGGATTCGGAAGGGTGACATTATACTTTGTCCCAGCGTTTACGCTAAAATTGGCAGAGGTTCCTCCTTGGCTGTGGTACTGAACGAGCGTCTGGGTAGCTGACCACAGCTGTGACGGGACGAGCAAGCACACCAAGGCAGGAACCAGCTGCCAGTTTTTCATGATCACCACCGAACCCTTCCTATGCGTCTAAAACGCGACTTCAAAAGCTTCTGGTTTGTAGCTCAGTTGCAAGCCCTCAGCGTACACCCCCTCGAACATGAGCCCGGCGTGAAACTTCACCCTCAATTGGAGCGCTGATGCGTATTTGGCCCCAAACGGAGATCGACCTAAATAATAGTCTAAACAGCAGAAGGTAGAGGCTCAAGACACGGAAGTGCATGCTGCTCGTGGGAGGGGTACAGACAGTCTCGGGACTACGGACACCACTCTGCATCCTGCTCTCCTGACGGATCCCGCAGGCGCTCGGGCGGAGCGTCCGGGCAAACCAAAAGAATGTGGTACAACTCGATCACCACCGTCGTGCGAAACTCGAAACAAGGCAGATCG
>Ga0126373_10001930_pt1 | contig 15024 bp, 11 predicted proteins | sample PanSoiMetPlot_11_FD_92545 | JGI IMG/M metagenome (GOLD analysis project Ga0126373, IMG submission 92545) | Tropical forest soil microbial communities from Panama - MetaG Plot_11 | ecosystem: Environmental > Terrestrial > Soil > Tropical forest > Bulk soil | place: Panama | collected 2016-02-17 | reverse complement strand
TTTCGTAAATTGTCGGTTTTCCACAGTTCCAGGAACTCTGGACGTGCTACCGTCCCGGTCCTCATCGAGTAAGTCCGACTACCATCCGTCTCGTTGCGGCTTTCTCGATACGCGTTGTCTACAAGCATTCTGTACAACAAGTTCTATCAGAAGTCTTTGGATGCGGAGGACGTGTATGCGTCGTCTCATTGTGGTTCTGCTGGTTTGCCTTTCTTCGTTTGTGTGGTCACAGACTTCTACGCCACAACCTATTCCGACAAGTGACCCTCGAGCAGTCTCCCTCGTGCAACAGTCCATAGCCGCCCTTACCCGAGGGGCAACCATTAGCGATGTCACGCTGAACGGAACTGTGACATCGATTCTTGGTTCTGAGAACGAGACGGGCACGGGAATATTCCAGGCCAAGCGAACTGCAGAGAGTCGCATGAGCCTACACTTGAGCGGCGGAACGCGGTCTGAAGTGAGAAGTCTGACGAACGGCTCACCAAGTGGGGCATGGCAGACGAACGGTGGGGCAGTTACCGCATTCGCGTACCACAATTGTCGGACCGACACCGCCTGGTTCTTTCCTGCGTTGTCGTATCTCAGTCAGCTTGCAAATCCCAATTTTGTTTTCAAGTACATAGGCCAGGAACTACACGGAGGATTCAACACCCAGCATGTACGAGTCTTTCAACCCTCGCAAGCAGCCCTCTTACAGCACCTCAGCACCGTGGACTTCTATCTCGACCCGGTTTCTTCGCTACCGCTCGCGATGGCTTTCGCGGTACATCCTGACTTGGATGCGAACGCCGACATCCCAGCCGAAATTCGCTTCGCGAATTACCAATCTGTAAGCGGTATTCCTGTTCCATTTCACTTCCAAAAAATGCTGAACGGTGGAGTGGTACTGGACGTAAACGTCACCAGCACATCGTTTAACAGCGGCTTGGCAGACTCAATCTTCAGCCTTCAGTAAGAAAAGAGAGCGAAATATGATGCGCACCGGCTACGTAATTTCCTTGATTGCGATTATGTTGCTATTCGGGGGCAACCTTCTTGCTCAAGTGACACCTGGAACACCGCCTTGGGCGAGCCTCAATAGTGGACCGTTCGATGTCGTTAACCTCGGGAGTTTGAACGGGCATTTCGACATCAGCGTACGTAGCAAAGCCGGTCGTGTCACGCCGTTCACGTACGACATTACCTATGACACATCCATCTGGTATCCGACAACGGTAAATGGTCAGCAAACATGGCAGCCAGCATCGGCGTACGGCTGGAACTTTCCGACAATAGCGGCAGGCTATCTTACAAATCAGACCGTCGCGACAGTGACGGAGCCATGCGATCCTCCCAACAATATGAACCCGATTACATTTTATGTATATGCCTATTGGACTTACCACGACATAAAAGGGGGCACACATCCGACGAATATCACCAACAACAACTTACCGCCAAACAATGGATGCACGAATTTTGGTCAGCCCTCCAGTGGCACTACGACCGACGGTTCGCAGTATACGATCAATGTTGCAGCCGGCTCCGGTTCCGCGACAGTCACAGGTACTGATGGCAAGCTTTATAGTCTTCCTATAAATCCATCCACAACGGTCAGTACAACTACCGACGCGAACGGGAATGAGATCACTTCGGACGCCAGTGGGAATATCACCGACACCCTCGGCACCGTGGCATTGAGTGCAAGCGGCATCAGCCCAAAGACTTTTAAATACACCGCTCCCAACGGCAGCACGGCGACTTGGACGATGAACTACACCTCGTACAACATCAAAACGAATTTCGGATGCAGTGGGGTGGCGGAGTACACCGCCAACGGGGTATCGCTGCCTACGAGCCTTGTTTTGCCTGACGGCACTGAGTATCAGTTCACGTACGAGAACACAGTCAACAATAGTGGATACAAAACAGGCCGCTTGGCTTCGGTTACGCTCCCGACGGGCGGTAGTATCACGTATACATACCCCACGATCAACAGTGGAGCGAATAACGGAATCAACTGCTCTGACGGGAGTGCTCCAGCTAGCGTGAATGGCAATGCCAGTTTCACGCGCACTCTAAGCCCCGGTGGCACTTGGACATATTACCGCACTCAGGTTTCTGGCAATCACTGGCAAACTAAGATGACCTCGCCGCCCGATCCGAGTGTTGGCAACGACACTGTTATAGATTTCCAGCAGGACTCCTCTACCAGTCAATACGGCAACACCCATGACTTTTTTGAGGTGCAGCGTAAGGAATATCAGGGCAGTGCTTCGTCGAACTCTTGTTCCGGTACCATCACTAGCAATTGCCTTCTGCGAACGAGCATAACCTGTTGGAACACGGCCAATCCGACCCCTGGGAATTGCCCGACCACCAGTGTCTCTACATTGATTTCACGGCAAACTATTTTTTCTTACCTGCCAGACACCTCGTCCTCAAGCAAAGTATCGGAAACTGACATTCAGTGGACCCAATACAGTGATCCCTCGCTTCCGAATGAAATTGACAGCTACGACTATGGAACCGGCAGTCCCGGTGCAATCATTCGAAAGGTCATCAACTCCTATCGGCTAATCGGTAACACTGTCCAGATTACCGGGACCTCGATCGAGGATGCAAACAACAACGTAAAAGCATCGACTGGATTTGCTTACGACACTAGCACCCCAACGACAACGACAGGCACGCCTCAGCACACAACTCCACCGTCCGAGAGGGGAAACCTCACGATACTCTCCCAGGAGGTCTCAGGAAGTCTTACTCTCTACAGAGTCTTTACCTACTACGACACCGGAATGCTGAACACCGCAACGGACTGGGGGACCACCACCAGCGGCGGAGCCAACATCACGACATACAATTACAGCACCGGTTCATGCGGAAATTCGTTCCCCATCTCGATTTCTGAACCGCTCAATCTGACGGAATCGTTTACTTGGGACTGCAATGGCGGCGTACAAACATCCGCCACGGACGAGAATGGGCAGACAACAACCACATACTACGCACAGACCAGCAACTATGGCAGCCCTGATCCGAACTTTTGGCGCCCGTATGCGGCGACGGACCAGCTCAATAACGCAACTACCCTCACATATCCGTTTAACACTGTTAGTGAGAGTGCATTGCTGTTCAACAGCAACCACTCTGTCGTGGACCAGCGGACGAAGCTCGATGCCTTTGGCCGTCCGATCCTGAGCCAAATGAAAGAAGGACCGTCTTCGTCGGAATACGACTCGACCCAAACCGATTACGACAATCTTGGCAGGATTTCTAAGACGTATCTGCCGTTCACCAATACCCAAGATGTAGCTTGCTCCGGCACCTGCCCCGGCGTGGTTGAGTCGTACGATGCGCTCTATCGTCCTGTGGCTACATCCGATAGTGGCGGAGGCTCTACGACGTGGGCATATACAAACACCGACGTGCTCCAGGTCGTTGGTCCGGCGCCATCCGGCGAGAACAAGAAGCAAAGGCAGCTTGAATACGATGGTTTGGGGCGCGTGAGTTCGGTCTGCGAGTTAACGAGTTCGGGGAATGGCGGCGGAACATGCAGTCAATACGTTACGCAAACCGGCTTCTGGACCAAGTACACCTACGATGTGCTGGGCAATATCAACGGCGTCACGCAAAACGCGCAAGCAGCAACTAGCAGCCAGCAAACCCGAACGTACAACTTCGACATGGCCGGACGCCTCACTTCCGAACTGAATCCTGAGACCGGTTCAAGCGCCATCGCGTACACCTACGACACGGCGGATTCGACATGTGGTTCGTACTCGTCCCCTGGCGATTTGGTAGAGAAGAAGGACGCGATGGGCAACTACACGTGCTACAAGTACGACGCCCTGCATCGCGTCACTCAGACCAACTATCCTTCTGGGAGCTATGCTTCGGTCACGCCAACCAAGTGCTACGTTTACGACTCCGCGACAGTAGACGGCACGGCAATGGCAAATGCGAAAGCGCGGTTGGCTGAAGCGTACACGACATCCGCGTCTAGTTGTCCGGGCACGGTCACTGTGGACGAGAGTTTCAGCTACTCAGCTCGTGGGGAGGTGTCAGACGTTTACGAGAAAACTCCAGACTCAGGCGGCTACTATCACGTAAACGCAACCTTTTGGGCGCACGGCAGGTTAAACGTGCTGAATGGCGGCTCAAACCCGCTTCCGGGATTGCCTGCGATCACGTATGGAGCCAGCGACGGCTCCGGTTTAGACGGTAAAGGCCGCATCACAAAGGTGAACGCCGCTTCTGGGCAGAACCCGGCGACCTCGATCAGTTGGAATGCGGGAAACCAGATCACGGGGGTGACCTTCGGCTCATCCGATAGCGATTCCTATCAGTATGATCCGATCACCGGACGAATGACCCAATACCAATTCAACATGGGCACAGGTCCACAAACGCAAACCGGAGTGCTCACATGGAATGGGAACGGGACTCTAGGCAAATTGCAGATCACAGACCAGATCAACACCGCGAACAGCCAGACGTGCACGTACAGTCACGACGATCTCATGAGAATCATCGCCGCGAATTGCGGGTCGGCATGGTCGCAGACGTTCTCATTCGATCCGTTTGGAAATTTGAGCAAATCCGGTTCAGCGCAATTCCTGCCGACGTACACAGGTGCCAGCGGAACCAATACATCGCCGACGAACCAGTATTATCAAATCTCGGGCGGTGGCAGCGGTACCTCGAACTACTACGATTCGAATGGAAATTTGAAAAACGATGTGACTCACACGTATACCTGGGATGCCGACGGAAACATGCTCAGCACCGATGGCTCAACCGTAACCATGATTTACGACGCGATGGACCGTATGATCGAGCAGACACGTGGTTCAAGCCACACGGAAATCGCATATGGGCCATACGGCTTGAAACTGGCGCTGATGAATGGGCAAACTCTGGTGAGTGCTTTTGTGAAGCTTCCGGGCGGTTCACGAGCGGTGTATGGCAGCGGTGGTCTTGCCTATTATCGCCATGCCGACCATCTGGGCAATTCACGGTTGGCAACCACACCGAGCCGTGCGAAGTACTACGACGTATCGTATGCACCATACGGCGAAGACTACGATGGCTCTGGAACGCAAGACTTGGCGTTCACGGATGAGAATCAGGACACGGTGAAGAACGGCTGGTCCACGAATCTGTACGATTTCATGCTGCGCGAATACCGCACCGCTCACGGTCGCTGGACTTCGCCCGATCCGGCAGGGTTGGGAGTCGTTGATCCAACCAATCCGCAGACGTGGAATCGTTTTGCCTATGTATTAAACAACCCAATGGCTGCGATTGACCTGCTTGGCGATGATACCTGCTATAACCCCGACGGCACACCGTTCGATTGCGACGCCCAAGGAAACCCTACTGGAAATTGCCCGGAGTGCATTGTCTCGGTAAACAGTCAGACTGGCTGTGCAAATGGGGCGTGCTCCAGTGACTCAGGTAACAGTCCTTATCCCACGCCGGTATACGGGCCTATGGGGCCGATAGGACCGTTCGTCGGCATCAATTACCCGGGAATGAGCGGAATGCAGTGGGCGGCCAAGCAAGCAACTAGAGGCTACCCGACAGTGACGAAACCGAAACCGCCGATCCCCCAAAACGAAAAACCACCTGAGCTAAACCCGCCTAAGGACATAACGGAAATCCCAAAACCGACAGCAATTTTTCTAAAATTTCTGGAAATGCTTGACGGATTAACGAGCATCTCAATTCCGATAATGGGTCCAGTGCCATGTTCCTACGCTAATGTGCCAGGGTGTGTGGGTGGTTTTGGGGGTGGTGGTCCCGGGTAATTATGGTATTGTGAAGATTCACCCCTCCGGTCAAAAACATGAGTTAGGCAGGGCCGATGGTTGGCGCGGCAGATCAAGAGACAAATGTGGAACAAAGCTTGGAACCAGGCCTTTGAAACGCGCGATCCGCAAGTCGTAACGAGTGTGCTACCAGAAATACTCAGCGCAGCTAGTTCAACAAGCAACCTGCAGGAGAGGGCGTATAGCTTGCTAGCTGCTGCCACTTGCTACGCAATTCTGGGCGATCAGACCTTGGCCCGGCGCACTTTAGATGAGGCCAAAACAGTTGCGATAACTGGTGATCGTATCTTTGAAGCGCATGCAGATTTCCAGGAAGCGCTCTACCGAGGCAGCCAAGGGCACTCGCAGGCATCATTAGAGATTCTCGATCGCGTCCTTACAGAATATGCCCAGGAGTTAAAGCAACCAGAACTCCGCTATTTGTACGAACAAGCGCTCTTTTCCAAGGGAATATCACTGGCACAGCTTAGACGGTGCGATGAAGCACGTCAATTCTTGACAAAGGCCAGGGATTTTGATCTCGCTCACCACGATCGCGCCGTTCTGGAGTTCCATCTAGGTGAATGTTTTCTCATGGCCAACGAAGATGAGTCCGCCCTTCGATCGTTTGTCACGGCGAAGAGCATCGGTTTAGGTGCCGAATGGCAGGCGATGCTCTATTACTATATCGGTCGCGCCCATTATCGTCTCAAGCAATACCGACTGGCAAAGCACGAACTTCTGGAATCCGAGAAGCACCTCAAAGTCGGTATTCAAGCGCCATCCGCACCGGATTTGTACAAACTGCTCTCGTATTGTTGCCTAGCCTTGCACCAGGACGCCGAGGCTGAAATGTATTCAAGGCTGGCGAAACCGGCTTAATGTTTGATTTCATAACTGTACTCCTCGGCGCCGGCGCTATAGGAATAGCCTTCGGATTGTCTAGCACCTTCGCCAGCTGGGTTGTTCCCTGTCCGCGCAGCTATCGGACGTCAATTGCCTTGATTTTCTTTTCTTCTTTGTTCGGATGCTGGCTTGCTGAGACAACGATTCACGAACTGACACCGCGAGTTCATGATGAATTTAGTTATCTCCTTGTAGGTGAAACGTTGTCCCATGGTCGCCTCGTAAATCCTCCTCCGCCTTTACCTGAGTTCTTTGATACCTTCCACGAGCTTATTCATCCCGTTCACGCGTCAAAATACTTCCCGGTCCAGGGAATCTTTCTCGCCATTGGCGACGAGCTTACGCGCGAAACAGGCATGGGCATTTGGCTCAGCTCTGCCCTGTTTTGTGTGGGCTTCTCATGGATGCTCGAAGCCTGGATAGAGCCAGGGTGGTCGCTGTTTGGCGCAATAATTGTGACCGTTCAGTATGGAATCTACAGTTATTGGAGCCAGACATACTGGGGCGGTTTCGCAACGGCCCTCGGCGGCGTACTTTTTTTTGGAGCACTGCGCCGCGTTTGCGATCGCATGTCTTGGCAAAATTCGTTTTGGCTCGCCCTCGGAATTGTGATTCTGGCAAACAGTCGTCCCACCGAAGGTGCACTCGCAGTGCTACCGGGAATCGTTCTATTCATCTATAAGCTAATCAAGAACCGCCGCTGGCGTGAACCCGGTTTCTGGCCCAAGCTGGTTATACCGTGCTTTGTCGTCCTCGCACTGGGGGCTTTGGCAACAGGCACTTACAATAAGGCAATCACTGGCTCAGCCTTGAAGCCGCCTTACATCTTGCACGAGGAGCAATACCAGGAAAGCCCTCCATTTATCTTCCTCCCTAAGCGGCCACAACTGGCCTACAGCTCGATTTGGCTGCGGTATTACTACGAATTCCGCGAGATGCACGCGTATGAGTTGCAGCGTATCCCGAGGTTCTGGCCATTAGCCGCTGCCCGCAAGATCGCAACCTGGTGGGATTTCTATTGCGGCATTCTGCTGAGCGTACCCCTGTTCCTGCCTGGTCTGCTGAAGCGAGGACGAACGAGAATTTGCCAGGCTGTCTTCCTCGCCGGGTTCCTGTTGCTTCCGTTGATCGAAGATTACAAGATCGCATGGCGTATTCTGATCGACTTGCTTGCGGTGTTTCAGATCGGCGTCCTCTGGTACGTCTTCGACGATCTTTGGTCGAGACTGGCCACTGGAACCTGCTCCTTGTTGCTGTTCGAACTGTTCTTTACGAAATGGTCCTTCCCGCACTACTTCGCTCCCGCAGCGTGTCTGATCTGGTATCTGGAAATAGAAGGCTTGCGAAAGATTTGGAACTGGACGTCGCAGCCAGCGCCAGAACGCGCTTTAACGCGAACCGAACGCCGAAGATTGGCCCGCGAGGATGCATCTAGACAGAAGCCTGTTCGCAACCTTCGCGGCTTCGTATATCTACTGCCCGTACTTTGCGTCATTTCGCTCGTGATGCGTGTAGAAGCGCGCTTGAACGGCTGGCCGGTTGATCCGCACGGGCCGGATCGGGGGACCCTGCTCCTGGACGATTGGGCCGTCCACCGCGCCGACATGGATCGTTGGCTTGAGCAACAACCCAAACCACAGCTAGTATTTGTGCGGTATTCCCGCTGGCACAATGTAAACAACGAATGGGTATACAATCACGCCGACATTATGCAATCGCACGTAATCTGGGCGCGTGATCTCGGTGTGGATCATAACAAGCTCCTGCTGAGCCTGCTGCCAGATCGCCAAGTGTGGCTGCTCGAAGCCGACGCTCACGTTCCGCAGCTAGCATCGTATGATGAAGCCATACTCAAGCCGCCATTAGATTCCCTTGGCGGACAGAGAAAACAAGTCAATCCCGAGCAAGATGAGCAAGGAAATTGGTGAGAAGAGAACCCCAAGTATCTACTGAGTGCGGTTTCACCTTGGTCGAGCTGATCGTTGCCACGGCGCTGCTAGCCATTTTGACTACGCTCGCCATCCCCCTTTTCCGCGTTAGCGTCAAGCGAGAAAAAGAGCGCGAGTTGCGCCATGCGCTCTGGGAAATGCGCGATGCTATCGACCGCTACAAGGACGCAGCGGATCGTGGTTCATTCAGAACCAAAGTGGACTCCTACGGCTACCCGTCGGACTTGGGCACACTAGTAAAAGGCGAGGATGTCGGCGCGAAGAAGCTTAAATTCCTTCGTCGTGTGCCGATTGATCCGATGACCGGCAACACCGACTGGGGCCTCCGGGCGATGCAGGATGATCCTGATTCTGACTCGTGGAATGGCGAAAACGTCTTCGATGTTTACAGCAAGTCCGAAGGAACTGCGCTGGACGGGACGAAATATAAGGACTGGTAACCATAAGCACTAGCGGACACTCGGCCTACACCTGCTGTCTCTTCCTGCCAGGTCTGGTTCTGATTTACCCACCAGTAGCGCACATAGGCTCAACTGCACCGAGATCTGGGTAGGCTCATGTGCGACCATGCGACCACTTCCGGGCTCCCTTGATACATGCTAATGGTCCCGTCACGCAAACATGCAAACATGCAAACATGTTTGCCGCGATATTCACCTTCAGCGTGACCGAATTTGGGCCTTGGGCCGGTCTCTCCCAGATCAGGATCGTGAACACCTGATCGGGACATGGCTTGTCCAGGTTGATAAAAGTTGGTTCGCAACGCCGCGCTCAAATCCAACAAATTAATTCAATTCTTCCGCCGATGTCCTACCCATTGCTGAACCGTTTCTCTCGCAACTGGGGCCGAAATCGAGGATAGTCAGACGCTAACGATCGTCTATTCAGAAGCTTGCAGGCACCCGGTCCACGTCAATGGCACCGCAATGGCACCACAATGGCACGTCAATGGGTAAAAAGCGCCGGTTGGCCCGTAGTAGTTGTACGCCTGCCCGAGTGAGAGGAGCGCCTTGCTGTCAGCACGGCATGAAAGGTAGTAGACAGGGGGGAGTGACTGTTGCGAACCGAAAGGCTAAGGGCCTCCCCGAGGAAATCGCTTCGCAAGCCGAACTGAACCTGCCGTGGGCAGTCGCGAAATAGCCTTACTAATAATGAGAGCAAGTCGTGATTTGGCGCCAGATAAAGAAAATGGCAAAGCTCGGTCTCCGCTTCAATCCTTTTCCAGATTCTCTGGTAGTGCCGCTTGGCTTTTGCCGTGCGCTCGTACTCCAAGGCGAAGCGGTGTTCTCGGTTGTCCAGGCGCACTGCAATAATGGCGTCATAGTCTTTCACGTAGCCAATGTCTGTGAATTCGTTGCGCGACCGGATATCGGACTCTGGTGTCCAGCGCACGAGCATGCCTGTGCGCTTAAGCGCCAGGTGAATGTCATTCAGTTCCAAAGCGTGCTGCACCTGGCTGCCGGGAGCTTCGCCGCTGTCCAAAGAACCGGAGTAGTACTCGCCCTTGCCGATCATCTCCGAGATGCCAGCTCGCGAAAGCGAATACACGGCACCTCGATTCATGATGGGGATTTCGTGCCGCACCAGCACTTGGTGCGCTAACAACCGTCGCAGCCGATTGTCGAAGGCCTTGCGCGATGATGCGCAGTAGTCCAGTTCCAGAAAGTCGTACAGTTGTGCCGACGTCACGAAACCGCAGTGCAGGACCCGGCGCAGCAGTGGGTAATCTCGGGAGTCGCTCAGTGCTATGGTTCCTTTGTGGTAGCGCACGGGATCACTCCTGCTGTGCCGACACAAGTACAAGCTGTGCAATACCCCGTCGACCGGCTTCTGGCTGCAACACAAATCCACCCAATGAAGTACGTATCCAGCCGCGCGGCGGCATCAGAAGCATTGCCTCCTGCTGGCCGCCGCTTTCGCTGAGGGCGATGAGCCATGTATCGCCGGAGCGCCAGTTGTTAGTGCCAATGCTCAACTCCCCATTGAGTTTGGATCTGACTACGACCAAGAACCGATCTGGCTTTTCTGGCACGGGCAAAACGTGCTGGAATAAGAGTTTGTTATCTCCATTCCACACACAGGGCTCCGCACATTCAAACACCTGTCCGATCAGGCGAGAAGGATGATGAGCATCGAATCCGCCACAAGTGTGGAAGCGCGCGTAACCCGTGACCTTGGGCCGTTGGCGGATCGTGCCTGCGATGTCGACACCAGTCGTGTTGTAATACACGCCGCGTGCAAAACGGTGCGGGTCATCTTGATTCTTATCGAAACGCCGCCGCCACAGACTTCCGAAACCTGCAACCGAGACCAGCATGGTTATGCGCCCTTTAGACGTCTGTTTTCGCGACGCTCTGCGTATAGTTGCTCCTGAAGAGTGTTGATATGGTGAACAAGCTTTTGGTCACCGCCCTGAATTGGTGGTAGTGATGTGCTCACGGTGCTGTGTCCTGACTCAGCCTTCTTTACCAACGCATCGAGGCGCAGAGACATATCCGCAAGCACACGTTCTTTTTCTCCGAGATCTTGCTTGGCCAGATCTCGCTCGCGCCTGTAAGAATCCCGCTCTGCCGTGACCGACTGAAGCTCGATCCTCAGTCCGTCTGCCTCGGAATCCGTACCCGAAACACCGTGCTCTGACGCTTCAATAGCGCGGTTGCAGCGCTCGATGTGATCGTTGTACCGTCCAATCGCCTCGCGGGCGATTTGTCTTGAATGAACGTCATGGTTGTAAAGGTCTGTCATCATCTCTGCGGTAATCCACATTGACCGCCGGTGATCGATCCGCTGCTTTGCGAGCAGTAGCGTCATAAAAATCAGCACGAGAGTCACTCCCGCGCTGTACTTGAAATAGGGATTCTGAACGCTAGCTTCCAGAAAGACTTGGCGACGCCGCTCCAGCCACGATTCGTAGTCGATATCTTCGGGGTTGAACTGTTTCAGCAGGAACTCGTACCAGGTATCACCGCGTTCATAGAGCGGACTTGTCCGGTGAAATGTAAATGGTGAGTACAATTGCCGCCGATCACGAGACGCAGTTGTTGACTGGGATCGTGTCGTCTGGTGGCCTTGGGGCGTTGTCACGGCGAGTGCGACTAAGAGGATGCCGGCGGCGTGCATATTGAAATCACCTCTTTCAAAAGCGGCGCCCATAGCGGCGCTGGTTGATGAATTCGGCACTGGCGAAACGGAGATTGGCGCCGCGAGAATCAGCACGCGACTGCCGCATGCGCGGATACAGTTCCGGCTCACAATTCGGAATAGAGACATCTTGTGGAGGACGCACGTGGAGCAGCTGGTGCAACGTGCCACGCGTGTCGTCTGTCATGAGAATCTCCATCTGTCCTTTGGGAAGGTTCTTGATGTGCTCATCGAGCGCGCGCGTCTCCCGGTCTTCCCTTTCGACCGCTCGGTCCGTTGCCTGATACCTCTCATAGCCAAACAGTCGCCAACGCAGCATGGTGACGCTGCGCCGGGTTACGGTGTGCTCCGCCGAGGCGCGAAGGAAGTAGCGCACGGTTTCCTCATCGCGTGTGCGCAACGTCATAGTTGTGTTAGGCGCCGAAGTCACGTCTTCCTTGAACCCCCGGGCGACGTGCATGAGCTGTGGCAGACTCTGCATCGAGAACAGGAAGGCTGTGTGCGTGCCCCGGGCGGTTTGCAGGATCTGCGCGAAGTTGCGGTATCCGAACGGCGCAAACTCGTCCAGCACCACACTGAACATCGGCCGGTTCGAACGGCGTCGCTGCTCCTGGCTTTCGTAGCGCTTGCCGATAACCAGTTGCAGGTTCTGTAGCAGCATTTTTCCCAGAGCCCGCACCGGTTCGGTGTTCTTGTTCACGTTCAGCGAGACAAACAGGATTAGCTCTTGCTCAATCACTTCGTCAAGTGAAAGCAACTCTTCGTAAGGGCCGGTGATTACACTCAACTCGTCATCGAGAAATGTCATGCACTCATTAAGCAGGCCTTGGATTTTAGGTACACGTTCGCGGTCGCCAAACGACTGATACAGGTTCTTCACCGACATCTCGAAGTTGAGCCGCCGTTGCACGGGGATGGACGCGTCGTGCTCCATTCGCCGTTTCGCTTTCTCTACCTGTTCCTTCAGGACTTGCTCATCGATTGCCATGACGAGCACGTCGTAGAAGTTGAACTTCTGGCCGGTGTGCACCAGCACGCGCACGATGTCGGCGAGGTAGTTCAGCTGATGCTTGGCGAAAAACTCATCGTGCAGGTTGAACGAACCGAAGACCATGTTGACGACGGGCATGTAGTCGTCGTCCGTGCAATGAAACGGGTTGTAGCGGACGGAGATGTCGGGGCGCGCCGGATTCAGGACGCGCAGTTGATGCAACCGCCCCGCGCGATGCACATGCGGCAGGAGATCGTAGAAGAACTCGAGATCACCCTTGCCGTCAAAGATCACCATCGGCAGCCGGTGAGGATCGTCGGCCGTGCCCACAACTCGAGCCAGGTCCTGGGTAATGATGTTCCTTAACAAGGTGGTTTTGCCAGAGCCTGTCATGCCCAGCACGATGCCCTGCATCACGCGCACTCGGTCCGGCCAATACCACGGCGTGCCATGGATATCGTAGCCGAGGACGATTGCATCTTGCTTCCTTGCCTCGGCGGCAAAGCGTTCATCTCGTTTTCTGGACAGTACCATCGGGGGATGCGGCCACTGTTTTTCGCGCCGTGAGCGCTGGGTGGCAATCAGGATAGCGGAGCCGACGATTGCAAGCAGGACGACCGCCGTGTAGCACCCCAGTTCCGCAATCTGCCGGTTTTCGAGATGATACCGCTCGCGCGCAACGAACCAGGCGAACCAAAACGCTGCCATCAATAGCAAGGCAATGACGATCTCCACGCCCTCGAGGACAGGCGGATGATGCTGCCGCTCGGCATATGGCTCGCGCATCAGTGCACTCCAGGCGCGAAGCGGTCCATGCACACGGTGCCGACTTCCAAAGCACCGAGAGCCATCGTCCAGTACCAGAGTCGCACGAAGGCCCGGCAATTAGATTGTGCTTCTGCCTGGTCCCAAGTTCGGGGCGGCACTAGGATCGCTGATATGCGGTAGAAGAGGACGAGCAGGGCTCCGATCAACCAGCATTGCGGCAGTGTCGCGGCCGTCCACTGCCCGGCCAAATTCGCGGCGTAAATTCTTGCAGGTGTCGACGTCACGCTTAGGACATCGACCCAATACACGCATGCCCCTTCCAAGGTAATCGCCAGCAGCATGGCTAAGAAGAAGACAAAATTATCGAGGTGGCTCAGTATTGATTTCCGGCTGGCTGATTTATCCATCTTTCACCAGATATTGTTGAAGTAAACGAAACAGGCAAACGCGGAGACGGCCAGGAAAGCCGACAGCACAAACCAGCGCTTAGGCAATCTTCTCGTTTTCGAGTCAAATGGGCTGGAGGGTTCGAATGCACAGTCAAGCAGTCCCTTGCCAATTCCCATATCCGGGCGCCGCCCCAGATATTGCCGGAGCAGCTCGTGGACCTTTTTAGCGTTGAGCGGTTCCGCCATGTTCTATCTCAGCAGTGTCAGAGGATTCAGCGCACCAGGAACGCATCGATTTGGGGCTGCGGGCGGTCACCCCGTTTCGCTTCTGACTCTTTATGACTGGGAAATTCGAAGCGCAGAATGGTCGGTTGAGTGCTTGCTGAAATCTCGAATTTCACCACGCCAACTGCCTCTTCGCCCGGAGCTATTCGCGCGGGATGAGTTTGCCCGTCCAATACCTTGACTGGAGTCTGTCGCTTGATCCTCAGTCTCGCTGCTTGCTCGTCGCCGAGCTGCGCGTTGACGAGACCATATAGCGACTGCGGAGAACGTACGCCGTCCAACTGATAAACCGCAGGTGTATCAATGGAATATGCTTCCCCGCTGTGGTTACGAACGGCGTAGCGAACCAGCAAGCTGCCGCTTTTTTCATAAACGTCGCTAATCCAAACCTCGACCGGCTTGGTAGCACGTTGTTTCGAAGGGAGCAGCCGAATCGGCGTTCCGGTCAGGAACAGGTCAGTCGTGGATGGCGGGGATGGTGGGGCTGCGGAAGGCGTGCTTGCTGGCTTGATCGGTTCCACATGCACCGGCTTTTGATCTATAGCAAAATCCATCTCGGCCACCGCACCTGCCGGCTCGAGTTCGTAGTTCAGCCGCTGATTCGCCGTCCATATAAAGAGGTTGCTGGCAGCATCGGCCTCGGTCGGTTGGACAAAGACCTTGTTCTCACGCCATTCGACCTTAAAGGAAGGGCTTCCAGCCGCCACTTGGACGACCGGTTCGGTAACTTCGATCACCGTCAGGTGGTTTAAAGCAGTCTTCAGATGCACAATGCGAGTCCGGTCATTGGTTTCGGT
>Ga0126373_10001929_pt1 | contig 15037 bp, 12 predicted proteins | sample PanSoiMetPlot_11_FD_92545 | JGI IMG/M metagenome (GOLD analysis project Ga0126373, IMG submission 92545) | Tropical forest soil microbial communities from Panama - MetaG Plot_11 | ecosystem: Environmental > Terrestrial > Soil > Tropical forest > Bulk soil | place: Panama | collected 2016-02-17 | reverse complement strand
GTGACCCACTCCGGCGGATACAGCATGAGAAAGAAGAACACGAATGCTGGGATGAGCGCACACTCGGCCAGCGACGAGCACCGCAGCCGCGGCATCATCGACACGAGGTCGAAATTATCCCCCTGTGCTCGAGCAACCAGAGAGGCAATGCTATCGGAGGCATGGATGATGTCCGCATCTGTGAAGAGAAAATAATCAGGTGCAAACTGGGCCGCCTGCTGTACCCCTTGGGACAGCGCCCACATCTTTCCTTTCCAGCCTGCGGGCAGAGGCATGGCGGAACCGATCGTGAGTTGTTCGGACTTGCTCGCTGCAGCCTGGCGTACCAGGTTCACCGTCTCATCCGAACTGTGATCATCCACCACAAAGACATGTACCCGACCGGCATAATCCTGTTCAAGCAATGACCGGACTGCAAGCCCGACGACATCCGCCTCGTTGCGTGCCGGTACAACAACCGCAACGCGAGGTGCGGACATAAGAAGCAGCTTCTGTCCGATGGATACGGTCGAGACCTGCCAAAAGCGACCTCTGCCAAGTAGCAGATAGATCCATATGAGGAAGGACAGGGTCCCAATACAGGTGGCGATCATACTCTTATCGCTTCCGCTTTGGCCCACTTGGGGATCGGTGCAAGTTTGGGTTGCTGCGTAGCTGTGGTTCAGAACTCGTGCGAACTTCTGCGCATCCTCTACCCCCGGTGGGGCGTCTCCTCTTTGGGGCTGTACAATCGCGAGCGGCGAAATGCAGAAGCAGAAAAATAAGGTCACAGATATGAATACACGCCACTTCACTTGTGCGCTCCAGCGCTCCTTTGCTGAATCTGGCTGTCTTACTTCGACTTGAGTTGCTGATGTCGTAAGCTGGCCGCCACACATTGCCCCTGCTCGCCGCGATTCGATTTCCCGTGGTTACGTCATCGACAACACAGACGGTCATCTTCTCAAAATCTAAGGCATTTCCGGTCACCCGAATTTCGACCATTCTGCCGTAATAGGAGTTTTTCCAAATCTTGTAGTCAATTGAAATCGTTGCAGCACTTCTAATCTGTGTTTTACGTCCCAGTTTTGACGTTCTGTGAGCGCCAGTACCCGCTCCAAGAACGCTTTGACAGGCCGCCTTCCAAGTGTGCGCGCCGCTAATGCGTCGGCATCGGCTTCCATCTGTGGATCGCGAAGGACATAATCGTTACATCCCTGCGCCGCGCTGTCGCTTACGAGGTGCGCCATCTCGTGTCCCAGAAAACCTTTGAGCGCAATGTTATTGAATAGGTCTATCGCCTGCTGCCCGACCACGATCTTCCCTCGCCCGTCCACCGCAGTGCTGGCGGCGATGTAGGCCATGTTCCACTCGCCGGGGAAGATATAAACGTGTGGCACTGGCCGACCATACGCTCGCGCGACCTTTTTCAGCACGTCATAAGCCTTGCCCGAGAAGACTTCACGCGCGTCCATTCTACTCAGCGTCTGAGCCTCGCAGGCGGTTTGCGCTTGGACGTTGAAGGTCGAAGGAACGTCGGTTGCGTTCGCTCTTTTGTGCGAGGCGAGGATAGTTCCCAGCAGGATGATCCCGGCAAGTACTCTTCTGGCGATTAACGACACAAGGGACATGTATGCCTCCGCAGGACGCATCTGGTGATACCCTCCATCCCTGCTACCGCTGAAATGAAAGAAAGAGAGTACCAGAATCGCGCCGCATGCTCAGCAAAGTTCGACTACGCGGCGTGCGACATGACAATTTGCGACCGTCGTACGGAGAGTGGGTTGGACTAATGGCCACACCGCATCTGAAGATCGGCATTTTCGATGCGGCGTTGATGGCCGCCTCCGCCTGCAGAGTCGGCGAAGGGGGCTATAATCCTCGGCATGACTTAGGTCGGGGCAGCGATTTCGCCTGGCCAGCCCGACGAAGCACATCATGTCTGCGCTTTTCTCAAAAGCGGTGACGACGAGTACAGCGTGACGCTTCCATTTATCAAAGAAAGCTTCGAAGTGATGCCCGAACAACGGTAAGACATTCTTGCTTCTTGCTGCTCCCAGAAAGCTACCCAGTGCATCGCGTTCCTGTAGTTCTTTAGAGTTACGTTTAGCCATCCCGCTTTCACGTCCGTAACCCGGGTTCGCATCCCGTCAGGAACGCCGAGATTCCAAAGCACTTACCTGAAATGCTCGTTTCAGATCAGGTTCATTTGAGTCCAATAAGCTATCGAATTGTCCGGGGAATCGTCTCTATGTACTGTGGCGTTTCAGAGAACTCTTCGAGTACCCTCGCGAATTCTGGCCACCGCATTGTTAAGCCCGTGATCTGAAATCAACTAAGGTGTCAGCTGGCCATAAGTTCGAGTGCAGGCCTTCACGTGTGACTAACTCGCCGGTGCGCTCGATTAGGACGGCCAAAACCTGGAAGAGCTGCGCAGAGAAACGCAGGCGCACCCCGTTCTTGCGTAGTTCTCCCGATTGAAGGTTGATCTCGAACGTTCAAATCGGCGCAGGGTTGGGGCCTGCAATGGGCCATAAAGAACGCAGAGTAGCGAAGGCTATCACAGAAACCGCGAATGTAGGAGATGCTTACCCAATCCCGTGTGAAATGAGGGGCTTAGCTTCTGATTCAGATTTGACGCACAAATGACAGGTCAAGGATTGTCTTCCGCGGGACCAGCAGCCGAGTATGCGCATACCAGGACGGCCAGTCCAAAGAAGCAAAAGAAAATGAAAAAGACTATTCAATGTCGATACGCGCTTGTGGTCCTCAGACATCTACTTTGCTCAATTCCCGAAACAATGAGGAGAACGCAACATGGCGCACTTTTGATCGTGCTGATGGGCGCGTTTTCCGATTTTTCGAACGGCCAAGCAACACCTGACCGAGTCCCAGGACAGGGGCATGGCCTTGATGTTAGTCCCCATCAATTAACCGTGTTGCTCGAGATGGCCAACAAGGGGAATTCTCGGGCCCAGTGGAGTCTTGGGAATGCATATCGTGACGGGATTGGTGTCCCGCAGGACTATCGCGAGGCAGTCCGATGGTACAGCTCCGCAGCGGCGCAAAACCTTGCTGCTGCGCAACTCGCTCTCGGTTATCTCTATGAATATGGGAAGGGGGTCCGTAGGAATTATCGTGAAGCATTTCGCCTGTACGAGGCTGCTGCCCTGCAGGGAAACACGGCGGCGGCGAGCAATCTGGGTTCGATGTATCAGTCGGGGCGTGCCACATCCAAGAACATGGCACAGGCCCTTCACTGGTACATTGTGTCCGCGCAAGGCGGTAACCATCTCGCGCAATGTAACTTGGCATGGATTTACCTCCGCGGCATAGGGGTCCACCGGGACAGGGAGCAGGCGTTGTGGTGGCTGCGTACAGCAGCCGTACAAGGATTTGCTCCTGCGCAAAATTTCTTGGCGTCGATGTATTACAAGGGAGACGGCATCGGCAGGGACTACGAAGAGGCCGCTCGTTGGGCTCGTCGGGCCGCAGATCAGGGCTATCCACCAGCCCAGGAAAACCTGGCATTCATGTTTGAACAGGGCACCGGGGTATCTCTTGACTATGTTGCTGCCTACGCTTGGTATAGCGCGGCGGCCGCAGCGGGCCGCCGGCAAAGTCGTGATCGCGTGCAGAACCTGGTTAAGATCATGACGCCTGAACAGCTGCGCGCTGCAAAAGCCCTTGAGCGTGCGCAGCAGGTAGAACAGCACAAGGCCAGGGATCTAGAACGAAGCCCTGATTCCGGCTCATTGTCCTTTCTCCCTGACTGGTAAATGCGGACGATTTAGCGGGTTTTTGAACACTGAACACGACGCCCCGCTTACTTCTTCCGCTCCGCGAGACGGCGCGTCAATATTTTCTTGATCTCAACCGCCTCTCGCTCGTCAACGATGAGGCGTAAATCTTGCCCGTCCGTACACCAGACAGTCAATAATTTACGCGGGTGGAATATACAGACGGCGAATCAACGGGGAGGCAAGCAACGCTCCTCTCTCCAAGCCTACCTCCCGCCGCAGATGACATTTCGTGTGGGAGTACGCCGTCGTCTGCGGGCTTGACGTTTTCGACCTGTCTGATTGAGACACCGTAGCGAACGTGGTGGGTGAGTGCAATACGCCTGATCCTGTATTGCACCGGGTCGACTTCGCTTATGAGACTACGGTGAATCCGAAGGACGCCCACACGTCCCAGCCATTCGGCGTTGAAGGCCCACAATGCAGGACGAAATATTCCCAGCATCAGCGCTAGCTCCCGCCAACTGGGGTCAAAAGAGCGCCGGCGAGGTCGCGCTTTAGGATGCGATCACGCTGGTGGGTGTATGTGTCCAGGGTCATTCTTGCAATGGAATGCCGTAGTAGGTGCAAAGGCAGGAGAGGACGCCCTTTAAGCACGGCGACCAGGAGTAGTAGACCCTCAATTCTCGTTCAATGGAAATTGGATTTCGAGCATTTGGCCGAGGTAGAGTTCGCGCTTGGGCCCGGCCAGCCGATATCCCCTCACGTTCATCCAGCGTCGAATTGCCGCGTACGCTTGTTCAGCACTCTCGTCATCGGAATCCGAGTATGCGCAGGCCAGCGTGGCCTCTGGAAGTTGCTTCCGTTCACAGGGTATGTTCCTGGGAATCGGCTTTTTCAAGGCAACAAACGGTTCTGCCTCCAACGATCCAGAGTCCGCACACCGGTGCCAGAGGACTCCACGCGCCAGCCCCACGCAGTCCGGCGGCAACACGTTTGACAATTCTCGCTCGAATCCCGCTACTTCGGAATAGGCGTTTAGTTTGACTCGTAGAGATGCGATACGAACAGCCGGTCGCCGCTTCACGATGACAGCAATTGGAGATTGACGCTCGCCGAGTTCCTCTAGCGCTGCATTAATGCAATTCAGAGATTGCGCCGCTGTCGCAATGGACTGCTGCACGGTTCGTTTCAACTCGTTCAGTAAGGCTCTTCGTTCTGAGGCGGAACCTCTCTTCGCGATCAGTTGGCGAACCTGTGCGAGCGACACGCCCAGGTTCTTGAGAGAGACTATCGAGGCAAGGTCTTCCAGTTGTCGAGGCAAATAATGCCTGTATCCTGTGCGCGCATCCACACTGGCTGGTCGCAGTAAGCCGATTTCATCGTAAAAACGAAGGGTTTTGGCAGAGACTCCGCCGAGATCGGCAAACTCGCCAATCTGATAGTGCACACCCATAGGGAACCTCCAAGCAAGCCCGTTTAATCAACGATAGCATCCACCGTCGCACTTTGTGATCTCACCCCAGGCTTGCACCTTCCAGCGCACTGGAATGTTTTACTCATGACAGGCCCACAAAGATTCGTGGAAAGGAAAGGTCTTTATGCCAGAACTCAAATCGAGTCACCTGTTCACGATCACGATGAAGCTGCCTCCAACTCTCGACGTTGGGGATACTCCCGCCGGCAACCGCCGGATCTTCACGGTGTCAGGAGGGCAATTCACCGGCGATCGGCTCCGCGGAGAAGTTTTGCCCCAAGGCAGTTCCGATTTCCTTCTGCTGCGAGCGGATGGCTCTTACCAGCAGGATGTGCGTCTGGTTCTGCAAACCGAGGATCAGCAACTCATTCTTATGACCTATCGCGGCGTGCGGCACGCATCCAAGGAGGTCGACGCACGGCGGGCGCGGGGTGAGCAGATTGCTCCATCCCAGTATTACCTTCGGACCGCTCCGTTTTTCGAAACCGCGTCAGCCAAATACGCCTGGTTGAACAAAATCGTGAGCGTTGGCATCGGCGACCGAGGTGCAGATGAGGTTAAGTACGAAGTTTTCGAAATTCTTTGACTCTTCGCCCGAGGCATATGAACTAACCACCGAACTTCAATGGAGGACAAACGTGCTCAGTCCGGTTCTTATGCTCGCTCTGCTTCTAGCGCTAGCCTTAACGATGCATGCGCAAAATAGTCCCAGAGATGCGATCGAGTTGTACTTTCGCGCCCACGCTACCGGTAACAGGGGTTTCATCCGCGAAGCATTCACTCCCGATGCAAGGATCGAATTTGTTGCAAACGGCCACTTCAAGCAATGGACAAGGGAGGAATTTGCGGCAAGGTTCCAAACTCCGGCGAGTGACGAATATCGCCGCGTGCGTCGAGTCGATCACCTAGCCATTACAGGCACGGCCGCAAGCGCCACGGTCACCCTGGATTATCCGCAGGTCGTATTCACTGACCACCTTTCGCTGCTGGAAATTGGCGGCCAATGGAAGGTAGTGAACAAGATTTTTTCGGCGGAATATCGAAACGCTGGCCAGGAGGCCATCAAAGATACGGTTCAGAATTGGTCTCGGCCGTTTGAGCCGCGAAGAATTATCGGAAACATCTATTACGTCGGGAGCAATTTGATCAGTTCTTTCCTGATTGTCACTCCTGCAGGTCTCATACTTCTCGACACCGGACACATTCAGATGCTGCCGCAGGTTGAATCCAACATCGGGAAGCTCGGCTTTAAACCGAAAGAAGTGAAGTTCTTGCTCAACAGTCACGCACATTTTGACCACTGTGGGGGCTTTGCTGAATTCAAACGTCAAACTGGTGCGAGCATTGTGGCCAGCAAATTGGACGGGGAATTGATAAAGCATGGAGGGAGAGGGGATTTCTTTTGGGGAGATGATTTGGCTTACGAACCGGTAGCACCGGATCGTTACGTCGGCGACGGTGACCGGGTAGAGCTGGGCGGCGTGACTCTCACAGCCCATCTGACCCCGGGACATACGAAGGGATGCACCACTTGGTCGATGCGCACGAACGAGAACGGAAAGGATTATGACGTGCTTTTCTTGTGCGGCCTCACTGTCTCCCCTTACAAATTAACCAACAACCAGCAATATCCAAACATCGTTCAAGATGTCCGCAATTCCCTGATGAATTTGAGAGGTATGCATGCCGATGTCCTCTTGGCAGCGCATGGCTTCTGGTTCGATCTGGAAGCCAAATCTGCCCGCCAAAAAGAAGGGGATCCCAATGCCTTTATTGACCCGGCTGAATTGGGTCACCACCTCACAGAGATGGAAAGCGACTTTGAGCAGGCGCTACAGGCGCAGGAACGGCAACGCTGAGGGATGGATGAAGTTACTCTCGAATCCCCGGTAGCGAGGGTTGTGCCAACTGACGACCTTGGGCTACGGGTACACTCGCACACGGTCAGCGCTCCGATGGATGCAGGCTCAATCCATCTCGACGAATCATCACACCCTGTCCAAATCAGAACATTCCTGTCCACTAACGGACGGTCCCGTCAAAACGCTGTGTTGCAAGCACAGGACTTTCGGCTTCGCATCGAACGGAACTCTGCATGCTGAGTTGTTCTCCGTGAGGTGGCCCTTGAAAAGAACCGAGCGGGTGCGGCAGGTGGTTTACGGTCCGCTAAATTCCACCGACCTCCAACAGCGGACTGAGGAAGGCTGGAAGCCGGTAGCGATTGAGTGGGAGCGAGAGGTCGAAACCGCTGACGGTCAGTTGTTGGCTGAGGTGCCATTCGGACTCCAGATCGCCCCGGAAACTCAGCGACTAGAACAGAATCCAGCAGAACGGGAGACTTTGTTGCAGCTGATGGAACTTATCATTCAGGAAGGCTCCTACGCGCACATTGCAGACGAAATTAACCGTCGCGGATTCCGAACGCGGCAAGGTGAGAAGTGGACTGCGGTATCCGTTTTCGAAATGCTGCCCCGTCTGATTGAGGTGGGCCCGCAGTTGTTCCAGAGCGCGGAATGGCAGAAACGCAGACAGCGCATTCCGAAAGAAAAGTGAACCAAACCTACTGGAGTGATCGAGATACTCGCGCTTTTTCTTCGCCAAAATCGGGGTCATCGAGCGTGAAGACTCCTTTCACGGCGGTAACAGCGGTTCAAATCCCGTCGACGACGCCAAGCCTTTTCAATCTGTTACGCAGATTTCTTCTGACGTTCACGTACAGCGACGGCACACGCGGCGGCCGCGGCGCAAGGTCGCGATCGCATGCAGAGCCTGGTTAAGATCATGACGCCCGAGCAGCTGCGCGCTTGCAAAAGCCCCTGAGCCTAAGCAGCAGGCAGTGTTTTTCCTTGACAGCGTCACTCTTTTTTCGTTACAAGTTGTAACGCTACAATGATTAACAGAAGCCAAGCACGTCTAAGGACACTGGGAGATGTGGAGCAGGCGGTGATGGACTACATTTGGACCCAGGATTCTGTTACGGCAGAGGGCTGCCGGGAAGCGCTCGCGACCTCGCGTCCGATGAAGGATTCGACGATCCGTACGGTCTTGCGCAGGCTCGAAGAGAAGGGCTATCTAACCCATGAAGTTGAGGGCCGCACCTATGTTTACCGAGCCTCAGATGCTCGACAGAATGTTGCCGTCCGAGCCGTAAGGGGCATCATCGACCGTTTCTGTGGTGGCTCTGCCGAGCAACTAGTTCTCGGAATGGTAGATAACGCCGTCCTGAACCCGAAGCAATTGGAGCGCCTAGCGCAAAAGGTCGCCGAGAACGAAAGCAACACTCGACGAACGACTCGAAAAAAAGATCAGCAGTAAGGAGGCCTTATGGTGACATCTGGCGCTGGCGCTGAAATTCTTCTTGAATCCCTGTTGATCGCGGCTGTGCGGACGGGCGTGCTCGCCGCCGGCGCCGGCCTCGTATTAGCGCTTTTTAGGGTAAAGAAGACCTCAGCACGGTTATTTACCTGGGTCGCATTGCTGTACGTAGGACTGAGCATGCCATTGCTCAAATGGTTGTTGCCTCCAATCGGCGTTCCTGTTCCGTTCCTGCGATCGGCAGCACACTCCGTGCCTGTCGATACCTTTGCCGCGATAGCTTCCGGGCGTGCGAGTATCGAAGATACCAAAGTGGAAACACGCAATACTTCATCAGCCGGCGCAGGTGAACGAGCAGTTTCAAGAAGCGTTAGCAGCGAGGAAAGACAGGGGGTTTCGAGGTCTCCATGGATCGTCCTAGCTGTTGACCTTTATGTCGCTGTAGCACTGTTGTTGCTTTTGCGTCTCGCAGTGGGATTGGTGTTGGGACGCCGCCTGGTCCGATCATCACTCCCAATTCACGACTTGCGCCTTGTTAATCGGTTTTCCTCTCGGGCACACGCGCCGCGACAGAATCTTGCCCGTCTCGTCCGCGAAAGCTCTTTGGTCTCTGTTCCGGTGACAATCGGCACTGTTGCGCCGAGAATTCTGCTGCCTAGCACCTGGCGCGAATGGGACGAGGCCGCGTTGGAAGCTGTTCTCACGCATGAGCTCTCTCACGTCAAGCGACACGATTCGCTTTCCCAGTTCGTATCCTTGATACATCGTGCGATTTTTTGGTTCAGTCCGTTCGCCTGGTGGTTGAACCATCAGATTGTTGAACTTGCGGAGCACGCGAGCGATGAGGCGGCTCTATCCGGTGGGGCGGAGCGCAATAACTACGCCAGAACCCTCTTGCGATTCTTCGGTGGAATCCAAGGAGAACCGCGTCGCGTTTACTGGCATGGAGTGGCGATGGCTAACACAGGGAATGCTGAGAGAAGGTTGGAAAAGGTTCTCGCGTGGAAAGGAAACAGTGCGATGCGTATCAAGAAATCCGTCGTGGCCATTCTTATTGCGTTAGGGCTTCCGGCTGTGTACGTTGCAGCCGCCGCTCATCCGAGCATCGGTAATCAGGGTTCGCCAAATGCCAGCACTCAACAGGATCAGACGCCCCCGACGGCCGGAAATCCTGGTTTGCCAGTGCCGCCAACATCGGCTCCGGAAGCGCCGAACTTACCTACGCCTCCGGCGGACGGCGTTTCGAATAGCGGACCGGCACCGGTTGAGCCAAGTGGCCCGGTAGCTCCTGTCATGCCGGGGGCGCCCGTGTCCTCCGCAGAGGAAGGGCATCGTGTAATTTCGAATATCTCTGGCTTCGACGAAGCGCAGCGCTTTGTAATCGTGTCCGGTAAATCTGACGCGTTTACGATGTCGGGGACGCCCGAGGATGCCCGGCATGTCGAGAGACTGAGAACTCGAATCCCAGGAGACTTCATTTGGTTTCAGCGCGACGAAAAGTCCTACATCATTCGTGATCAGGCCACGGTCGACCGCGCCCGACAGCTTTGGGCTCCGCAAGAAGAGCTTGGAAAGAAACAAGAAGAGCTCGGTAAGCGACAAGAAGCCTTAGGTAAACAGCAGGAAGAACTCGGGTCACGCATGCAACAGATTCGCGTAAAGGTTCCAGACATAACCGCCGAGCTTGACAAGCTCAAGGCGGAGCTACAGCAGCTGGGCCCGAACGCAACGCTTGAGCAGGTAGGCAAGCTCCAGGCGGAGATCGGAGAGCTTCAATCCAAAGTTGGTCAAGTGCAAGCGAACGCTGGCGAGGAACAAGGAAAGATTGGGGACCAAATGGGAGCTCTCGGCGAGCAGCAAGGCAAACTCGGTGAGCAACAGGGCGAGCTTGGGCGCCAGCAAGCGGAACTCGCTCAGAAGGCGAACCAAGCCATGAAAGAGCTTCTTGACGATGCGATCAAGAAGGGCATAGCGCAACCAGAACCGCCCGAACCAGGCAGGGACTTGTTGTAGATGAACTGGCAGGTCGGTTTGCCGTGCGGGTGCCGATCTCTCGATCTCTTGCAGTTGATAATAAGATCAAAAGGACTTACAGGCCGACCGGGAGTGGCCACGGCGACGCGGCGTACATGTTCTTCCGGTCACACAAGTACACGAACGTTCCCCGGCACGATCGTCAACGCTGACGGCGGGGACGGAATCGCCTTCAGCCAGCTCGTCGACCCTAGCGATCCGCGGCCAAAAGATAAGTGAACGATCGGCACCCCCCATCCAACGCAATGAGCTCCTCCTTCCGCGTTCGTGAGGCTTCCGGGACCTCGTCACTTGTCATGAAGCGGAGCGATGACGGATACTTCGTGAGTCGCATGAAGTATCCGTCAGATCGCTGAGCGACACTGTGAAGCGGGTGACCGGTTCAGCCCTATCGGCAACCGTTTGCCGACGTGTCCCTGTTGTGCTCGCCATGGTGGCTGGTTTCTTAGTCGCGGCGGTGGCTCGGCAGGCGATGGAAGTGTCGCACGGCGGTTTGATCAACAGCGAAGCCGTGGCCTTTAATGCCGCCTTGACAGCAGTATAGTCGAGGTAAGCAAGGATAGCACCGGAGCGAAGCGGTGAGTGAAAGGTTGGGTCGCATCCCGTCTCCAGCGCTGTCAATTCGAAGAACGGCCGGGCGTACGTCGTATCTGCGGACCGGAAAGTACATATCGCCGCCCTAGGCAGAACGGGTTTAGCGGGTTTCGCGATCGCTGAGACGGGGGAAAACCCCGCTGCGGCACGCTGATTTTCGCGGCTAGACTCATCAGCGTCCGGGCGATTGGATTGAGATTGCACGTGGCAGGTTGCTGCCGGCGCTACCCATAGTCGGCCTGAGTGGCCCACTCTGGTGCGATTCTCAGCCCGACCGTATACCTGTTCTTCTGGCACACCAGTACGCCAGTGGAGTTTAAGGCTCGGATTGCACGTCAAAATCAGCGAAGGGGTACTCGCCGGGGGAAACAGCTCCTTCCAATGTACGGCCGCGCGTAGAGCTGAAAGATTCTATGAATAAGATGCGGATTTGGTTTTTCTTGTTTGTTGCTGCCCTGGTTTGCGCCCCGATGCGAGCGAAGGCGGTGTCGTATTATCCGGTGCGGCTCGAGGATCCAAAGGCAGTTTATCTGACGCCGGACAGTTTTCCTGTGCACGGCGACGGAGTCGCCGACGACAGCGCGGCCATTCAGGCGGCGATCAACCTGGCGGCGGAGCATGGCGAAGGAATTGTGTTTGTGCCCTCGGGGCGGTACCGGGTGACGCGAACGATTTATGTGTGGCCGGCCGTCCGGGTGATCGGATACGGCAAGACTCGACCGGTGTTTGTGCTCGGGGATAATACACCAGGCTATCAGCAGGGACTGGGGTACATGTTCCTGTTGGCCGGAGGGAAACCGCGCAGAGAATCGAGGATAGATTTTGCCACCGGCAGGCCAGCAGAGCCGATTGTGGGGACGGTTCCCCCGGACCCATCGATACCGGATGCCAATCCAGGGACGTTCTATTCGGCCATGAGCAACGAGGATTTCGAGATCGGCAAAGGGAATCCCGCCGCGATCGCGGTACGGTTTCATGTCGCGCAACATTGTTATCTGGCACATATGGATTTCTGGATTGGATCGGGGTTGGCGGCCCTGAAGGACATTGGCAACGAGGGCGAGGACCTGCACTTTCACGGCGGGCAGTATGGGATTGTGACGCAGAGGCCTTCGCCGGGATGGCAGTTCACGTTAATCGATTCGAGCTTCGAGGGACAGAGCAAGGCTGCGATCCAGGAGCATGAAGCGGGACTAACGCTGATTCACGATACGTTCAGAAATGTTCCCGAGGCGGTATCGATCGATCCAGGGTACTCCGAGGAGTTGTGGCTAGTGCGGTCGCGGTTTGAGGAGATCACCGGGCCGGCGATTGTGTTTGGCAACGAGAACAACGCCCGGACGGAGATCAATCTAGAAGACATTGCGTGCAGCCACGTAAAAACGTTTGCGCAGATGCGCACGAGCGGAAAGACGATTGACGGGCCGGGCGAGAGTTATATGGTGAAACGGTTTTCGCATGGGTTGATGCTCAAGAATGCGGCGGACTGGGGGAGCATTGAGACAATCTTCGACGCACACGCGGTGCCCGACCTGCCGGCGCGGGGGAAGGATGCGATTGCGCCTCTGCCGCCGATGACAACATGGGTAAATCTCAAATCGCTCGGAGTGAAGGGCGATGGGGTGACCGACGAGACGGCTGCGATCCAGAAGGCGATCGACGAGTGTCCGACGATTTATATTCCAATGGGCCGCTACCTCGTGACTGACACGATTCGGCTGCGGCCAGATACGGTGCTTATTGGTCTTCATCCGAGCATGACGCAGTTCGATTTGAAAGATGAGAGTCCGGAATTTCAGGGCGTGGATGGGCCGCGTGCGCTGCTGGAGACGCCGAAGGGTGGGCACAATATTGTGACCGGCATCGGTCTGTATACCGGAGGTATCAACGAGCGCGCAGTGGGCGCATTGTGGAAGGCAGGGGCCGACTCGCTGATGGACGATGTGCGCTTTCTGGGCGGGCATGGGACGAATGCGCCGGACGGGACGCGGTTGAATCCGTATAACAACACCCACACGGGTGATCCGAATCCGCGATACCTGTGGGATGCGCAGTATCCGAGCCTATGGGTTACAGATGGTGGCGGCGGGACGTTTGCGAATATCTGGACGCCGAGCACATTTGCCGAAGCCGGGCTGCTGATTTCGAATACGTCGACGCCTGGCTTTGTGTACGAACTCTCGTGCGAGCATCATGTGCGCAACGAAATCCGGCTTGATGGCGTGGAGAACTGGGAACTGGATGCGCTGCAGACAGAAGAAGAACGCGGCGAGAGCGGAAACGCTCTGCCCGTCGAGATCGACCGCTCCCGGAACATTACAGTGGCGAACTATCACGGGTATCGGGTGATCAGCAGCTACGTACCGTTCCCATATGCGGTGAAAATATCGGAGTCGACGGAGATTCGCATACGGAATATGCATGTTGACAGCAATAGTAAGGCCTCGTTCGACAACTCAGTCTTCGATGCGACGCATCACGCCGAGGTACGCGCGCGAGAGTTTGCTGCCCTGAATGTGCCGGGCATGGCCATGACAGCCGGGCAGACGATCGCTGCGACACAGGCTTCAGGCGGTCAGGTAAAGAAGCTCGCCAGTGGCTTCTTCTCGATCTCAGGCGGCACGGTGGATGCGGTGGGCAGGCTCTATTTTGTAGACACGCATTGGCAGCGGATTTACAGGTGGGATGGGGAAAATCGGCAAGCAGTAACGGTGAGTACCCATCCGCTGCAACCGGAGAACCTGGCGTTCGATAAGTCGGGCGTTCTGTTGGTGGTTGCGAGAAGCGGAGCCGGCAAGGTGTATGCGCTGCGGCCGGATGGGACAGCAGGCCAGATCAAAATCATTCAACAGCAGCCTGCCGCGGAACGCGGTGGGACGGTTGAATATCTTCCAGCGGGTGTTTACGGGCCGCGTCAGTTTTCGAGTGAGCGCACATGGCAGTATGTTGCGCCCGGTGGAGGCTCGTATGTATCAGCGGGCGATGACTTTGTGCAGGGGCACACTGAGTGGGGAACGAAGATGGCTGATCTGCTGCGAACATTTGGCTTGGAGCGGGCCGTCCCGGGCAAGGCGTTCTATGTGACCACAGAAAACGCCGAAGAGACGTTCAAAGGCACTGTGACTGCGACGGGATCGGTGACGGACCTGAAGATCTTCGCCGAGACGGGCGGCGAAAGCGTGGTGCAGGACGAGCGTGGGCGTGTGTATGTGGCCGCGGGGCAGATCCTGGTGTACACGCCGGAAGGGAGGTTGGCAGATCGGATCAATGTGCCAGAGCGGCCGATCGATCTAGTCTTCGGAGGGGCGGACCGGCGGACGCTATACATCCTGACGCACCACTCGCTCTATCAGATTAGGGCACAGGCGGCGGGTCTGTGAACGTAACGGAGATTGATTGAGATATCGGCTTAGGCCAAGTCAATGACGGAAAAAGCATCCCTCCCGACCGAGAAGAACTTGTTGACGCCCACAATCAGTATCAATATTTTGATCTGAAGACTTCTGGCCGTGAAACGGAGCGTTTCATGAAGTCGACGAAGCTGTTGTTCTTGCTCGTAGTCGCCGTTCTCCTTGGGCCCGCAGTTCATTCTCGCAGCCAAACACCGCCGCAGCCGACCGAAGCCCTCACGGGTTTCGACGACCAAAGCAACGGGTTTTCCGATCCAGACCGCCGCCAAGCCGACCAGAAGGTGTTCGAGGAAGTCGAGCACATCGCGCCCGATGGACTGGGTCCGCTCTACAATGCCCAATCATGCCGCGAATGTCACCAGACACCCGTCAGCGGTGCCGCCAGTCAGATCACAGAACTGCGGGTCGGACACCTCGATGCACACGGTCTGTTCCAGAACCCGGAAATTCCCATTAACCACGGCTCTGAAGTCATTAAGGATCGAACG
>Ga0126373_10001926_pt1 | contig 15040 bp, 24 predicted proteins | sample PanSoiMetPlot_11_FD_92545 | JGI IMG/M metagenome (GOLD analysis project Ga0126373, IMG submission 92545) | Tropical forest soil microbial communities from Panama - MetaG Plot_11 | ecosystem: Environmental > Terrestrial > Soil > Tropical forest > Bulk soil | place: Panama | collected 2016-02-17 | reverse complement strand
CCCGTGGTGGAGCGTTAGGAGAGTTTGCTCGGGCTTGATCGCGACTCTGAGTGATTGTCACGATGCCCTAACGATTCTGGTTAACACGTCTTACCAGAATTCCCCCCCCCTCTTACGCTGATCTTGTGCAGGTGCCTTGCGACATCGACTGCCCGGTGTGCGGCGGTCCGCTCGGGCGCAAACCCAAGCGAGGCCGGCCGGTCCGCTGTTACAAGTGCGCTAAGTCAGTTATGGAACATGCGTTTAATGCCTCCGTTGAACGGGGGGAGGCATTGCGCATGAGGCTCCAGGCTGAACTCTCGGCGCTACCGATAACCGGAATGCTCCTCAGGAGATAAACACCATGGCAGCCACGAACCCGACCACCGTCGCACAGAACTGGGCCAACCGCCTCGCGGGCAGCACGCAGAAGATCACTGACGGGATCAACTCCGTCAGCATCGCCCCCGGCCAGGCCGCGGCCCGTCAGAAGAACGTGTGGGTGCAGAACACGACCAGCGCCGCGGACAAGTGGGCGCGCAACGTGCAGAGCGTCAGCCTGAGCGACTGGCAGCAGGCGGCCACCCAGAAGGGCGTGCCGCGCATCGCGTCGGGCGCCACGGCCGCAGTCCCGAAATTCGAGGCTTTCATGGGCCGGCTGCTGCCCTACATCCAGACGGGTAAGGCCAAGCTGCCCGCGCGTGGCGACATCAACGCCAACAAGGCCCGTATGAACGCATGGTTCGACACCATGTCCGCGTTCAAGAACGTCTCCTAACCTCAACTGTCTGACAGGAGACTTGGATCATGGGCGTCGCCATCGACACCGTGTTCGGGACTGCGCACAACGCGAGCAGTACCGCCACGGCCCTGACCATGGCGTCCGGTGACTCGCTCACCGTGCGCAACTTCAACCCGCCGGCCTACTGCAAGCTCGAGCGCATCAGCCGGGCGGGCGTCGCGTCGTCCTCCGTGACGATCAATAGCCCGCTGCTGTACGACAACGTCAAGGCGATTCACTACATCAGCTCCGAGACGCCGTCTCAATTCCTGTTCCCCAAGGGATACGGCCAGCCGGTCCAGGCGCAGGACACCCTGTCGGTGACCACCACAGGCGGTACCGCCGAGTACGACAGCGTCATGTTGGAGTTCTACTACAGCGATCTGCCGGGGGCCGCCGCGCGGCTCTACATGCCCAGCGATCTGATGCCGCTGATCGACTACTACACGGTCATGGAGGTGGACTGCACCTCGGGTGCGACCCCTCCGAACTGGGTGGACACGGTCTGTACCACGACCGAAAATCGGCTGAAGGCCAACAGCGATCACGCGATTTTGGGGTACATCACCGACGTGGCGTGCGCGGCGGTCGCGATCAAAGGCCCGGACACGTCGAACCTGCGGATCGGCGGGCCGGCCACGGCCAGCAGCCGGGACACCTCGGACTGGTTCTCGTGGTGGTCTGAGCGGCAGCAGACGCCGCATATCCCGGTGATCAACTCGGCGAACATCGGCGCGACCTACACCAGCGTGGCGGACGTCGGCGCGTCCACCGCGGTTAAGGTCCAGTGGGTCCTGGGCCACCTCAGCCACAACGTGGCGTAGCGGCCCATGTCCTACGGCCAGCAGGCGGTCCCGAGCGAGGTGTCCATCTCGTTCGGGCCGTCCAACCGCGTCGTCGGTGTGGACAAGCGGGCTGTCGGCTCCGCTGCGTCCGGTGAGATCTTTCAGCGCTCGGGGTTCCTGATGGGCTACTCCGCGCGCGAGACCACGGGCTCAGCAGCTGCGACCGCACGCCTGATCGACGGCGGAGACTCGGGGGGTACCGCCCTGGCGTACCCCGCGGCGCCGTCCGGTCTGGGCGATCACGAGTGGTTCGGGCCCCAGGGTCTGCCGATCACCGCCGGCCTCTACCTCTCGGTGTTGTCCGGGACGATGGACATCACGGTCTGGGTGCGGGCCGCCACCGAGCCGATGCCGCCCACCTGACGGCCGATTGCGCCCCGAGTACATCAGGATGGTGATAGCGTGCGTGCATGGTGCTCCGATTCTCGCGCCGCCGCGCGCGCTGTCCGCGCGCCGGGTGCCGGCAGGCCGCGGACTGGCGGTTGCTGTGGCCGGCGCGGCCGGGTTTCAGCGCACGGGTGTGCGAGGAGCACGCCCAGCGGTATCTGTGCATGGGGTGGCGGGCGCACCGGGTGGCGGACGAGCGCCCGGCGCTGGTCGGGGCGCTCGTCCTGCTGGAGTACAGCCGCACCGTACGGGTGCGGTAGGCGCGTAGATCTACCGGGCACCCCTCGGAGCCGCACCTTCGGGGTGCCCGGTGCCCAATGATCAGCCGGACTATACGAGTGTGGTGGCCCGGCCGCAGACGCAGCTGGCCGGCTCGCCCTGGGTGATCGCGTCGTCCGGGACGCATACCTTGGCGTTTACATTGACCCCGGACACGTCGATTCTGGCGATCATGGTTCCGGCGCTGACGGTCGTGACGGAGATCACGGTTACCGGCGTCGTGTCGGGATCCCTGTATCTGGACGTCCTGCCGTCCACGGAGCTGTTCCCCAACCAGTTCTACGCCATCGTGCAGAGCGCGGTGGATACCTCGGTCAACGTCACCGTGGTCTCCACCACCGGCACCACGGTGTATGTGTCCTCCATCCCGGACCCGGTGGCGCAGACCAGCCTGGTGACCTTCCCCGCACCCTGGGAGGCGCCGAATCAGCCGCCGCTGCACATGGGCTTCGGCAACCCGGGGACCGGCGCGCACACGACGATCATCCCGGCGCCGGCCGCGGGCAAGTCAATATGGCTGCATGAGCTGTCGTACAACGTCTCCGGGACGAACGCGGCCCTCTACATCTACTGGCAGACCTCGGACGGGACCGTGTTCGCGGGCGATATCTGCGAGGTGGACATAGGCCGGCGCCATTTCCCCTTCCGGGGGGCGCGCCTGGGCGCCGGGCTGTCCGTGCAGGTGATGCAGCCGCCCACGCTGGCCGCGAACACGATCTTCTATGAGGGCACTGCGGTGTACTCGGTGTACTGATGGCGATCGAGGTGCGCACTTTGCCCGTGACCATCCCGGCCGGGACCGCGGCCAGCTCCCCGCTGGTGACCCCGGCCGTGTTCCCCGCCCGGATCGTCACGCAGATCGACATCCTGTTCCCTCCCGGGCCCCGCGGCGAGGTGGGGATCGCGGTCGGGACCGCGAACATCAAAACCCTGCCCTACGGCAACGCCACGTACCTGGTCGCCGATGCGCAGTTCTTCCAGTTCCCGCTGGAAGACCAGATCGACTCGGGATCGTGGCAGATCACCGCCTACAACACCGGAATGTTCCCGCACACGGTCACGGTGACGTTCCACTGCTCCCTGATCGCGTCGCAGACCGGTGCCTCGCAGACACCCGGGCTGCCCCCCGGTAGCATCTCCTCAGGCGACGGGGGGGGTAGCGGGGCCGGCTCCACCTCGCCGCCGCCGGCGACGGCTCCCCCACCCGTGGAGCCGCCGCCGGTCACCCCTCCCCCGGTGGTCCCTCCCGGTGTGTCCGCGCCGCCGCTTGCCCTGGCGCCGGCCGCGCCGCTGCCGCCCGGGGTGGCGGCCCCCGCCGTCGATCCGATGGTGGAGACGATGCTGGTCGGGGTGCCGGACCTGGGCCAGGTGTGGCTGCTGGACGGGCGTGATTACGCCCAGGTCACCACCCAGGACGACCTAGATGCGCTGTCCGCGGTCGTCGCGGTCGCGGTCAACCTCTCGCAGAACACACATGCGTCGATCTACGCCGCGGCCGGTGGGACGGTGGCCGTCTGGCTTGGGGAGAACCTGCTGACGGGTCGGCTGACGGTTGCCCGATCGGGGGGGGCGTGACCTGATGCTGGCGGAGATCCGCTCTCAGACGATCATTGCGACGCTGATCATCGGCGGCTGTTTCGCCCTGCTGATCATCTACGCGATACGCGGGATACCCGTCCCGGACTCGACCATGACCCTGGTCACCGGCCTGAGTACCGGCGTCGTCGGCTGGTATTTCGGCGCCCGCGGCCAGGCGTCGGCGACCGCGGCGGCCCACGAGACGATCACGTCCACCGCCCAGGCTGTGACCCAGGTGGTGGACGCGACCGCGACCCCCTTGACCGGTCCGGCATCACCGGACCATGCCCCCCAGCGGTAGGAGGATACCGTGACCACTCCCACACAGCCCACTGCCCCCGGAACCTGGACGGTCACCGGTCAGGTGCCCGGCCCCGGCCAGGACGAGACAGGCGCACTTGCGCAGGGCTACACGGTGACCATCGTCACCGGCCTCGGTCACACCGGCAAGCGGTTTATCCCCGACGACAAATACACCCCGGAACAGGTGCGCCCACGCCTAGCGGCCCTGGCCGCGAACCTGGACGCCATCGGGGCGCTGAGCGGCTGATGGCGGCCGAGAGCGCACCGGGCATCTCCGTTGACCCCCCGGTGATCGACCCGCGGGCGGACGGGCCCACCCAGGCCACCCAGGCGTGGGAGTACGCGCGCACATACTTCAACGTCACCGCGCCGATCCAGGCCCTGAACCTGGGTATCCTGACCGGTGCGATCAACGCAGTACGCTGATTTGGAGGAGCCGTGCCGCTGATCGCCGCCCTCGGTGACATCGTCCTGGCGTTCTGCGCCGCCCTGTTCCTGTGGTGCGCCTACCAGCTGTTCCACAATTTCCTCGTGGCGCTGGTCAACCGCATCCCCCTGGTGGGACACCAGCTGGCGCTGCTGACCGACGTCATCCTGCACGACATGGAACAGGCCGCGTACACCTGGGCGAAAGACACCGTCAAAGCCCTGGTCGCGGTGATCCTCGCACCAATCCACTGGATAGAATCCCTGATCAACTACATCTACGGGTCGATACACGCGCTCTACAGCGCACTGTCGATCCTGCGCTACATCACCGTGCCCACCCTGATCAGCAGCGCACTGTCGGTCGCGCACGGATGGGTGTCGGACGCGGAGACCTACGCCGGACAGCTCTTCTCCCGGGCGCAGACCTACACGCTCGAGCTCTACAACCGCGCCATCTCGTTCACCCAGGCCGAGGTGCAACAGGCGGAGGCGTACACCGCCACCCTCTACACCGACGCGATCACCTACACCGACCACGAGATACAGCTGGCGGAGGCCTACACCTCCCAGCTGTTCACCACGGCCACCACCTACACCGCCAAAGGCATCTCGGACCTGGAGCAGTGGACCGCGGCCGGACTCGGCTCGCTCGGCGCATCGCTGACCGGCGACATCACCGCCCTGAGCAAATGGATCACCGCGACGCTGCCGGCGGTGTACGCCTACGTGGACACCAGCGTCGGGGTGGTGGAGAGCGATTTGGCGCGCCTGAAAACCGACTGTACCGACAACCTGTGCTCGGGCCTGGGCGGGCTGGCCGGCCTGCTCAACGCCCTGGGAGGTGACCTCGGGCTGGCCGGCCTGCTCGCCCTGGCCGCGGAGGCGGCCCGCGACCCGGTCGGCACCGGGCACCTGGTGGAGGAGCTGTTCGGGTCGGCGGCGCGCGCGGGGGCGGACGTCATGCGCGCCGCCGCGGGCGTATAGGACGGGGGGCGGGGAGTCGTGGCGGGTATCGACCTGGGCGCGTTGTTCGGAGAGGACTCTGCATTCCGTCAGCTGCTGATCTGGCAGGTGGGCGCACAGGTGGTGGGCGCGATCCTCGCCCCCGCGCTGGATGAGCTGCAGCAAGAGGTGTACTCGGTGGCGCAGACCGTGCCCCTGTCGGCGAACGACACGGCGGATCTGGTGGTGCGCTCGTTCCTGACCGAGGCGGCCGGCGCGGAGCTGGCCAAGCGCACCGGGGTGAGCCCGTCCGATTTCAGCCTGCTGGTGAAAAACGCCGCGGCGGCCCCCGACTCCACGCAGCTGGTGGAGGCGCTGCGCCGCAAGGTCATCCCGTTGGACGCCGGCAGCCCGGACGGCGTCGGGTTCGTGCAGGGCATCGCCCAGGGCCACCTGGACCCGAAGTGGACGGCGATGCTGCAGGCCCTGGGCGAGGTGCCGATGGGGATCGCGGACGCGGTCGATGGGGTGGTCGAGTCGCAGATCACCCAGGCGCAGGGCGAGCAGATCGCGTATCAGAACGGGATCAGCGCCGCGACGTTCGACACGCTGATCAACATCCGGGGCAACCCGCCATCGCCCGGCCAGCTCACCGAGATGGTGCACCGCGGGGTGATCGGCATTGACGGACTCGGCGCGGGCGTGACCTCGTTCCGTCAGGGGATCGCCGAGGGCGCGACCAAGAACAAGTGGACGGACAAGTTCATCGCGATCATGGAGGTGCTGCCGCCCGCGCGCACCGTGACCGCGATGCTCAAAGACGGCTCGCTCACCTCCGAGCAGGCCGTGGGCATCTGGGCGAAACAGGGATACGGCCCGGACACGATCCATGCTTTCCTGACCGAGGCCTCGCACGGCAAGACGACCGCGGCCCGCACCCTGGCCAAGAGCGACATTCTACGGCTCTACACCGATCAGGTGATCACCCGTGACCAGGCTAAGACGATGCTGGTGGCGCACGGGTGGGACGAGCAGGACGCAGAGTACGAACTCGTCGTCACGGACCTGCACAACCAGATCGCGGCGCAGACCCAGGCGGTGAGCAAGACCAAGACCCTGTTCCTCGCCCGCAAGATCGCCAGGACCACGGCGTCCAGTGCGCTCGACTCGCTCGGGGTGGTGCACACCCAGCGTGACAAGCTGCTCGAGCAGTGGTCTATTGAACGTGACCTTAACGTCAAGACGCTGAGCGAGGCGCAGATCGCCGACGCTTACAAATACGAGGTGCTCACCGAGGCGGAGGCGATATCCGCGCTGGTGGACCTGGGATACACACATTTCGACTCATGGGTGATCCTCTCGGTCAAAATGCAGCAGTCCCTGCCCAGCAGACCGGCGGGCGAGGCCTCGCCCTCGGACCGCTACCCCTGATCGGAGAGGCCATGTCCAGTACCAACCAGTCCGGGATCAGCCACGCCATCCACGCGCTGACCAAAGCCATGGAGCACGCCCACCAGCACCGCCGCACCCTGGCGCACGCAGCGTACGCTGGTACCCAGGCGCCGCCGGCCGCGCCGGCCGACACGTCTCAGGTTGTCATCACGGCCGGCGGCGCCGCATGAGGCTGATGTACGACGCCGCGGACCCCAACGGCATCCCGCGCGACGCGCGGATGGTGGGCGGGTACGTGGACGGACGCTACGCCTGGAGCACCGCGCAGTGGAACATGTTCCCGAACGCGGTTCGGGTCCGTATCGCGGTACTGCCCAGTACGAACGACGGGACCGTGTTCGACGGCCCGCCGGACAACGGCACGTGGCCCCAGGTGGTGTCCTGGGTGATCATGCGTCGGCATGCGGGGGCGGACCCGAGCGTCTATACCGACGGCGACCAGTGGGAGACCGCACAGGCCGCGTTTCGCGCGGCGGGCGTGGCCGAGCCGCACTGGTGGATCGCGGCATGGAACGGCGTTGCGAACGTGCCCGCTGGTCAGGTGGCGCACCAGTACAAGTCCGTCACGAACGTCTATGACCTGTCCGCCGTGCTGGACTACTGGCCCGGCGTCGACCCGATCCAGCACGCGCCGGCCGGCTCTCCGCCGCCGGCCCCCGCTCCGGCTCCCCTCATGGAGGATGACGACATGTTGATCATTCAGGCGAACGCGGACGCCGGCGCGAATTTCGGCGGCGCCATCAATCTGCTGTCGGGGTCCGCGTTCATCAACCTGACCAGCACGGCGGACGTGGCCGCGCTCCAAGCCCAGGGCGTGAGGCTGGCCACGGTGTCCACTGCGACGTTCCGCAACATGCAGGCCGCCGCGGCGGCCCTGCAGGGGTCGCTGTCCGGCCAGCTGGGCGTGTCCGGGAACCTGACCGTCAGCTAGCCGGGCCGTCGCCCTGCAGATACACGCCACCGGGGCGGGCGTTGGGGCCCAGCATGATCGTGTACTGGGCATCGGCGAGGATCGCGGAGGCCTGCGCGCTGTCCCCGGGCACCCACACCGGGTGCTGCCCGCGCAGGTCTATCACCACGTCCGCGTGCAGGTCCGTGCCGCTGGTGGGATCGGACAGACCGTTGACCACGATCGTGCACACCGAGCCCATCGCTGCGTTGAGCTGGGTGAGCACGCGCGCGACGTCGCCGCGCGCGTCGCGGTACCACTGATCCGTCATCTCCTGCATCTGGCGGGTGTAGTTGGCCGTGGCCGTCTGCACCTCGTTGTAGAGGTACCCCTCCACCTGGAGGCGGGCCTCCCTCATGACCTGGGCCAGCGTCTGGGCGGCCTCGTGCGCCTCGCGGATCAGCGCGCGCAGTTCTTCCGCCGCAGTGGCGGCCTTCTCCTCAGGGCTCTGTTTCACGGTTGTCCTCCGCAGAGTCGGAAGGCCGCCCGGAATCGGGCGGCCTCGGGCAGGGTGACGATCATGGCGGCGCCGCCGGGCAGCAGGTACCACGATCCGCCGCACGGGCAGTCGCACGGGCCGTGGTGCGCCGCGGGGTGGTGACAGCGGCAGTGCGACAGCGCCCCGTCACACCAGGCGGGGCGCTGTCGCGTGCTGTATTCGAGCTCAGACACCGGTCGCTTTGGTGGCGATCCAGTCCGCCTCGTAGGGGCGCAGGACGCGGTCCGCGTGACGGGTCAGCACCTGGTGGCGCACGAACCGGGCGCCCGCGTCGGTCAGCTCTCCGGACGCCGTGTCGTAGAGCATTGGGCGCAGGATCAGTTTCGCGGTGACGCCTTCGACGTAGTGGGTCATGAAATCGGTGCTGTAGGCCAGCTCAGCGGCCAGATTGGCGGCGAGTGTCTTGGGGTGGACCATGATTCCCTCCCTGTGGAATCGCACCCGATCAGGTGCAAGCCCCATGCTACACACACACCCCGTGTTTGTGTATCATCAGCATGACAGCGCGCGTGTGGCGCGCTGACCAGGGAGGATGACGTGACCCTAGCACTGGCCCCGCCGCTGTTTTTCGACGCAGGCGTAGACGACCCTGCACTGATCATCGTGCCGCACGTGACCGGCATGATCCACCAGGAGACCATCGAGCACATACTGGTGTCCGGCCGCACCGCGAAATTCCCGCTGATCGACAAGAGCGACCCCTACGCCTACGGCAAGCTGTTCGCCAGGTACTGGAACGCAGGCCCAGACCTGATCATCGTGGAGCAGGACATGGTTCCGCCCTACGGGTTCTGTCACGAGTTCCAGGTGTGCGACCAGCCGTTCTGCACACACCGCTACGACTGCCACGGCCCCGAGATGGCCTACGGCCTGGGATGCGCCCGGTTCTCCGCCCAGTTCCAGGCACAGGTGCCCTCCCTGGGCGAACAGGCCGCGCGCGCATATCACGGCCGGCCCTACTCGATGCCGTGGCAGGCGCTCAATGAGCGGATCATCGACCTGTGCCGGCATTTCGGGGCGCACCCCCATTTCCACTCCCCCGACGCCGGCCACCTGCACGACTACTCCGGGCAGGTACGTGATGGCGCCCTCTGAGATGACCGAGCATGTCGGGCGGGCGCTGCTAGCCCGCCGGCAGCTGGTGACCGTCTCCCTCGAGGACATGGGGCGCGCCGCCGGGCCCGGCAACATCCCGGACATCCGCTGGATGGAGAACGCCCCGGAGCCCTCACACCGCCGGGTGTGTTGGCACTACGGGTGGGTAGCGACGGTGGCGCAGGAGCGCAACACCTGGCGCACGCTGCCGTACGCGCGCCGTCAGCAGTGGTACGACACGGACCTGGACCTGGCGCTGACCGAGGCCGCGAAAGCGACCGCGGTACAGCGCGACTGGTGGTGGGGGCAGGGCCGTCTACAGGGGCGGCGCGGCGCGGTGTGCTACGTGTGCGCCGTGTGGATCTACACCTATGACGTGGGCCGCCCCATGTCCAATCCCGCCCGCGACGCGCTGATGGCGCACCGGGCCACACACACCCTGGCCGGCATTCCCGCGCCACGGCTGATCACCCCGAGAGAGGCAGCATGACCAGCAAAGAGCTCGCGGAGCGCGCACAGCGGCAGCTGGCGTCGCGCCAGAGGGTCAACGAGTACCTCGCCACCCAGGTCCAGCGCCTGCCGGAGGCGGAGGACGACGTGATGGAGCGCATTCTGGAGCAGATCGCCACGGTCGAGAGTCTCGACGACATCGACGCGGCGTGGAACAGCACGGGGTTCGGCGATTTCGTGGACTACGTGCTGACCCTGCACGCGGCCAAGCGCCTGCCCAGCGACAAGAAGGACGGGTGCGGGTGGTTCATCGTGGTGGACGCCACGATCAAGGCCACCGGCCGCCCGGTGGCGGTCACCACCAGCTCGAGCGCGATCATGCGGCAGGTGGTGCAGATCCACGACAAGGGATGGTTCCCCGTGGACATGATCCCGCGCCTCGCGGACCGCCCCACCGCGGACGGCAACTACCCGATGCACCTGGAGCTCTACCGCGGCGGCCCGCTCGAGCCCGCCGCGCGCGGCAAGGGCCACCAGCTCAACCGCGAGGCGATGGACCGGATCAACGCCAAGCGCTCCGGGGGCGCCCCGGCCGCGCCCGCCCCGGCCGACCCCGTCGAGGACGCGGTGACCGTTGACGACACGCAGGAGGTTCCGTACTGATGGAGACCCTCACGCTCCCGGTCGAGGACTGGGAATCGCTGCAGAATCTCGCATTGGGCACCTCGGTGCTGCAACTGGGGTTCTGCGACGGCACCGACACGGTCACCCTGGCGCAGACCGCGAGCATGGTCATGGCCGTGTGCCAGTCCCCCGACGCGCTGTGCGTGCACAGCAGCAACCGGTTCTGGTCGTGGGACCGCACCGTGCACGACGCCGGACGCGGGGACAAGGTGATCGGCACCTCGCACCCGTGGGCCACGGTGATCGCGCTCTGGCCGGCCAAGGCGTTCGGGCTGGCCGTGGTCAACCCGTGGTGTTTCGACGGCCCGCAGCTGCGCCCCGCCCTGCACTTCGCGGGGCACCTGGCCGATCGGGTCGCGGTGATCGACCCCGGACCGGACCCGATAAAGCCGATCATCGGCGAGGTGTTCGTGAGCGAGGAGACCTCGATCGTGCACTCGGGCCACCTGTGGGTGATAAAGGCCGCAGACGACCGCGTCCCTGCCGACAGCGCGGTGATCTGATGGCGCAGCAGATGACGTGCGACGACCACGGGGAACCCGGGGTGCTCTACACCTCCACCCTGCAGGGCACGGTGGAGACCAAGGTCCTGTGCGAGACGTGCATAAAGCCGTGGGCTATCGCCCTGGTGGACGCGCTCGGGCTGCTGCCGGCGCTGCGCGAGTCGATCGCGGCGGAGCTGGCCGAGGAGGCGCGCGCGACCGCGAAGAAGAAGCCCGCGAAGAAGGCCGCGGCCCCGCCCGCCGAGCACGACCAGGCGCAGGAGGCCGACCTGGAGCTGAGCCCGGCTCAGCTGGCCGAGGGCGAGGCATAGATGCAGCCGCGCGCGCTCATGGCGCTGGAAGCGAAGATCGACACCCTGTTCGGGGTGACGTGGTGCGCCATCGGTGGGATGAGTGCGTCGTCCGACCGGGGTCTGCTGGCGTGGGTGGGCACGCTGGTGTCCGCGTGCGGCTGCGTGTGGGCCGTTCTCGCCGCGTTACGCATCAGGGAACTCACTCGTTCGCCCTGGTGACCCATCTGTAACAGCCGCGGGCCCGCCCGGGAGACTCCCGGGCGGGCCCGATCGGTGATACACCGACTCCTATCGGTGATCACCAGTGTCTTTCTTTCACACGCGAAAGGCAGGGTACCTTGTGGCGCGCAAAGACGTCACCCAGCAGCAGGCAAGATATTGGGGTATTGTCCGCTCCGCCGTGACCGACCGGCTCAGCACACGCGAGTTGTGGGAGCGCGTGTTCGCGTTCGAGCAGCAGCAGCAGATCACCCGGCCCACCGGGTTGTTCGCCGCCGTCACTGCGATGCGGTCGGCCGCCGTCCAGATCCGCGAGGCGGCCGCCCGGTTCACGAAGGCGTCGCGGGACACCGCGATCACCGCGGAGCACATCGGGCGCGAGTTGCGCGCCCGCCCGGTGACCCAACAAGCCCTCCACCAGGTACATGTGATCAGATTCGAGGCCACGGTGCTCGGGGAGACGGGTGAAGAGCGCCGCTGGCTCTCCTACATGCATCACGGCCCGCTGCCGGCGACCAAGGGCGAGCTCATGGACATCATCGACGTTCAGGCCCCTGCGATCGGCCTGGGGTCCGACGAGATCGTGACCGGCACCACGGGTGAAGCTGAGATTGTGGCGGTGTGAGCGATGCGTGAGCCGAGAGTGCACCGCCTGTCCGGCAACGCCGCGGAGGACAGCCCGCATGAGGTGATCGTCCTGGATACCGAGACGCGCCAGCACGGGGAGGGCACCTCCGAGGTGCACGTCCTGCGCTGCTGGGTCGCCACCATGATCCGCCGCCACGACCGCAACCCGGGCCGGCCCCGGCAGTGCTGGGCTGAGGGCACCGATGCGGCGGTGCTGGCGCAGTGGATAGAGGATCAGGTCAAGAGCACCCCGACCGTGTGGATCTACACCCACAACCTGTCGTTCGACCTGTCGGTGACCAGGCTGCCGCTCGAGCTGATCGACCGCGGATGGGTGATCTCGCAGCACAACCTGGCCTCGGACTCTCCGTGGGCGCGGATGGTCAAGGGCTCCAAGGCGATCAAGCTGTGCGACAGCGCCAGCATGCTGCCCTACTCGGTCGAGCACCTCGGGGCGCACCTGGAGCTGGGCAAGCTGGCGCTGCCCGGCGACGGCGACAGCGATGAGGCGTGGCTGGCCAGGTGCCGGCGGGATGTGGAGATCACCGCGCGGGCGCTGACACAGGCCATGGACTGGTGGGACGAGCGGCAGCTGGGGCACTGGTCGGCGACCGGGCCGCGCACCGGGTGGAACGCCTACCGGCACGTGGCCATTCCCGGGCGCGGACAGCAGGTGGTGCAGCAGCGCGGGCCCGGGGGCGAGTCGTGGATCACGCACGGACACGGGCACCCGGTGATCGATCCGGACCACGACGCGCGGGTGTTCGAGCGCGGCGCGCTGTATCAGGGGCGGCGCGAGGCGTGGCGGCTCGGCACCCTGCCCGAAGGCACGTATGCGGAGCTTGATTTCCGCCATGCGTACCTGTCGATCGCGCAGACGTTCCCGCTGCCGTGCCGCCGCGGGATGGCGTTCGACTCGTTGCCGACGTCAAGTCGGTATGTGGACGACCCGAACCTGTCGATCATCGCGGAGGTGACCGTGCGCGCCGCGGTCCCGCGCTACCCGCTGCGCGGTAAATCAGGGATCGTGTATCCGGTGGGCACGTTCCGCACCACGCTGTGCGGGCCGGAGATCGCGGAGGCGCGCCGCCGCGGAGAGCTGGTGGCGATCGGCGCCGGGTACTACTACCGGCTGTCCTGGCACATGCAGCCGTGGGCGGACCTGATGGCCGCCGTCATCGACGACGACGCGGCCGGCGACCCGCCGATGGCCCGGCTGCTGTGCAAGGCGTGGAGCAGGACCGTGTTCGGCGTGTGGGCCGCGCGCCGGTCCAACGTCATGATCGAGGGGACGTCCCCCGAGCCGGGCTGGCACGCCGAGCACGGGATCGACACCGCCACCGGGGCGAAATGCACGATCCTGAACATGGCAGGACGCTGGCAGTACATCCTGAGGGACCAGGAGAGTGACGACTCGTTCCCCGCCATCCTGGCCTGGGTCCAGTCGCACGTCAGGGTGGCCCTGGGCGCGGTGATCGATGAGGTGCCCGATCGGCACATGGTCTCCTGCTCCACCGACGCCGTCCTGCTCGAGCTGGGCGGCCGGGTTGCCGACGTGTCCGACCGGCGGCGCGCGGCGGCCGGCCGCAGGGTCGGCTACGGGTACGCGGTCCGCCTCGCGTCTCAGCTGTCCGCGTTCGTACCCGGTTTGGAGCTGCGGTGTAAGGAGATCTACGGGAATGTTCGCATCCTGACGGCGCAGCACCTGAAGCTGGACGGGGTGATCAAGATGGCGGGAGTCTCCAAGAGCGCGGAAGAGCTCGCCCCGGACCGGTTCGTCTTCTACACCTGGCCCAGGCTCGGGCGCCAGCTGCAGCTGGGCGAGCACCGCGGGTATGTGCGCCAGCACCGTGAGGTGGACCTACGCGAGGTCACCGCGAACCGGTGGGCGGCCCAGGACGGCTGCACTGCCCCTCCGGAGGCGTATGTGGATGCCGAGGGGCGCACGGTGCTGCTGGGCCCTCCTGAAGGCGGCTGTGCCCGGCACGGGGCACCGTGGCGCGAGAAGCAATGGCCGGATCTGGCCCGAGCGATGCGACAGCCCGCCCCCCCGTCGAGGTAGGGGGGCGGGCCGCGAAGCGCCCCCCCGTCCCCTCTGGCATGAGGACGGGCGGCCCGCGTGGCGCCGAGATCGTAGACGGTCAAGGTCTGTTCCAAGCGAAGTATCCCTGACCTGCGCACCGGCGCCGTACACGCGAGCTGGCGACCACTCTAGCGCACAGAAGGGCCGGCCCCGCACAGGGAGAGTTAAGCGGGGCCGGCCGGGCCCGAGACGGGCCCTGTGGGCGCGGGGCGAGCAGGGTTGTGGAAGGGCCCTGAGTCCGCGCCCGCCGCGCCGTGGGGGGCCGGCGCGGCCTGGGATCTAGCTCGAGGGTAGCGGATCGGCGGCCGGCGCGGCGGGCGGCGCGGCCTCCGAAGGCGTCAGCGCGCGGGCGGACACGGAGACGCTGTACGCAGAGGGAGAGCCGCTGCCGGAGGCGGACGCGGACACACCATGAGGCGCATCCAGAGTGTCCAGCACCTTATGTACGAGCGCCGAGACGTGGTCTGCCAGCTCAGACGTGTACTGCTCCGCCTGAATGATAAGCGTGTTCTTCACTTCATCTATGGCGCCTGATGCACCGAGGGAGAACGTCATGCGCGCAGTATACCTCAAAGCGCTGACATCCGCGTGCCCAAACTCTCCTAACGCTCCACCACGGGGCGTGACGCGGGGGGCACGGGGCGTGACGGGGCGGGGGCGGGG
>Ga0126373_10001925_pt1 | contig 15043 bp, 13 predicted proteins | sample PanSoiMetPlot_11_FD_92545 | JGI IMG/M metagenome (GOLD analysis project Ga0126373, IMG submission 92545) | Tropical forest soil microbial communities from Panama - MetaG Plot_11 | ecosystem: Environmental > Terrestrial > Soil > Tropical forest > Bulk soil | place: Panama | collected 2016-02-17 | reverse complement strand
GGCGTCGGGCTGAGGAATCCGGCGCACCAGTTCGACGTGCTGTCGGTCCTCGGCGGGGCGATCTTCGGTACCTCCGCGCTCGGCACGGTCTTGTCCAGGCTGCTGATCCTCATGGTGCTCAGCTCGGCCGCCGCGTCGACCCAAACAACGATCTTGCCGTCGGCGCGCACGACGCTGTCCATGGCGGCCTACGGTGCGGTGCCCGAGTCGTTCGCCAAAATTCACCCCAGGTACCTGACTCCGACAGTGTCGACTCTCGTCGTGGGCGCGCTCTCGATTTGCCTGTACATCCCGTTGAACTACATCTCGGCCGGCAATCCGATCGCTGACGCGGTCACCGCGATCGGCCTGTACATCGCGTTCTACTACGGCCTGACTGCGTTCTCCTGTGTCTGGTATTACCGGCGCACGCTGAGGAGCAGCGCGTGGAATCTGTGGATGCGCGGGATCCTTCCCGGGCTAGGCGGGCTGATCATGTACGCGGCTGGCTTCTATAGCCTGCAGAGCGACTGGGTCGCGGCCAACAGCTACACAACATGGACCGTACCGGGCTTGCACTGGCAGATCGGCGGCATCTTCATCATCGCCGCTCTGGCCGCGGCCGCCGGAGTGATCGGCTTCATCTTCATGCGCGTGACGGCCCCCGCCTTCTTCCGCAAGGAAACGCTGACCAGGACCACTCCTCTCCTAGCGTTTAGCGAGGAACTGTGAGCCAGGCTAGGACTGAGTCGCCTGCCGCTCGACACCGCGCCCACGGCCGCACTGTCGGCGTCCGGCGGCCCGAACGTGAGCAAGCCGCGATGAGCGCATTGCCGCCCGCGCGCCGGGTAGCCACGGTCCCAGGCCGGCCATCTTGGCCAATCCGGTCAGGGGCGGTGCCGGGGCCGGCCGAAGGCTTCCGTGACAGGCTGGAGACCGCACCCAACCTCGCAGCTGCGCTGCCGGCTGGTGGGGCGGTCGCGTTGATCCCCGATCGAGCCACCGACCTGATTGCCCTCGTCGGCCCCGCGGTTACTGATCAGGCGCAGGACTGGCTGAGGTCGTCAGGTAAGACCCAGCTCGCTGCATCATTCGCCGAATCGCTTTGGCGCTCAGGCGATCTAGACCTGCTGGTCTGGATCGAGGCGACAAGCCGAGCTTCGGTGCTGTCCGGTTACGCCGCGGCAATGGCAGCAGCGACCGGCCGGGACCAGGCGAGCAGCAGTGAATCAGTCGCGGCCCAGTTCCTGAGCTGGCTGGGCGAGACCCGCCGTCCGTGGCTGGTGGTACTCGATGACCTAGTCAGCGCGGTGAACCTGGATGATCTGTGGCCGGCCGGCCCAGCCGGCCGGGTGCTGGTGACCTCTGCCTACGCTGCGACCGTTCCGAGCAACATGCACGTCGTTAGCGTCGGGCCATTCAGCCTGCGTGAGGCGATCAGCTATCTGAGCGAGCGCCTGTCAGCCGACCCGGACAAGCGGCATGGCGCGATCGAACTGGGTCAGGACCTTGACTTCGACCCTCTGGCGCTGGCCCAAGCTAGCGCGGTGATCGCCAACTCCCCGCTGTCGTGCCGCGAGTACCGGACGCAATTCACGCGAAGGCGGGAGCAGCTGGCGCAGTGGCCCAACACACGGCCGTCGGCGGCTGCCGTGACATGGACGTTCTCGTTCGAGCGGGCTGATCAGCTGGCTCCGGCTGGTTCGGTGCACTTGCTGCTGGCCATGGCTGCACTGCTGGACGGCCACGGCATTCCCCAGACCGTCCTCACCACACCGGCGGCATGCGGCTTCCTTGCGGGCAGCAGCAACGGCTCGGCCAGCAGCGAACGCGCTCGTGCAGCGCTCGCGACCCTCAATAACCTCGGCTTGCTGACCGTCGAACGGCTGACAGGATCGCCGATCATCCGGATCAGCCCCGTTCTACAGACGGCGCTGCGGGCCGCGATACCCGAAGGATTGCGGCGGCAGGCGGCGAGTTCGGTGGCGAACGCGCTGCTTCAGGCCTGGCCGGACGAGGAGCTAGCCGGTTGGCCTGCTTCGGGCTTCCGATCTTGTGTAGCGACCCTCCGCAGCCTCACCGGAGACCTCCTATGGGACGGCGGCTGCCACCGGCTTCTCGTACGTGCCGGTGAAAGCCTGGACCGCGCCCGCCTAACTGAAGCCGCTGTCGGGCATTGGCTCGACCTGGCCACCACTGGCAGCCGCTTGTTCGGCGGCGACCACCCTGACACCCTGCTGGCCGCGCAGCGCTTGACCGAGGCCTACCTCGCGGCCGGGCACGCGGACGACGCCATTCCGTGGTTCCAATGGGTACTCGAGAGCCTGACCAATAGGCTAGGGCGGGATCACCGTGAGGTGATAGACGCACGGCGCCGCTTGGGCCACGCCTTCGTAGCGGCGCTCCAGCCGCCGGCAGCGATCGCCGTCCTCGAACGCACAGTTCCTCAATTCGAGCGGGTCTGCGGGCCAGTGCACGTCGAAACGCTCGGCGCGAGAGACGAGCTCGCCGCGGCATACCTAGCTGCGGGCCAGCACACCGAAGCCATCATCCTCTACCAGCGCACCCTGGCCGACAGGGAGCGCGCCCAGGGAGAGCGACACCCGCAGACGATAACTACGCGCCACGGTCTGGCTGACTCGTACTTGGCCAGCGGTCGCGCCAAAGAGGCAGTCGCGGCCTACAAGCGGGTAGTAGCCGACAGCGACCGGGTCCTTGGCCCTAACCATCTGGAGACGTTGACGGCGCGGCACAACCTCGGTGCCGCGTACCAAAAGGCGGGCAAAACGGCGTCGGCGGAATTGGCCTGCGAGCAGGCGTGGGCTGGGTTTGCGCGAGTGCTCGGACCGCGTCACCCTGATACGCTGCGCAGCCGCGCAGAGCTGGCCCAGGTCTACCGACGGCTCGGGCGTTACGGCGACGCCCGCGTGCTGCTCCGCGACACCGTCGACCGTCTGGAACGGGTGTTGCCTGATGGTGATCCGCTGATCGCTGAGCTGCGCCAGAACCTGGCCGATATAGGCGAGGAGTAACTCCACCACGCCGGTCAGCGGCGCTCTGACGGCACGCACTGGTCGCCGCTGCTGCCGCAGGCTTACGACGCAAATCGGACGCTCGGCTGCGAGTGGTATGAGGTGCGTTAGGTCTTTTGATGTGACCGGAGCTTTGGCGCAAAAATGTCGGCGAGCAAGAACCCCGTTACGGCCGTGATGGTTATCACCACGACCGACAAGGTTGGCGGCGTCAGCCATGCATAGAGGAAACTGCCGGGCAGCGAGACGCCCCAGGCGGCGAAGGAGAGCGTTGCGGTGAGCAGCTCCGGGGACTGCAGGGTCTGCCTATTTCTGTTAGTCGCGCTCCCGCTGGTAGCCGGGCGGACCGAGCGGAACGCGATCGAGATCGTGGAAGCCAGGGCAATCAGGTAGATGACTAGGCGGAAGGCCAAGTAAGTAGCGTGAGTGTCTTGGTTTAGGACCGACTGACAACCAGCAATGACGGCGGTGTAGAGCGCCACGACCTCGGTGGGAATCGCCGCCTCGAGTGAGTTCATGAGACTTACAGCGGGTGCAGGTTCTGGGGTCAAAGCAGTGGCCCCGCCATTGCCAGCGCTCGGGCCCGGAGCGGCAATGGGGCTGCGGCGCTGCTGAGCTAAGGTGCCGAGGCTTAGGAGGCTCACAGTCAGTAGATCGGCGCTCGCGTCCTAGTTGTTGCGCCTAGTCGGCAGCGGGGGCCGGGAAGTGGCTGAGCCTAGGGATGCAGGCCCTGCAGCGGGAAGACGGCGTTCCTGGTGGCCATGATGGCCTGGTCCACCGGATCGGCCGGGTCGTACCCAGCGTCGAAGCTCACAAAGGCGCCGCTCGCGCCCTCGGTCATCAGCTCCGGTGCGGGCTCGGTCGCTACCCAGTCGACGTACTCGCGCCAGATGGCCGGGGTCGGCGTCGCAGGGTCGATCGGATGGCCGCTGGCCTCAGCCAGCAAATGTGTCCACGTCCTCGGCACCACCTGCACGAGCTGGTAGCCGCCGCCACCCGTCAGGAGCCAGTTGCCACCGGCTGTCTCGTGCGCGAGCTGGTGTATCAGAGCGTGTGCGGCGCGCTGGCCGTCGACAGTGACCTGAAGGTCGGCGAGCGGGTCACTCCAGTGGGTATCGCACCCGTGCTGGCTGACCAAGATCTGTGGCCGGAACTGCCGCAGCAACGGCGGCACGACCGCGTCGAGAGCCCGTAGCCAGCCTGCATCCCTGGTGCCGGCTGGCAGCGCGACGTTGGCCGCGTAACCGTTGGCGTCCGGCCCACCCGTCTCGGTCGGCCGACCGGTACCGGGGAAAAGCGTGGCGGGACTCTCATGCAGGCTGATGGTGAGCACCCTGGGGTCGTTCCAGAACCTGGCCTGGACGCCGTCGCCGTGATGCACGTCGATGTCGACGTACGCGATCCGCTCCACGCCTTGCTGAAGCAGCCAGGCGATAGCGATCGCCGGGTCGTTGTAGATGCAAAAACCGCTGGCGTTGGCCCGCATCGCGTGGTGGAGCCCGCCTGCGATATTGGCACCGTGGTCAGCCGAGCGTGACCAGACGGCTTGGGCTGCGGCCAAGGTCGCGCCAGCCACTAGCGCGGATGCCTCGTGCATGCCGGCGAAGACCGGGTCGTCCGCCGTGCCGAGCCCATGCTTCAGCAGCGTCGGGGGGTCCGGACGGATAGCGTCTAGGCCCGCGGCGGCCGCACCCGCGCTCTTGACTACCTCGATGTAGCTCGGGTCGTGGACGAGCTCGAGCTCGGCGTCAGACGCAGGCGGCGCCGCCAACATAGTGATGCCATCGCGGGTCAGCAGTCCGAACGCCTGCGCCAGTTCCATGGTGAGTTTGACCCTGATGGGTGCCAGCGGATGCTGCGGCCCGAAGTTGTAGCTGGTCAGGCGCTCGTCCCAGGACACGTGCAAGGAGCAGGTCACGCTCGCCATCCTTCCCATGTCGTGCGGCTAGCCTGCCACACGGCGTGTCGCCGAGGCCGATCGTCAGCAGTGGCAGTCTGCTTGACACAGCGAAGTTATGCTAGTTATAATGAGCAGACTACAAAGCCGATCCTGAGGAGCAAGAGATGGCCGAGTCCAACGTTGCTCAGGGGCTCACTAATGAGGTCCTGAACACCATCAGCAAGAGCCAGGCAGCCGTCGTGGAAGCGATCGAGACCTGGGCCAGTGTGGTCCAGTCGATCAAGCCCGATCTGCCTGCGATGAACCTGCCGTTCGCCGACAAGCTGCCCACACCGCAGGAAGCTGTGGCGAGCGCCTACGACATCGCCGAGCAGCTACTGGCCAGCCAGCGCAAGTTCGCCGAGGACTTGGTCAAGGCGACCGCGCCGCTGCTGTCAGTTGGCGCTGCCGACGCGAAGAAGGACGGCGCGAAGTAAAGGCGCCAGCTTTCCAATCCGCGCGCGGCAGGCTAGGCCTGCCGCGCGCTGTTGTTCGGTCCCGGCACGTGCGAACGCCGATGAGCGAGCCTGGGATACTGGAGCGTCCGAGGGGAGCGTCATGACCGGTCAGTGGGATGCGCAGATGGAGGCTTTCGGCGCGTTCGTCCGCAGCCAGCGCAAGCTCGCGAGACTGACGCTCCGACAGCTATCCGAGATGACGAGCTTGTCTAATCCGTACCTCAGCGAGCTCGAGCGCGGCATGCACCAGCCGTCGGTGCGGGTGCTCAAACAACTCTCCGATGCCCTGAACGTGTCTGCCGAGATGCTCCTCGCGCACGCCGGTTTCATCGACAGAACCACGGACGCCAAAGCCACCGCTGAGGAATCAGGCGTGGAGCATGCGATCAGAACTGACGCGGCGCTCGACGATTCGCAGAAGGCCGCGTTGCTGGCGGTGTACCAGAGCATGACCCGGCCACAGCAGACGTCCGAGTAAGGCGCCATCAGCGGTGGCGCGACGGGCCGAAGGTCCTGCGGAGGGTGCACTTTGGCCTAGTGTGTGAGCGGGCAACGGGGCTGCATCCTGGCGGGACGGGCATTCCGCGGCGGAAGGCGGCCACCCAGATGGAACTGACCGGGAGCGTCCATGAGGTCACGGAGCTGCTGTTGACCTCTCAGCCGAGTTACGCACTGCTCGCCGATGGCAGCACGGTGGAGATACGTCACGCCCGGCCGGACGACGCTGCCGATGTCCGGCGTATGCACGAAGAGCTGTCGCCCACCAACGCATACTTCCGGTTCTTCAGCTACAGCCCGCAAGCTCCCGAACGGGAGGCGCGGCGGCTCTGCCGGCCACCGGACGCTGAGCACGCCGCGCTGCTGGCCCGGCTCGACGGCAAACTCGTCGGCGCCGCTAGCTATGAACCGGCAGTTAGCACGGGGATCGCAGAGATCGCGTTCGCCGTTTCTGACCAGATGCACGGGCGCGGGGTCGCGACCTTGCTGCTCGAGCACCTGGTATCGATAGCGCGGCAGCGTCGGCTGACGGCGTTTGTCGCAGAGGTGTTGCCCGAGAACGCGGCGATGCAGCGCGTCTTCAGCGACGCCGGACTCCCGGTTGAACGCCACTTCGCCGACGGCGTGATTGAGCTGATCATGCCCTTGCCCGGGCACGAGGGCGGGCAGCTCGACCAGTACCTGGACGCGGTCGCCGACCGGGCCAGGCGCGCCGACGTGGCGAGCCTGCGTCACCTCTTGCTCCCAGAGTCCGTCGCCATCATCGGCGCTGGGCGCCGTCGAGGTTCTGTCGGCCGGGAGATACTGCACAACATTGTCGCTGGCGGCTATACCGGCCCGGTGTATCCGGTGAACCCGCGCGGCCGCTCGATGGAGGGGCTGACGTGTCTCGCCTCGGCGGCCGACCTGCCGTTCGGCGTCGATCTGGCGGTCATTGCGGTCCCGCCACCACAAGTGCCGGATGTCGCGGCGGCCTGCGGAAAACGCGGCGTACACGCCGTCATCGTCATCACCGCCAGTCTCGGCGGTGGCGGTGCCGACCTGCTATCGATATGTCGGCGGTACGGGATGCGCCTGGTAGGTCCCAACTGCTTCGGGGTCGCATCGACTCCCGCCCGTCTCAATGCCACGTTCGCTGTCGACAACCCCGCCTCCGGCATCGCCGGCCTCGTAATGCAGTCCGGGGGTGTCGGTATCGCGCTGCTGGAGCATCTACGCCGCCTCGGCATCGGGGTGACCTCCTTCGCGTCGGTAGGCGATAAATACGACGTCTCCAGCAACGACATGCTGACCTGGTGGGAGCAGGACGAGCAGACCAAGCTCGCGGTGCTGTACGTCGAGTCGTTCGGCAACCCGCGAGGGTTCGCGCGAACTGCACGCCGGGTCGGCCGCAAACTGCCCGTGCTCACCGTCATCGGAGGCCGGTCAGTCGCCGGACAACGCGCGGCGGCGTCCCATTCAGCCGCTTCCGCCACGCCGCTGGTAACCCAGGAGGCGCTGTTCGACCAGGCGGGCATCATCGCGACCCATAGCCTCGGCGAACTGATCGAGGCGGCTGCGTTCCTGTCGTGCCAGCCGTTGCCCGCGGGCCGCCAGGTTGCGATCGTGTCCAATGCAGGCGGCGCCGGAGTCCTCGCGGCGGACGCGTGCGGCGATGCGGGTCTCACCGTCGCCACGCTGAGCTCAGCGACGCAGCGCCGGCTGACGCGGCTGTTGCCCGCGGGAGCCGCTGTGACAGGCCCCGTCGACGCTTCGGCGACCGTCGATGTCAATGCGTTCCGTAGCTGCCTAGAGGCGGTGGCTGCCGACGATGCCGTTGACGCTGTGCTCGCCATCGGTGTACCCACGGCCGTCTCGGACCTCAGCGCCGCCATCTTGACGGCGCAGCTTGACAAGCCGTTCACCGCGACGCTACTCGACCAGCCAGCCGCGGTCACGCTGCTGCCAGGCGGCGCGAGTCAGGGCCGCATCCCCGTGTACGCCTACCCGGAGAGTGCAGTCAGGGCCCTCGCACACGCCGTCCGGTATCGCGAGTGGCGCGACTCGCAGCTTGGCCAGGTACCTGAGCTTGACGGCGTGGAACTCAGCGGCGCTCGCTCGTTGATCAGCGCCTTCCTGACGGCGAATCCCGGTGGCGGCTGGCTGGCCGAGGGCGATGCGAGCGCGCTGCTGGCTCGTTACGGGATCGCGATGGTGACCACGAAGACCGCGGCCAGCCTGGACGCGGTGCGGGCGGCAGCGGCCGAGTTGGGCGGACACGTCGTGCTGAAGGCTGAAGTGGCCGGTCTCGTGCACAAGAGTGACGCCGGCGCGGTCAAGCTCGACCTGCGGACCGAGGCAGAAATCGCCGATGCTTACGCTGAGCTGACGGCGACGTTCGGCCCGCGACTGAAGCGGGTACTTGTCCAGCCGATGCTGGCCGACGGCGTAGAGACCATCGTCGGGGTTGTGCACGAGCCTGTGTTCGGCCCGCTGGTGGTATTCGGGCTAGGCGGCGTCGCGACTGAAGTTCTCGATGACCGTGCGGCACGGCTGTCGCCGCTGACCGACATCGACGCCACGGAGATGATCCTTGGCGTGCGCGCGGCACCGTTGCTGCTCGGCCATCGCGGCTCGCCGCCCGTTGACACCACGGCGCTCGGCGATCTGCTGCTCCGCGTGTCCCGGCTGGCCGATGATCTGCCTGAGGTCGCCGAGCTCGACCTCAACCCGGTGATCGCACGACCAGATGGCGCGCACGTGGTCGACGTCCGCATCCGGGTTGGTCCGGCCGAGCCGCGCGATCCGTTCTTGCGCCAGCTCAGATAGCTGCGAGCCGCCAAGCCGGTTCGGGACTAACGTCCTCGTTCCGTGGGCTCGATGCCCCTGTGCCGAAGGTGCCGGTGTGCGCCAGCGTGGCGATGAGACGGGAGGCGACCGGTGAAGATGAATGACTGGCAGTATCCGATCGCATTCGCCGGGGCACCGCACGCGCCGATCGGCTCGGTGATGGAGACAGACTTCGGCACGACGGCCGGGCGAGTGCTCAGCGCCGCGATCAGTGAGACCGTCCTCGTCGGGCACGCCGGTTTCGCCGAGGCGCTGCTGGGTTCGGTAAGCCAGCATTGCGTCCACCACGCGCGGTGCCCGGTCGTCATCATTCGGGGATCCAGGGCTTAATCCGAACGGCCGCGTCCTCGGGGGAGGAGGAATGCCATGAGCGCCGTTGCCGATGTGATGACCAGCAAGGTCGTAGCGGTGAAGCGTTCCGCGGATTACAAGGAGATCTGCTCTGTGCTGAACCGGTACCGGGTCAGCGCGTGCCCGGTTATCAACGATGCGGGCCAGGTCGTTGGCGTTGTCTCGGAGGCCGACCTGTTGTATAAGGTGGCCGATCCAAAGCCACCGGTCGGCTGGATCAGGCTCCGCTGGAAGCTTGGTGAGGACTCGAAGGCCAACGCTGTCACGGCTGGCGAGCTGATGACTTCGCCGGCCATCGCGATCCAGCCAGATGCGCCGGTGACAGTCGCGGCCCGCATCATGCAGGAGCATGGAGTCCGGCGGCTGCCAGTCGTGGATCCGGGCGGCATGCTCATCGGCATCGTCAGCCGCGTGGACTTGCTCAGCGTCTTCCAGCGGCCGGATCGCGACATCCGGGACGAGGTGCTGCTGCGCGTCATAGCTCCGGAGTTCGGCCTGGACGCGGCGGAGTTCGAGGTGACCGTGATGTCCGGCGTTGTCACTATCGCCGGGCCGGTACCACGGCTCGAGACGGCGCTATCGCTGCTCGCCCGGATCAGGCATGCCGAGGGCGTCGTTGCTGTCCGCGATCGGCTCGTCATCCCGGAGAAAGCCGGTCAGCCGTTGACGCGGATACGGCGCCCGGTGGTACGGGTGGGGGACAGGCGTACGTAAATATTACGGTTGCCACCAGCCCACGGCTCGATGTCAAGAGCCTGTGCTCTCTTCAGATCGTCGTCATCGGTGATGATGCTGGCCGTGCCCGTGACGAGAACGCTCCAGCCTTCGCCTAGGGCCTCGTCGAGGTGGTCCACGTCGAACGAGACAGGCTGCTGATGGACGCCCTCGATGGTCTCGGAGTCGCTGCCGATTCGGAATACCACGTCAGTGCCGTCCATCTTGAAGTTGACGGGGAAAGCCACCGGCCCGCGGCCAGCCTGGACGAATAGGAACCTGCCGATGCCGCCGGGCGCGATGAGGGCCCGGCTCTCGGCCTCGGTCAGATCGTGCAAGGATGCGTCCCGTGCAGCCGATCGCTGGCCTGGTGGCAGGTTCATGCCGACGCCTTCGAGATCGCTGCGTGTCACGCCCATGGCGACCGCCAGCCGAGTGACCGTCGCCGTCGTGGGGTACGCGGCCGGACTCGACTCCAGGTAGCTCAGGTACTGCGGAGACATGCCCGCCCGCTCGGCAACCTCGGCCACGGTCAGCTGTGCCGCATGCCGATGCTCGGCTATGCGCCGACCGACGTCCGTACCGCCTGAACTCGCACCTTGCGTCATAGTTCCTCCGGTGACGCCGACCGCACCTGCCTGCGACAGCGGCCCGAGCCGCCGTTGTGGCAGTGTGCTTCGACGCCCACCCTACGGACATCCGCTGGCCAGGTAGGGCCGTTCGGCCCTGCCACGCCGCACCGCGCCGCGCGAGGCTGTAACCAGGCGAGGTGATGACTATGTCTGCCATAGCGCACACGGCTCGGGGCGAGCCAGCGTCAAAGCCGCTCACCGCGGCCGCATTGTCGACCGTTGCCGGGATCGCGGCTCGGGCACCATCGGTGCATAACACTCAGCCGTGGAGGTTCCGTGCCGACGGTGACGTCATCGAGCTGCACGCTGATCCTGACCGCCTGCTGGCAGCGATCGACCCGGTTGGCCGGGAACTGATGATCAGCTGCGGTGCGGCGCTGTTCGGGCTGCGGCTTGGCCTCCGTCAGTTCGGCTGCGTGTCCGCAACGCGGCTCTGGCCAGACCCCGCACAGCCGTGGCTCGTGGCCCGCGTCTGGCCGGACGGGCAGGCTCCGTTGAATGCTGCCGAGGCCGATCTGCTGCGCGCGGTGGCGCACCGGCACACCCACCGGGGACCGTTCACACCCGGTGAGGTGTCGTTCCGATTCCTCGCAACGCTCGCCATAGACGCGGCGGCTGAGGGCGCTGAGCTGCTTTTCGTCGAGTCCCCAGGCGTTGTCGGCGAGCTAGCCGCGCTAGTGGACTCGGCGGCGGCCGACCAGGACGCCAGCGCAGAGATCGCTGCCGAGACTCGTCGTTGGCTCCGACCAGATGACAGCCAAGCCAGGGACGGCGTGCCCGCGCGCGCGGCAGCTTCCAGCGACGGGCAGCCGACTCGCTTCCGGCAGCGCAGGTTCAGCGGACCGGGAAGCGTCGGCCACCAGGCCGACGGCAAGGTGGCGTCCGGCGACAGCGTCGGCGAGCCGCCTCTCGCGACAGCCGTCCTTGTCACGGCCGCGGACACCGCCGATGACTGGCTGCGTGCCGGGCAGGCCCTCAACCGGCTGCTGTTGCGGGCCGCGACCCGATGGGTCTTCGCGAGCTTGCAGTCGCAACCACTGGAATCGCCGCGGTACCGCGAACAAGTACGGAATCTGCTCGACCACAAGGGCCAGCCACAGATGCTGCTCCAATTTGGCCGGGCGAATACAGCATTGGCGACACCCAGGCGGCGTCAAGCTGAACTCAGGACTAACGAAAACCAGTCCTAGGCCTTTAGTCTGCCTCATACAGGCTTATCGGCCCTGCTACGGACGTCGGCTGCGACGGACTGCAGGACGACGGCCTGGACCGGAGGTGCCTTCGATGCAGCGGCAGCTTTGGCGGCGAATGCGCCGGATTGTCGTCGGCGACGACAACCCGCTGCGACGCTACGTCGACAGGCTCGAGTCGGCTGTTGCGACCGGCCTCGTGGTCGCGTTCCTGGTCGCTGCGCCGTTGCTCGCCGTCGTGAGCGTCCAGGCCATCGGTTCCGCCGCCGGACGCGAGCAGAACGCTGAGCGGGCTTGGCGAGAGGTACAGGTCACTCTCACGCAGAGTGGCGCGGCCGGGCTGGTCGGACTCGATGGCGAGTGGGACGCCTCCTGGGTGACGGCGAAATGGATGGCGCCAGATGGCGCACACGTCACGGGAAGGCTGGCCGTCGAGCTCAACGCCAGGGCCGGTCAGCGGTTCACCGTGTGGGTCACGCACACGGGCGCCCTGACTCATGCGCCGCTGACAACAGCTGAGGTTATTGATCGCGAAGCCATCGCGGCAGTCTGTGTTCCGGCCGGGCTTGCGTTGTTGTTGTGGATGGCCTCGTGGGTAGTGCGCGCTCTTGCTAACCATCGCCGGATGGTGAGCTGGACCAGGGCGTGGGATGCCGTCGGGCCGCGCTGGTCGTCGTTTCGTTAGCCGCCCGGTCACGAATGGGGCCCGGATGAGGTACGGGTTACCAGGGGTAATTGCCGCTGCCGTCGTGCTGCTGTCTTCGTGCGGCGGTGCGAGCCCACCCGCCGGTACGAACGTGCCGCCTTCGCAGACGGCGCCAATGCCTGCGGCAAGTGTGTATCTTGAGCGGCCGTCCCCAGCGGTGCCACTGGCGGCGGCGTCTAGCTCTAGCTGCGCTCTCGGCTACGCAGCCGGCAGCCGCACGTTCCCCGACAGTGCCGCTGGTCTCGCGGCAGCGCAGAGAGCTAGCAAGGGGCTCGAGCCGCACATGGTCATGCACGTGACCATCACCAACACCGGCAGCCAGGGCATCCACGTGCACTCCTACGTGATCGAGTTTGACGACTCCGTGATCCCAGAGACGATCCAGACCGAATTCAGTCTCAGCGTGTTCCTGGCTCCGCGGGCGTCGTGGGCTCACTGGCAGGACATGGGCACCCCCGCGAAGCCCGTTGCGCTAGGAGGCCTCGCCCTGCATGTCGAGCGAGTCAACGCTGCAGCTCTTCACGTGCCACCTCAAGAGCTGGCAGTAAAGGCCGTTAGGCGAGCACCTCGCGCGACTGCCGGGCGACTTCGATGTCCTCCCTGGCGGTAACGACCAGGCTGGGAACGGCCGCCTGGGGACCGCTGATGACCGCGTCGGCCGTGGCCCGATTAAGGTCGTCGTCCAGGCTGACGCCGAGGAACTCCAGGCCCGCCGCGGCCGCGGCGCGGATCGCCGGGTTGTGTTCGCCGATGCCGCCGGTGAAGACGAGGGCGTCCAGTCCGTTCATGGCAGCCGTCATGGCCGCGATCTCACGCCTTAGCCGATGCAGGTAAACCTCGATGGCGGTCGCCGCCGCCGCGTCGCCTCCGGCAGCGGCGCGCTGAACGTCGCGGATGTCCCCACCAGCCTGCCCGGACAGCCCGGCGAGTCCGGCAGTCTGCTCCAGACCGGCCGCGACCTGTTCGAGGCGCAGCCGGCCGTCTTGCAAGAGCCAGACGATCAGCCCCGGGTCGACGCTTCCGCTCCTGGTCGCCATCACGAGGCCCTCAAGCGGCGTAAAGCCCATCGTGGTGTCGACACTTCGCCCGCCGCGAATTGCAGCTACCGAAGCGCCCGCACCGAGATGGCAGGTCACGACGCGCAGCTGTGCCAGATCGCGATCCAGTAGCTGCGCCGCCCGCCGGGCCGCGTAACCGTGCGAGAGGCCATGAAAGCCGAACCGGCGCAGCCTGTATTTCCGCGTCCAGGAGGACGGCAGTGCGTACAGGGCCGCCGCGGCCGGCATCCCGGCGTGAAACGCCGTGTCGAAACACGCGACGTTTGGTGTGTCGGGCAGCGCACGCCTCGCCGCGGCAATGCCGGCCAGGGCGCGAGGCTGGTGTAGCGGGGCCAGGTCGCTCAGCTGGCCGATGGCTTCGACGACGCTGTCATCGATCAGCACCGCCTGGTTGAAGGTCGTGCCGCCGTGTACCACCCGGTGACCGATGACCGCGGCATCGGCGCAGGCGGCGATCAGGAACTCGGCGAGCTCGGGCTGGTCCGCGTTCCCGTCCCATCGATCGAGATCAAGTGCGTCCGCCACGACGTCATCGGCGCCAAGCAGGCGGACCTTGAGGCTGCTCGACCCTGCGTTGACGACAGCGACAAGCCTCATCAAACCGGGGTCATGGCGCCGAGGGATCCGTCGACTGACCCCATTTCCAGTTTCTGACCTCGGGCAGGTCTTCGCCGTGCTCGCGAATCCAGACGTAGTGGCGTGCGAGCGTATCGGCCATCCGCTGCCGGAGCTGGCCGGCCCGCTCCGCCAAGCCCGGGACACGGTCGATGACGTCCATGACGAGGTGGAACCTGTCCATGTTGTTGAGGACGAGCATGTCGAACGGTGTGGTGGTGGTGCCTTCTTCTTTGTAACCGCGCACGTGGAACGAGTCGTGTGCGGCGCGCCGGTAGGTCAGCCGGTGGATAAGCCATGGGTAGCCGTGGTAGGCGAAGATCACCGGCCGGTCCGGCGGGAACAGCCCGTTGAACTCCGCGTCGCTCATCCCGTGCGGGTGCTCAGTATCGGGCTGCAGCCGCATCAGGTCTACGACGTTGACGACCCGGACGTGCAAGCCGGGGAGCTCGCGGCGGAGTATGTCGGTGGCCGCGAGGATCTCGAGCGTCGGAATGTCGCCCGCGCAGGCCATCACCACGTCCGGGACTGTTCCTTGGTGGTCGCTGCTCGCCCATTCCCAGATGCCCGCGCCGCGAGTGCAGTGCAGCACAGCCGCGTCCATGTCCAGCCAGTCGGGAGTGGGCTGCTTTCCAGCCACGATGACATTGACGTAGTCGCGACTGCGCAGGCAGTGATCGCCCACCGAGAGCAGGGTGTTGGTGTCCGGCGGCAAGTAGACGCGGACGACCTCGGCCTTCTTGTTCATGACGAGATCGATGAAGCCAGGGTCCTGGTGGCTGAAGCCGTTGTGATCCTGCCGCCAGACGTGGGACGTGAGGAGGATGTTCAGCGACGCGACCGGCAGGCGCCACGGAAGGTGCCTGGACACCTGCAGCCACTTGGCGTGCTGGTTGAACATCGAGTCGACGATGTGGATGAAGGCCTCGTAACAAGAGAACAGGCCGTGCCTGCCGGTCAGCAAGTAGCCCTCGAGCCAGCCTTGGCAGGTGTGCTCCGACAGGATCTCCATGGCCCTGCCGTCGGGCGCCAGGTTGACGTC
>Ga0126373_10001924_pt1 | contig 15047 bp, 13 predicted proteins | sample PanSoiMetPlot_11_FD_92545 | JGI IMG/M metagenome (GOLD analysis project Ga0126373, IMG submission 92545) | Tropical forest soil microbial communities from Panama - MetaG Plot_11 | ecosystem: Environmental > Terrestrial > Soil > Tropical forest > Bulk soil | place: Panama | collected 2016-02-17 | reverse complement strand
GCTGGCGACGTGAACATCGCAGCGACTGCTTATGCCACAAAGCGCGCCAAACCGAGTGAGTGCGCGGCAGACCTTCCGCGTGCTTGGATTGGACCCGGCGCTTGCAGGTGCGACCGGCTACGGTGTGGTCGAGTTGGAGGGGCAATCAGCGCGAATGCTTCGGTTCGGCGCTTTGCGTTTTCCCTCGCGGACCGATTTCTCGGCGCGGCTTCGGGAAATTCACAGGATGGTTGCGGAGCTTGTCGAAGAATTCGCTCCGGACGCGGTTGCGGTAGAATCAGTGTTTACGGCGCTGAATATGCGTACAGCGCTGCGCCTGGCGGAAGTTCGTGGCGTGATTTTGCTCGCCGCAGCGCAGGCCGATATTCCTTCGCACAGCTATTCGCCGCGCGAAGTGAAGGCCAGCATTACGGGACATGGGGGCGCGTCCAAGGAGCAAATGCAGCAGATGATCAAAGCGCAGCTCGGATTGTGTGAGCGTCCTGAACCGGCAGACGCCGCGGATGCCCTTGCTGTGGCGCTCTGCCATGCGCATGCGGCTCGAATCGAGGAACGCTTCGCTCGCAGCACCGCGACGCCTTCCGGTATGTCGATGGATCGCACACGAAATAACGCGCGCAGCCATTTTTCTTCGGCGCGCATCCTTACTCAACGATGAAGCGTTCAGGAATCAAATTATTGGCTTTCGTTGCGGTGTCGCTAGGCTTTATCGCACCGGCATTTGCGAATCCGCAAGCAGCCGAACATCCCTCCAAAGCAAACGGAGCTGACCCTGCTACGCTCACGTACCGCAGAATCTTCAAATCCAGCTACCCGGAATTTGTGGAGATCAACATCAACGAAGACGGCACCGGAACGTACGACATTCGCCAGCTGGACGACACGGCGAGCCCGCAACCGATGCAGATCGGACCGCCGCTGGCCCAGAAAATGTTTGAACTCGCCGACGAGCTTCACGATTTTCAGGGCGTCGACCTCGACGTGCACCGGCGAATTGCCAACCTGGGGCAAAAAACATTCATTTACAAGAAGGGTTCCGAGTCGCACGAAGTAACGTTCAACTACACGCTAAACAATCCCGCGCAACAACTGCTCGTCATTTTCGATGGGCTTCAGCGACAGGAATTGGACCTCAGCGACATGGAACGAGTTATGCGCTACGACCACTTGGGAATCGCCGACGTGATCAGCCGAGTGCAGGGTGACGTGAAGAACAAGCTCATTCCTGAGCCGGACGCGCTGCTTCCTGCGCTGGACCAAATTGCAGGGGATTCCGAGTTGATGGATATGTCGCGACAGCGGGCGCGTGCAATCGCTGAGCAGATTCGTCAAAAAAGCTGAATTCCTTGCGAATCTGCGAATATGGAACTCTCTCGTTCGTCCTGCTCATCAATCGAAGAAACCCGTTATATCGATGTGACGTCAAATTCTGTGTACGCCGCGAATCTGCTTGACGACGTAACCGCAAAGCGCGACGATACCGAAGCTGAAGTCTAACGCCGTGAGCTGTTGGCGCGGGGCAGATTGTCCTTCCTGCTATGGCCCCGGGAGGTGTGGGATGCGAAGTTCTTCCTTTGGTCTTTTCCTTCTGAGTTGTGCTCTGCTGCTGCTCACTGGTGCGCCTCGACCGGCAGACGCGTCGGATTTGAGCTATGCGCGCATTGTGCGCGTGAGCATGGTTGGCGGCGACGTGCAGATCTCGCGCCCGGGCCATTCTTCATGGGACGCCGCGGCGCAGAACATGCCAGTGACGCAAGGCGTCACGATCGGAACAAACAACGGGTATGCGGAAGTCCAGTTTGAGGACGGCACGACTGCGTGGATTTCGCGAAACACGCTTGTGCAGTTCACCGAGCTTGCGCTTGCCGATGGCGGGCGCGTTACGAAACTGACGCTTGCTCAGGGCACGATGAGCGTTATGACGCAAATGCGCCGCGGGGACACGTTCTCGCTTTCGGCGTCGTCGGAAACGATTACCGTGCCCAAAAACACGTTTTTTCGTGTGGACTGCTTCCACGATGGCGCGTCCGTTAGCGTTTTAGGAGGCGAGGTTCAGGTTGCGTCCGCCGCCGGAACGAAAACAGTCGCAAAGGGGCAAACTCTCGCCTATCAGTCGAAACTCAGCACCGTATCACTGAAGAACAATCCCAAACCGGACGATTGGGACCGATGGACGACCTCTCGCGCGCACGGGGCGTGGGTGGAGACATCGCAAGCTTCGTCGTATGTGAACGCACCATTTAGCTACGGCTTGGCAGATATGTCCGCATACGGAGCATGGAATTATTTCGGCGGCTATGGATACGGCTGGCAGCCGAACGGGGTCGGCAACTGCTGGATGCCATTCATGAACGGTGCGTGGGACTTCTATCCCGGATTTGGCTGGACGTGGGTGAGCGCCGAGCCCTGGGGCTGGATGCCGTACCATTTTGGGAGCTGGGAGTTCGTGCCATCCTCCGGGTGGACATGGTTTCCATCGCAAATGGGTTTCTGGAATCCGGCGCCGGTGGATTGGTATTCGGCCGGCAACGATATTGGATGGTGGCCAGCCTCTGGCTTTGGAGGGTTTTCACCGCTTGCTTACGAGCAGATGGCGGGAGGATGCGGTGGGTACGGAGCGGGATCTGGGTTTTTCGGCGCGGTTGGAAGTGCAGGAATTGTGAAGCGGTTCGTCCGGTCTAACCGAGGACCTATGACGCGCGGCGGGAAGCCACGGCTGATGTTGACGAGCGGCCAGCTCGGCCGCGGGAACAGCATTGGGCTTGCCGCGTTTGATAGCAGCGAAGGCACGAAAGTCCCGATGCGTTCCGAAGAACCGCTAGAGAATGGAAAAGCTTCGCGGATCGCATTTTCGGAAACCGCGGGAAGCCAGAGCGGCGGCAGAATGCTTGCGCCAATGGCGTCTGACATCGCCCATCTCCAACGCTCGCTGGCTTTGAGTGGAACGAACGCGTCCGCGATACAGCGGAATCCGGCAATGCCTGCGGCACCACGAGAGTCATTGCGAGCCGCAAATGCGATGCCCACACCAAGGATGCCGTCCCGGCTGCCGAGTCCGATGGCTCGACAATTCGACGTCGGTTCATCGCGCGGATCTTCTCAAGAAGGCTCGATGAGAAGCGGCAGTTCTTATGCGGCCTCAGCTATGCGCGCCTCTTCGGCGTCTTCCGCGAGCAGCGCGTCGTCGCATGCAACCGCCTCGTCGGGTTCGTCGGGAAGACCTCACTAGCCGACGCGAATTCGCGAATCGCCAAAGGTGAGGGTGGAGGCTGAAGCTCTTCGCCGGAGTTTCACTCCACCGTAATTCCCGCGTAGCCGACTACGTCGGCGGCATCTCCGGTTACGTCCGCTGAAGTCGCGTACCGCACAAGACTTGCTCTGGTCGCTCCCAGATCCCGCGCCGCAGTGAGCATGACTACCGCAGGACCGTACCCGCACATGGAGATCTCTTCGCGCCGCACCGTATTGTAGAGTCGGCGGGCATCGAGCGCCAGAATGGCGTCGATCGCTTTGCGATCCTTCACGCGCGTCACGGCATCGCTTTCGTGATGATTCATGTCTGAACTTGCAAGGATCATCACTGGCTCCTTCTGCGCCTTTACGACGCTCGCCACGGCATGTCCCAGCGCTTCGAGGGCGTCAAAACGATCCGTTGCGATGAGCACTGGCGCAAACGTAAGATCTGCCACAAAACGCAGCAAGAAAGGCAACTGAACTTCGAGCGAGTGCTCCGGCGCATGAGCTACGGTGTCTTCGCGAAGCAGCGGAAATGCGTTTTGCAATTCTGTTGCAAGCGCCGAATCTAGGTTCGCTGGACCTAGCGGAGTTTGCCAGGCCCCGTCAGAAAGAATGGCGAAGCGCTCGCCTTGCGGGTAATGACGCGGGCCTAACAGAATGAATCGCGACGGCAAATGGATCGAGCCGTAGACGGCTCCGGCCACCTGGCCTGAGTAGATATAGCCCGCGTGCGGAACGATGCAGCCTAGCGCGGAAACTTTCTGGGATGCAGGCGACGTCAGCTGATCGATTTGCGCTTCCAGCGAACCGGCGTCAGAAGGATAAAAACGTCCGGCAACTGCGGCAGGGCGAATCATGGAGAACCGTTCGAGAAAACGATGATGCGACTTTCAGTACCCTTTGGAGGGTTTGCCCTTAATCAACTCCGCTTCCGAAGTGCCGTCCTTGTAGCGGACGGTGACCACATCACCGGGCTGATAGCCTCCGCGCTCGATCAAACTCTGCAACTTTTTCGTAAGATCGGGCGAGAATGTGAAGGTGCGCACAATGTAGGAATCCTTGGGGTCGCGAACGATGATGGACACGGTGTTCATGCGCACAACTTCACCTTTGAAAGTGTCTATTTTGACCTTGGGAATTTTTTCAGTCTTCGCTTTTAGCGTAACGGGGCTCGCGGTTGTTTCCTGCGCGTAGGCAGAGCGCGCAGCGAATGCGCCGGAAAGCAGCAAAAGAAACGCGGCGAATGCGAGCTTAAGTTTCATCGTTGAGCGAAATCTTCAGTGACTTGAGGAACTTGATGTCCTGCTGCGTGATTTCCACTTTTGCGTCAGCGGCCCGCTCGTCAAGGACTTCTTCATCCACGCGAATATGCAGCGCCTCCAAGAACCGCCGGTCATGCGTCGTCATCTTCTCATCTTGCGCGGGCCGCTGCGCCAGGCCGATGGTCGCATCAAGCTTGAGCACGATGTCATAACCGGCCGCGCGAACATTGCTGATTGCTTCGGCGATTTTTTCTGAATCAGCTACCGAGTCGTTGATGGCATGCCCTAATTCGCGAAGCAAAGCTTTGAGATGGTCATCGAGACGCACTGTTTTACCTCCCTACTCTATCTTGATTTTAGGTCGCTGCAGGGAAAGATACAAGTGCTGGTACGAACACGGCAACTCCCATCCGAATGTAATAGAATGATCGGCATGAGCTCCGTAGGCGGGCCGCATTGGCTGGTAGCTGCGTGGCGCGCGGGCGCAACCATGTTGCGCGTTTTTTGGAAGCTGCTTCGCCAGCTTTTTCACGAGGCTGCGGGCGCGCTTTTCGGAATCTTCGCCATCTACGGGGGCACAGCGTCGTGGAAACAAAGCCATCAGCCGGGCGGGCAGTGGATCGCGGTATTTGCGGCGGCTTACGCGGCGATAATGGCCTTTTTCTGCATCTCTTCTTTTCGCAATGCTCGCCGCGTCCGGTGATGTGGGCATGGCTGAACGACGATGACCAAAAACAGCGCGAAAGTCGAAGAGAGCAAAGCAACGCGCGGCGCGCTGCCGATTGAAGCCGTTGTCGCGCCCGAAAATCTTCCCGATTTCGATTCTCAGCGAGACGTCGGTTTTCCCGGACAGTTCCCATTTACCCGGGGCGCTTATCCCACGATGTACCGCGGGCGCCTGTGGACAATGCGCCAGTATGCTGGCTTCGGCACGGCGGTGGAGTCAAATCAGCGCTATCGCTACCTGCTCTCGCAAGGGCAAACGGGCCTCTCCGTAGCGTTCGACCTTCCTACGCAAATCGGGATGGATTCCGACCACGAACTCGCCCTCGGTGAAGTAGGCAAAGTTGGAGTCGCAATCGACTCACTAGAGGACATGGAAACGCTTTTCGAAGGTATTCCCCTGGATCGCGTTTCCACCTCGATGACCATCAATTCTACGGCAGCCATTTTGCTGGCTCTGTACGTGGCCGTGGCGAAAAAACAGAGTGCGAATCTGCGGCGTCTTTCCGGAACGGTGCAGAACGACATCCTGAAGGAATACATTGCGCGCGGAACCTACATTTATCCCATTCGGCCCGCGATGCGAATCGTGACCGATATTTTTGCGTGGTGCCGCACGGAGGTTCCCAACTGGAACGCGATTTCGATTTCCGGCTATCACATTCGCGAAGCCGGTTCGACCGCCGTGCAGGAAGTCGCGTTTACGCTGGCGAACGCAATTGCATACCTTGACGCAGCAGTTGCCTCAGGACTGAAAGCGGATGACATCGCGCCGCAACTTTCGTTCTTCTTTAATTCGCACAATGGGCTGCTCGATGAAGTGGCGAAATTCCGTGCGGCGCGGCGACTGTGGGCGCGGATCGTTCGCGTCCGTTTCGGAGCGCGTGATCAACGCTCCATGCTGCTGCGCTTCCACGCGCAAACCGGCGGATCGACGCTGACTGCACAGCAGCCGGAGAATAATTTGATTCGAGTGGCCCTGCAAGCCATGGCCGCGGTTCTCGGCGGCTGCCAATCCCTGCATACAAACAGCCTTGACGAGGCGCTGGCGCTTCCGACGGAGCAATCGGCGCTGCTGGCATTGCGTACGCAGCAGATCATAGCCGCTGAAACGGGTGTTGCGAACACCATTGATCCGGTGGGCGGTTCTTACGCCATCGAGTATTTAACCGGCGAAATTGAGCGCGGAGCTTCGGCCTACATTGCTAAGATCGACTCGCTTGGTGGAATGCTGCGCGCTATCGAGGCAGGTTTCGTACAGGCAGAAGTGCAGCAAGCGGCATACGAATACCAACAGGCGGTGGAGCGCGGTGACGTCGTTGTTGTCGGCGTAAATCGATTTACAGAAGACGAAGCGCGGCAGATTCAGACCCTGCGAATCGATCCTGAGGTTGAGCGATCGCAAGTCGCGCACCTGAAAGCCTTGCGGGCTCGCCGGGACACAACGAAAGCAAAAGCTGCCTTGAGCGAAATCGACCGGCGTGCGCGCTCGAGTGAGAATCTAATGCCGGCCATTCTTGCTGCGGTCGAGTCCTACGCTACGGTTGGCGAGATCTCTGACACCCTGCGCCATGCGTTCGGCGAATATCAGGAATCGGTGGTCATTTAAATACTCGCCCGTGTCGAAGCCTGCAAAACTGATTTTGGCCTCAGCATCGCCTCGGCGCGCTGAAATTCTGCGCAACGCCGGATTCGATTTCGAAGTTTTTCCAGCTTCGGTTGACGAAACGCGATTGCCTCGAGAGGCAGCGACTGCCTACGTGCGGCGCGTTGCAAAGCTAAAGGCGCGGACTGCCATGCGTCACCTCCATGAAAAAGAGCGGAGAGACTTCAGCGCCATCGTGGCGGCGGATACCGTTGTGGCTGTCGAAGGATACGTGCTCGGCAAACCGAACTCCGACGACGATGCGAGGCGAATGCTTCGCCGCTTAAGCGGCAAATGGCATGAAGTGTTCACGGGACTGGCTCTTGTCGCCAAGCAATCGCGGCGAATGATTGTTGCGGTGGAAAAAACGCGAGTAGAATTCGCGAAGCTCTCAGCAAAGGAAATCGATGAATACATTCGAAGCGAAGAGCCGTTTGACAAGGCTGGCGCGTATGCGATTCAAGGCCGAGGCGGAAAATTCATTCCCCGCATCGAGGGCTGCTATTTCAACGTGATGGGACTGCCGCTGGCACGGCTATATGCAATTCTGCGCGAATTGAAGTTGCAGTGAAGGAAGTTCTGTCCCAGAGGGTAGGCAAACAGGTCTTGAACGGTGAATTGCTTGCTACTTCTTGGGTTCAGCCGCCGGCGGCGCGGTCGTCGTTGACGGCGGAGGCGCAGGAGCTGGCTCGTCGCGCATTCCTTGCTTAAATTCCCTAATACCGGATCCGATTCCGCGCATCATCTCGGGAATTTTCTTGCCCCCGAAAAGAACCAGCACAACCAGAACAACTATGGCGATGTCCATTGGCGAATCCAATATCGCCACGAGGTTAATCGCATGATGCCACATATTTCGCCGCCTTTCCGACTTTGGGCATAGGATAGCCCGTAACAATACTGTCGGGTGTAGTTCGCTTACAGTATAACACGCTCGTCGCCGGAGCGCCGCGTCAACCCTGTCCGGTCCGTGTATTCCAGCAGGGGTATGGCATGTTTGCGGGTTACGCCGGCAAGGTCCTTGAAAGCTGCAATCGGCAACCGCTCTCCGTGAGCGCGCTTGTAATCAGAAAGAAGAGTCGAAAGTCTTGCCAGCGCAGTTGCGTGAAACACCATTTCCTCGGTGACCTTCACAAGAATTTTTTCGCGGATCAGCAACTGCAGGAGCTTTCGGGCTCGTGCTAAATCGACGGCGACGCGGCCAAGCACGTCATTCAATGACGGCGCAGTAAGCCCAGCGCGCTCAAACTCTCGCGCAATCTGGTCCTGCGCCTTTGATTCCTGGTCGGACAACGGGATCTCGCGCTTGGCGCGCTGTACCGTATCCCCGGTGATAACAATCCTTCCGTGGCGAACGAGTTCGTCGAGAACAGCGCGAAATGTCTCTATTCGAAGCCGCGGTGCGATTCGTGCGCGTAGCTCTTGTTTGGCAATGCCTTGAGCAAGCGAATTTGTCGAGTGGAACTCATTTACCTCGTGCTCGGCCTTACGGCGTAATGCAGCCATTGCCTCACAGGAAATTGCAATCCAGGGCTGGGTCGAGACGAGTTGAATCTTCTTGGCATCGCTAAGTTTTCGCGCAGTCTCACGCAACTCGCTTTCGAGCCATCCTGTGCGCGCGACAAGTTGCGCCATGTCCACTCCGTACGCGTCGGCGGCGACGACGGCATGCAGGATTTCCTCCCGGTTTCCATCTTCGAGTGTGGTTAGGAACTCCAGGACGCCCGCATCGCGCTTCTTGTGGCGCGGCGCCAAGGCATCTAAAACGACGCCTCCCCCGATCGTCACCACAGGTGAAAACTGACGGATGATGAAGCGGTCGCCAGGGAGCGCCAGCAGCGGCGCATCGAGGCGAATCTGCGCAAAGGCGTTACCGCCTGGCGCAAGATGGTCCGCACCGAGCAGACTCACCTCCGCGACTCTTTCCGCGGCGCCGCAATGGAAATGAACGCGGGAATGCTCCTTCAGCGTTTGTGCGGAAGACAAGAGCGCGACGCGCGCGTCAAGGCGGCCCGTCGAACGAAACACGCCCACCGGGGCGAGAACCATTCCGCGTTCGACTTCTGCCACCTCGATGTTAGTGAGATTAACAGCGGTGCGTTGGCCTGCGGAGGCCCGCACAACTGCATGTCCGCCTGAATGCAAGCCTCGTATGCGCGAACGCTTTTTCGCTGGCAATAGCTCGACTTCCTGCTCGGACGTCAGTGTTCCCGAGATCAAAGTTCCTGTCACGACCGTGCCGAATCCTTGCATGACGAACGCGCGATCAATGGGCAGCCGCGCATGCTGGGACGTGTCTCTTGGCCGAGATTCGAGCGCAATCTGCCGCATCTCGCGCTTTAATTCGTCCAGTCCAGCGCCGGTGCGAGCGCTCACGGCAAGAATGGGGGCGCCCTGAAGAAAAGACCCCTGCACGAATTCTTCCAGCTCCAGTTTCACAAGTCCAAGCGTATCCGCATCAACCAGATCGGATTTTGTGATGACCACGAGCCCCCTCTGGACCCCCAAGAGGCGGCAAATCTCAAAATGCTCGCGCGTTTGAGGCTTGATGGATTCGTCGGCTGCCACAACCAGCAACACGATATCCATTCCGCCGGCGCCGGCCAGCATGTTGCGAACGAACTTTTCGTGTCCGGGTACATCTACAAAACCTGCTTGAACATCGCCCAGATTGAGGAACGCGTACCCAAGATCAATCGTGATTCCGCGGCGCTTTTCTTCCTCCAAACGGTCCGGGTGCGTCCCAGTGAGCGCCTCCACAAGCGCCGACTTGCCATGATCAATGTGCCCGGCTGTGCCGAAGATGACGTGTTTGACCATAGCCCTTACTTGCTCATGCCATGTGGATGCCGATCAGAATAATTCGATCCTAACTGAGCCTTTCCGTGGCGGTCAAACTGTGGAAGCAAAACAGTGCAGGTTTGGCATAACTCGAACTTCTGCCGATTAGCGTAGAACCTTCAGGCGTGAGGGTGGGCCTTGTCGTAAACGCTCATCAGTTGCTCGATCGTGGCATGCGTGTATCGCTGCGTTGTGGAGAGAGAGGCGTGCCCTAATAACTCTTGAATGGCCCGAAGGTCAGCGCCATCAGCGAGCAAGTGAGTGGCGAAGGCGTGCCGCAACGAGTGCGGATGCAACCTGAGATTCGGAGTAAGCAGCCGCGCATACTTTCTGACAACGTTGAAAACCGTCCGTTTGGTCAGCCGCCCGCCGCGGTTATTTAGGAAGACTGCCTTGTTCCGGGAGCCGGATTTTGTGCGCTCGATAATGCGTTGCCTCACCGGCCAGTATTGTTCGAGCGCGGCATGTGCCTTGCTGCCATAGGGAACGACGCGCTCTTTCCGCCGTTTGCCATACACATGAATCATCCGCTCGCTCGAATCAATATTGGATATGTCCAGTCCGGTGAGCTCGCTCACGCGGATGCCACAGCCATATAACATCTCAAAGATCGCCCGGTCTCGAAGAGTCCGGTCCTGCGAGATCTGGCTTACTTTAGCAGGTGAAGGTTTGCCAGCCTTTCGCTTGGACGTGGCCTGTGCGATGGTCTCCGGAGTCAGCCGGTCCAACAGGCTGTTCATTTCTTCCGCTGTTGAGACACTCGGAACGCGCTTCGGTAGCTTGGGACGAGACACGAGGCAGGCCGGATCCTTCTTCACGATGCGTTCACGGGCGCAATAACGAAAAAAAGAACGCAACGCGGCCAGCTTCCGCGCGATGGAGCTTTTTTCGAGTCCACGGTCGTAAAGATGATTCATGAACTCGCGGATGACCAGATGATCCACCAGACCGAGAGCCATTGGTTTTTCGCCGGGCGGAGTCAAATAGGCAACGAACTGCTCCAAGTCAATTTTGTAGTTCTCGATTGTTCTCGGCGAGGCGTTGCGAACGTATTGCAGGTAGTAGAAAAATTTTTGGATGGCCGCTTGAATGTCTTCCATGGCAGCCCGCGTTCCTATGTTTTCGCTGTGACTTCGACCGGTTCCGCGTTTTGCACGGAAGACTCTTCGGGAGACTGAACTTCCCAGTCGCAACCTTCTTTCAAGCACGAACGGAATACGCCCTGCTTCGTCCGCTTCAACACGATGAACGGCGCGCCGCATTTCGGACACGGCTCCGCGATCGGTTCATTCGGAGTCGTGAAATCGCAATCGGGATAGCGGCTGCAGCCGTAGAAAATCCTGCCCCGTCCGCGTCCTTTGGCGGTTCCCCGCCGCACAAATTCACCCTCGCCACATTTCGGACACTTAATCCCAAGAGTGATCGGCCGCGTGTACTTGCATTTGGGATATTTCGAGCATCCGATAAACTCTCCGAATCGCCCGTGGCGTTTCAGAAGCTGCTCGCCGCACTGCGGACACTTTTCATCGAGCGGTTCATCGGGCAGGCGCGCCTTGCGAGTGCCGGCGGCGAGGCGCCGTGTGGTCTTGCAATCAGGGTAGCCGGAACAAGCGAGAAACGCGCCGAAGCGGCCCCGCTTAATGACCATTTCCCGCCCGCAATTGTGGCAATACTCAACGGTGTTTGCGCCTTCAACCTCTTCAGCAGCGTCGGCGATGTCGCGAATGTAATCGCAGTCCGGATAGCGTTCGCAGCCGAGGAAAAATCCGTGACGGCTGATGCGCTCAAGCAGTTTGCCTTTGCCGCACTTCGGACAAATTTCATCGGTCGGGATGCCGGCCTTGTACGACTCCATCTCGCCTTCGGCCTTTTCCAAATCGTCCTCGAAATGCTTCCAGAAGACCTTCACCGACTTGCGCCAAGGAAGTTTGCCTTCTTCGATTTCGTCAAGCTCATCCTCGAGGCGCGCCGTGAAACCGACATCGAAAATATCTTCAAAACTCTTCACTAACAGGTCGCTGACTTTCTCGCCCAGCAGCGTGGGCGTGAAGCGCCCCTGGTCTTTGTTTACATATTCGCGCTCGACGATCGTGGAGATGATGGCGGCGTAAGTGGACGGGCGTCCGATTCCCTTGTCCTCCAGCTCTTTAACGAGAGTGGCTTCCGTGTAGCGCGGCGGAGGCTCGGTGAAATGCTGGTCGGGCCGGATTTTCTGGAGCTGCAGCTTTTCGCCTTCGCTGACGCGCGGAAGCGTGCGCCCCTCGGCGTCGGCATCGTCTTCGGCGGCTGGCGCTGCACCGGGAGTGGCGTCTGCAGCTTCTCCCTTGTCTTCATCTTCGCGCGACGCGGAATACGCTGCGAGGTAGCCATCGAATTTCATCACTGAGCCGCTGGCGCGGAACGTATAGTCGCCCGCAGCAATATCGATCGTGGTCTGGTCGAACACCGCTGGAACCATTTGCGAAGCGACGAAGCGCTGCCAGATCAGCTGATACAGCTTAAACATGTCCTCATCCAAATAACGCTTCACGTCCTCCGGCGACCGGGTCACATCCGTAGGCCGGATCGCTTCGTGAGCTTCCTGCGCCTGCTTCTTGGATTTAAAATAGTTCGGCTTCTCCGGCAAGTACTTCGGGCCGTAACTGGAACCCACAAAATCCCGCACTTGCGCAATCGCGTCATTGGATACGTTCACGGAATCGGTGCGCATGTACGTGATCAAAGCCACCGAGCCTTCATCGCCCAGATCCACACCTTCATAAAGGCGTTGGGCTAACGTCATCGTGCGCTTGGCGGAAAACCGCAGGCGATTGTAAGAAGCTTGCTGCAGCTTGGACGTCGTGAACGGCGGAGGAGCCCAGCGGCGTTTCTCCTTCTGTGTGACGTTTGAAACCTGCCATGAAACGCGCTCGACCGCGTCTACGATTCCCTTGGCTTTTTCCTCGTTCGGAACCTCGATTTCTTCGCCCTTGTAGCGCCACAGTTTCGCTTCAAACGCCGGCGGCTCTGCTCCCGCGAGCATCGCGTGAATCGTCCAGTATTCTTTGGGGTTGAAAGCGCGAATCTCGCGCTCGCGGTCAACGATCAGCCGCAGTGCCACGGTTTGGACGCGGCCGGCGGAAAGCCCCCGGCGAACTTTGTCCCACAGCAGCGGTGAAATCTTGTAGCCGACTAAACGATCTAGCACCCGGCGCGCCTGCTGCGCATCAACCAGATTCGTGTTCAACGCCCCGGCATTCTCAAATGCCGCCTTAATGGCCTTCGGCGTGATTTCGTGGAACATCACGCGGAACACCTTTCGTCGGTCAACTTTGTTCCTGCTCGATCTTGCCTTTTTGGCTTGCAGCTTCTTGGCCTTCTTCTCGCCTTTGCCATTGTTGCTACCGTTTGTCTCCTCTGGCTCGACGGCTGTCTCCGTGCCGGTCAGAAAATCAACCAGATGGGCGCCGATGGCTTCGCCTTCGCGGTCAGGGTCGGTGGCCACATAGATGGCGTCGGCTTCCTTACCCAGCTTCTTTATTTCGTTCAGGATTTTTGATTTGCCGGGAATCACATCGTACGTAGGCTCAAAATCCTTCTTAATATCGATGCCCAACTCTTTCTTGGGCAGATCCTTCACGTGGCCGTACGACGCCCGCACGGTGTAGTTGCGGCCTAGGTATTTATTGATTGTTTTCGCCTTGGTCGGCGATTCAACGATTACCAGAGAACGAGCCATGTATTTCTGAACTTTTCCTTCTCCGCTCCTCGCGGGTTACAGCATCACCTTCAAAAACTGCTTGCCTGGCAATTGTTGTACCAGGCCTTTCATCTCCAATTCAAACAGCGCCGAAAGAACCTCGGACGAATTCATCCGCGACTGCTCGACAAGCTCGTCCACGTGTTTCGACGAGTCCACAGCCAGCAACGCGTAAAGCGTCTTCTCGGCCGGAGAGAGCCCCTCTTCAATGAGCGATGCCCGCTCTGCGCCGTTCGTTGTCTCCACCGGCAAAAGCTCAGCGCGAATCGGCGTCGGCAACTCCTCGACAACGTCTTCCCAGCTCGTCACTAGCTTTGCTCCCTGCTTAATCAGCTGATTCGGCCCGAAGCTCGCAGGCTGCGTGGCATTACCCGGAACGGCAAACACTTCGCGGCTGAACTCCATCGCCAGCCTCGCCGTGATCAACGAACCTGAATACTGTGCGCCTTCAACCACTACGACCCCCCGCGTCATTCCCGCTATAAGCCTGTTCCGTATCGGGAAATTCTGCGGTGCTGGAAACGTTCCCATAGGGAACTCCGATATGATGGCCCCTCGCTCCTCAATTTCAGCAAAAATCTTTCGGTTCTCTTTCGGATAGATAACGTCCACCCCACAGCCAAGAATTCCGACAGTCGCGCCCTGAGCCGGGCCCAGCGCCCCCTTATGCGCGATTGCGTCGATTCCGCGGGCTAAGCCGCTGACCACCAGCAGCCCGCGAGCAGCTAGGTCGCGCGCCAACCTCTCCGCCATTTGATTCCCGTAAGGCGTCGGGCGTCGCGTGCCAACGATGCCGATGGAATGCCGGTTAAGAAGTTCTGCGTTTCCTTTGACATACAAAAGCGGCGGGGGGTCGTAAATCTCCCGCAGCATCTGCGGATACAGCGGTTCATCCCAGGTGATGAGTCGGCATTTCGCGGCTTCGGCTTGCGAAAGCTCCTTGGCCGCCGCGCTTAAGGACTGGCGGGAATGAATCGCCTGCGCCACCGCCGAGGGAACGTTTTGCGCCTCTAGGGCGGTGAGGGAAGCGTTGAAAACGGCGTCAGGGCTGCCGAATTCTCGAAGCAGCTTGCCCGTCAGACGCGCGCCCAAGCCCGGAGTGAGCGCGAGCGCCAACCATCCCAAGTATTGGTCGGGACCCATTTCCGTTTGATTGTCCGCGGTTGAGCCTACGCAGGGCGTGCCTGTATTGTCAAGTGTGGGATTGCCTACATAACTAATAGACGGCTACTCCCAGCCGTCATCGCCAATCGGGTCGCCCGCCGGAGGTGGCACTGGATGCGTCAAACGCGCCGCTGCAGGATTCTTCTCAAAGGCATCAATTTCGCGCGCTGAATAGAAGCATTCCGCCCGGCGCGTTACGTCCGACGAAGATTGACCCTGCCTTTCCATCCATTTCCTCAACTCGTCAAGCTTCAGCGACGCGATCGCGCGTGTTTGCGGCGCCGCTTGCCCATCCGCAGCGAGCGCAATCAGGTTTTCGAGCACGGCGGCATTGACCGTTTGCTGAATCTGGCCGTCATATCCGGCGGCTGGCTCTGACTTCCACGTCGCGTTCAGCACGTCGTCAATAAGTTCCGCAAATCCGGGATAACTGGCG
>Ga0126373_10001923_pt1 | contig 15051 bp, 10 predicted proteins | sample PanSoiMetPlot_11_FD_92545 | JGI IMG/M metagenome (GOLD analysis project Ga0126373, IMG submission 92545) | Tropical forest soil microbial communities from Panama - MetaG Plot_11 | ecosystem: Environmental > Terrestrial > Soil > Tropical forest > Bulk soil | place: Panama | collected 2016-02-17 | reverse complement strand
GCTAGGTCAACAACAACGACACCTTGGGAAAGATCTTATGAGATCTGGCAGCGGTAAACCAAGAGGGCATGTTGCAATATCGATCACCCGGAGAACGATTTTGGGCGGGACCGGCGCCGCGGTGGCCGTGGCAGCGGCGCCTGCGCTCGGGGAAGAGTGCCGGATCGGACCGCCGGCTCACGAGAAAGGTCCACGTGTGTGGATGGATATGGATCAGATTGAGCTTGATGCCGCCTACGATCAGTCCTTCTATGCACCGCTGCAACGACAATCCCTTACCCGATTTGCGAGCGCCAATGAATCGGTGCGCCAACGCCTTGGCGCGCCGCGCCGCGAGGCTTATGGTCCAACGGACATCGAGCGGCTTGACATCTACCGGACTAAATGGCCGAAGGCACCGATTTTCGTCTTCATTCACGGCGGCGCATGGCTCGGCGGCTCCGCCAAGGATCACGCCTTCCCGGCGGAAATGTTCGTCGATGCCGGTGCCCACTACGTCGCCCTGGATTTCATAGCGATTGGCGCCGCGAACGGTGACCTGCGCGTGATGGCGAAGCAGGTACAGCGCGCCATCGCATGGACGTACAAGAATGCCGCGAGTTTCGACGGCGATCCTGACCAGCTCTATATCGGCGGCCATTCCTCGGGCGGCCATCTCTGCGGCGTCGCTCTGATGACCGACTGGAAGAACGATTTCGGCTTACCCGAAACCGTTATAAAGGGTGGCCTCTGCATGAGCGGCATGTACGACATGCAGCCCGTGCGACTCTCGAAGCGCCGGGCGTACGTCAAGTTCAACGACGACATAGAGCAAGCGATGAGTCCGCAGCGCCACCTTGATCGGCTTCGTGCGCCCGTCGTCGTCACCTATGGGACCTATGACACGCCCGAGTTCCAGCGCCAAAGCCGCGGCTTCGCCGCTGCGGCAAAGACCGCCGGCAAACCCGTTGAACTGATCGTGGCGGAAGGCTACAACCATTTCGACAACATGGAATCCCTTGGCAATCCTTATGGGCCGAGCGGCCGTGCGGCGCTAGCGCTGATGAAACTCGCATCGAAATGACTGAACACGCCACTTGCATGCTGGCATGAGGACTAAAGTGCTCAAGCTGATGGCGTGGCCGACTTCATTGAGCGGCGGCCCCTTGCTCCCATATCATGAGCAATGCGTCCAGCAAGGTCCGGAATGTGCGGATGGCATTCAGGTGCAATCCTGACTGGCGCGACCTCGGCGACGCACCGTCCCGATCGCACGCCAGGTCGAGCTCGACCCCGCAACCGCGGGACCGTTGCTCCTTGGCTGGTCAAATCAATCATCATTATCATCGCCCAACTTGTTCAAATCTTCGTCTTTTAGGGTTGTCCTTAAGATTTCGTGGTAAACTTCTTTGGCCTCTTTCTTAGAAATCGTTTTATCGTTGGTTCTCAGAGTAAAAACCAGATCATATGGATTAGTGATATGTCGGCTAGTGGATGTCCAGGCGATGACCGTAAATTTGTTCAAGTTAGGATCGACAGAGGTCGGCGATACGCTGACTTTCACGTTGGAAGATTTCTTGGTTCCCTCGCGAATGGCCACGACAGCTTGATCGATGCGCTGCTCGTCCCCTTGCAGACGAAATTGGACCGTCCCATCCGAGTTGTTCTTCGCTGATCCTGCGAGATTATACTCGATGGCCTGCTTAAGTATCATTGCCCGGAAGCCCACTTTTTGGACATTGCCGCTAACGGATGCCGAAATAGCTTCTAGCTCCGCATTGGCACCGGCCGCCGTCCGTATGGCGGGCCCGATCGCGAGGGTAACGGCAAGGAGCAGTACGACACGATAGCCGGTCATCCTCATAGGGTCGTCCTTTCGAGCTGGGGCGATCGATGTTATAGATGCTGCATGGTTCAGAATTCGTGTTGTTTACTAAGCCAATAAACCTGCGGGTTAGGAGACCGTCGCGCTTCCTCGCCGTTAACGCCACACACGAGCGCGTTCTTTTATGTGACGACGCCAGCGCAACCGCCAGTCAGTGACCGAAGCTCCGATCGTGGCTAGCAGCCAGTGAACGAACCCCACGGTTTCTGGTCTGTGGGCGAAGCGTGTTCCCTGAGACCGCTCGCAGGACTAATTCCAGATCGGGCGAACCTGGCAAAGAGGTATACGCGAGTTCGTCCCCGGCCCATGGTCCGTGACGGGCGATCCGGAACGACGACAGCGTACGGGGACGGTGTGCCTGGCAAGCAAAAGTCTTCGCCCCTCTGCCAAGGAATGAAAGACCCACCACTGCCCCCGAGCTCGCAAGGCTTAAAAGCCGAATGACCTTTGTGCCGATCGCGCGGGCTCGACATGAACACCCTCCAACGCAAGCATGCGGGCCTTAGCGGACGAGCCGCCCGGGGCCGAAAAGCCACCGAGTTTGCCGCCGGCCGCCAAAACCCGGTGGCAGGGGATGATCAGCGGGACAGGATTGCTGGCCATGGCTTGACCGACATCGCGCGCCGCCTCTGGGCCGACGCCGAGCTCTTTTGCCAAAGTGCCATAGGTGGTCGTTTGGCCCCATCCGACCTGCCGCGCTGCGGCATAGATTCGCTGGAAGAGCGCGTCTTGATCATCGAGATCTAGCGTGAAGCTGGAGAAATCCGTCTTCTCGCCCTCGAAATAGCGCTTCGCGGCAGCGACTACTTCTGCCACGTCCGCCGTGGGGGTCCCCGGCTCGGCGCCGGGCACCCGACGTAGGAGACTTCGCTTGGCCGCTTCTGCGTTTCGTGCCGGCAGCCCGAAGCGCGTGATGCCCACTTTGTTCCAGGCGATGCCGCAGAAACCACTTGCCGTCTCGAAAATGAGATACTGGTGCGCTGTACCGCCCATCAGATGGCCCTCGTTATTCCGATCCATGACGATAGATTCGTGAGGCCAAGCGAGAATTCAACCCGATTCCTGTGTGACGCTTGGCCGGTGACCACCCATGAACGACCGATCCGAGACCGCTTCGCTTGCGGGGGCACGTCCTTCCCAATTCGTCACAACAGGGACCGCCATGGAAAGCCGGCTCGAGGTGTCATGTGCACCCATGCGATAGTTGCCGACCCGACCGCGCCTCATCGCGCCAGGTATGACCGGGGCGACGATCCCCAAGCCTGCGTTTCGATCCCCTGTGCCCCGCAAAAACACGTCACAGCTCGCCGGTTGGCCATGAGAATCAGGCGGCCGATTGCGCGCAGCTAGCCCGATCCGGCAAGGTCTAGCATCGTTCGGCGGTTATTCTTGGTGTTTATGACGCGGCGTAATAGCGTTTATGACGCAACGTAAGGTACAATCATGCCTCAACATATCGGCATTGTGGCCTGCTCGGCCGAAGGCGCAGCTCTTTGCTATCGGACCATCTGCATTGAGGGTGCGCAGCAGCTCGGCGCGCACGCTCATCCCGAGATCACGATGCATACGCTCTCGCTTGCGGGCTACGTGGCGTGCATTCGTCGCGGCGACTGGCAAGGCGTGGCCGAGCTGATGCTTCTCTCCGCAAAAAAGCTGACGAAAATCGGGGTCGATTTCCTGATATGTCCAGATAATACCATTCATCAGGCGCTCCCTTACGTTGAACAACGTTCGCCGCTGGGCTGGTTGCACATCGCCGAGGTCGTCGCCGCGCACGCCGTTGAGCGGGGATTCCGGCGCCTCGGCCTAATCGGAACGCGCTATCTCGTCGAGAGCGAGGTCTATCCGGAGAAGCTCGAGGTTCACGGACTGGAGTATGTGCGGCCAAACGCAGCCGAACGCGAAGCCATCAATCGCATTATCTTCGACGAGTTAGTTTATGGCGTGTTTACAGCGGACGCGGTTGCTTACTTTCAGCGGGTCGTTGTCAGCATGAAAAATGCGGGCTGCGACGCCGTGGTCCTCGGTTGTACAGAGATCCCCTTGATCGTAAGCGACTCAAACTCTTCACTGCCGACGCTCGATTCCACGCGCTTGTTGGCGCGAGCAGCCTTGCGCCGGGCCTTGGGCGCGCCTGCATCGGCGAATGCGGCCATCTAAGTAGCGCCGATAATCCCACCCGGTTTGCGCGGATCCAGCGCTGCTCTTGTAACGCAGATGCGCAGGCGTAGATTGACATGATCGGGCGGCCCCCGGTGCGTGCGGGAGCGCCCCCTGAGTGCGCGGAGGGACGATGACGTCGCTGGTCACGGCGGCAGGATTTCTTGGTAGAAACCTAATGGCGGCCCTGGTTCAGTCTGACGAGCGTGTCGTTGCGTTCGGCCGCGCCGACCGCCGCCCTTCGCCAAGCCCGGGCGTGACCTGGGTCAACGCCGACTTGAACACGTTTGACCACTGGGAGACGCTGCTTGAGGATGTCTCCACCGTCTACCATCTCGCATGGTCGTCGCTCCCACACAGCGCCAATGCAGATCCGTCCCGCGATGCCTCGACCAACATTTTGACGACGTTGCGATTGCTCGAAGGCTTGCGGTCGCGACCGGGAGTTCGCCTCGTCTTCCCGTCATCGGGCGGTACCGTTTACGGCCGTCTCGATGTCGTCCCCGTTCCCGAGGAGCACCCGACGAAACCGTTGACAGCCTATGGAATCTCCAAGCTCACCGTCGAAAACTATTTGAATTTCTTTGGTGATGCGCATGGATTGGATGCAGTATCGTTGCGTATTTCGAATCTGTTCGGTCCGGGACAAGCCTTCGGTCGCGGCTTTGGAGCGATCGCGACGCTCAGCGCCTTCGCGTTCCGGGGAGAGCCCATCCGCATCTACGGAGACGGCGAAACCGTTCGCGACTACATCTTTGTGACGGACGTTGTTGAAGCCGTTTTGAGAGCCGGAAGATCGAGTGCGACATCACGCCTCCTTAACATCGGGACAGGTGAAGGACACTCGCTCAACGATATCGTCAACATCGTGGCGCGATACGTCGACTATCCGCTCAAGGTAAACTACGAGGCTCGGAGGCCCTTCGACATTCCGATTTCTGTTCTAAAGATTGATCGCGCTCGTAACGAATTAGGTTGGTCGCCGATCGTGCCCTTCGATGAGGGTGTCGCGCAGACGATTCTGAAGTCCCGATTGTAGCGTCCGAGATGGGCGAGGCTTGGCTTTCCGGCGTTCGCCGCGAGCTGCGCTGGCGGGCGCACTTCGGCTTCGGCCGCAGGTCATAGGAATCGGGTGGGCAGACCGTTCGAACCTCAATATATCGGCGGCATGCAAGGAGGACCAACCATGAATTTTCGGATCACTGGCCTGCCCGCCGAACGGTTTGAGCGCTTGTTCGCGCTCTGCGATGCCGAGCTAGCCGAACATGCGGCCGTGCGCCTGATTGCCGACGCCAGAACCCCCGGCGTCCCGTGCCGGGTAAGCCTCACCGACGCTCAACCAGGCGACGAGCTAGTGCTTGTCAACTATGAGCACCATCCAGTCGATTCACCCTACAGGATGCGCTTTGCGATCTATGTGCGCAAAGGCGAGGAGACCTACGACAAGGTAGGCGAAATCCCTGAGCAGCTGCGAATTCGCACGCTGGCGGTCCGTGCGTTCGATTCCGGTGCCATGATGGTCGGTTGGGAGCTCGTCGAGGGACGCGGACTCGAAGCGGCGATCGAGCGGTTGTTTCTCAAGCCCCGCGCCAACTACCTACACGTCCACTTCGCAGCACCAGGCTGCTATGCCGCACGGGTTGACCGCGTCTGACGGCGCCTGTTGTTTCGGGGGATCGCAACGTTGGTTGCTGCTGGTGGACCGCAGGCCCCAAAGGACTTGCGAACCGCTCGGTGCCCGTTTCCACGTTCACGTGCCGGTTCGACGTCGCGGGACGGGCTCTTCGACCCGCGCCCTTTCGGCGTCATCCACGTTGAGTTCGAATACACCAGGAACCATCGTGACCGCCCGCGGACGGCCTCTACTGGCGTACATGGCAAAACGCATGGCTTCCGCCCGCTTGACGAACAAAGCCCGACAGAGGCCGCGTTGATCCTGCACGACCCAGCGGCGGCGCCGATTCTTTCCGAGAAAAAACGTGGGCAGCTTGGCCGATTTGCCCGACAGTGATTGAGGCCCTGACATATTCCTCTCCGTGGGTCCGACGTCTTTGGGGCGAGTTTGAGCACGGGCGCCGCGACCATCAACACTTGACAAACGCTTTACATCAGGACGTTGGCAACCCGATCATTGCCAGCGGCCTGCGGCTCCTCGTGCGCGGCAGAGCGCGGTCCGAACCCACAGCCCGCCATCAGCCACGAGCGTCTCCCGTGAAACCCCTGGTTCGACGACGCCTCGATCGGTTTCGACGTGGTTATGTTTATCGAATGCGTGATCCGTTTCGACCATCAGTGGTCGAACACAGGCATCCGTGTCGAGCGGCTATCTGAGCATCGTGACGTAAAATTTCAAGATGAAATGCCGATCGGCGTCATAAATGTTCGATCAAGCCGATTCTCGCGTGTATTCTGCTGTTTATGGGTCGTTTTGTTGTCCGCAGCTGTCTGTCTTTCGCGTGCTTTCTAGCGCCGAGAGCATGGCACCAGTGGTAGCTTTGTAATCATCGACCGCTAGCCGCCAACTCGATCTCGGCGCGCCCTGTCAATGAGCCCATGATACCCTGACCAACCGGTTAAGGCGCAAGCGACGTTCGTATCGTAAAGCGAAAATGAGAATGGCGAGACGATCACCGCCCCCGTGGTTGCGATGCGATTGGCTCAAGCATGGTCGCATCGACCCGAACGGCGCTTTGCGGGGCGCGACGACGTTTCGCACGTCTTTAGGTCTATGAACGCGCGTGAGCGAAAATCGACCCTGATCCCAGGCGTGCGCTGCGAAAGGGCTCCGGCACCGCCACCAGTGCGAGCGCCACGCGTCGGTGCGATCGGGCTCGTCTCGAAGCGTGCAGTGTCCGACCGCCGGTTCTCGGGCGGGCTTCTCACCCTAGGCGATCGTATGCGACGCAGGGCTCGGGTGGTGACTACGGACATGATTGAGGATGAGAGCGTCATCTTCCCGCGAAAGACCAAACACTGGCGAACCGTATTCCGAGAGGGCGCTCACGGCGCGCACAACGGCACGTCTACACCCTGCGGCCGTCGACAAGAACGCACTCTTAAGCGCCCATTTGGAAGGCCTGATAACTTCGGTTGACTAACAAATTTAACAAAGAGTTGACATTCAAGCTCAGCATAGACAGACTTATCGGTCGACGATCCGACGACAATCTATGACTCATCGTCGCGCGCCCCGAATGGGTGGCAGGTTGTAGAGCGAACGCAGTGCAAAGGGCTGATGGGTACCGAGCCGGTGGACTTCAATGTCCGGGCGGCGCATGGTCATTTGCTGTGCGCTGCAGCTCTTTGCCGAACGCAGGTACGAAAGCCATGCGGCTCAACATCCATATCCTTCCGATTATTCTTATTGTTCTCATCCTCCTGTTCTTTGCTGGCGAAACACGAATGCAGGCGCTAAGCCATTGCAAGGTAGATTGGATGAACCATCCTGCCGCGCGCGACGACAAATCGAGCGGCGCTCTTTCGAGCAGCGATTACCTTGCGGCTTGTATGGAGTCGCATGGATATCGACGCCGGGTGGCCTGTTTGGCAACAGCTGATTCCGAGTCGTGTTACGATCCTACATCATTTCAAAATAAGCTGAGATCGATGGTGGAATGAGCTAGGTTCCACGGCGGCCCATCCAACGGTCGGACAACGATCAATCTTAAGGCAAAGGCGTGAGCTTGTCGCGGTCGCGTTGGGTGATCGCAGATGCAGGATCCGCGCTCTATTGCGTTGCGTTGATCCTGGGATTTGCCGCTGATGCGCCTATCTGAACACAAAGTGGACCCCGAGGGATCGTTCACTAAGCCGCTTCAGGTCTGTTTTGGCAGAGCGAAGAGGAAAGGCGTGGCCACGACCACCGAATGCCTTCGGGATGCAAACGTCAATTTGTCGAGACCGGGCGTCGTTTTGCTCACGCCGAGCGTCGCAACCACGCGACGAATGGATTCTTGGGGTCCGCGCTTGCGGATTATTGCGCTCGCGCAGGCCAAGCGGCCGCTTTCTTCGGCTTGAGTACGACTCTATGGACGTGCTGGCGTGCGCATGAGCCTGCCTAGCAAACGAGCATTGCAACCCACGTCATGGAATTCCCATGATTTCGCCCGGGTTCCACCCGCCGTCATCCCGCTTTCAGACGTGACACGCTGGCGAATTTTTGGCGCTGTGATCAAATAACCAGGAGCTTCCTCGACAAGTCACTCGCCTTTGGGCATGCTAGCGCAGGGCTGCGAGTGGCCGCGGGTCGCAGTGGGTGACGGGGGGGCGGCGAGAGGGTGTGGCCGAACATCGGGTGGCGCGCCCCGTCGCGGCGGTCAACGACTACAGAACCCCGGTCGGAGGAGACACGGCCATGAAGCCAGTCGACGAGACCGTCCCCCGTTTCACGCAGGACGGACTGACACTTATTCTCGGAGGCAGAACCTACGGGAAAGACACCGATGACGCCAATTACGGCCGCCTGTTGCGAATGGGTGTGCCGCATGAAATGGACGCACTGACCGACACCTTGACGGCGAACTCCCAGCTCTTGGGTCTGCGCAGCGAGTGTGGTCGAACCGCGATCTACGAGGCCTACGGGCACGACCTCGCGTTGATGGCGCGCTACCGCGACGCATTCAAAACCTGCATCGAAGCCGCCGTGCGGGCACGCGCGGCCCCCGACCAGAAGGATGCTCGCGCGTTTCTCGATCGGGTGGTATCCGGGCTCGCGCCGATCCTGCACCAGCCGACCCTGAATCTGGCGCCGGACGCGCTCCTGCTTGAGCCTCCGGCGTTGCTGGTCAAGCTGCAGAATGAATTCCGTGCGGATATCCAAGGCCTGAAACAGAGCATTGCGGTCTGGTTTCACGTCCTCACTGAAAGCGAGTATGTGAGCTTGATCGAGTGGCTCGATCCAACGTCGCTACGTTATTACTTCTTCCGCACCGAGTCGACTCGCGAGGAGATCGCCAAACACGTCGATCGCACGGGCAATTGGATCGAGGGGGTGACGACGACCACGACCACCAAGTCCCGAGTTCAACTTTTCAATGAGCGACGCTCCCACACCCTGGTAAAGGCGCGCGTCCAAGCCCCAGAACAATACCGCGCCCGCGTGCCGAAGCGGATTGCCTTGTTGCTTGATAAGATTCCGGCGGAAATCCGTCCGTTCGTGAGAATCATTGACGGCCACGTGACGCACGAGGAAGTGCAACGTCGCCTCACCTCCAACAAGGTCGAGATAGAAAAGCACGCAGTCTACAGGCCTGATCCGGCGCTCGCGCTCTTTAATACCTGGGCGATCAACGGATGGGGTGGCTCGATCGAGGAAGAGTCGCGCTCGATCTATCGAGGGCACCCATTGGCGCGAGCGAACAAGCTTCTGGTCGGTTCGTTGTTGGCGACGGCGACCGCCGCTTTGCTGATCGAGCCGTTTGGGGGCCTTCGCGCGAGCCTTTTGGTCGCGACTATTGGTGTTGTGCTCACTGCCCTGAACCAAATCGGCATGCGGCTCGAGGGGCGCAGATCGTAAGCGGCGCGCGGCTTCGGCGCCAAGCGGGGCGGCCCTCCTGGGGCGATCATGGAGAAAAGCGGCCGGCCCTCTGGCGAGCCGGCCGCGCCAGCAACGAGCGTTCTCAACGCTGCGGCACGCCCGAACTGGTATCCGACCGGACCGGAGGGGTCGGGCCCGCAGCGCCCTGCGAGCCCTGACCGAGGAAGTCGCCGAGGATAGCGGCAGCCCCCATCAACGACCCTCCCTGAGCGCCGCCTCCGACCGTGGTCACGCGTTCGGGCACGAACTTGTGGGCGTTGGATAGCGCTGTCGTAATCACATTGGGGTGGCTGTCGGCAAATCCGAAGATCCGGTCGAGCGCCAGTTCAAACTGGCGCAGGCGCACGGTGGCTTCAACGCCTAACACTTCCATTTGCTTGCGCTGGCCTTCGGCAATGGCACTTAGCTTATCGCGCTCACCGACGCCGGTATTAAGTTGGGCTTGCTTGAGCTGGTTTGACCGCTGGACCTCGATTTCTGCTGCCACCAGGGTCGGCTGCTGATCGGCCGTTGCCTTGGCTTTTTCGGAGTCGACGCGCTTCTCCTGCGCCTGTTTCTCCTGAATGAAAGCCTTAGCCAGCTGGGTTGCGAGCTGCTCGCGTCGCACCGCGACCAGAAGCTCAGGCGGAATCGCCGGTTCGCCGAGACGCACCTCGCGGATGGTCACGCATGATTTGAGACCTTCAGGCCGGAAGCGCCGTTCGATTTCGCCCTCGATGAGCGGGCGTTGATTGATGAGATCCAGCACCTTGGTCGGACGGTTGACGGTGACGAAAATCGGCTTGCCCTCGGCATTGAGCACAGGCTTGCCGGTTTCGTCGACTTTCGGCTCGGTCACTTCAAAGCTGCCCCCCGCCACGTCGCGCGCAATGGCACGGATCGAGGGGGTGAGCACCCGTTCTTCGACCTCTTTGAGCCCACCAACGCTTGCCACCACGCACGCGGCCTCGTTGGGCGAGACCTGGGCGACGACGCGCAGTTCGAGCGGCACGTCCCAGCCTTCCATTTTGACGAAAATCGCCCGGTCGGCATTCTCCTTGTTCTCTGGAATATCAGTTTCCGTCCGGGTCTGGACGATGTCACCTTTGGCGTCGACGGTCAGCGAGATATTGGCCCGCTTGTAGCCGCCCGCATAGGTCCACACCTGCGCCCGCGTATCGATCTCTTTGACGGCGAACGCATCAGGATTGAAATAGTACTTGCCCGGCTGTAGCGATTTGTTCCAAACCCCGATGCAGCCGACCGGAACAATGGGCGCCTCCAAGCGCTGGATGCTGGCATCCTTGCCACTGACGACATCGCAAGTGTCCGGCTTCGTGGCGCGCAACGTGCCAAAGTCGATGTCGGCATGAACGTTGGATTTGACCACGCCGACGAAGCCTGCTTCGACTTCCTTCGCGGGTCGTTCGGCGTAGTCCCACAAATAGCGATTGAGGCGATATTTGCCAGGCGTAAGCACGGTAAGCTGTGGGCCGCGCTGGCCACCGTTCTTGAGGAATGTCACCGCATCGAGCATGCGGAGCCCGAGTTCGGCCGAAAACGGATCGGCGAACGCCTGGCCGGGCCGCAGTGGCGCACCATCGCGGGCGATGAGGACTCCGACTTTGTCGGCCGGGATACTGATTTCTGTCGGGCCGGTGTCGACCGAATAGATGACGTTGACCAGCCACCAGAAGTGAAAGCCCGGCGTGAGAATTTCGGCTTGCGGGCCGTTCTCACCATTGACCGCCACAATTTTCCCCTCGCGCAGCGAACTGCCGCCATAGACCCGGAACAGCTGCCCTAGATGGCCGTCAGGTACACTTACGAAGGACGTCGAGAGCGCGCTGAACAGGACGATCAGCACGCCAAGGGCGCGGATCCCATTGTCCGTGACCCAACTTCTGAATTGTCGAGGGATCGTCGGCGGTAGGACAAAAGCCACGATACCTCCCAACAACACGCCGAAAAATAGCCAAAACATTGACCCCTCCATTTTTTGACGCTTACTTACTGAGAACTGCAGGTCGGGCGGTGGTCAAACACCGCGAAATCTACCCCAAGAAGCTTGCGCGGTCGACGAGCCCTCGCCTTTGAACGGCCGATTCATAATGAATACTTCGTCATCTTTCGTCGAAAATGGCGAGTCTGTGACCCGCGCGCGACTGGCGCAGGCGCGATCCAGCCGCACGTCAGGACCCGGCGACAGCAGATAGACGTTCATCTATCAGATGCGGGCCCAACATTCGGTTAAGAGAAGGGTGGTCGCTTTCCGATTCTATGACGGAAATCGCCGGCCCGTTACATCCCGCCGTCATCGTGGCGTCATCTTCGCGCTCAAATAGACCCATCTGAGTGGATCAATTATAGGGCGGCAACTGGCTCAGCGTCACCCGACCGCCGCAGGATTTCTAAACAAATACTAAGACCACGAGAAATGTTCGGAGCGAAGCATGCCAGCGAGGTTCTCGAGAATTTGGGACTCTTCCTAAACAACTCGCGACGCTCCCACGCGGCTCTGGCACGAGGCGCGACCGTCAGGTCCGCGAAAGCAAGTCATCGAGCTTGCGGACCGGCGGCAGCTTGGTCTTCGCGGACTCGAGCACGCGGTGCCGTAACAAGGCTAACGACCGATTGAAAAACACTGGGCCAACCCCGGGAATCGGCGCATTGACGTTTGCGGTCTACATGCCGGCGTGGATTGGGGTGATCGTGAAATGCCGGCGGGTGCATTCACCACCATCGCGCCGATCATGCGAATGGGCGACGTGCTGCGCACACCACCAGGTCTGCAAATGAAACGACAACCTTTGGGCTAACAATGCACCGGCGCGAATATCAGCGGCGCTTATTGGCCGCCCTCGACCCCAGACGTGCCACGTTTAGCAATGCCGGATGCGATCAGACGGCTTAGCGCCCGACCGACGTCATCACCACCAGCCGCTCCGATAGCCCCAACCCGAACCCGGCATGCTGCCCGTTGCTCGCAGGCCGGATGTGGTTGCAGTCAATCGTGCGATGTGACCTGATGCCGAAGCGGCTGTCAGCCGTCGCACGTCTGAGGCAGCAAGGCGCAGACCGGGTTCGGACGTTGGCTGCACCCACCGAGGAGGCACACGGGAAGATTCGGTCAGTACGTCTCCACGTGATACCGGCCGGACGCGCGCATATCTGGCTTCAGGACCGCCCACTCGCGACCGGTCTGCCGACAGATGTCAGCGAGCGCCTCATCGACGCCAGTCTCCATCCCCTTGAGACCGCAGATGAAGATGTGGGTGGTTGGCTCCCCCAGCACCCTGGCCATCGACTCAATCTTCGTCCGCATCCGGTCCTGGACGTACTCCTTGCGCTCGCCCGCAACGCGCGAAAACACGAGGTGCTTTTCCAATAGACTATCGGGGACCTTCTGCAGCGGCCCGAAATACGGCAGTTCCTGTGGGGTGCGCGCGCCGAAGAACAGCAGCATGCGTCCCCCTGCTCCCGGCATGGCGCGGCGGCGGCGTTCCGTGAAGGCGCGAAACGGCGCCGAGCCGGTTCCCGTGCAGATCATGATGATATGAGCGTTGGGATCGTTGGGCATCAAAAACGTGGCACCGAAGGGGCCCGTTACCTGCACCTTGTCGCCAGGCTTCAGATCGCACATGTAGCTCGACCCGACCCCGCCCGGGACCCGCTTGATCGTCAGGCTGACATTATTGGCGTTGCGCTTTTCACCATCGCGCGCGGACGCAATCGAGTAGAGGCGAACATCGTGCGGGCGGCCGTCGAGACGCGTGCCCGGCGGGATGATGCCGATCGACTGGCCCTCAAGCGCCGGAAAGATCGTATCGCCAAAGCCGAGAACGATGTGGCGCACGTCGCTTTCGGTATCCTCGGCGGTGATCCTGAAATTGCCTTGCACAGTGGCGATTGCGGGTTTGTCGCGGCGAAACAGGTTCACCGAGGGTTCGGAGGCCGAGGCGGGCGCCACGGGTTTGCCGCCCATGCCCGCGTGGGCGGTGGCAAGCAGCGTTTCGATATCGGCCTCGAGCGCCTGGACCGCGTCTGATGCGCCCTCACCGAGATCTTCCTGGGTGGGCAGCTCGTTCCAACTGAACTGATCGTCGATCGAGTAGGCCGTCGTCACCACGCGCCAATTGTCGATCGAGCCCGTTGGGCACGGCGCAATACAATCCATGCAGTAATTGCATTTCTCAGCATCGACGACGTAGTTCGCGTCGTTGTGGGTCACCGCACCGACCGGACACGTCGCTTCGCAGGTGTTGCACCGAATGCAGATCTCGGGATCGATAAGATGCTGCTTCTTGAACTCAGCGGACGTGACGGGGGCGTTCATGGGAGACCACGCCTATCAGGGACCGTCCTCTGCCACGCGCAGGAGAGTAAGGCGGTCATGCGGGATTGATTCTGACGTACTCGAAGTCGCCGCCCTTATTGTCGATGCCGACCTTGGGTGGCGCAATCCAGCTCGCGAACTTGCCCCGGTCCCAGCACGGCTTCATCAAGCTCTCAATGAAAGCCCCATCGTCGGCGGACGGAAGCCACTCGCCGCCGCGGTTCTTCCACTCATCCGAAGACAGGAGCTTTCCGTCGGGCGAAGCCTCGACATCCTTGAACTCACCAATGAGGCGGTGAAAGGCAACGTGCGGCAGTTTGAGCTCGAACTTGATGCCTGACCTTTCGATCACCTTGTTCCAGCGGTTCACACCGCCTTGGCAGTCCTTGGTGAAATCGTCACGCAACCGCATATTGATGGCGGACAGCGCCGGCTCATCCACGAGTTTGATGTCCCCGTTGATGAGCTTGGAGACCGGATAGTGAGCGCCGGTCAGCAGGTGATCGTCGTCGATTTTCGTCTCCTGGAAGCGACCTTTGAGGCCGGCGGTGTAGAAGTTCGCCGCGTTGGTCGAGATCTCGGATCCGAATAAATCCAGGGAGAGCGAGTAGTGCAGGTTTGCCTTCTTCTGCAAGGTTGGGAGGTCGATGACCCCGAGGCTTCGCACCCGGGCGATATCATAGGGATCGTCGATGCCGGCGGCCTTCATGGCCTCGCAGGTGCGCTCGATTATGCGCGAGACACCGGTCTCGCCGACGAACATGTGGTGTGCCTCCTCGGTCAGCATGAACCGACAGGTGCGCGACAGTGGATCAAATCCCGATTGGGCGAGCGCCTCAAGCTGCATCTTACCGTCGCGGTCGGTGAAGAACGTGAACATGAAAAATGACAACCAGTCTGGCGTCGCCTCGTTGAAGGCGCCGAGCATGCGCGGTTTGTCGGCATCGCCGGAGCGGCGCTGGAGTAACCCTTCAGCCTCCTCTCGGCCGTCTTTGCCGAAATATTTGTGCAGCAGATAAACCATCGCCCACAGGTGACGGCCTTCCTCGACGTTGACCTGGAACAGGTTACGCATGTCGTAGAGCGAGGGCGCGGTGGCGCCCAGATGCCGCTGCTGCTCGACCGAGGCCGGCTCGGTATCGCCTTGGATGACGATCAACCGGCGCAACGCCGCGC
>Ga0126373_10001919_pt1 | contig 15067 bp, 12 predicted proteins | sample PanSoiMetPlot_11_FD_92545 | JGI IMG/M metagenome (GOLD analysis project Ga0126373, IMG submission 92545) | Tropical forest soil microbial communities from Panama - MetaG Plot_11 | ecosystem: Environmental > Terrestrial > Soil > Tropical forest > Bulk soil | place: Panama | collected 2016-02-17 | reverse complement strand
TCTCGTATATAGTTTCAACCGAATCTCAACCTCAAACTGGACCTTAAAATCCCAGTGCGGCCGTCTTTTGCTCCTCGACCCTTCTCTTACTCACTGCCTGCCAAGATATCTTGGGTCGTCCCGGTCGACTACTTCTAACAGGCAATGGCTTGCCACTCATGTTGGGGGAACAACTGTGGAGGGCTGTTGTCAGAGAACGAGTGGGTCGACGGCCGTATCATCGAAGCCGCATCTTCCGAGCTCTGCGACCCAACGTTCAACAGGTCAGGTGGCGAGTGAGCATATGAATGAGGGAGAACCGTTTCGCCCTGATTCGCGCGAACCGACAGTACGTACCGTCGCGATCATCGGGGCGGGCTTCAGTGGCACGCTCGTCGCAATCAACCTTCTTCAGCTAAAGCACGCAGGACGCTTGAGAATCCTGCTCATCGATCAAAATCCATTTGGGCGTGGCCTCGCCTACGCAAGTCGTCCCTATCCCTACCTTTTGAACGTGCCCGCCGGGCGCATGTCAGCGAGCTCGGCCGACCCTGAGGAGTTTGTGACCTTCCTGCAGCGTGACTTGCCGCTTGCGACGGCGCAGGCGTTCGTGCCACGGGAAATATACGGAGAGTATTTGAGGTGGAAGCTCGCCCGGGCGGAAGCGGCCTCGGCGCCCGGGGTGAAGTTTCTGCGCATCCCGGGCTCGGCGAGCACCATCGAGCGAACCCGGTTTGCCTTTCGTATCCGCATGGCGGAGGGACGCACGTTCCTTGCCTCCACGATCGTCCTCGCGCTCGGTAATCCCCCACCTGCTCGGCTCGCCGCCGCCGAGGGCGTGCGCGGCTCGACGCGCTATATCGATGACCCCTGGGCCGAGCCTCCCGAGTTCTCACCGGGTGAGACCGTCCTCATCGCAGGTACCGGACCCACGATGGCCGACATTGCCCTTGCGGGCAACGAAGCGGCCGGCGGGGCGGCCAAGATCCATGCCGTTTCGAACCACGGCTTGATCTGCGCACCCGAGACGAATTTTGCCGAGTTTGGCGCCGACGACAGCGCCGCTTTGCTCCTCGCCCAGGATCATCCGCTTTCTGTGCGGCGTCTCTTCGCACTCACCCGCGAATTGTGCCATCAGGCGGTGAGCCGCGGCGAAGACTGGCGCCCAATCATCGCCGGCGCCGCGGCCGCCGCTCCGACGCTCTGGCACGATTTACCCGAGAGCGAGCGGCGGCGGTTCCTGCGACATGCTCGCACCTACTGGGACGTCCACCGGCATCGACTGCCACCCCGCACCTCCCGGGCACTCGAAGAGCTGCGCCAGAATGGAACGCTTCACGTGCACGCGGGACGCCTCATGGCCATGCAGATCGCGGGCAAGCACATTCGAGTCAGGTGGCGACCTCGTGGGGAGAAGGCCGAGCAGATCCTCGCCGTTGACCGGGTCATCAACTGCACAGGGCCCGAGTACGACCTGCGCAATACCCGCAACCGGCTCTGGCATTCGCTCTTCGCAAGAGGCCTCGCGGCACCCGACCCGCTCGGACTTGGGATTGCGACCGATGAATTTGGTGCACTGCGCGATGCAAACGGTCACACAGTCCGCGACCTCTATTATGTCGGTCCCATGCTGCGGGCGGATCACTGGGAGGTGCTCGAAGTAGAAGAACTGCGCGCGCACGCCGAGCAGTTGGCAGAGCATCTCGCCACGGCAAATGTAGAGGAAGAGCTGCTCAAGAACGCCACAGAGCTGGTTTAGGCCGAGGAATATCAGCCGCAAAAAAGGCCAACCTAGGCCACCACACCCGCTCGCGCTCGCGGGGGGTGCGACGCTAATGCTCACAGTCATCAGGGGATCTCAATTTCATGACAGATGCTGAAGCGGCTCTGGCGCTGCAAGTTCCACCGGCGGTCGCATCGCGCGTGCAGGGGAACCGCCTGTGGGCGCTGAGCATATACGTACTGATCCTTGTCGGGATGCTCCTCATCGGCCGATATCAGATCGGCTTTCTGGTGCCGCGCATCCTCGCCGCAGCGAGGCAAACGCGTTGGATGGAGTGGGTGGCCTATCTCGGTGCGGTCTGGATCGAGCTCGGATTCCTCCTGATCGTGATCCGCACCGTGCTTTGGGTCGCCTATCGTCCGGCGCCGTCGGCGACCTACGAGACGGCCCCAAAGCTCACCGTGATCATCCCGGCCTACAACGAGGGGGCGATGGTGCTGCAGTCGATCGAATCGGCCGCTCGTGCTGATTATCCGCGGGAGCGGCTCGAGGTCCTCGTCATCGATGACGGCAGTCAGGATGATACCTGGGCCTATATCAGCGAAGCCGCGGCGCGCTACCCGGGATTGGTCACGGCGCTCCGTCAACCCCGCAATATGGGTAAGCGTGAGGCCTTGGCGCTGGGGTTTATGCGAGCGCGGGGAGAGGTTCTGGTCACGATAGACTCCGACAGCGTGATCGAGCCTGGCGCATTGCTCGCCATCGCGGGACCTTTTCGCGACGGACGTGTGGGCGCGGTGGCTGGCAACGTTCGCGTGTATAACAGGCTGCAAGGCCTCATCCCGCGCATGCTGCACGTGCGCTTCGTCATCTCCTTCGATATGCGCCGGGCCGCGGAGTCCGTGTATCGCAATGTCTACTGTTGTCCGGGTGCGCTCACGGCCCTGAGGGCCGAAGCCGTGCGCAGTGTTTTCCCTCGATGGCGTAGTCAGAGCTTCCTGGGGGCGCGCTGTACCTTCGGCGAAGACCGCGCGATGACCAATTACCTGCTCGACAGCGGGTACGATACGCTCTATCAGCGGAACGCGGTGGTGCACACGGTGGTGCCGCAGAGATTCGCGAAGCTCTGCAAAATGCTCCTGCGCTGGGACCGCTCGTACGTACGCGAGGAATTGCGCTTTGCGCGAATCGTCTGGAAGCGCCCTGGGGTCACGCGCCTCCTCGCTGCCTACGACCGGCTCATCACCAATGCGCGCTATCCCATCTCGTATCTGAGCCTCGGTGTTTTGCCGGTGGTGATCGTTCAGGACCCGGGGATCATCGCGTTGATGCTCGCCGTCATGGGCGCGATATCGCTCTTCAACGTGCTCTATTTCCTGCGCAGCGAATGTTCGCTCAATTTTGTGTACGGCGTCCTTTACGCATACGTCTATTCCTTCGCGCTCTTTTGGATCTTCCCGTATGCGATTGCCACGGTGCGCGCGCGCAGCTGGATGACGCGATGATAGCTGCGGCAATATGAGGACCTACCCCCCGATAAACGAGCTGAAGGCCGTCACAGCCAACGTATGGATCGTTGACGGTGAGATCATCAAAGTGGCGAAGTTCCCGTTCCCGACGCGGATGACGATCGTGCGTCTTGGGAACGGTGAGCTCTTCATTCACTCTCCGACAGCGCTTACGGCAGAACTTAAGGCGGCGGTGAAAGCGCTCGGGACGCCTCGTTATCTCATCGGGCCCTCCTGGCTCCACTACTGGTGGCTTCCAGACTGGAAGCGGGCGTTCCCCAATGCTCGCGTATTCGTCGCGGAGGGGGTTCGCGAGCGGGCGCGTCAGCACATCGAATTCGAGACGGAACCGGTCAATGCAAATCGATGGTATCCGTGGGATGAGGACCTCCATACGCTTCGAGCGCAAGGCCGCTTTCGCACTGAAGTGATCTTCTTCCATAAGGAGTCTCGCACGCTCATTCTCACTGACTTCATGGAGAATTTCGAGCCGCGTAAAGTGAACTCACTCTTCCTCCGATTGCTGATTCGTTTGGGCGGTGTGCGGGACCCACATGGAGGAATGCCCAGAGACATGCGTTTGACCTATTCGCGCAAAACCCTGCGCAAGCTCGTTGAAAGGATGCTCTCGTGGACCCCCGAGAGGATCATCATCGCGCACGGGAGGTGGTACAAGAAAGACGCCGTAGCTGAGCTACGGCGAGCGTTTGAGGGAGTGCTCCAGCGAGGCTGGGACAGGTGACATCGGACCCCCTCGGGCAGGCAACGGAACCGAATCCAAAGTTCGATGTCGGGCGTAAGCTCGAGCGGAGCGGTCTTGGAACTTCCATGAGCTTTTATGATCGCAGAGGGGGACCTGACGCACTGCGGAGTTACTCGCTCGATCCCATGAGCTTTACCTCCAAACTCAATGTCCATAGGCGGGAACTTCCGTTCGTCGCCTTTGCGCTTGCGCTGGCCGTTCTCATCGGCGGAGGGTGCCTCGGGTATTACAACGTCCGCCACCTGGTTTCAAACGACCGGCTGGTGGCGCACACAGACGATGCGATAGTGGATCTCGAAGCTGCATACTCGGCATTGAGCGATGCCGAGTCCCTGCAGCGGAGCTATCTCCTGACGGGGGACTTAGGGTACCTACCCTCTTACCAGGCGGCGGTCGCGCAGATGCGGTACGAGCTGGTGCGCCTGCAGGGGGAGTTCAAGGGCGAGCCTGCGCAGCTGCAGCGGCTATCGGCGCTTAAGGAGAAAATCGCGCAGAAACTGGCGGAGCTCAACCGCACGATCGCGATGAACCAGACCGGGGATCACGCGGGCGCACTGGCGATGGTCGCCGGCAGCCGATGGAAGGGCATCACGCGTGAGGTGCGCCGTCAGGTGACCGCGGTACAGAGCGCCGAACATACGCTCCTGGATCGCCGCGCCAGCGAGTCGGAGGCGAGCTACCGGACGACGGTCTCCTCACTTCTCGCGGCGGCGCTCATCGGGGTGGCGCTCCTCGGCGTCCTATTTTATTTGGGCCGTCGGAATCTTCTCCTGCAGCGCAGAGCAACGGCGCGCATTCGCTCCATCGTCGATAACGTCGTCGACGGAATCGTGACGATGGATGAACATGGGACGATCGGGAGCGTGAACCCGGCAGCCGAACGCCTTTTCGGGTACGCAACCCAAGAACTCATCGGCGAGAACGTCAGGGTTCTTATGCCCGATACCCATCGAAGCGCGCACGAAGAGTACTTTGCCGAGTATCGCCGCACCGGCGAGGCAAAGATGATCGGCATGGGACGCGAGGTCGAAGGGCGGCGCAAGGACGGAAGCACATTCGCGCTCGAGCTCGCGGTGAGCGAGTGCGAGTTCGGTGCGCGGCCTCACTTCACGGCCATTCTCCGCGACGTCACTGAGCGCAAGCGGATCGAACAGCAGAAGCATGAAATCATGGTCGCGCTTCAGCATGCCGATCGGCAGAAGGACGAGTTCCTAGCCTTGGTTTCACACGAGCTTCGGGGGCCGCTCGCGCCGCTGCGCAATTGCCTCGAGTTGCTGAGGCTGCGGGGGAGCGATGAGAGTCTTCGAGAGAAGCTGCAGGGAACGATGGAGCGGCAACTCGATCAGTTGGTCAGATTGGTGAACGATTTGCTCGATTTGGGTCGTGTTGCGCGCGGCGAGATTGAAGTGCACCGAGAGACGGCTGTACTGGGCTCAATCATGCAGCATGCAGCCGATGCGTGCGCTCCACTCGTGACTGCTGCGGATCATGCCCTTGACATCGCAGTGCCACGCGAGGCGATTTACGTCGACGCAGACCCCGCACGGCTGACGCAGGTGTTCAGCAATCTCTTGCAAAATGCCTGCAAGTACACCGAGCCGGGTGGGCGGATCGAGTTCTCTGCGAGTCGTCAAGCAGGGCAGGCGGTCGTACGCGTCAGAGACACGGGGGTTGGAATTCCAACCGACAAGCTCGAAAGCATCTTTGGGCTTTTCGTACAGGTACGCCGTGGTTCCGAGCGTACCCAGGGAGGACTCGGCATCGGATTGTCAGTGGTGAAGAGACTCATCGAATTGCATGGGGGAACGATCGAGGCCTTCAGCGCCGGCCCGGGGACAGGCAGCGAGTTCATCGTGCGACTTCCGCTTAGGCCCTATCTGCTGAGAGAGCCCGCCGATATTCAGCGAGATGCGACCGGTCTGAGTCAGTTCCGGACTGGATGTGGATAGCCGCCCCATAGCGACGAGCCGCAAACGACTTGATGGCCGACGTTCTCGCTGACCGGCTCCGATAGCCCGCGCAGCGACAACCATTGCCTCCGCCGACAATGTTTGGCGAGAGTGTATACGAGACGTCGAGTACCGTAAAGAGAAGGTTCGAAGATTTGGAGACCTGTGCGGAGTGGCGGAGCGGCTTCAACGTGCCCTCGAGTCTCCAGTAATTCCAAGAGAATCGAATGTCACGAGCGGAAATTTTCGCTCGGAGGTAGCCATCTCGAGGGCAACCGAATATTCTTTTCCGTACGCTCATAATGCCCCCTTGAGGTCTCGTTCGCAGAGAGTGAGCGTTAATCGTGCAGTAGGTGCTTACGGCAGTGCTCGATTCTCTATTCGAGCTCGTCGTGGCCGACATCTAGCATGGATAGCCGACGGGTGTGACAGATGACGCCTGACAAACTCATTGCCGAGGCCCGCATCAATATGCCGCGGCCTCAACCGCCCAGCATGGCGAACATCGAGCGCAGCCTGCGCGGCGTTCTGGGATCGCTTCTCCTCGGTAACGATTACGATCGCAACCCGAATGCCGCTCTTGGTCACCTTTGCCGGGCGATCGCCACCATCTTGGTCGACGTAGAGGATTTGCGGAGGTCGTCAACGACCTGCAACCCGCCGATGTCGACCTCGTGATCGCGTTCGCGCCGGACGTTCATAGTCCCGCCACACTTTACTTGGTCAACTGAACCCAATCGGAGCCGCTGACCTGCCGCAGTGGTGGAGGCAGGCCCAGGCGAAACATGCACGCAAAGGCCCGAGAGTTCGCAAGCGTTTCGCTGTCGCGTCTGACGCGGTTGCGCCTGATTCTGTTGGGACACGAGGATCTGGCGGGCATAGTGTTCTGGGCGACGCTGATCGGGCTCGTCGGGGCGCTTGCCAGCGTGGTCTTCCGCGAGTCGATCCGGCTATTCACCAAGCTCTTTACCGGCTATGTCCCCATGGCCGGACAAAGTGAGGGGTTGGTTGATGCCGCTTCGAGACTCGTTTGGTGGCACCGCGCGCTCGTACCGGCAGTCGGGGGGGTACTCGCGGGATGCGTGCTGCATTTCGTCGGCCGCACCTTCGTGTCCAACAGAGCCGTCGACTATATCGAGGCGGTCAAAGTCGGTGACGGAAAAATTGGCTTTCGGGCCTCGATCCTCAAAAGCTTTGCCTCGCTTCTGACCATCTCTTCGGGTGGCTCGATCGGCCGAGAAGGCTCGATGGTGCAGTTGGCGGCAATGTTCGGCTCGAGGCTCGGTTTGCTCGCGCGTGCTCCGACGCCGCGGCTGCGGGTTATGGTGGCTTGTGGTGTCGCGGCGGGCATCGCGGCCGCCTACAACGCGCCCATTTCGGGGGCGCTCTTCGCCTCGGAAATCGTTCTTGGCTCGACGAGCATGGAGAGTTTCGGGCCATTGGTGATCGCCTCTGTAGTCTCCAGCTCCACCATCCGCCGCTTTCTCGGGTACGGATCGGTGTTCGAGGTTCCGCACATCGTGTTCGCTTCAAACTGGGAGCTCACCTTCTACATCTTCCTCGGCATCCTGCTCGGTCATTTGGCGCCGCCGTTTCTGGCGCTGCTCGATTTCGCGAAATCGCAGTTCGTGCGCCTGAAGCTCCCGCTGTACTGGCAGCTCGGCCTCGGAGGCCTCCTCGTCGGCTGCATCTCCGCGGGTGTCCCGCAAGTCTGGGGCAATGGCTACAGCGTCGTGAGCCACATTCTCCTGGGGCAGCTCGTCGGCATCTGGCTGCTCGTGATTCTGCTCGCCAAGGTGCTCGCGACCTCGGTGACGGTCGGCTCCGGGGGGGTGGGGGGTGTGCTCACGCCTTCACTCTTCGTCGGCGCCGCGATTGGGGGTCTCATCGGGGGCATGCTCCATGGCTTTATGCCCCACGTGGCCTCGGTACCGACCGCTTACGCCCTCATCGGCATGGGCGGTTTCCTAGCGGCGACGACCCAAGCCCCGCTCACCTCGATCGTGATGATCTTCGAGATGACTCTGGACTACAACATCGTGCTGCCACTGATGCTCGCCTGCGTGACGGCTCACTACACGGCGAAGGTGTATCGCAAAGGGCAATCCGTTTATCACGCCACCTTGAGTCGTGCGCTCATGGCCGAGCACGGGGACGACTGGCGATTGCGCACGGTGGAGCAGCTGGTGAAGCCACCAGCTGCGGTCGTGTCCGGGACGATCGCCCTAGTGGACGTCTTCGATCAGCTGCCTAAACGACCCCTGCAGCGCGTTTACGTCACGAGCGGCGATGACCTCATCGCCTGGTTCGATCCGCGCAAGGTGCTCGAGCGCCTGCAGAAGGGCGAGATCGCCTGGGGGTTGCCCGCCGAGGCGGCGTCCGTGCCGGTGAATTTCGCTCTCGCACCCGACATGTCGCTTTGCGAGGCGCTGGATGGTTTCTTGCGCGAGCAGGCCACCGCGCTGCCGGTGACGCCGGGGCAGTGGCGCCATACCCTGCTTGGCGAGGTATCACGGAGCGATGTGCTCCTCGCCATCCAAGACCGCCTCGCGTATCAGAAGTAGGATCACAATCGACGCTAGGTCAAAGACGGGTGTCGGCGAGAGCGCTTTGCGCCAATGAAAACACCGGTGGAGCCGGGAGGGGGACTCCGGCTCCACCGGTAACTGACAACGCGGAGCGAATGAGGGGGTCACCGCCGCCGCGAACGAGCGTCCACTCAACTCGCGGAGCCGGAGGGTCCCACAACGAATGAAGCGCACCGCCGGGGGTATCAAAGCAAGGGGCATGCCAGCGGCTCGGGCGCTTCGAGGAGCGTGCAATTCATCCTGCGTGAGCCATTGCGGTGCATCCGCCGCACTGAGCGCACATTGGCCGCGCACCTAAGCCGGATCTGGCGGCGCCCCAGGCCGACTTTGGCGAGGCCCATCAAGCGCCGAGCTGCCGGCACAGCGACGGGCCGATCCTCGCTACCCAGTGCGCCGCATTTCAAATCCAGGCAAGAGCCGCGGCGATGACTGCAGCGGCGCCGGTTTGAACGCACTCCCCATGCGCGATGAGGAGCCGCTCGGGATTCCATGCGAGCACGGCATTGCGGGCGATGCGAGCCCGTTTGCGGCGGATGAAGCTTGCTTGCCAATCTGGAGGCGTGCTGCCGTGCTCACCCACCAACCCGGCAAGCCGCATGAGGATGCCCTTCCAGCCCTTCGCGGCCGATGACGGAAAGCGCTGAATCAGATCGCCAAATATTGCCGTGCGCGAGGCGCGGTGAAAGAACACTACCTCTTCCATGGCAAAAGATCCGCGAAAGACGACCTGATCGATGATGCCAGTCAAGGAGGGGCCATTCGGCTGGATACTGAGATCCACGTCGAAATCAAGATCTGGTCTCTTGCGGGCGAGGCCCGGAGGCGCATGAAGCAGTGCGTTCGGCCAACGCAGCGCCCACTCCCGCAGAAACCGATGATGGAGTCGGTTGGGCGCGACAGTGTGCTTTACTGTTCCGAGAGCCTCTATCTCTCGCACCAACTGCTCGGTCAAAGCAATCGGGGACCATACCCAGAGGCCTTCATCGGGAAGCTGTGCGACCGCCATTCGGGTGGGGTAGGGGAAGCCGTGAAACGAGACCGTCGGACCGTCAGCGAAGTAAAGAGCGGGGCCAAACTCTCGAAGAAGGTCACCCCTTTGGGCGAGCCCCTGATGCCCCGGCTCTGCCGTCGTCTCATTTACGACGCTAGAGGGGCTGTACACGTCGGGGTCTTTGTATGGCGAGATGGCGCGCCAGGTGCTCGGCGTGCGCGCGAAGCTCTTGGATTTCTACCGCATCCCAATGATCCGCGCGGAGCAAAGGACCGATGTAGTAGAGGTCACGGACCGGGTGACCGGTTGCGCCCCGCAGCGCCCCGAACTCATCTGTAAGGAGCCCAAGCCCCAGCGGATCGGGCACCGCCAGACCCCTGACGATGAGGGAATGCAAGAGGTGCTTCGGGGTATTCCGCAGGTCATAGTCCGGTCCCGTGCAGTTCACGACGCGACTAACCGCCAGCGTGCTATCGGTGAGCGCGCCGCGCGGGCGCCACCTAATCCGGATTTGCTTGCCTGCGACCTGCATGGCAATCAGATGCCCCGCGTGCACTTGAAGTGTTCCCTTCGCACGCAGCTCCTTGATGGCATCCCAGGTGGGTGGCGGGAGCCTATGTCGATAGGCGTCCCAGTACGGGCGGACATGCCGCAAAAACCGCCGCCGTTCGCGCTCGGGTAGGTCGCGCCAGAGATTCGGGACCACGGCGCGTAGTCTCGAGATCGCGTTACGCCAGTCCTCACCGGCCTGCACAGCATCCTCGCAGAGCGTGCGAGTGAGCCTGAAGAGGCGCCTCACCGACAGCGGAGGCTGCGTAAGCGGTGAAGTCTCGCGCATCTCGTTGCCGGAGGGGCGAAAGTTCGTCTGGCAGGCGGACACCAAGCCGTGGCGAGAGATGGCGTGGATGATCGCTCGGCCACCCGCCCTCTCATTGCCCGCGATAGCGACGTCCGCCATCGTGGAACCCGTCCCCGCGATCAGGACTGTTTCGCCGGCCTCAAAGACCGGAGGTGCGGCCCACGGGTCCTCAGCGTAACGCGAGGAGCCACGAACGCTTTCCGCCGCAGGGAGTCGAGCAGGCGGCGGATTGCCGAGCGCAAGCACAATCGTATTGGCGGCGAGTATGCGGCCGTCAGCCAATCGTATACGAAACGAGAAAGGGGTCTGTTCGATTGCGGTCGCGCATCCCTGGATCCGGAAGAGTCGCACATGAGAGGGCGATGCCGCATCTGCGCGTTGCAGCCTCCACCTCAAATATTCCCCGTAAAGCTCGCGCGGTACAAAGTCGTGCGCCGTTGCGAGCGGCAGGTCGCGCCGGATGAAGGACAGAAAATCGAGGGGATCAGTGGAAGTCGCCGACATGTGGCCGGCCGGTACGTTGAGGAGGAATGGATAGGGCCGAATGGCATATGCAATACCCCGGCCGATCTCGTTCCTATCGAGCAGCAGGATTCTAAGCGCCCGAGGGTGCTCCATCTGCAAAAGATTGGTCGCGACCAGTGTGCCGCTAAAGCCGGCCCCGATGATCGCGATGGTATGAGTCGTTGGTTCGCGCGCGTAAGGACGGAACGACAGCTTTGCAAAATTCACGTGACGATTCACCGCACGACCCAATGGGAAGTTCGCTGCTGCCCCCGATTGCTTCGTCTTGCCATGTGATTCAGTTTTACCGGCGGGCGGATGCTCAGACATCCGTGGGCGCTAGTTTGTTCCGTGTCGGAATGGGGTCGGACCCGAGATCGGCCACCTGGTCGCGCGTGTCGTTGTTTTACTTGAATGCGCAGGGGAATCTTGCCCCATTCGGTAGTGAATGAAGCGGCCTATAGGAAACACAAGGCGGAGGAGCCGGCGTTAAGCAAGCAGAAAACAGCCAGAGACGGAGTCGGGGTCCCCGTCTCTGGCGACAACTGGATTTGAAGTATATACGAGACTATCTGTATCGTAAAGCAGAATGCACTAATTGGAGAATGTGCTGATGGGAGGCATGGGCGGAACAAACAGCTAGCCTGAGGGGTCTAGTGCATCGGTTTGTTTTCTGAAATGGCGTGGCCCTGCGGGAAAGGCTTGCCTGATCTTGGAACGGGTCTCGCTTGGACGCCGGCGCCTGCTCAGCTCTCGATGCGATTCACATGGTGCTCGCGTGCTTCGGATTGGGGAAGCGCGAGGGCGTTTCGAATCACCGTTCACGGAGACCTCTCCACATGAAAGCTACCGCACTGCTCTGCGTTGTGACGGCCCTTGGCCTCACCGTCACTGCTTGTTCCCGTATACACGCCACGACTGCCGCCCTACTCAGCCCGTTCAGCGCCGCAAAGCTCGGAAGTGCGAGCTCTGGGCATCCTTGGGTCCACATGGCGGTGCAGACATCGACAGGCCAGCCGCTCGGCACGGTGTCGAGCGTCGTGCAAGCATTGAATGGCCAGAAGGATTCCGGTTACATCGTCATCGCTCGTACCGGCGGCTCGCTGGTAGCGGTGCCTGATGGTCCGGCTCGCGTCTTCGCGCGCGAAGGCAAGTTTATTGTGAGCAAGTCGCAGTTAGACCGCGCCCCTACGGTAACGCAGGACGAGCTGCATAGCCCGTCGAACAAGAATTGGCGCGTCGATGCCAGCCGCTACTGGCAGCGCATTGGTTGAGACCGCCCGACCAGCGGTGTTGGTTATAAACGGGTTTGCGTTGCGTATTGAAGCGGTAACGAGACCATGCCTGAGGACTAGGCGCACATGCCAAGTGTTGCTTGTGCGGTCCGGCCTGACCGGCGTATCGTCTCCGCGGGCGCCGAGGGTCACGAATGAGCGGCGGCGATTGAATTTCCCCCTCATTCGATTTTGCCGTCATTCGTCTCTCGGCTGCCCACATGTTAGGAGCAGACATCATGATCGCGACGCGCCGCCGGTGACGACGCCGGCAGCTTTACGTTCTAGAGTCCTAACCTGGATCGAATGGCAGCACGAGGTGGTGGCGATTCTGCGGCGCGACTTCCAAGAAGCGCTGGATCAGATCTCCCTCGAGGATGTCGACTGGGCTGCCTGGCTGCGCCTTTACCTGGAGGGCAGGACGCCTGTCGCTGCCGTCGATCGGGCCCTCGAGCGCGACCTGTGAGCTGCTGTGATCGATCCGTCACCGGGATGCGAGTGACTTTTCGACTACTTGCCGGCGCGCACCGAGCGTGACTCAAGGAAGCCGAACAGCGGGAGGTACGATGTTCCGCTCGATCAGACAGGTGCTGTCGCGGCCGTTTCAGTACCGCCATCGGCTCGAGTTCGACTACCGCGAGCGGTGGACGGCGGCGACGCTACAGCGGCTGGTGACGCAGGAGCTCGGCTCGCCAGAGGTGCTCGTAGTCTCCAATCGCGAGCCCTACGTCCATGATCGGGATGCGGACGGCCGGCGGCACGTGCGGGTGCCCGCAAGTGGCGTCGTGAGGGCGCTCGAGCCGGTCGTGCGCGCCTGCGCGGGAGTATGGGTTGCGCACGGCAGTGGCTCCGCCGATCGTGAAGTGGTCGATCTAAACGATCGGATCCGTGTGCCACCGGAGGACCCGTCCTACGTCCTCAGACGCGTATGGTTGAGTCCTGAGGACGAGCAGGGGTACTACTACGGCTTTTCGAATGAGACTCTCTGGCCCCTATGCCATCTCGCGTATGTCCGGCCGACTTTCCGCGATGCGGACTGGGACGCCTATCGGTCAGTAAATCAGCAGTTCGCGACAGCCGTGACGGGCGAAGCAGGTCGACCCGACCCGATCATCCTGATACAGGACTATCATCTTGCATTGCTGCCGTGGCTGATTCGCCAGCGCAAGCCGAGCGCCACGATCGCGCTTTTCTGGCACATCCCGTGGCCCAACGCCGAGGCCTTCTGTGTGTGCCCATGGGCGAGCGAGATCGTGCGACATCTGGTGGCGGGGGATGTGGTCGGGTTCCATACGCGGCAGCACTGCTGCAATTTTCTCGCGACTGCCGAGCAACTCTTGGAGTACCGGGTGGATCACGAGCGCATGACGATTACCATGGACGGGCACGTCTGCCAGGTGGCCGCCCATCCGATCTCCATCGAGTGGCCACCGCCACAGGTCGAGGGGCTGCCTGCGGTCGCTGTCTCGCGGGCAGAGGCCCGCAAACGGCATGCAATCAGCCCGGACGTGCACTTGGGCGTCGGCGTCGAGCGATGGGACTTCACCAAGGGCATCGTGGAGCGGTTCCATGCGCTCGAGGCGCTACTCGAGCGTCGCGCGGACCTGCTCGGCCGCATCGCTCTCCTTCAGGTCTTGGCCCCCTCTCGAAGCAGGCTGCCAGCCTATCAGGCCCTGCAACAGCGGACGCTGGCCGAGGTGAAGCGGATCAATGGGCGATTCGGCGGCTCGTCATGGACGCCCATCATGCTCCTCGACGGGCAACAGTCGCCCGAAGAGGTGTTTGAGCTCTATCGCGCTGCAGACTTCTGTCTGGTCAACAGCCTGCATGACGGCATGAATCTCGTCTCCAAGGAGTTCGTCGCCGCACGGGACGACGAGGACGGCGTGCTCATCCTGAGCGCCTTTGCGGGTGCTTCACGTGAGCTGCGCGAAGCGCTGCTGATCAATCCCTACTCTATATCCGAGACGGCAGCAGCCATCGAGGCGGCCGTCGCGATGCCGCGGCAGGAGCGAAGAGAGCGCATGCGATTGTTGCGACGCACGGTCGGGGACAACAACGTATACCGATGGGCTGGGCACATGCTCATGGATGTGGCGCAGGCAAGAGCGACCCGGGCGCTGCTCGGGCACTGGCGAGCGGTGCGCCCCGGAAAGGGTGGCGACGAAGAGGCAGCCCCGGGCGTGACTGCGCTGCCACCCAGGATGTCGGCGCGGCAGTGGGCGCGGAAAAGCGGCCGCCAGTAATCAACGCAGGTTCGCGGTGCCGTCCCGTTAAGCGCATCCGGTGGCGACGGTCCGGCGAGCGTCCAGCGGTGCGTTTGTGCGACAATCCATGCGTACACCGTACCGCAAGTTACATGCTCGAGAAGACCGTACTAATCTCCGGCGTCGGCATCGCGGGGCCCACCCTCGCGTTCTGGCTGCAGAGAGCGGGATTTCAGCCGACGCTAGTCGAATGTGCTCCGGCGCCTCGCGCGGGAGGCTTCGTCATCGACTTCTGGGGTCTCGGCTATGACGTTGCCGGACGAATGGGACTATCGGTGGAACTGCATGGTCTCGGATATCACATGCGCGAGCTCAGAATCGTAGACCGCTGTGGCCAGCGGGTCGCGGGATTCGGCACTCGGGCATTCCAAGAGCTGACAGGCGGACGCTTCATCACGCTGGCCCGAAGCGATCTCTCACGCTTGCTTTTTCAGAAGATCGAACACACAACCGAGGTCATCTTCGACGAAGAAGTCGTGGCCCTTGAACAGCAAACCAACTGCGTGAATGTGGAGTTCAAGCGAACCCCGCCGCGACGCTTCGGGATCGTGATCGGCGCCGATGGCCTGCACTCGCGCATCCGCGCGCTGACATACGGGCCACAGCAGCAGTTCGAAAAGCAACTCGGATACATCGCGGCGGCATTCGAGGTTTGCGACTAT
>Ga0126373_10001918_pt1 | contig 15068 bp, 10 predicted proteins | sample PanSoiMetPlot_11_FD_92545 | JGI IMG/M metagenome (GOLD analysis project Ga0126373, IMG submission 92545) | Tropical forest soil microbial communities from Panama - MetaG Plot_11 | ecosystem: Environmental > Terrestrial > Soil > Tropical forest > Bulk soil | place: Panama | collected 2016-02-17 | reverse complement strand
GGACCGCTCTGAGCTCCTTGCTTGTTTTTCTGCGTCACGAAATAGGTGTATGTCGTCTTGTTCTGGAGCTTTTTGGTGTCGGTGAAAGTCGACGCCGGAGGAGCGCCGGTGACCTTGCCAACGACCTGGAACGAAGCCTGGTTCGCCAGAAGGCTCGCAGGCGTAGCGAAGGAACCCGCGGCTCTCCAAATGTCATACTCGCGGACTTGCCCGAATCCGGGTGCAGTCCAGGTCAGAACAACAGTCTTGCCGACGTTAACTCCGCTCAGCCCCGCCGGTGAATCGGCCGTCGAGTTAGCGATGTCCGCGTCCTGTTCGGCTCCGCCGCCGGCACCGAGCAAGCTTCCACCTCCGGCCCCGAGCAGGCTGCCCCCGCCCGCACCGAGCAGGCTTCCGCCTCCGGCGCCAAGCAAACTCCCACCGCCCGCACCGAGCAGGCTTCCGCCTCCCGCACCGAGGAGGCTGCCGCTCCCGCCCGAGACGCCGAATGTATTTGTCCGGGCACCGATTTGGCGCAAATCAATATTCACCCAATCACTGAACCCCGGAAACGGAGCATCCGGCGAACCTGACGTGCTGCCATTGAAATTCACGTCTTGCCAGGCATCCGCGTCTGGGACAATGAAGTCGTTATTCCAGTCCATCGGAGCGGAGAACGCACTGCCGTCAACTCGAACCGCGGGAGGCTCGTTAGGCCCGATCGGCGTGCCATCGCAGTGAAGGCTCGCGAACCGTCCGCCTACGGTGTTTTGTAACTTAACGTCAAGGCTATTGGGCGGGGCATACCACCGGGCGAACTGTGCAGCAGTTGCGCCTGAGTAGATGTCCAAACCTACGCCGTTGCTTTCGTTGAGCTGACTCTCATCTAGATTTGGCAGAGTTTGCCCCGAATAGTCGATCGGGTGCGTGCCATCCGGCAAGACCCCGGGGAATCCCCGAATTTGGTAGAGATAGTTCATTGAGCTAAGGAAAGCAGGATTGCAATTCAGAGCATAGTTGGCCGCAAAGAACGGTGAGTTGTTCTGTTGTTGGCCGGCGAGTGGTCCTGCCGTAGCAACTCCGCCACCCGGATAGAACGCGCCGCCGTGCGTCAGCCCATACGTATGGCCCGTTTCATGCAGTAGCGTTCCCGCCTCAGCCTGAATCGTTCCAACTTGATTGACGCAATACACTTGGGCGGGCACCGAAGGATCAGGTTGACAACCCGGCGTGTCGTCCGCCGGCCAAAGGCCAAACATTATCGACGAGTCGCCCCCGCCGACGTCTGAGTAACCTGAGGCACTCGTTGGTCCTCCATATGCGAGACCCAGTTGCGGCTCGTTTGAGAAGTTGTAAGTTCCATTCGGCACGCCAGACGTCTGGATGCTGAACGTTGTGGTGAACACGCCAGCGTTCACCGTAGAGGATGGAGAAATTAAGAACTTGTAAGTCCCGTTCAGAGTTGCATCGCTGGGCTGCAGCGCTCCTTGTATGGTTACGCGATCCAAGCTCGTATCATTACACGCAGGCACGCCTGCAGCTGGGCAATCTCCCGGCTTCAAAAGCGACGGAAGAGTCGTCAACGTTACCGTGCCCACGTTGTTGTTCACGACAATCGAGTTCAAGACAGCGACGCCGCTTCCTTGCAAGCTGGGCGCGTTTCCGGCCGTAGGCCAGTACGTCCTCGGAGATCCAAGAGCGTGGCCGAAGAGCACATAGTGATAGCTATCCTTCCGTCCAGACTGAAAGTTACCTTGGGATGCGTTGCTTCTAACGGATAGAAAACCACCTTTCCAACCGACGGCCACCTGTCCCGGATACTGGCACAGAGTCGTCGAATCGGTGCAGAGCAAAGTACCCTCGGAAATCGCGTTTCCGCCCGTGCCAGGCGGGTTTGAAATGATGTAAGGATCGCAGGCTACTCCTCCGCATAAACCCGACGGCCCACCGGAGCGCGGGCTTTGGTAGACGTTACCTACATCGAAATGAACATGGATGCCACGCGCGGCGAACGCATTCCCCACCATGTCCAAGGCCTGCTGCTTAGGAAGGTGGGAGTGCAAATACGCGCCGCCAGAACCATCAAGATTGCTCATATAGTCGAGTTCGAGAAAAATGTCTCTTTCGCCGAGCACCGCCCCGGGCAGGTTAACCTGCTGGCCGCTTACAGCGTCGGTGTAGCCTTGGTGTTGCTTCCACACTTTCAGCAGACCATCGCCGTCAGGATCTGCAACCGTGGTCTTAAAGATCACCGCGGCCCAGGAGACACAGCCGCCGTTCGTGGCTCCCGGTGCAACGGAAGTCGTTTCCGAAGAATCGTCGGCGCTGACAGGGTTACCGGTATTAGCGCTTGGGAAGCTCCAAGTCGGATTGTCCCAAGAGCCATTGTAAGTTCCCGGAAAAGGAGGGAGGCTGGAATAGAGCGACGGTAGATTTGTACTATTTAGAGAGACGCTTTCGGCCTTATTAGGCTGGCCGTTGCCGACAATGTGCGTGATCTTAGCCACCGGTGACGAATCCGCGTCATAAAAACCAACAATCGGCTGGGTCATTGTCGAAGAGGCATTGGACGGCGCAAAGGAGCCATCGTACAAAACGACCGAGCTCAGTGGTTCACTCGGCGACTTAACTCTATAAACGATCACCAGCGTCGCGCCCAACGTAAGCGGCGTCCCGCCGCCGTTGCTGCCGCTATCAGCGAGACTGACCTGATAAGAACCATTGCCCACGGTATTTCCATTTGCGTCTAAGGTGAGAAACGGGCGAACATCTGCGCGGTAGGTTCGCATAGTTTTCGATCCTTGCGAACTACCCGAACACCCGCCCGCGCTCCACGAGACAGGAGCATTCGGATTTCCTAGCACCACTCCTTGAATCGGGTATCGAGAGGCTTGGCCGTTTGCCAATATGGCTCCGAAAAAGCCATTTTGCCCGGCGAAGGTCGACTGCGAGGACTCGACTGTCTGCCAATACAAGAATGCCGCCACAATATCGGCTCCAGCAGGCACGCCCGACGACGGCACTCCCGTGGCCTGCGCTTGCGCTGTATCAGGGATGCTGATTGTTCCTGTGGCCAAGCCATTTGCCCCTAAACCCCGCAGACCTACGCCCCCAACAACGTAATCTCCTGTAACAAAATAATTGTTCGATAAGCAGAGTGGCGTAGGGCAAGCTTGAGCGTTTGCCGACCGCGCAAACGCAAACACCGACACTATGGCCAACATAATTGCCATGGCGATGCCTCGGTATCTCCAGGAATTCGCACTCTGGGCTGGCGCGACAATTTCCATGATCATCCTCTTTTTTCTTGAATTTTTGATACTCAGCTTCGCAGGTTAACTCTAAGGTTTATTAACCTTTTCTTAAAAGTGCTCCGCCCAATTTCCCTCGGGATCTACAGCCGCGTGGAAATCCGGTTTGGCCTGACGCTAATCCGGCGTTTTCAGGGGCCCGGGCCTATTTCTCACCCCTTTTGCTCAGTGGCGGGATGTAAAGAAATTCCGAGGGATGATAGCAGAAACCCGAAGCGGGTCAAGCCATAGTACTACTAGGTGGTGTCCTGGCGGCACTACCGACTGCCACGTGGGGATCCTCGAGCCTGGGATCGACAGGAACGTACGAAGTACGCTCGTCGCCTAAGCACACGCGACGTCGCGCCGACCAGTGGGTAACGCAGTTGGAGGAACATCCGCGTTGGCAGTCGCGTATAATGAGCACGCACTTGTTGTCGGGGCGTAGCGCAGCCTGGTAGCGCGCCTGCCTTGGGCGCAGGAGGTCTGGAGTTCGAATCTCCACGCCCCGACCACTCACATTCCGGCTCATCCAGTGCTGCTACGCTACGTGGGCGACCGAGCAAACTGAAGATTTCCCGCGAGGGATTTCTGCTCTTTAATGTTTTTGGCCCTTACCCGATGCGGCTCGCGCCGTCAGGAAGTCGTAAGGCGCGTCTAAGGATTGCGTAAGGGACGCTCGGCCTGTGCAACGACGCACATGCTCGAATCCCACCTGCCCCGATTGCATCTCTCATATCTCTGACAAATGAGAAGGGACCTTCCCACGTGCGGGTTAGAAGTGTGAGTAAGTGGCGCTGACTGGCCTGTACCAAAGGACAAGGAGTGCACAAAATGAAACCATCTTCGGATGAACACTGCCGCATCCTATGCCCTAGATTTATAAATGACCAAGGGAGATGACTCGATGAAACCGACCTTGCTTACTGTCGTGGCAGCGCTTTTCACGCTTGCCGTTCCACTTTCCGCTCAGGCCTCTCTTGGCGGCGATGTCACCTCCGTTCATGCCGACCAGGCAAAGTTGCAGGCAACCGTACAAACCACGGCCAATGACGCCTATACCGTTGAAGAAGTCAAAGCTCCAACGGGCGTCGTGGTGCGCGAATACGTTTCTTCCGCGGGCAAGGTTTTCGCGGTCGCATGGCAAGGGCCAGTGCACCCGGATCTTCAGCAGCTGTTGGGAAGCTATTTCCAAGCGTACAAGCAAGCCCTTCAAACGCAGAAACCTACCCACCTTCGCCGCGCCCCGATCTTCATAAATCAATCGGGACTCGTCCTTGAAATGGGCGGCCACATGCGCTTCCTCGTGGGGAGAGCCTACATTCCAAACTTGGTGCCCGCAAACGTCCAGATGGAGGAAATTCGATGAGCCGGAAACCGAACTGGAAGATAGCCTGCGACATGACTCGCAAACCGTTGCGGCAAGTTATCGCGTTGTCCCTGTCTGCGCTGCTGATTGCGCTTGTTGGCTGTAGCAGCGCGCAACTTTCCGGCGGGCCGCCTCCACCTCCACCAGTTGGAAACGTAGCAACGATCTCTGTTAACGGCGGCCCACTGGCTGGCACGCAGTTCGCCTACGGTAATGGCGCATTCACCTCTGTTACGATCTGCGTTCCCGGAAGCACAACGCAATGTCAGACCATCGACGGAATTTTGGTCGACACCGGATCCTATGGCCTTCGCATCGAAGCTTCGGTATTGACTCTTTCTCTGCCCCAACAAAAGGATTCGAGCAACAACCCCATCGTCGAATGCGGTGAGTTTGGCTCAGGGTTCACCTGGGGTCCAGTGCAAACCGCGGACTTCACCATCGCCGGCGAGAGCGCAAAGTCTCTGCCGATTCAGGTCATGGGCTCACCTAGCTTTCCGGACACGGACGCGGGTGGTGCCACTACTTGCGCGAGCAATAACGGAGGCGCGGGCACGACGGCAGATCTCAACTCTGTGCAAAGCCTTGGCGCCAATGGCATCTTGGGCGTGGGTAACTTCGCAGAGGACTGCGGCACGGCGTGTACTCAGTCTGGAGCCTCCAACCCGGGCATCTACAATTCGTGTCCCACAGCTTCGACGTGCGTGTCGGCGAACGAACCTGTCGCATCCCAGGTCGTGAATCCCGTCGTCATGTTTTCGACCGACAAGAATGGGGTCGTGATTGAACTTCCAGCGGTCGCAAATGGAGAAACGACAACTGTAAATGGCTCTTTGATCTTTGGCATCGGAACGGAAAGCAACAACGGTCTTGGTAACGCCAAGATACTTGACGTGGACACGAGTGCGGGTAACTTTACTACCGTATTCAATGCTAATTCCTTTGGCGGCGATGAGGGCTTCCTCGATAGCGGTTCCGAAGCCCTTTTCTTTCTTAACGCAGCAACGACAGGATTGCCAGCGTGCCCGGACCCGGGCTTTACTCAATTGTATTGCCCTGCCACGAATGCCAACTTGTCCGCAACCAATGAAGGTTTCTCTAACGGCAACTCCAGCACGGTCGACTTCACGGTCGGGAATGCTGAAGCTTTGATAAACTCCTCTGACAACGCCATTAGCATCTTAGGCGGTGAGGGCGTGGCGACGAACAACGCGCTGTTTTTCGACTGGGGCCTGCCATTCTTCTATGGCACCAACGTCTTTGTCGCCATCGACGGCGCTACCACACCCGGTGGGCCGGGGCCGTATGTCGCGTATTGAGGTTAGGTTACGCAGGCAGGCGAAAAACTAGAGTTGCAAAAAAATTACCGGCGGACGTGGCTGAGGGACCCGCATCCGCCGGTTTTTTTCCTACCCAAGTCCCCGATAAGGCTGGGCAAGAAAACTAGTTGACCGAAGTCGCTTCTCCATCGCGCAAAAACTCATAGCGCTCGATTGCGGCGGCAACTCCGATGTCTTGTTGCCGTTCGGCATCTGTACGCACCACGTGGCCAAGGCACCGGACTTTTACCGGACCCGCCAGCGTCACTTCATGCGGGAGCGTCATCACTATCTCGAGCGGCGCGCCATGTCTCAGATCTTTGGGGAGAAAAAAGTAGATGCCGCGCGAACTTACTTCCCTTGTTTCCGTAGAAGCCTCACCCACTGAGGCTTCGCCTGTCCAACGTACCTTTAGCGGCAATCTCATTTGAAATCGACGCGTCGACCTACGCTCTTTTTGTCCCACGAGTCACCTTTGTCGTTGGCAGAATAGGCTGACAGCGTCCTGCACCTCAATAGGCTGCAAGGCTCATTTTTGCGGCGGTTTTGCCCGTACGAAAGTACTAGGCATCCATGTCGCGGAAAAATCAGGAGATACGGTATTTATGGAGAATATCGTCGAGCGAAAGCACGCCTTCGAGCTTTTCGAGGTTGGCCCGGTTCACTACCGGCACGACAGGCCAGTCCCCAATAATCCGCAACGCCTCGTCAAGATGTTGATCGGGATAGAGTTGCGGGACGGGTCCCTTCGACGGGATTTCGACAGCGCCGGACTCGCCTGCGGTTAGCTGACGCAGGTCGTCGCGCCCCACGATTCTCCAGCCGCCTTCCCGTTGGAAGAATAAGAATTCGGCGGCCGTCCCCCCCAATTCGGCCTCTCGAAACATGTCCGCCATGTGGTCTTCGCGAAACACGATTCCGTTGCCGGGGCGCATCGCCTCTTCCACTCGCGGAGCCGTCTGCTCGCGCATCTCCTCGATCGAAGGTAAAAAGAAGCCGTCCTGCCGTGCGAGAAAATCGAACAGCGCCACCTTCTGGTATTTGCGCGAAATGAAATAGGCAATCATGTTCGAAAGTATCGTCGGCACGATCATCGAGTAGTGGCCGCTCACTTCCAGCACCATGAACACCGAGGTGATCGGCACGCGCAGAAAAGCCGCGAAAAATGTGCCCATGCCCACCAAGGCGAATCCCGCAATCGACTCTGTTGGCCGATGCGCCAGCAGATGTTCAAATCCACCAACCGCGCCGCCGAGCATCGCTCCGATAAAAAGCGTTGGGGCGAACATTCCGCCGGGCGTGCCGGTCACAAATGAAATCCCTGTTGCCAGGATCTTGAACAAGCCCAGCAGCAACAGCATCTTCCAGAGAAATTGTTCGTGCAGAGCCTGGTCGATAATCGGGTACCCGCTGCCCATCACCTGCGGCAGCCAGATTCCGATGATTCCAATAAGCAGTCCCGCGCCGGCTGGCTGAATGAATTGCGTCCATCGCGGAAGCTGTCGCAAGCGCGGCCGCGCATAGGCGATGAATTTCAAAAACACCACCGATGCAATGCCGCTGATCACGCCCAGTACTGCGTAACCGATCAACTCGATGGGCCTGCGGAATTCCATCGCCGGCACCCGGAACATCGGCGCGCTTCCCAGAAATTCGCGCATGACTACTACGCTCGATATCGCCGCCAGAATCACGGCACCCAACACTCCTCCGCTCCAAGTCCCGATAATCTCCTCGATAACGAAAATCACCGCCGAAATCGGCGCATTGAATGCCGCTGCAAGTCCTGCCGCTGCTCCAATCGGCGCAAGCAGCCGCTGCTTGTCGCGGGAAAGGTGCAAGCCTCGACCCAACGTCGAAGCGATTCCCGCGCCCATTTGCAAGGAAGGGTCTTCGGGCCCCAGTGATTGGCCGCTACCAATCGCCAGCGCACAGGTGAGGAACTTTCCAATGACTGTTCGAAACGAAACATACCCGTCAAAAATGAAAACCGCCGCCTTCGTCTGATTCACGCCGCTCCCGCGCGAGCGTTTGAAAACATAGAGGACTAACAGGGCCACACCGAAGCCAGCAAGGGTCGGCGCCAGCAAAACACGCAGCCGCGAAGGCTCCATCGACGAGCCCAGCAGCCAAAAGCGAGTCCATTCGATTGCTACGCGGAAGCACACGACGACCAGGCCGGAGAACAATCCGATGATTACCGCGAGCAAAAGGAAAAGCTGGCCCTCGCGCAGAGTTAGCGCTTTGCGCCGCCAGACCGTCCACAACCGTTCGAGCTTGCTTTTTTGTGGTTTTTTTTCGTCCGCTGCCGGAACAGGAGTGACGTCCGGCGTCGCGCTGGCCGTTTCGCCGCTCATTGCCCCACGCTTTGTCGATTCTTGCCTAAGATTTCCAGCGCTCCGTCGAGTCCCGTCGGCTCGCCGCACTTCTGAGTTGCCGTAGTCTCTAGCTCGAAGATCATGTTGATCGCCGCATCCAGCCGTTCGGGATGTCGGGCCAACTCCCGATCGGAAAGTCTCGCCTGCAGGGTTTTCGCCTGCGCGTACTGCGTCGTCAGGTCGTCACTCTTGTCTGTTAACGTCGTTTGATTTGCTGGCTCTGGAAGGCCAACCCCGCTCGCGTTGGCGCACGACTCCACGCGGGAAATGACCTGCGCCAAGTCATGCCGGACACGGTCGCGCCTCTCGGCATCAGTCAATCGCGGTGCCTCTGGATTCCATGCCAAAATGAGTCGACTCGTCTCCAGATCTGCTTTCACATCGGCCTCGTTTTTTTGTCCCCGGTCCGCACGTTCCAGGTAACGTTCTGCCACGCGGTAGTTTCCCATTCGAAAGGCTGCGAGACCCGCTCCCCGCATTGCGTCGCCCGGCGGATGAGTTCCTTCCAGCGCCCTGCGAAATTCGTCGAGCGCACGATTTGCGTCTCCCGCGCGCAAGAACAGTTCGCCAGTCTGCTCATGCAGAACCGCTCCATTCCTCCGCGGAATTTCTGCCTCGAGCGCGATCAGTTCGCTATCCGCACTTGCCGAATCATTCTCCGCAATCAGAAAGCGACACAGCTCCAGCCGCGTATTCAGCCGATTTTCCTCCAAGTTGGCAGGCCAGATGCCGTAAATCGCGCCGTGGTAATACCGCAGCGCGTCCGCCTCCGATCCGGATGTCGAAGCGATTCGCGCTAGCGCCAGATTCACCGGTGCATCCGCCGGTGCTTGTCCAAGCAATCCCAGCAAATACGACCGCGCCTCTTCATTTCGTCCTTCTTCCGAAAGTGCCTCAGCCAACTGAAACTGCACCTGCGCGTCATCGGGGTTGTAGACCAGCGAATCTCGAAAATCCGAAAGCGCGGCGGGCGCATTGTTCTCTTTCATTTGCTCTCGCCCCGCCGCGAACCACTCTATGCCTAGCGATTGGCGTTTCTGGTGATAGCGCCGAACAATCATCCCGGTCAAAAAGAAAGAGATAACCAGCAGCAGCGCACTCAGGCTCAGCACCGTTTCTCGAGAACGCAGTAGCAATACCCAGCCGTTGCCGCACTTTGGGCACCCGCTTGCCCCTTGCGGAAGCGGAGTCCCGCACTGCGGACATTTCTGCGGATTCACTTCCTCAGCCATCGCTCTCTGCTTTTAGGATAGCTTCTGCAGTGCGGAAGATGCACCGAACTGCCGGCGTTGCGGAAAATTCCACTGCGGAAACAAAATTCGTCACAGATCAACTGCGCCCGGACTAAGTTTGATCGATCAACCGATGGTGAATAGCGTAAAGCGCCAATTCAAGCCGGTCAGACACACCCAGCTTGTCGAAAATATTGTGCAGATGATTCTTCACCGTTTGCTCGCTAATAAAAAGCTTTTCGCCGATTTCGCGGTTGCGAAATCCCTGCGCAACAAGCTGGACAATCTCCTTTTCGCGGTCGCTCAGCAGAGGCTTATCCCGCCGCTGCCCGGTTTCGGCCGAACGCTTGAACGCATCGATTACTTCCGCGGTCATGCGGTTATCGAGCCAAATCTCTCCGTCGTGCACTTTCTTGATGCTCTTCAGCAGCAAATCGCTCGCTGACTGTTTCAGCACAACGCCTCGCGCGCCGAGGCGCATCGCCCGCACGACGTCGCGGTCGTCCTCGGCCGCCGTCAACACAATCACGCGCGTGGACACCGAATCAAAGTTGATTTCTTCCAGGACGCCCAAGCCGTCCTTTTCGGGCATCCGCAAGTCCAACAGCAAAATATCGGGCTTCAATTTCGCCAGCATTCGCACGCATTCGTTGCCATTTGACGCTTCACCAACAATTGAAACTTCGTCCGTGCCGTCAAATAACTTGCGCAGCCCATCGCGAAAGATGGCGTGGTCGTCGGCTACCAGAATGCGAACAGGCGTTTTCCCTTTTGTCATTTCATCCCGTCAAATTATGGGGATCTCAATGGTCAGCCGCGCTCCATGTCCTGGGTTGGACTCCACCGTCAGGACACCCCCCACCGTTCTCGTCCGCTCCTTAATCGAGATCGGACCCAAGCGCAACCGATCCAGCTCTTCGCTTCCGAACCTTCCCGAAAAGCTGAATCCTTGCCCGTTGTCATCGACAACGAGAAACACTTTCGTGTCGTCTTGCCATAGTTTTACCACGACGTGGCTGGCACGCGCATGCTTTTTTATGTTGTTGAGTGACTCACGATATATCTGGAAAACTTCCCGGCAAATCCGGTCTGGCGCGCGCAAATCGTTCTCTTCCAAGAACAAATCCACGACCAATCCCGATTCGTTGTGATACCGCTCCGCGAAGCCATACATCATTTCCCGCAAGTCCGCACTTTCCACGCGCAGCGGCCGCAAATCCTTGACCATTTGCCGCAGGTCTTCGCCTTCCTGTCTCACCGTCTTCTGCAGTTGCGCCAACTCCTGCGACGTCGCTTCCGGCGCGCCCGTGGCCTTGCGTTCCAGCACGCCCAACTGGATGTTCAAGCTCAGTAGCGTTTGCAAAATCCCGTCGTGCAAGTCGCGCGAGATTCGGCTCCGTTCGGCTTCTACAGCGCGCGTTCGCAAATGCCGCAGTTGAAAAACATTCTCCAACGGCGCGTTCACTTGTCGCACAATCCGCTCAAGCCATCGGAGGTCTCGGCGCGTAAATCCTCGACGCCCGTTCACCAGCAACATCCGCCCTGACGGATGTCCGGCAGCGAGCATCGTAACCGCCGCCACTGACCGCGCAGCCAACTCCTCGCGCACACTCGCTGGCGGCGTTTCCAATTTCGTTGCTTCGTGGCCGTCCGTTGCCCACCCAAATCCACGCGCCTGCGCATCCAGCTCGTTCCAGCACACAGCATGCGAAAAATCCTCTGCGAGGTAAGCACCTGCTTTCGCCACTGGCAACACTGCTGGAGGCATCGCGTGCCGGCGGTCCTGATCTCCCTTCCACATGAACAGCCGCTCCACTTCTTCGTCGCAAATCGCTAATACCGCGCATTCGCAATCAAACTCCCGTGCGAGTTCACTCAGTACCAGCCGGACCGACTCCGCCAATCCTTTGTCAACGCGAACTAACCCCAGCAGGCGTTCGAGAAAGTTCTCTTCGGCCACTGCCGCGCGCTGCCTCATTCCCAGCCATGCCGTGCAGAGCCCTGCCAAATAAGTCCCCACTGCTACACCGATCCATCGCAGCGCGCCTCCAAGCGCTTGTCCCGGCGCAAGTAGCGTCGGTGCGAGCCATACTGTCCGAACCACGCACGCAACAGCGGCTCCGCCGCTCACCAGCCCCGCATCGCTCATCAACACGTTTCCCGGCCGCAAGCGGTACAGCGAAATCCCGTTCTGCCGCGCGCGCGTCGCCATCGCAAAGACACCGAACAAGTAGAAAAACCAAAACGCCGCCAGCGACGGCGTCAATGCAATGAACACCGCCAGTGCCACCAGGTCGACTTCCGCCGGAAAACTGAACTTCAGCGTCTTCCCAAACAGATCAAGCAACAGAATCGCGAGCGCCACTGCGAGATAACCGTAGAGAAAGAAAATTGCGTCCTGCGTTCCCGGCCCAGACGCCACCTCCGTCAGGGTGAAGAGAGCCAGCACAAGCGCTACTGGCCGCGCCGCGCACACGAGCCGTTCCGTACGACGGTTTTCCATACTCTCCACGGATTTCCGTCCTACCCTCTGCGATGCGCTTCCCGTCCGGTCGCGAAGCACACTTACTCTCTGCGCGACATTCTCAGGATGCGCCGGCTGACGCTTCTCTTCAGCCGACTCGTTAATTTTCCCGTTTTCGATTTGTTGCATGAATCTCTGCCCTGCGGGATCCGCTCGTCTTCAACTTAATTCTAGCAAGTTGCCGCATAGGCTTTTTGTCGCCTTCACCCCCGCGTTCTTACCAGTAACGGAACATCTTCGTCAGGGCTTCGACAAATGCGGCGACATCGCACCATTGACAGTGGGTGGATAATCTTCACTAGGGTTGCAGCCGGCGGGGGCGAGGTTGAAACCCTTTTCGGGAAGAAAGAGGATTGCCAGAGCGTTTTACGCAACGCGAAGTTAGCCGGATTGTGGGCGTCGATCCCGGCCGCCTGCGTTATTGGCATCGTCTCCGGCTTGTCGTGCCAGAATCACGCTGGGGCGCGCATTTTTATGATTTCTCTGACCTTGTGGCGCTCCGCTCCATAAAAGAGATAACCGACGGCCATATTCCAGCGCGCAAACTCCTTCGGGCTGTCGCAGCGCTGCAGAGAAGCGGTGCAAACATCAACGCGGCGATTGACCAGTTTCGTCTGTTTCCGAGCGGGCGCGAAATCGCCGCGATTCCTCCCGACGCCGTCGGCCACGCGATAGAGCCACTGACGGGCCAGTTCGTACTTCCCTTTCATGCAGGCGCTGCCGCAACGGTTCACAAGATGCATTCGCGCTCTGCGGATCAGTTGTTTGAATACGCGGTGCGCTGTGAGACGCGGCCCGGAGGACTCGATGAAGCGATTCGCGTTTACCAGCAAGTGATCGAAATTCAGCCGCACTGGAGCGAGCCGCACATTAATATTGGCTGTATCTACTTCCAGCGAGGCGAAATGCAAAATGCACATGCAGCTTTTCGCGCCGCAATCGAGCTTGAACCAAATAACGTCATCGCACATTTCAATCTTGGGTGCGCGTTCGATGAAATGGGACGCCTGGACGATGCCATTGAACATTTGCGCCGCGCGACGGAGCTCGAACCTGCTCACGCCGACGCACATTTCAATTTGGCATCTGCATACGAAAAGCGTGGACAGAAACAACTAGCCTTGCAGCACTGGATTTCGTACTTGCAGCAGCAACCGCGCGGCCCCTGGGCGGACTTTGCCCGAACGCAAGTAAAGAAATCCCAGACGCCGAAAACCCCGAGCAGGCCAATTCCCTTCCGCCCACACGATCGAAATTGAATCTCTGGCGCAAGGCGATTTGGTCCGTTTGAATAAATTCCTGCAGTTGTATTAGTCGGCGGCGGCTTTATTGACCCGCACCCGCGTGCTATCATCGCTCAAGCGGTGAGCGTAGCTCAGTTGGTAGAGCATCGGTCTGTGGCACCGAGGGTCGTGGGTTCAAATCCCATCGCTCACCCCAACGCCATACGCCTGCGATTCACTTTGAATTCCACGTTTATTTCGGGCCGATCCAGCATTGAACGCTCGTCGCGAAAGGCGCGCGATTTTCGTCCCTCCATGCGCGAAGCGCCTGTTTTATTCTGGCGCGTCAGTCTCTGAATCTGTAGAATCGCCACCATCTATTTCTCCAGAAGAGGGGTCCTAATCATGAAACAGCCTGCGCGAATCGCTTGCATCCTTTTTGCCTCCACGGTCGTCGCGATTTTGTGTTTCCGTGCGCCCAATCTCGCATGGAGTCAGGCTCGCTCTCAAGCGATTCAAGATGCAACTTCAGCTGCGTCCAAAGGTACGGCGAAGTCCGAGGAAGGACTGACGCTGAAGACCGAGCGCGAACTGAAATTCACGACCGACGAAGGCACGTGGATTTCGCTCGACGTTTCGCCGGATGGGCAGGAGATTGTTTTTGATCTGCTCGGCCATATTTACATGATGCCGATCGCAGGAGGCAACGCGAAACAGATTACGGACGGACAGGGATACGATACGATGCCGCGGTTTTCGTCCGACGGATCGCGCATCGTTTTCACGAGCGACCGCAATGGCGCGAACAATGTATGGATCGCCAATATTGACGGGACACATCTGGCTCGCCTGACTGACGATCAGCAGGCTGATTTCATCACGCCGACTTGGAGCCGCGACGGAAAAAGCGTCATCGTTGCGCGGCATGGACAGGAGCTTTCCTCTGTATGGGAACTGTGGATGTACTACGTCAACGGCGGCGCGGGTGTACAAATCACAAAGAACGCACCCGCCACGCCACCAGGCCAGCGAACCAACGCGAGCGGGCCGCAGCTTTCGCCCGACGGTAAGTACATCTACTACACGCACCGCCCCGGCGCATTCAAGGTCTATGACGACACGTATCCGCTTTCTCAGATCGCTCGCCGAAATTTGGAAACTGGAGACGAGGACATTCTGACGCACGCAGTGGGAAGCGGCATCCGCCCAGTGCTGTCGCCCGACGGCAAGAAACTCGTCTACGGCACATATTATGAAGGCGAAACGGCGCTTCGTATCTTGAATCTCGACACTGGCGAAGACCACTGGCTGAAGTATCCGGTGCAGCATGACATGCAGGAGACTCTGTTTACGCAGGGGCTTCTGCCCGGTTATGCATTCACTCCCGATGGCAACAGTCTGATCGTCTTCTACGGTGGAAAGATTCACAAACTCAATGTGAATGACGGCACCGACTCGGTTATTCCATTTTCTGCGCAGATCGACCGCAAGCTTGGCCCGCGGCTTTACTTTCCCACTCGCGTGGAAGAAGGCCCGGTCAAAGCGCGTCTCATTCAGGACCCGCAGGAATCTCCGGATGGCAAACGCGTGGCTTTTTCGGTGCTGACGCACCTCTACGTGATGGATTTGCCGGACGGAAAGCCCGTGCGGCTGAACAACGTGGAAGACCGAGCATTTCAGCCGATCTGGTCTCCTGACGGGGCGTGGATTGCGTATGTGACCTGGTCGGACAAAGGAGGGCAGATCTGGAAGGT
>Ga0126373_10001917_pt1 | contig 15076 bp, 13 predicted proteins | sample PanSoiMetPlot_11_FD_92545 | JGI IMG/M metagenome (GOLD analysis project Ga0126373, IMG submission 92545) | Tropical forest soil microbial communities from Panama - MetaG Plot_11 | ecosystem: Environmental > Terrestrial > Soil > Tropical forest > Bulk soil | place: Panama | collected 2016-02-17 | reverse complement strand
CGATGGCCCCGCCGCCTCGCTTCCGCATGGCAGGCAAGGCGTATCGTAGTCCATAGATCGCTCCCAACAAATCGACCTCGATGGTCGACAGCCATTCTTCCGGGGGAGCACCCGGTTTGTAGCCCGGACCGGAAGCATTGTTAATGAGGATGTCCAGACCGCCGAAGGTTTCCTCAGCGAATGCGACCAGGGCTCCGACCTCTTCCGGTCGTGAGACGTTGCAGTGGCGGAAAGCCGCTTTGCCGCCACTCAGCGTGATCTGGCGAACAGTCTCGTTGCCTCCTGAGTCGTTAATGTCGGAAGCGAGTACGCAACAGCCTTCCGAAGCGAGACGGACCGCTTCGGCGCGGCCAGAGCCTTCCCCGCCTGACCCGGTTACGACTGCGATCTTGCCTGATAACTTCACGGAAATGAAGCCGTCCGGCGATCCATCTTATCTCAATAGACTTCGAGTAAGGGAACACCCCCCGAAAACGACAACCTCTTGTTTCTACCACAGCACCGAGCGTCTCGAATTCGAACGACACTCGAATTCGAACGACTCGAATTCGAACGACATTGACAGCGAAGTAACGCGGGATTAGTATGCACGAGCAGTCGGACGAGCAAGTCCCAGTTCGTCCCACCTTCATTCTTCGAACTCCGATCCTTCCTTGGAGGTTTCTATGAACTTTTCTTCCAGCAACGGAAACGTCACGAAGCTGGTGCTTCTTGTTGCTCTCGCGGGCGCAGGTGGCGCCGCACTGATGCTGATGGTCACCATCGGATCACAATCCGCGCGAGCGCAGCAAAATGCGACCGTCACGGAAGCCCCAATCGTCCCGGATCGAATCCTTGTCCTTTTCAACCAAAGCACACTGCCTGATGATGCAGCTGCTCGCATTGTTGCGGCTGGCGGGCAGATGGTTCGCGGGATCACTGAGGTAGGGTTCGCCGTCGCGGCTCCGTCCACGGTCAATGGCGCGACGTTGATCCGCAACCTGCGCAATGACCCAGCTATCCTCGACGCGGACTACGATCGAATGGTGGAGTTAATCGCCCCGGCGGAGGTGATCGCCGATGATACCGCAGACGTTTCGCCGGGCATGCTTCCTCACCCGTTGCCAACTTTTTCAACGACTCTTCCGCCGGACTTCTTCTACACCTCAACATCTCAGCAGTGGCCGGCCAAGCGCATCGGCGCCGCGGGCGGAGGAATCACGGTTCCGGCGGGAGATCCGACCTCAGGAGCTTGGGATGTTACTTTCGGCGCGGGCGCAAAAATCGCTATTCTGGATACCGGCGTGAATCCGGCTCATCCCGATGTGAAGGATAACCTCGCGCTTAACCTTGCCCTGACGTCCTATTCCGCGGCGTTCGGCACGCCCAATTGCGAGGTACCGGATGCCTCCAATCCGCCCTTCGATCTGCCTGCGGACCAAAACGGTCACGGCACTTGGACATCCTCACTGGCGGCCGGCGAAATTGGCGGTGGTTTGCTGATAGGGGTCGCACCCCAGGCGAAAATTCTGAACATCAAAGTGCTGCGCAACCTCGCTGCTACACCGGCGCAACTCAAAGCGAGCAATCTGCCTGACACCCCCTACAACCGCTGCTTGCTGCGCAACGGAGTCGGGCTTTTCTCCTGGGTGTTGGAAGGAATGGTGATTGCGACCCTCGAAGGCGCGGATGTCATCTCGATGTCACTGGGCGGCTTCGTGCCGCGAAACCTACACGGCGGGGCTGGCGCAGCGATCTGGAGCACTTTCAACCGCGTCGGCAATTTCGCCAGGAGCCATGGCGCTATCGTATTTGCGGCGGCGGGCAACGCGGCACTCAACCTGAACCGAATTGGGCCGTTCGTTTTACTCCCAGCGGAGGCTGCCGGAGTCATACCGGTGATCGCCACAACGAATCCGGCGCTCTTCCCACCCACTCCCCCGGCGCGGCAGCCTTGCACGGTTGGCGCTGACTGTCTGGCGTTTTACAGCGACTTCGGAACAAGCCTGGGTGGTCTTTCCGCGCCGGGCGGAGACCTGCCAAGCGGGCGATGCGCCTCCAGTGGGAGTCCTTGTCTTCCAACGGGCTTCGTTCGCGGTGGGTGCAGCTCGGGATTGGTCGGAACAGTTCCGCCTGACCCTTCAGCGACGTTCGACGTCGGCGGGCCGCCGGCTGGCACTAGCTTCGGCTGCTTCAGCTTTACAGGTCTAGCGCAACATGCCTGGTACGTCCAGGCCATTGGCACGAGCGCCGCGACACCACTAGCCGCCGGTGTTGCGGCACTTGTGAAGTCCGCCAATCCGGGACTTAACCCTGCGCAGATCCGCACCATCATGCAGCAGACTGCGCAGGATATCGGCAAGGTCGGCTACGACGCGCTTTTCAACTTCGGACTGGTCGATGCCAACGCAGCGGTTCAGAAGGCGATTCAGTAGAGTTTCTCAGAGCCGCTGTGCCGATACCAGCGTCGCGATCGCCTCTGCGAAACGCTTGCTGCATCGGCGTGACCGTCCTCCGCTGAATGTGTGCAAACATTGCCTCGCCGATCTTTGCTCGGTCGGCAAATGCTCCAAGAGAGAGACGGCGTGTGGCTCGGCTAAAAACTACTGTTGCTGTTTCTGTTCTGGAGGCAGAATCAGTCCGCCTACGAGCGTCGGTATTCTCAGTGGGAACGCTCGTTCCTCTGCCAGCGCTGTGGCACTTTAATTGAGCAGGAATAGACTTTCCACAAAGGTCCTGTAAGGCAGAGGAGGTATGTCGCCAAGGTTGGGCCCTCGGGGCAACTCGGGAAGTAGGTTGAGACGTAGACCATTTCTCCTCTGCGCCCGAATTATCATTACCTGGGACGCGGTGGCCCGAAAAACTCACTTTGCGCTCGAGCCAGCGGGCCAGTCAACGGAATATTCTCTGTCGAACCTGGAATGGTCATGGGTGCTGCGCGTTTCCCGTGGCCTTGCGAGCCTGCGCATTGAGATAAGCGAACAACTCCCCAGTCGTCACGGTCCCATCGTGGTTCGCATCGGCGGCACCTGGAGGCCTTGCAGCAGAAAATAAGAACACGCCGTGCCCGCCTCCCCACCTTTCTTCTTCGGCCGATTTTTCGCTGATGTCGCTCGCGGTGATGACCGCCCGTTCGTTTTCCGCCGCATATCTCGCAAAACACTGATGGATCAGATTGTTCTCCTTGGCGGATACATTCGTGCGTTCTCCGCCGGGCTATTGCTTGCCGGAGGATTTTGCTGCAGCGGTACCCTGAGCGCTCTGCTCAAATTCGGCTTGCGTAAGGTTAACGTGGCCCACCGATTGCGCAACAATCACGCGGCCGCTCGGAACCTTGTCATCGTGTGACCACACGTGGAAGATAATTCCGTCCGTGGTGGAGACTAGGTCGGCCACTTCCTTGGCCTTGTCGGGCGGTAAATCATGCACCTGCACGCGCCCGGTAGCAATCTCCTGTTTGTGGTCGTGCCAGTTCTTGTTCCAGTCTTTCAGAGACACAGCACCGGTCCGCGTGACGGACTTGGCGATGATGTATTCGACTTGCTCCAGACGGGCGCCGGGATCGCTTGAGCTATAACACAGGCACTCGATCATGGGCTCGGGTGACAAGACTTTACAGTAATGATGGTAGGGCCCCATTACTTTGCCGGCGACAACATGGGGTGCCGTGACGTGAATGGTATGACCGTCCGCCGGGGTTGCGGGTTGAGCCGAGCCTGGGCTCTGTTTTGTCTCTTGTGCCAGAGATGAGCCAGGTGCCAACATGCATGCCACTAGGGTTGCTAGCACTATTGTTCCTCTAAGCTTCGCGAATTCCATTAGTCAACTCTCCTCATTGGTGAAGGGCCGTGCGGTCGGCATTCGGCCGATGCTGCGAGCCCACAGGGCCTGTGTGGACAAACGTATAAGGGAACGTGCCCGTAGAAGTCCTTCGCTGAAACTGATATTTTTCTTACCGACTTCTTACGGCGATAATGCGCTGTGGCTGAGCCTGCAGATCGACGTGTCTATCGATTTGGGCGGTTTCGCCTAGACCAAGCTGAGCGCGTCCTGTTCCTCGACGACCGCCCTGTCCCACTCCCGCCTAAGGCCGTTGACACTTTGCTATTGCTCGTGCGGAACGCTGGTCACGTCGTTGAAAAACTGGATCTGCTCAAGCACGGTTGGCAAGACACCATCGTGGAAGAGGGCAGCCTCACTCGTACGATCTCAATTCTGCGCAAGATTCTCCATGACGGCGCCGAAGGACAGCAGTTCATCACTACCGTCCCTACGAGAGGCTACCGCTTCGCCGCACCAGTGGAAGGATTGTCGTCCCACCTAGTGCCACCGCATCCCGCAAGAGTCATGCTGGCCGTGCTTCCCTTTGAGAACATCAGCGGCCGCAAGAGCCAGGAATACTTTAGCGATGGTCTTACCGAGGAAATGATCACGCAACTCGGGCGCATAAACCCTGACCGCTTCGGAGTGATCGCACGTACCTCTGCCATGCAGTACAAAAAATCGACAAAGGCGATTCATCAGATCGGGCAGGAATTGAACGTCACACACATTGTGGAAGGCAGTGTGCGTCGTGCAGGCGGGCGGGTTCGCATCACTGCCCAACTCATCCAGGTCAATGATCAGACCCACTTGTGGGCCGAGAGCTACGAGCGAAGCACCGGCAATATCCTTGCGTTGCAGAACGAAGTGGCCCATGCAATCGCGCGACAGATTCAGAGCAGACTCGTTCCCCCAACGCGGGAGAGATCAGCGCCTTCGGGTCTCATCTCTCCAGAGGCCTACGAAGCCTACTTGAGAGGCCGCTACTTGTGGAATCAACGGACGCTGGAAGCGCTGCCCAGAAGCATCAAACATTTCGAGAAGGCCATTCAAATTGACTCGAGGTACGCAGCGGCGTATGCCGGAATGGCTGATTCGTACCTGACCTTGCAGGACGACGGCCACCTCCCGACCTTAGAAGCCACGGCGAAGGCGAAGCGCGCTGCGTCAGAAGCTCTCCGCTGCGATAGGTTGCTCGCCGAGCCGCACACCTCACTGGGGCATGCGTATTTCCACGAGTTCAATTGGCCTGCAGCAGAGCGAGAATTCAAACGCGGACTCGAGCTGAACGCAAATTATGCCGTCGGCCATTTTTATTTCGCGAACTACTTGCTCGCGACGGGACAGTTTCAAGATGCGTTAGCCGAAGCACGACACGCAGCAGCCCTGGATCCCATCTCATTACCAGCGCGCTCAAATACTGCGTCGGCGCTTTATTATTGCGGGCAGTACGACCTGGCAGTCGAGCAATGCTTGCAGGTTCTGGAGATTGAGCCCAAGTTTGCCAGAACCTACGAGGACCTCGGTCGCATTTACAGAGAAAAGGGAATGCAGCACGAAGCCATCGAAGCCTTCAAGAAGGCAGTGACCTACTCAGGTCGCGGGTCGCTGTACGTGGCAGAACTAGCGCACGCATACGCATCCGCAGGACGGCGCAGAGAAGCGCTACGGCTATTGAGGGAGCTCACGGAAAGGGCTCGCAAGCGACATGTGTCATCCTACGCGTTCGCTCTGATCTACATAGGCATGGGAAACAAGGATCAAGCGTTCGCGTGGCTGGACAAAGCCTACCACGAGCGAGCCAGCGCACTGCCCTTCCTGAAAACAAACCCAAGCCTTGCCAGACTGCGCTCAGACCCTCGCTTTCACGACCTCGTTCGACGCATGAGTCTTGACGCATGAAGTCGTAGGGCATTGCAATTAGAAGCACGTGGGCACCACAAGGAACACCCCTGCAAGGGTTTGCACAGTTATGAAACAAACCCGGTTGGCGGAAATGAAGGCTCCATCGCCTCTAGCCGACCATTGGGATGGATGGAATCCGAGCGCGCCGCCCCTGCCCGCGCTTGCGCTTTTGACTGAGTGGTGTAATACAATTGCGCCGTTTCTACGCCAAGTCGTTTTCTTAGGCGCGAATACGGAACCGCATTCCACATCCCGACCGAGCAGCCGTTCAAGGTTGTTTGCCTTTTGCACACCGGAGTTGTGGATTGAGGGTCAGAGAGCGTACCTTCTTCTGCGATTGACCACAGGAGCAGTCCGTCAGTACGTCGTTCAGATTTCAGTGATCGCCTTAGCGTATTTCTTTGCGCGCAAACGAGGGCAAGCAACCGCCAGCATTCGCGGCAGTAACCTTGGTCGCCAGGAATGCAGGCTAGAATTGTGGTGGCAGATCGGGACGCAACGTTTTTGGATCGAATGAACAGATGAAGAGTTTATTTCCAATACCATGCTTGGTTTGACAACGAGCGTGCGGTTAGTATGGGAGCTGAGTGTTTCAGCGCAGATCGCACTTTGTGCTGTGCTTCTCCTTAAGGGTAACTTCCGCAGAATTCCCGGATTCACCGCCTATGTAGCGTCGAATATCTGCCAAGCAGGGCTTTTGTATGCGATTTACCGTCACTTTGGGTTCCGCTCGCGCGCGGCGTTGGACTCTGCCTGGTTGTTGGAGGCGATCACCGTGCTGTTGCGAGCGCTGGCAATAGTCGAACTCTTGCGATTAATTCTGAAGCCCTATCGCGGAATTTGGGGATTGGGATGGCGTTTGCTGGCCCTGGTCTTTGGTGTGGTTTTGTCCCTGGCACTGATCGATACCGGCCAAAACCTTTCCTCTGCCATCTTGCTGGCTGACAGAGCGTTTCATCTCGCATTCGCCCTGGCGCTGGGGGCCTACTTTATCCTGGTGCGCTATTACAGTATTCCCGTGCATACTGCATACAAGGCACTGCTCGGTGGTTTCTGTTTCTACTCGTGCTCCGTGATTTTAGCAAACGCACTCGGATGGATCCTGTTTGTGGACAAGAACGCCCATTTTGAAATGGTTTGGCAACTGACGAGAATGATCCCGTTTGCCGTGGTCCTGCTGGTCTGGGCAATTGTGCTGTGGACCCCTTTGCCGGAACCGCATGAACAAGTGGAGTTGGGCGAGGCTAAACAGTTCTACACGCAACTGTCGCCAAAAACTAATGAACGCTTGCGTTCGCTGAATGAGAAACTCAAGGATTTCTGGTAGCGAAAGTTCACCCGGCAGCGATGATGTAGGCGCGCTTATCCGCCTGCTGCATCGAAGGCTGGCGCGATTACAGAGACAGACCCTCACGGCGTACAGTAGCCTTTCTTTTTTTTGGCATCGTTTATTGAGGCATCTTTTCGAGCTCTGCCTGAACCAACCGATGCAGGAAAATGCACCCCTCCTCTGGAAAACCGCGAATAGTATCACTGTCTCTAACCTAACGAGCGACCGAGAGTTCTCGGCGTAATCTCACTCGGAGGCTTCTTGCGCACGCGCGTAGTTCCGAAGACCGGCTGCAACTCAATGTGATTTGATGGCCACTGAGAAGTACCGCGACAAGGCGCGGTCGAAACGTTGCTCGCTCACGGCGCGGATCGAAACGCAAGGGATGAGGAAGGCAACAGCGCGCCGAAGCTGGCAGCGCGCGGAGGACACGCAAAGCAAGAACGGTAGTAAGCCCTCTGGTCCTCAGGGCTGTGATCCTGCATGTCGTCGGCCTCCGTGTCGATCTCTCAATAAACAATACGGCAGTGGCGCAGCGGAGCGAATGAAAAACCGATCCTTGTTTCAGAAAGAGCAAACAAGGGAACAGCATTCCGTACAACGCGGCACCCTGACATTGTTCGAGATGCCTGGTAAGTCCTTACTGGCCTGTCCCTCCACGTCTCTCTACCAATTAACTACACTGCTTCTTGCTTTTCATGGCAGAATCACTCATCGCGACTTGGTTTCCGCCCATGCCCATCAAGAAGAAACTCGATCTCTACCAGGTTCACAAAGGAGAGTATGTTACGCCTCGTACGCCTGTCATCGTCAAAGTAGGTCCTGCAAAATATCTCTCCATCGACGGCCAGGGGGCGCCAGGAAGCGGAGAATTTCAGGCCAAAATCGGGGCGCTCTACAACGTTACTTTCACCATCAAAATGGCCAAGAAGTTTGCCGGACAGGACTACACAGTCTGCAAGCTCGAAGGGCTTTGGTGGACTGACGGTGAGGAGAAAGAATTCCTGCAAACGCCAAAAAACCAGTGGCGTTGGAAATTAATGATTCGCACGCCGGACTTTATCGCCACGAACGAGTTGCGGGCCGCCATCTCGAAACTTCACGCAAAAGGCAAACCTGCGGAGGTTTCCACCGTTACATTGGAAACTCTTAGGGAAGGATCTTGCGTTCAAGTTCTCCACATCGGCCCGTACGATGCTGAACGCGCAACGATCGCGGCAATGAAGGATCATGCTCGTGCGAAGGGCCTGTCATTCTACGGCCTCCATCATGAAATTTATCTCTCTGACCCGCGCCGCGTCGCCTCAGCTAAGCTGCGCACCATCCTCCGTCGACCTGTACACTGAGCGCCATTTACTCCGACTGGAGTCAACTGACGCGTACTCGACCGTTCCCGTTCTCGCCGCGGTCCTCTTGCTCGTTGAAACTTCCACGAACCGACCTTCCTTCCGAAAACTGATTCTCTGGTGGGCGCTGGTGTTTCTCTCGATGAGCTGGATCGTCTTCTACATAAACACCATTACTAAAAATTCTGCAGCTGTTTTGTCGCCTCCGTTGAACCTTTTCGCGTTGTTGTCTGCCGCTACGTTCCTACTGTTGCTGGTTCTGTTCTGGAGACACAATCAGTCGGCCTACAAGCGTCGGTATTCCCAGTGGGAACGCTAGTTCCGCTGCGAACGCTGTGGCACTTTAACGGAGCAGGAATAGCCTTTCACGCAAAGGCCGTGTAAGGCAGAGGCTAGGTGTGTCGCTAAGGATTTACCCTCGGGGGCTCGGGAAGCAGGGTCGGGAACAACCCTTGCGCCGGCACCAACCCGCGCGGAGGATCAACAAGATGCTGTAGGAAGGGTTGAGGTCGCATAGCGGCTGGCGTGCTTTTACCACGCCAACTTGTGCGGCAAAAAAGAGTGATTTTGCAAAACGAACGCAACGAGCCCGAGGAGGGTCGTTGAGAATAGGACGGAAGCACCTTTGATCGCACCTTGAGCCAGCTCAAGCGTGTTCAGCGGATGCAGCTCGGTCAACCGGTCCTGCCCAAACTCGAAGTAGAGAAAGTTTCTATTCAACGAGCAGGTTCACCTGGATGGTGTTGGTGGTGGTGCCGTCCGTGCCAGTGATGGTGATGGTGTGAAGGCCTCGCGGCGTGCCGGGAACTTGCGCTGTGCCGTTGCACCCGGCGCACAACAAGCCGAACAGAAGGGCGACAGCCGCGAAGTGGGTCACAGGCGCCCACCGCCGCGCACGCAGAGCCCGCGCCGCGGCAAGAAGGAACGCAACCGATACCAGCGCCAACAGAAGGCGCAGCATCTGCGATGGACCGGAAGGATTCGGACGCGTCCCTGGCGCGGGCGTTAGTACGCCGTGACCGAGAGTGGTCACCACGGTGGCCACGGAGGTGTTCGAACTGGTGGCGTCGAGGGTCACCGAAGCGGGCAGCATGGTGCATTCGGAGAGTTCTGCATCGGTTGTGCAACTCAGCTTGATGGTCTGCCCGGTCCAGCCGACATGACCCAGGGTAATGGTGTACGAAGCGCTCTCGCCCTGAGGAATCGTCATGAAAGGAGGCGTGCTGTTCAAGGGCGGGTTCCGATCTATCAACACTTGGACACTTTGTAGGATTCCTTCCAAGGGAGGCACAAGGGGCGGAAGCTGAACATTGCAAGGATTCGTATTGGGATTAGGGCACGGAAGCGGAGGGTTCTGCGGAGGCATAGGAATCGGCCCAGCGATCGGAAATCCATACACATTCGAGCCAAAAAATGTGACCGTGTGCTTACCGGAACTCGAAACGGTAAAGGGGGCAAGATAGGTTGAACAGCCCGGAACATTGCCCCCAGGTTGCGCGAAAGTGGATCCACATGCAGAGTTATCCACGGCGTAATATGCTGTTCCGAGGCCGTACGGCTGCGCCTGTTGGATTGCATTGCGCGCCGACAGCGAAACGTTAACCGACTCATTGGTCCAAGTTCCGAAGGAGTAAGCCTTGTCGCCCGCAGTGGCGCTCGCGGTTGTAACCGGCGGATTGTACTGCTGGACGGACTGGACGATATTGAAAGCATAGTCTTCATGTCCGCAGAATGGGCTACACGCGAGCCCCAGGGTCGACGCTAGAACACCTGAGTTGGGGTGTAACATTCCGTTAAGCTGTTCCGTACCGCAATTGAGCCCCGCCAGCCAGTTCACAACGCTGCAGTCGTGCTCACCGGGATAGGCCCCCGGATGCGGACCCTCGGCCAGGAGGGTCATCGAGTCATTGCCGTTGTTCACCCATCGCTGGTTGCCAGCGCAGACACCTTGGTTTTGGAAATCTAGCGCAATGTTGGGAACGGCATAGGTAGGAACCCTAAGCCCGGCCTCCTGAGCGTAGGCTGGGAAGGAATCCACTTCGTTGTTGAGGGGAACGACCACGCCGTTGTAGAAGTATTCGAAGTCGCCCTGAGCCATGTTTAGAAAAGCCGGGCCGCAACTAAACGGTGGGACCGACGGGAAATTCCCGTTCTCGTCATGGGTTGGGTCCATGTATTCCGTGATGAGCACAAGCTTGGGTATCTGTTTCTTCGGGTCGGTGCAACCCGGATCGGGATCGGTCAGCGAGACGCCAGGTCTTGGACTAAAAGTGGGCGGCTGCTGACAGTTTATTTCCATAGCCAGGTTCTTGTAATAAGTGGGAAGCGCGCGAAAGCTACTATTTACCTCGTTTTGCAGAGGGATGTTACTGGAACAGCCGCCGTTGGAGAGGCAGTAGTGGGCAAGGCCACCAAATCCATTGAGAAATGTAGTTGGCCCATAGAGGGAATTTGATCCCGCGGAAATGAGCAGAATATCAATGCCAGCGCCGAATTGGGCCAAGCGCGCTCTGGCCACTTTGAGCTGCCCGACCACGTCCTGAACCCAGAGCGCCTCTGTGTCTCGCTGCTCGATGACTGCGCCCGAGCAAGCGTAATGGATAAACGTTATGCCGGAGCCGGGATTAATGGCCGCCAGTTGCCCTGCGGCCTGGGCCGTTCCGGCATAGCCGGAGCGATGACACGGGAAAGCTTGCTGAGGCCATTCCGCGTGCTCGTTATCGGGAAAGGGAAAAGGATTGATGTCATAGCTTGAATAGAGGTCATCCCAGTACGACCAGGGCGGGATATTAACTCCTCCTTTATTGCTATTGGGGTAGGGCAAATTCGGCACGTTGGGGTTGCCCTCCCCAGAAGCGACCGAGTCGCCGATGGATAGGATCACAAAATTTCCTGGGGGTTGAATCGTTGCTGTGGTGGTGAGGTTCGCATTGTTGGTCTGACAGAAAAAGAGGAGTGTGCAACTCTGCCATTGATACTGGATTTGAACAGTGTAGGGTTGGCCGGGTGGGCTCGGCTGGGCATACAGGTGCGTTCCCATAACTGTGAAGTTACCGTTATCTGACTGCTGCGATTGGATGAGTCCCTCACTTGAAGAGCCATCGCCCCAGAGTACGGTCACGGCGGAGTTGGTGGACGAATTGCCGTACGGAGGTTGGATGTAGGCGAGTCTCTGAAGACCCGTTTCAAATCCCGCCGTTCCTGTCATAAGGAAGACAGTGCCGGGATTTTGGGCACGGAGAGGGCGAGCGGTGATGAGACCAAATGCAAGGCAGGCGGCTGCGGAAATGAGGAATCGCGTTGCGACCAAATCACGCGTTAAGAAATTGAGCTTGATCCGAGGCCTTTTCATCTTGAACCTCTGCGTCAATCCGTTTTTGCGGCGGAAGTCATTCCACGTGAGCGGTACAATGGAAGGGATTTGGAAGTGACGTCAATCATACGGACCATAAATGATTCATTAGCTCTAAGTGCTTGCATCTATTGCAGTTGGAGAATTTTCTCTCGCTGTGAAAGTAGTGGCGAGAATGCGTTTATTCCCGGCGGCGTGAATTTAGAAAAGCAGGCCCGGTCCCTTGCCACAGCCGGATACTTCGTCAGAAAGAAGCTGTGATTCGAAGACGCGGCCGCCAAGCTTGGGCGCACCTGGCACGCCTCGTCGGCCGCCTGTGCGGCGCACGGCCTTAGATCTGCGCCACCCGCCACGAGAGAAAGTCAGGGCCCGCACCCTTGAAACCGAAGGGTGCGGCACCCGGCACCCTGGTATTTTCGCTTTACCGGACGATCCGAAATTGAAGGCCTTTGATCGTCCTTGAGGACAAGAGGGACCAGGGAAAAATTCAGTGACCCACCCGCTACCCAAATTCTCTCTAACTTGGCCCAAGTCCGGAGCCACCCGTCCGAAGTACATTACCTGGGCCTGGGCCGGCCTTGCACGCCCAGGGCGGTAATCCGGGCTATTTGATCTCTATTCTGTTGATCCCTGAGAACTTGGCTTGGTCGCCGGGTTTCAACAATACAATTGGAGTTTTTATCTTCATACAGGTATTTAACCCACTCCGGTTTGAACAAGCACCATTCAAAGTTCATGCAATAGTTCAGATGTATCTTAGTGTTGCCGACCAGCTCCTCCGCGGACTTAAAATTTTGTTTTTCCAGCGTGTCACACTCTGTCGTCAGCTTGGTCAATGCTTCGTCCACTCCTTGCGTCCACTTACGCAGCATCTTGCTATACATTTTGAGGCGTTCAACGCGATAGTAAAAGTATTCAGCTTTTGCCATGTAGTTAACGAAGTACGTGCAATCCTTTGCTTTCGACCTAGCATCCTCCATCGCCGTGCTAGCTTCGTCCACCTTCCGAATGGCGTCTATAACGGTCTGCGCCAGGAATAGAACCACGTATTTCCCTTGGTAGCTCAGCATCTCTTTTTTCGCCTCGTCGGAGAGATCAGCGGGCACCGAATCCGGAAACCCAAGTGACTTAGCTCGCTCTATCGTGTAAGACTCAATCAGTTTGTCTACGCCTATACTGGCCAAACCCAGCAAGGACGCGACTACCGAAGTCACAGCGCTAGCAACCTTCACCACGTGCGGTGCCACAGCAGCCGCACGAAGCGCCAACGGTACCGCACGAGCCACGTACGGTGACGCATGCAGCGCCGCCGCGCCTATCCCAATCCTTTGGTTGTTGTCTACAGGCACCACCCCGTCCGCATTGGCCTTTTGGCTGCCGCCTTCAGAATTGAACCTTCTCGCCCATTGGTTGCTTAGGTACCCCTTAATCTTCCCCCACTGGCCCTTATGCAAATCCTCGGAGTTCTTCTTTATCAGCGCGCATAGCTCCGAAACTCTGGCTTTGACTTCTGCCGGTGGAACTGGCATTTGGATGCCTCCCCTCGTTTGACTCTGGGAAAGACCAGCCACCTCTTCTTTGTCGGCGGAAGTCATTCCACGTGCGGTACGATGGAAGGGATTTGAAGTAACGTCAATCACAACGACCATAAATGATTCTTTAAGCGTAAGTCGTTGCGCCCATTCCCTTTAGAGAATGTTCTATTTTGACTGAAGGGGGTGGTGCTACAATGCTTTTGCTCCCCGCAGTCTAAAAGCAGGCTACATACATTATGTCCGGCACCTCACCACAGCCCAGGGTGAGTTTCGGCACCTTCGAGGTGAACGCCAAGGCGGGAGAGCTGCGGAAGCAGGGCATCCGCATTAAACTCCACGAGAAACCGCTGCAGGTTTTGCTCGCCCTTCTCGAGCATCCTGGGGAAGTCGTTACAAGGAAAGAACTTCAGGAGCGGCTCTGGCCTCAGGACACGTTTGTTGAGTTCGAGAACGGCCTGAACAACGCCATCAGCCGCCTGCGCGAAGTCCTGGGCGACACTTCCGGAAGCCCGCGTTTCATCGAAACGGTTCCCCGCCACGGGTACCGGTTTCTTGCTGAAGTTGCCGAAGCCGCGCCGTCAAGGCTCGCCATTCCCAGCAAGTGGCTGCTGGCCCTCGGGAGCATTCTAGTGGCGGGTCTGGCGGTAGGCGCCGTGTATCGCCTGGCCCACGGGCGCGAACCGGCGATCCATTCTCTTGCCGTGCTTCCTTTCCGCAATCTGAGCGCAGGTGCTCCAGACGAGTTCTTCACCGATGGCATGACCGATGCGGTCACCACGGAGCTTGCCAAACTCGACGTCTCGAAAGTGATCTCCGAAACTTCGGTGGCGCAATTCAAAGACACGAAGAAATCCGTCCCAGAAATCGCACGCGCGCTGGAAGTGGATGCGGTGGTCGAGGGGGCTGTGCTCCGCGAGGGAAACCAGGTTCGGATTACAGTGCAGCTCATCCGAGGGGACACCGACCGGCACGTCTGGGCGGAGAGCTACGAACGCCAGATGACGGATATCCTGGCTCTGCAAGACGAGGTTGCGCTGGGTGTTGCTCACGCTATCAAACTCGAACTGTCGCCCGGGGCAGCGGGTCAGTCCTCTTCTCCGAAACCTGTAAACAGCGAAGCGTATGAAGCCTATCTCAAGGGTCGCTATTTCCTGCAAAAGCCGGACGACTCGTTCTTCCGCACAGGGGATTACTTTCAGCAGGCCATTCAGTTGGACCCTGGCTACGCCCCGGCCTATGCCGGGCTGGCGCAGTATTACGTCCTCTTCTCAACGGCACCGCTACCCCCTGAACGAGCTCTTACGAAGGAACAAGCGTTGTCGAAGGCCAGGGAGTACGCGCAAAAGGCGATACGGCTGGATCCGGATTTGCCGGACAGCCATGCTTCCCTCGCTTATCTGCATTTCAATGATTGGAACTGGCACGATGCAGACCGGGAATTCCAGCGCGCGATTGCCCTGGCGCCGGGGCTTGCTCAGGAGCATGGCTTGTACTCGGCTTATCTGGCTGCTATGGGGCGCGGGGCGGAGGCCGTGGCTGAGGCGCAACGCGCCGTGGAACTTGACCCGCTTTCTATCCCTGCGCACAATGCCCTTGCGGGCGCAGCAGCTTGCGCCGGGCAGCCAGATCGGTCCATTGCAGAAGGCCGCAAGATCCTCGAATTGGATGCCAATGATGCGCGCGCTTACCAGATGGGATGAGAAGGCCGGTCTCCCACGGGATGCGATACGCTCCCAATGTTCGACGTGCTGACGTGCTTGAAGCACAAAGAAAAAAGGAGACCGGCAATGCAGAAGATTAGCACTAT
>Ga0126373_10001916_pt1 | contig 15077 bp, 22 predicted proteins | sample PanSoiMetPlot_11_FD_92545 | JGI IMG/M metagenome (GOLD analysis project Ga0126373, IMG submission 92545) | Tropical forest soil microbial communities from Panama - MetaG Plot_11 | ecosystem: Environmental > Terrestrial > Soil > Tropical forest > Bulk soil | place: Panama | collected 2016-02-17 | reverse complement strand
TGCCGGCGGTGGTGAAGCAGGAGCGCAGGCCTCGCGCTCCTGCCCAACCCAAAGCACCACAGTTCGCGCCGCGCATCGCCAAAGCCATCATCGCCATTACCCACGAGATCGGCGCAATCCAGAAGCAAGGCTACAACGAGTTTCAAAAATACAGATACACCCGCTGGGACGACATCTCGGAAAAGCTCTCGCCGCTGCTCGCCAAGCACAATCTCGTCATCGTGCAGACCGAGATCAATCGCCACCTGATCGAACAGAACGACAAGGGCTCGACACTGTCGATCATCTACAATTTCACCATCGTCAACGAGGACGGTGAATATTGGCCGCCGATCGAATGGACTGGCGTGGCGCGGCTGCGCGACCAGAAAGGCATCACCGACGATAAGGCGCCGCTGAAATGCCAGACCCAGGCCGAGAAGAGCTTCTGCGTCAAACTGTTCAAGATCCGCTCTGAGGATTATTCCGACGAGGGTGAACATCGGCCGCAGCGCGCCGCCACCGAACGCGCAGTCTATCAGAAGTTTCTCGACGAGATCACTGCGATCGAAACGCTCGACGAACTGTCGGTGTGGTACGAGGAAAATCTCGATCGCGTTCGCGATAACCTGCGCGACTCGTGGCTGAGCGAGTTCAATCTGGTGTTCAAGGAAAAACGCAACGATCTGCAGCAACAGAAACAGGACGCCGACGAATATATCGCCCAGCACGAAGACGAACTACGGCGGTAATGCCCCGATGCCGCCGCGCTCCCGACAGGGGCATCACAGCAAAGACTGCCGCCAAACGCCGGTCGGTGACTCGCAAACCCGTCGGCCGGCGTTCACTTTCAGGGGAGATGTAGGGCAATGAAAACGGCAACCGTCGCGACCGCGCCAGTTCGACAACCCGAACCGATCCCGGTTCGGCCGAAAGTGCAGGTCGCACTTGAATATATGCATCTTGCTTATGAAAACATGAGCCGCGCCGCCGCGACGTTTTCAGCCGCGGCGCTGGAATGCGAGAATGCCGCCAACGATATCCTCCACCATCACGACACCATGGTGAAAGGCATCGAAGCCACCGGCGTCGACGTCGCACAAATGATCGAACATCAATTCCGCGACTACATTCCGGAGAAGCATCGCAACGGCGATAACAATACTGGCCAGGACAATGGTTAGCGAAGCGGAAGCCTATCGTCTCAGCAGGATGAAATGGAGGTGGATGACCATTCGCCTCATGGTGGAAGAAGATCCCGACTTCGCCGCCTTCGTGGAAAAAATCCGGCAACGCATCCTGGCACTCCCCACACGCTACGAGCGCGTCGCATGACAATAGACAAAACCTTGCCGATGCGGTTGGCGATGCGCCAGGAAGGCGATAAGTGGAACGCCTACGTCGCCAAGCCTGACACGATGGAAGGCGCGATCTGGATCGGTTCTATCGCGTTGCGATTTATCGAGGATGACCCCAAACGCGAGAAAGCGTTTCTGGCACTGATGAGGGATGCGGTCGGCGACATCATTCGTGACATAACCGGGCACAAACCGACGTGGAGCGAGACGAGAGCAGCACCAGAACATGAGCGGACCAAAGGATGAGCAAGCGAAAACGAAACAAATACCCCTATGGCAAACTCGATCACACTGACGAAGGCGAGATGACCATCGCGATCAGCTCGCCCGAGGATGGCGTCGCGCGGATTGATTTCGGCAAACCGGTGCTGTGGTTCGCCGTGCACTCACGATAATCTTCTTGGGCACCGTAATTCGTATGTGGAAGGCGCGTTAGCCGGGCGCTGGAGGGGAAATGACACGAAATTCTGGCCCCAAGATAGTGTGATTACCCGGGGTTGAATATTTCTTAGGACTGGGCCGCCAGTTCCTTTATGTAACCGACCACCTCACAAAATCTTGTTCCGCGATGTGGCACAGAAAGTCACAATCGGGGCCAATGGGTTCTAGGACCGGGTAGTCGAGTGGAATTTCATCAATAAATCCCTTGTCGCCGCTGGGCAACCAAGTCAACTTGACACCCATTTCGCGAGAGATTTTTGCCATTCTGTCGAATTTGTCGGGGAAGTGTTTGCGGATCGCCGCCCAATAGCCGGGCGCTCTAGCTTTGACACATGGAATGCAATTGTTGTTCCGAAAACCAAGCCCATACATGACTGGCGGCTGGATACCAGCGCGTTCAAGAATCGCTAAACAAGCAACCTTTGTCAGACCGCGCTCAATTAATGGCGTTTCGATCATTAATTCTGGATAAGTCTCGCGCATTCTTTTAGCGCGAGCAAAATCATTATGATCTGCGGTATAACCAAACACATGAACGTCATGTGGTGTTTGGAAATCTAAACGCGGCTTTACTTTCAACTCCACTGTACAGGCGGCGCCGTCGGGACCACAAAGATATCGCCGCTTTAGCCAAACGTCCCAAGTATCGGAATATTTCTCAGATTTGATAATCGTGATGGAGCGGCCGAACCATTTTTCACAATCCGCCATAAATCTTTTGTTATCTGGGTGTTCCGCGCCGGTATCGCAATAAACAGGCAATACCGGCTGCAATGCTAATTTAGTGGCAACCGCTGAGGCCGCGCCGCAAGAAAACCACGAAATATTACGCATTGTGGGTGGCCAGTTCCTTTATGTAACCAACTGCATCAGATAGCAGATACGTGTTCGGCATTCTCGCCTTGTTTTTATTTTGGCTTGTCACACAGGCATGGGCCGACGACTTGCTTTGAAAGTTGACCTATGGATGAGGCTGCGATCCTCTTGTGGGCCGATATTTCGGTGCTGATGTGGGATTTGGACTGCGAACCTTCGCAAATCAATGTTATATGTCGAATTGGGAAGCCCCATTTCACCCGAGTGTCGGTATCATCCCTCAGCCCCCCAGCCCCCGAAGTGATACTGGCGCGGGGCTTCCCACCGGGGAGCGTTGTGGCTAATTGCGGCTTAAGTTAGCGCTACCTTGTAGAGTGTGCCGCCATCATTCATCGCCAAATAACGAGCCGGCGTTGAGTCCTTAACCACGCGCCAAGTGTTCTGCGGAATATCGGCGGCGGTCAGCGTGTGGGTCAACGTCGTCCAGGTGATGCCCTGCTTTGAGTTGTTGCCGCCATTGGCTCCGCTGTTGATGGTGAGCATGTTGTCCCACAACCCGGGCGTTGAACCGGGAATGTCTGAGATCTCACCGTTCACGGTCTGCAGGACGACGCCACGCTTGGCGGAGATCGCCGGTCCAGTAACGCCACCGGCATTGTTGAAAGTCGTCGAGGAGAATTGCGCTAGGGTCACGCCATGGCCTGACTGATCAAGCAGGCCAGTCATATGCAAAAAAGAGTCTGATATTGTGAGCGAAACCGGAAGGTTCACAGTAACGCCCTGGAACCATACCACACCCGGCGACGTATAGATGAAGTTCTGGATTGGTCCAGAATTGGTCAACGTGATGTTGATGTTGAACGCCAGCAGCTCGGATATCCCTTCAAGATAAAACGGGATCGAATTGCCGGCGAAAATCATATCTCCAAATAAATCCACCCGAGTATCGACCGGATTTATAGCCGATCCGTTGGTGGCGGTGGGGACGTTGAAGGTTATCCAGCCAATACTGGCACCGGAGGGGAACCCTGACATTTGGAATACATCGGTCAATATAACCTTAGTGGCATCGCCGACATGGCCTTGAAAACTTATGCCGGAGTTTATCGTGCCATACATCGGGCTGAAGTTCATATTGCTGGCGACTGCGCTGTAGGTTCCATCAAAGTATTGGATCGTTGGAAAGAACGCGCTGTTATTCCAATTATAACTCACCGCCGCGTTAACCGCGGCCTGGGTGGTCGCGTACGGATGGGTAATATCATTGGCAACCGCGGTCGAGTCATTGCCAGTTGTTGAAACATAGAAAGTAAGATTACTGGTGGCCAGCAACAGACCGATCGTGCTCACCGTGTATTGACTGTCGGTCGCCCCGCCCCGCACCCCGACAATGGTATCGGTGGCGGCCGGGACTGCGGTCGGCAAGCTTGAAAATTTAGCTCCGCTAACCATCAGCCTTCCCTGACGTAATAGGTCAGGCCGTCCTCGGTGATGTAATACACGCTGCCGTCCTCTTTGATGTAAACATTGGCCGGTACCGCGCCGCTGATTGCTCCGCCGGCATATTGCAACAATCGGTCCACGAGTGAGCAGTAATAGTCGCGGTCACGCAGCCGATTACGATCCTTGCGGAAATCTATCAGTTGCGAGCGTGGTCCGGACACCCACAGCGAGGTCCTGCGACCGGGGTGGCGATAGACCAGCAAGTCCATCCGCGGATCGTCGCGCGGCGCCAACGCAAAGCCGATCTTGTTGGAAAATCCCGGGGTGCGTTCGCGTAACCGAAACTGCGGCAGTTCCCTCGTTTGATAAAGCCGGTCCCAGCGTTTCACATTCTCCCGCATCATCGTCCTCGTGCCACGGGTACACCACTTCCACGGAATCGTCGGTCGCCAGGCCAAGCTTCGACATTATGCCGGGGCTCAAATCGCAAGCCCGGCCAGTCTCGGCAGCCGGACCCCAGTCGGCCGGATGGGCGATTGCCACCTTGCCGTTCTTGGGATTGATGATCCGCGCCACGTCGTCACCGGCCAGCGTCGTTTTGGAGAATTGCTGGTAGTCCCAGCGCAGCGCTAGATAATTTTCATCAGGATTTAATTTCCGCGCCAGCCCCAAATATGGTGGCTCTTCGGCAGCGCCGGGCAGGAACAGATGCGGCTTGTCGTTGGGATTGACCCCCTCATAAGCCAGCGCCAGGGATTCGGTCGCCGTGACGCCCATGTCCTTAGGCCCGCCGAACCAGCTGCACTTACCGACCGCGCGGACATAGTTGTCGGCGATCGCATCGTCCGGCACCATTGCCGCCAGCGCCTGGCAAATTTTTTCAAACGACTGGGTGTACAGCTCGGCGTCGACTGTCGAGTCACAAAATGCGATTTCAAGGAGGCAGGCCGGAGCATTGGTCTTGTTCAGAAACCATAAATCCGACCGGTATTTGCTGCCGCGGTTTATCAGCCCGGAGGCATTGCTGATCGCCAGCGCGATCCGATCGGCAAGCTCGTCCTGGGTCAGGTAACAGACCTCGGTGCCCATCGCCGAGGTGGTTTCCTTATAAGCATTGAAATGGACACTGACATGCAGGTCGGCGGCGCCATCGAACTGGGCGTTGTGCCAGTTGGTGATGTTCTTCAGGTTCTGTTCCTGGGTGGTCGCCTGGTTCTCGTGGAAGGTCACGGAACCGTCGATCAGTTCGCCGAGACGGTCGACCACGCGCCTCGCTTCCGTGACCTCGTCGAGGATGGCGCTGGCGCCACGGACCTTGTCGCCGTGGCCAGAACTGATGGCAATTTTCATTGGTGCTCTCCGTCGAGGCAATGCTCCATGGCCTGGTGGATCTGGTCAAGCGTTTCGATCACTCCGAATTTTTCGCCGCCGGCGGTGATCACGCTGTGGACGGCGTGGTGCAATTGCCGCCTGGCATGCTCCGACACCGCGGCGCGTTGCACCGCGATCTGATGGACGTCAACCCGGATCTCGTTGCCGTCTGCCGAGTGCAGGACCGCCACGCAAACCGATAGCATGGCGATGTGACGGCGCATTTACTTCCGCTTTGATCGGCTCGCAGCCGGCGCTGGGGCCGGCTCGTCCTCTTCGATCGGCGGCGCCGGCGTGGCCTCGATCGGCGGCGCGGTCGGATGCTCGGGCGCCGCCGGCGGTTCGGCGATCGGATGCTCGGGATTGCCGTCGGTGAGTTCGCCGTGGATGGTGACGTGCTGCACAAAGCCGGACACGTTGGTGATAGTGCCGGTGATGGTGATTTGCTGTCCCATTTATCTGACCCTCAATGCTTGGTTGCCGCGCAGGATCACCGTAACCATCCGTCCGCCCCGAGTGGTCCATTTGCAGGCTGCCACAGCGCCTCGCTCTGAGGTCCAGGCAAAGCGACAATCACGCACTGGGCGGGGCGGTAATACTGGAGCGTGGCCGTATAGAGAGGTTGCTGCAATGGCAGTAAGTACGTCTTGCTGGGTGGCGGGGTCGTTGTCGGCGTAGCCATGACGGTCGGGCCTGTTGATGTTGTTGATGGTACCAGTAAAGCTGGGCGCCGGCTCGAGCGGCTTGCAGCCGAGCCCGAGCGTCTGAATGCAGTTGGCGTTATAAGTGCCTTGGCCATAGTGGACATTGCTTTCCAGCGCATCGCCGCCGCACCACAAGCTCATTTGGATGTTGGCGATGGTGTGGACCGTGCGATGACTTTGCCATGCGGCTCTAGCAACCACAGTGGCGCTATTGGCCCCACAACTATATCCTCCCAATACGATTCGGTCGGTATTGGGCGAGGCCATGAGTTCGTTGTAGATAGTTTGAGTGTCCCAATAATTTCTGACATTGACCTGCACCACTCCCGGTATCGTCCGCGCTCTTGCGGCGATTTCGTCAATTCCACTGGATGATCCAAAGGCGTTGTCTCCCAGTCCGTACATCAGCCAGACGCGCGTGCCGGCGTGCGCCGGCAGTGCCGATGTCAGCAGGAACAGTCCGGCATAGAGGTATTGGCGCATCAGTGCAGTCCCGTCCTGGCATAAAAATAAGTGTGATGCGACATTACCTGATAATAGATCGTCGTTACAAACGGGCTGGTGACCGGCGCGGATCGCAATTGCCCGGCCTCGTCTAGTTGCCGTCGCGGCCGGGCGATTTTCTCCCAACCAATCTCCAGACCATGACGCTCTGCGTCCCTGGTCCATTTGCGCATTTGCGGTGACCACAGGCGATCGTTCATGGCTGGGTAAACAGTGTGAAGGTGGTGTTGGAAGCGCCGGCTGCGGTGAACAGGAAGACCACCGATGGCCCGTTCAGATCGGATGGTGCGAGCGCTATAAAATAAAAACCATTCGCGATCTCGGTCGCGGTCGATTGATTGCACGGCGCAAAGCCGCTGCCGAGATTGCGCTGGCAGGTTACCGTCAGCCCGGTTTTGGGTACGCCGGTCAATGCATCCAGCATCAGGAACGGCAGGAACGGCGCCGCAGTGTTCTGTTGCAGATTGTCGGCAATCAACACCCGGCCGTTGGCGTTCATCTGCAACTGCGTGAACACTTGGGCCTGGATCTGGTCGCAGAAGTCGCTCGGATCCGCGGTGGCATGAGTAATATTTACGGCGAGATCGCCCAGTAACGCAGTGTCCCCTGAGGTCATGGCATATTGATACCAACCGTTGCCGAGCTCGGCATTGACCACCCCCGCGGCGGCGCCCATCGAGCCGCTAGCGCCCTTGGATATGTTGATAGTAAATCCGCTGGTGCCGAACCCGGTCGCAGGGGTGACATGGTCGGAAGCAAGCACCATCAAAAACTTGCGGCTATAGGTGGTACTTTGCTGGATTATCATGGCCTATACCGCGTTGAAACCCACGGAAACCCGCATCTTATCACTCTTGTTCGGGTGCACGAAGTGTAACAGGCTGGGCGAAAACATCAGCAGCAGACCTTGTTGCGGCTTGACGACGGCCCGTTCTGCAAACCACCCGTTAGAGCGGACAGACGAAACAAATTCCAGCGCGCCGGAATTTTCGGGAACGCTCACATAGTAGACGCCCGACAGCTTAGCCTCATCCAGATGATGGTGGACGGCATGATAGCTCTGCGGGTGATTGAAATTCACCCAACTCTTGAGCGCCCAGCCTTTGTTTGGAAACTTCTCCTCAATCGCGTTGCTAATCATTTCCTTAAGCGCGCGACACGCTGGCTTATCCTTTTCAAAGATGTGCATCACTCGCTCAATGTCCGCCACGGTCTCGAACCATTGATTAGGATTGGATTGGCTGGGCCGCGGCGTTCGCTCCATCGCCATGATCTCGTCGAGCAGCTCCTGGTGAAACGCAGCGTCGTCGTGTAGCCAAGAAAAAACCGGAATAGCAAATAACGGCTGGGTGCCCGCAAATTTCATTGCGTGACCCTGACAAAATCCACAAACTGCATATTCGGAAAAGAGGCTCCAACGGCCAGCACCATGTGATCGCTTTCTCCCCGGAAATATTGGGTATTCAGAACATTTGCGCCGGTCAGTGGATTGGGCTTACCCTGACTTACTGCGTAATATAGATTCCCGGCTCCTTGAGTTGTTATGTAATAGACGAAATTACCATCAAAGAACTCGAAGTTTTGCGAGACATCGTACGGATCATATTTGGAGCGATCCGGCAAACGAAGCGTCGACCAGGTATGTTGTTGGGTGTAATCCACCATCAGGGTGTTTGCGACGATCGGCTGGTTAGCCGCCGGCGTGAATACATTCCAATTAGCATTGCTATCGGGCGGATTCTGACCGGGGGTGACCGTCGTGTTCGGGGTGTAAAGCTGGCCATTCCAGCCTACCGGCACGTTAAACCCGCTAACGCCATAGGTCCCCGCTGAAAGCCAGAGTTGATAGCGGGGCGTCGCCGCGGTGTTTTCCTCGGCCTGGCTGCCCGTCGAGTTTACCTTGCCCTGATTGTCGCCAAACAGCGTGAAAGTGCCTTGATAGCTGCCCGCAATGCTGAAGATCTCGTTGAAGTCAATCTCGGACCATGTCGGACCAATAATTCCGCCACCAGGAGCGGAATTATATGCAACGTAATTCTGCGCAATCAACGTCTCGGCAGAGATCTCAAAAAACGCAACACCTCTGGTGTTTGCTATCCCCGAATTGGGAGTCGAGGCAAACCTGCATTCAAACAGGCCGCCGTTGGCGACCTGGAAGGCATTGCCGACATAGCTTACTGGCGTCATCGGCTGCCCCGTTGGCGGCGGCCATGAGCCACTGAGGTAAGCAGCCGTCATTGGGTTAATGTCCCACCTGCCCGCGGCGTTGTTCGTCGACGCATCAATCGTCAGGATCGAATTTGCAACCGATAGAAAGCCAGACGACGGTATGGGATTGCCGTGACCGGGGGAAATATTCTGCAATGGCCAGTTCAACCATCCGACATACCAGTTGAACCCGGGTTGCAGCGTGTTGTTGATGTCGATCGTCGACATGCTGGTGAAGTCGTCGAAGAAGATTACGTTGTTGATGCCCCACGCTCGTTGCGGAAGAAAGCTGGTCTTCCAGACATTGATGCCACTGCCACTTACGCCCAGGTATGAAAAAGTTGCCGATCCGGTCCCGCTTCCCGGTTCCGGCCCCACTGTGACGCAACCGTAATTTCCAGGCACAAAGATATTGAAAGACGACCGCAGGTCCATGACGCACAGGCACCAGGGATTTGGTCCGGCAGTGAGCTGCGTGATCTGAGCATTTCCCGGGATCCAGTTGGTGTCGGTGCCGTAGCGGGTATTGGCGACGCCGATCTGTACGTTTGCCAGATCAAAGACCGTCCGGCATCCGGCCTCGCTGCCGCCACCGACGCCAGGAGCAAGACCCACAGACATAGTCATTCGGGTGCGCTCCGCCGCCTGCGCAATCACCGCAAATCGCCGGTACAGAAAAATACCGGCGGACGAGTAAATGGATTCCATAATGTGCAGGCTGGTCGTCGTCGTCTCGGTGATATGATTGGCGGTCATGGTGCCGTCTGGTGCGAGTACCGCGGCGCCCAGAACCATCGTGGCGGCATTGGCGCCGCCGGAATACTGGGTGTTGTATGGGTTCCAGTTGGCAATAAGGCTCGTGTTCACCGTTTGGTTTGTAAAGTACGGACCATTGCCCGCGCCCACATTGGTATTAGTCCAAAACCCGGGGATCGCTATAGTGAACCCGCGATCCGGAAGCGCCGCACCAAACCACGATGTGACCGGCGCCGGACCGGTCGAAGCTCCTCTGGCCTGGAAAGCAAGCCCGCTCATGTCTGTTGCTGCTCCTGTCGCGACCCGGCGCGGGTGCCGAACGCAGACAGGGTGCGCCGGAAATTTACCGCACCGGGCGGCGGTCCCGCGGCCGCCTGAGACATCAAATATCTTTTTGCGGAAATCAGGCCGATATAGGGATTGAAGTACAACGATTGAATCTCTGGAACACTTAAGGCCCGCGACCAGGCCTGGAATATGTTATAGGCATTGTGGCTGGGATTACTGGTGCCGTTGCTGTCAACTCCAAAATACCAAGTGTTAGTTCCGCCCGCAGTGGTCGCGGTAAGGCTATTCCCTTTAGAGATCGCATTAACGTAAAAGACCGGAAAGCCGCCGGCCCCGCCGGAATTGACAACCGTAAAATCCCAATTCCTTCCGGCCGTGCATCCGGTCGATAGCGCCTGCGAGGCGCCGCTGTTGCCGGCATTCCATCCCAAGAATGAGACATTCCCCGAGGTGTCCAGATAACACGCCATTTCCCGCGCGGTGTTGGTTCCCTTGTTGAAAAGCTGGCAAAAGCCGCTGGGATAGGAAATGGGAGTGAAGCGAACCCGGATCGTCCAATTTCCATTGTTGTAGGGAACGTGATGCGGGATCGTGCACACCGAACTGGTAGACCCGTCGCTTATTCTTGCCGGACCCAACGCCGTTTGGCCAAAGATGGTCGCCGTTCCAAGGGTGCCAAGCGCGATCGGAAAAGCAATATTAACCGGAAAGCCGCCATCGGTGAAAATAACGCAGTCGCCGATATTCCTCATTATCGGGTGGGAATAATTTACGCTCCAATTTCCCTTACCCGTGAACATCAATCAACCGTTCAGATTGAAGTCATACGGCAGGATTTTCACGGTATTTCCGGAAGCGTTCAGCGATACGCCGGTTTGATTGTCCAGTTTGAATTGAAGCTTTGCCGGAGGGAGTAGGATATTCCTGGCCGCGACCCGCTGCGCCGTTGTTGTAGTGGTACCGACGGGGATGCTGACAAGAAGCTGAGTGGTGGTCAGTCGCAAATCGGCATCCGATTGCGCCGGGAAATTGGTGCCGTCGACCGACTCCCAGACATAGATCGAGACATAGGCGCCTGCTGCCGGCGACAGCGACGCCAGCACCACCTCAATGTCAACATACAAATCCAGATTGGCACTGTTGTCGTAAGTCGAGCTCGCTGCCGACATGGTGGCATTGGTCAGCGAATTAAGCCCGGTTGAGAGGACCGTCGTAAGTCCGACGCCAGATAAAGTCCATTTGCCGATATTTGTCATTGTCTATGGTCCTATCACGACGGGAGGTGGCGGGGCCGGCAACGCAGTTGCGAAGGCTTGCTGCGACATGATCGCATCATTGACCCAGAACTGCACCCAGGCCTGCAACACCTGCGAGCTGGTCGGGACAAAGCTCGGGCTGCCGCTCGGGTTGAACATCTGGTTGATGAGCCCGAACAGATGTACCTTGGCCCAGGCGATGATCTTCTGCAGGTCGGGATCGCTGAACGTCGAATAGCTCTTGCTCACCGCCGACGGCAGCGTCGTAAATCCGGTAAACTGCACGCTCAATGTACCCATCTCAAACCCCGGTCTGCACCCATTCGTCAGTGCCGCGCTTGTAGAACACCGCGGTCGCCCACTGCGCCAACGCAGAAAAATTATGGCCGGTGACACCTCCGGCAGCGGTCGGTGTCGTCGCGCCAGCGCCGATGTTGCTGATGCGAATCTCGGTGCCGATCGAATATGGCACGCTGGCATTGAGCGGAAAAGTCACGGTGGTGGCCCCCGCACTGTTCATTTCAATACGGCCGTCGGCATCGCTGAAAGCCAGCACGTAGCTCGCGGTCTGGGTATTCGGCTGCCTGCCGATCTGCTTGATCCGCATGTTGCCCAGATCGTTGAACACCGTGTAGCAATTGCCGGTCGAAAGGTCCTTGATGTTGGTCTCGCAGTACTGCGGCACGCTGGCCGTGGTGATCGGGCTCGAGACCTGCAGGAAGGTACGGCCCTGCTTGCCGGAAAAATTCTCGACCACGCAGGTGGCGTCGATCACGCCAGTCGTAGTGCCCGGAACATCGGAGATCTCGCCATTCTCGGTGACCAGAATGGCGAGTTGCGACATCACCACCCGGTTGCCGGTCACGGCGCCGCCGCTATAGGTCGGGGCGCCGATCTTGATGAAGGTAATGCCGATCACGCCATTGCCGACGTAGCCCTCGGCCAGAATAAATCCCGGTGTTCCGAACGGATTGGCGATCGTCAAACCTCCGACCGGAAAGATGGTGTTGACATTGGAAAAAATCGCAACGCCAGGGGCACAGGTGAGAAAACTCTGCAGCGACGTTGCCTGGATCGTGAGATTGCAGAACGAGACCTCAATCCAGGCCAGGCCGCGGAGAACAAACGGCAGCGCGTCGGAGGCGAAAATGATGTCACCGTTAATGGTGCAAACGCCATTGAGCAAGTTAAAGCAAATTCCGGCGCTCGCATGACTGCTGTTAAAGGTGAGCCACGAGACGTTCACAGCAGTGCCAATGGCAAACAAAGTAAACTGGCCCTCGGTCAAAACCACCTTGGTGGCGTCACTGACATGACCCTGGATCGCCCAACCGGCGTTGCTGGAATTGATCGTGGTGTCGATCAGCATCTGCGAGGCAGCTAACGAATAAGTACCGTCAAGAAATTGAATGGTTGGCGACCAGCTGTCTTGCCAATCATAGCGTGCAGCCTGATTGATCGCGGCCTGTGCGGTCGCGTAAGGAAACGAAATGTTGCCGGGAACGGCAGTCGCGTCGTTGCCGGTCGGCGAGATGTAAAAGGTAATGCTGCTGGTCGCCTTGATGAAACCGATGTCGGTGGTCTTGTACTGCACATCGGTAGTACCCTGCACTCCCATGAGGGTGTCGGTGGGAGCAATCGGCGAACTATTGGCGGCCACAGCTGAGAACTTGCGGCTGACACCGTCCTCGGTCAGATAGCTCCCCGGCGACGGGCCGATCGCGGTGCCGATCTGAGCCACGGTGTAGCGCAAATCAATCGTGCCAGCGCCAACCCCGACCACGGTGTCGGTCGACGCCGGCGGCGCGCCGGCAAGCGCAATTTCAGATAATCGTCGGACCGCCATCAGCTCTCCTGCACATAGAACGTGGTGCCGTCCTCGGCGCAGTAGAATATCGTGCCGTCCTCGGTGACGTAACCGTTGACCGGAGTGGTCGGTCCCTGGCCGCCACCGGCGCGGCCAAAGCCGAAGCAACGAACGAACTCAACCTCGCAGTCCTCGAGCCACTGCCGCAAGCGGGGCGGGAAGATGTCAAGCTCGGACACTCGCACCCAGTCGCCGGCGTAGAGCGCCGCCATCACTGCCTGCTTGCGACTGGGCAACGCGGAGAGGTCCGGTCGACGCGGCGGCGGCTCCTCGGCGCGAGTAATACCCTTCTCGATCGCCCATTTGGCCAGTGCCGGTGGCATTTGCCGCCACGATGTCGATTCGCGAATAAGCGACGTCGGCATGACCGGCCGGGCCGGCGCTGCGGCAAACTTTCGCAAGCGCAGGTCGCGGTAGGTTTTATCCTGGCGCGGCCGTGGTGGTGCCGCCCGCTCAAAAACGACCCGTTCACTAGCCTGCGGTAAAGCAGATACTTGGGTCCGGATTTTTGGCGGCGGAAGACGTTCCCAAATATCCGGTAGCTCATGCCATTGCTGTCGGGGCAACGACGGCACGGTGAGCTCGTCGCCCGGCAATGCGTGGAGCACCGGCCGCGCCGGCTTTGGCGCCAATACGCGAATCAAACCGCGGCCGAACCCCCAGCGCACATCGGGCGGCAGCGCCGCGGCGGTCACCAGCAAGCGCTCGAGCGCCAACGGCGCCGGCGGATGACGCACCAGCACCGCGATCTCGACATCGGCTTGGAACAGATCCTCGAAATAGCGCCGCCGCCGCGGCTCAATGTCCGGCGTGACCCACGACGAGACCGTCAGTCCGGAGACTAATTGCGCCTTGGGTTGTTTGCCCCACGGGGTCGGCACGCGCGCGGTAATGACCGCAGAGGGATCCACATCTACTTCTTTCCGCAGTGACCGTTGCCGCCGCCGACCGAATTGCCGACCAGGTTGTCGACTGAATTTGGCGAGACCTTAAGCATTGAACTTGTTCTGGGTGTAGTAGACCGCGCCGGAAATGGTGATGCCGGTCCCGCTGTTGGCAAGCTGAAAAGCGTTTCCTGGCGAGGTGACAAACCAAGGGATACCGTCGGCGGCCAGCACCCAGGAGCCGTTGGCGACCAGCGGCACACCGCCTGACAGTGCCGTAGTGCCGTCCTGCGGTGTGACCGTCGCGGTTCCGCTTGACACCAAATAAAACCGGTAGACCTTGACTATTTGGCCGACCACCGCCGGCACCACGCTGATAGTTGCCGCGGTCGAGGACACAACCGCGATCGAATACGGTTGCTGCTCGCCGGGACCGAGCGAAAATTGCGGCATCAGCGCCTCCGGCCGCGCCGGCGACTGCGCAAATAAGGAATGGTCTTCGGCCGCTGCTTGCGCACTCGCGAGCCGGCATTTGGCATCATCCCAGTAACCTTAGCTCCCAGTGATTTCGCCATGGTGGTTTCCTCTCACGTAGAGATAAGCGACCGGCAGGACGACGCCGACCACATATATCACGAGCACCCCGAGCTTGCCCACCGTGGGGTCGCCGAGCGCCAAATAGGCCAGCGCAAAAGCGCCGACGCCGCTAAGTAAGAGCAGTATCCTCGCCGCCAGGATCGCCGCTATGGCCGTCATGACCGCCAACATTTGCGGAAGGAAGACGAGCCTTGAGGCGTCGGAGGGTGGAGCCGCCGTCGTCGGGCTCATAGGCTCGCTTTTGATGAGCCTCACCCTTGTAGTCGCCGTGGATCCGTCGCTTGAAGTCATCGATCTGGGTCTCCTCGATCTCGGTCAGCCGGTTCTGCACCGCAATCCAGCGCGCCACCTTGTCAAACACGTCAAGCTGAATGTCGATCGCCACCTCGTCTTTGAGTTCAACCTGGCCCTCGGCCGGCGGCTTCGCCATCGCCCGGTCAAGCAAACGGATAGCCAATTCTTCTTGGCGGTGAAGAATAAGTGCATCGCGCCGAGTGCGGCCACCACGGTAGGTTTGCTTCTTGGCGCGCGCGCTCGCTTCGCTACTAGCCACGGCGACCTCTCCGCTTGGAGCGCTCGACGCCTTTAATGCGGCCGGCATTGCG
>Ga0126373_10001912_pt1 | contig 15081 bp, 15 predicted proteins | sample PanSoiMetPlot_11_FD_92545 | JGI IMG/M metagenome (GOLD analysis project Ga0126373, IMG submission 92545) | Tropical forest soil microbial communities from Panama - MetaG Plot_11 | ecosystem: Environmental > Terrestrial > Soil > Tropical forest > Bulk soil | place: Panama | collected 2016-02-17 | reverse complement strand
TAGGGGCTATCCTTCGTGAAAAAGAAAGTTCTGATCATTGTGGAGAACCTGCCCGTTCCCTTCGACGGACGTGTGTGGAAAGAGGCATGTTCGCTTCGCAAAGCCGCTTACGAGGTGACGGTGCTCTGTCCGAAAGGTAAAGGCTACGAGCAAGGCTACGAACACTTGGAAGGTATCCACATTTATCGGTATCCGATGCCCAAGGAAGGGAATAGTCCCCTGGGCTATCTTTGGGAGTATGGATGTGCCTTGTTCTGGGAGTTCTTGTACTCCTGGTGGATATACTTCCGGCGTGGATTTCATGTGATCCAGGGGTGTAACCCTCCCGATGATATCTTCCTCGTAGCTCTCTTCTTCAGGCTCTTTGGCGTCAAGTACATCTTTGACCATCACGACGCAAATCCAGAACTGTATTTGTCCAAATATCAACGGCAGGATGTCTTTTACAAAACACAGATTTGGCTGGAAAAGCTTAGTTTCTATTTTAGCGACGTAGTGATGTCCACGAACAATAGTTATAAGGATATTGCAGTCCGACGCGGTGGCTTGGCTCCGGAAGACGTACTCGTTGTACGAAATGGCCCCGACTTGAAAACTTTTAAGCCGGTTCCCCCTAAACCGGATCTCAAGCATGGCAAGCGTTACCTCGTGGGGTACGTTGGTACCATGAGTACCCAAGAAGGTCTAGATATATTGCTAGATGTGGCCGACCACATCAAGAGATTGGGTCGCACCGATGTTCACTTCACTTGTGTGGGTGGAGGGCCGGGGCTGGCAACGCTTCGGAAGATGATCAAAGATAAGAATCTTTCTGATACCGTCAATTTCACTGGCCGGATTCCCGATGACCAACTCTTGGACATCCTTTGCACTGCGGATGTTTGCGTAAATCCGGACAAGCCATGTGAGATGAACAACATTTCCACTATGATCAAGATCACGGAATACATGGCTCTGGGCAAGCCGATCGTTCAGTTTGACCTGAAAGAAGGCAGGTTCAGCGCACAGGAAGCTTCGCTGTACAGTAGTAATGACAACCAAGTGGCAGATTTCGCCGACAAGATTCTGTGGCTGCTTGAGCATTCCAATGAGAGAAAGAAGATGGGTGAGTTTGGACGCAGACGCGTCGAAACCGAACTGGCTTGGGAGTATTCCGTCGATCATCTGCTGACGGCCTACGAGAGGACTTTCAGTAAGAAGGCGGCAAGAGGGCGTAAGGACACTCTCGGCGCCACGACCCAAGCCTAGCGAAGCTCTACCCAACAAATTCCCTTTCGGGCAGCTGGTGGGATGATCTTATGGCCCGACACCCGAGGGCATCGGAATTCCGTGAGAGAGGTTGGCTGAGTCGCTAGGACCTGTGGCTATGAGCCGTTCGTTCTGACCGGCGTGGTTTGAGGGAGGTGTACTCAGTGACGCTAGACATCCATCTTGAGGGATATCTGTGAAACAGGCTGGCAACATGACAGACTGGCCGGCTGCTGAAGTCGTGGGATCATATAACGAAAATGCGACACGGGAACGTACCCCCGGGAGTTTCAAGCGGGCACTGAAGCCGCGCATCTGCATGCCAACAGGCAGAGGCTTCACCAGAAGGGCATTCCTAGGCGGCCACTATGAGGCGCAGGATGTTCTCGTTGAGATAGACGATGTTGATTTGATCGAGCTCGAAGCGGGCCCGGGATTTGAGTTTAAAGAGAGCTTGCAGCGCAGACTTCTATATCGTGACGCTTCAAGAAAAATAGCCTTTCTGAACCCCGGGCTTCGGCAAGTCCGGCTTACGCAGGAGTACGAGTTGTTTGTCGTCCGTTGCCAAACCTACTGGGATTTACTTTACATCAATGCGATCGAGGGATGGAAAGACTACTGCAAGACCAGCGTTTTGTGGCTCGATGAGCTATGGGCAGCGTCGCTACCAGAACATAAGTACTGGCTTCCTGCGCTGAAGCAGTTCGACCACATTTTCATTGGCTACCATGGGACCGTCGGGCCATTGTCTGCGACCATTGGACGGTCTTGCCGGTGGCTTCCCGGCGGGGTCGACTGTCTTCTATTCAGCCCGTGGCCGGATCCACCGTCCCGTGTCGTTGACGTGTACAGCATGGGACGCCGGTGGGAGGGTATTCATGGAGTGCTGCTTAAAGCGGCCGGCGGGGGGGATATCTTTTACATTTATGACACGCTCCCACGTATTGCTGAGAGAGACGTGTACGATCATCGGCAACATCGCTCCCTTTTTGCGAATGTAGCGAAGCGAAGTCGGTATTTCATGGTGGCGCCTGGGAAGATGAATTCTCAGGACGAAACTCAGGGTCAAGTGGAGGTCGGCTACCGCTATTACGAGGGAGCGGCCGCGGGTGCGGTACTAATTGGTCAGCCGCCAGACTGTGAAGCATTCAGAAAGCTTTTCCCGTGGCAGGACGTCGTCATCGAGGTTCAACCGGACGGGTCAGATGTCATGGAGGTTATTGCGACCTTCGATTCGGAGCCGGCGCGAGTTCGTGCGATTCACCAAAGAAACACGGCGGAAGGACTTTTGCGGCATGATTGGGTTTATCGATGGAAAGAGATATTCCGGGTAGCGGGTATTGAGCCTTTGCCGGCTATGGAGGCCAGGGAGCGTCGATTGAAAGACCTGGCTGAAATGGCCACAAACATCCTGTGAAAAGAAGGTGTTTGTAGGATCTTCGCAGTAAGATCTGACGCAGCAGTTCTTGCAGATCAAACGCCGAAGTTCTCGAAATCGCAGCGAGCCGCTGGCCTTTCTACTACACCCGAGCCCAAATCTTCTCGAGAGAGCCGTTGGAGAGCCATCGGAAGGCTTTCCATTCTGAGCGTTGCGCATTCTTCATTCACATTGACTGAAGGCGCCGACATTCGAAACTCCTCGAGAGTCGGCCCAGCACAAAGGACGCTAGGAGATACCGTCAACCAGATCGATAGCAGACCTATGAACTTATCCAGCGGTATGTCGATTGATACAGGGGAAGGGACGCTCCTATCCACGCGTCGGCCTTCAAGTAAGTTGAGGGCCGCTCTGGCCGGATTGTCTCGGTCGAGACTTCTTCGCAGGTGTCTGGGACATCCATTCCTTGTCGGCAGCATCTGGGTTTGGAGGCATTTGCCGGCCCCCCTGACCGCGTGGCGTCTAGTGCGTGCGTGCGGCACTCATTTGCATAGTTTTATTCAACTGCGCGCGACAAGGAATCAATCCGTCGGGACGTTCTTTCTTCGAAACCGCCCCGAACTGGAGCTGCTGATTCGGCTGCTGGATCAGAAGAGCCAGGGGGCCAATCTGGAAGTGACAATCCTCGCCTCCAGCAAAGGGGCGGAGGTTTACTCCATCTCCTACGCGATTCGCTGTTCGCGGCCAGATCTCAACCTTCAGCTGCGTGCTTTAGATATCGACAAGGATGTTTTGGAATTCGCAGAAGCGGGAACCTACTCACTTAAGAAGCTCTATAGTTCTAGCACTCTGAGAACCACCTGCTCGGTTCAACCCGGCGACGATGTGGCCAGGAACACCTTCAGGGACCAGAAGACATCAATCTTCGAGCGCATGTCTTCAGAGGAGATCGGGGCGATGTTCGACCGCACGGGAGAGCTCCTGAAGGTTAAACCGGCGTTTCGGAAGGGGATCGCATGGGAGCTTGGGGACGCTCGACATCCCAAGTTGGTCGAGGTTTTGGGTCTTCAGGACATCGTGTTCGCCAATCGGTTCTTGTGCCACATGCGGAGCGAGGACGCAGAGGCGTGCCTATGCAACATCGCGCGCCTAGTGAAACCCGGGGGTTACCTATTTGTTTCCGGTGTTGATCTAGGCGTACGGAGCAAGATCGCTCGGGAGCTCGGCTGGAGACCGGTGACGGAGCTGATCCGCGAAATCCATGAGGGCGATCCTTCGCTGCGACGCGACTGGCCCCTGGAATACTGGGGATTGGAACCGTTCGATCCAGACCGCATCGATTGGCAGTTGCGGTACGCCTCGGTCTTCCAGCTTGGCGGAATGTTGTCAGCAGCTGGTTCCAGCACAGTCCCTAAATAGAAAAGAGGAGAGACACTCGTACATGGTAATCACTAGCACTCCGCTTCGGATTTCATTCTTCGGCGGTGGCACCGATTATCCGATCTGGTATCGCCTGCACGGAGGCTCGGTATTGTCGACCACCATTAACAAGTGCTGCTATATCACCTGTCGATGGCTGCCGCCTTTTTTCGAGTACCACAGCCGCATCTCGTACTCGAAGGTCGAAAACGTCAGCAAGAATGACACGATTGAGCACCCATCGGTGCGGGCCTGCCTGCAACACATGGGAATCGAGGATGGCGTCGAAATCCATCACGTCGCGGATTTGCCCGCACGCACCGGATTGGGTGCGAGTTCGGCATTCACGGTCGGTCTTCTGCTCGGCCTTTACGCGCTCAAGAACCAGATGCGAGATAAGCGTGCACTGGCGGCTGACGCCATCCACGTTGAGCAGAACCTGCTGCAAGAGGCGGTTGGTTCACAGGACCAGGCGAGTGCAGCCTATGGAGGGTTTAATCGCATTAATTTCCAGAGCGACGACACCATCGAAGTAAGGCCAGTGCTAATCGCGCAGAACAGATTGGCGGAGCTGCAGCAGCATCTGGCGCTCTACTTCACAGGATTTTCCCGGACGGCTTCGGAAATTGCCCAAGAACAGCTCAAGGTAACGCCTCAGAAGACGAAAGAGCTAGACACAATGCGGCAACTCGTGGACGAGGCTGAGGCGATCATTACCAATCCCTTGCGCTCATTAGACGAGTTTGGGCGGTTGTTGGACGAGAGTTGGCGAATTAAAAGGACGCTGACCCAGAAAATCTCCAGCGCCAGCATCGACGAGGTCTACGAGGCCGGGCTCAGCGCCGGCGCACTGGGAGGCAAGTTGTTAGGCGCGGGTGGGGGCGGCTTTATGCTGTTCTTCGTACCACCCGAAAGGCAGCAGGCACTAAGGGTGCGCTTAAAAAGGCTACTCTGTGTCCCCTTTGCCCTCTCAAGCAGAGGTAGTCATGTTGTCGTCTATGAGCCTGAGGAGGTATACGACAAGTCACTTACGGATGACCGGAGGGCGATCTACCCCCAGCGTGGATCGGACACAATACCGGGATTTAGTGAACCTCTACATCAAAGGCCCGCTTGCGGATAGCCGTCGGGATGATTGCGTTGCCCACTACCGCTGGTCTCAGCTTTCCACGAAGGGAGTTGGCTCGCGGCGCGAGCCTGCTTGTACGCTACGACTGGATTGCGCTGATCACCACACCAGCAAGCAAGCCGCTAAGTGATGGCATTGTTCTCTGCCGCGCGTCGATGGATCACTGGACTGGTTTAGTCTTACTGCCGTTTACAAGTCCATTGTGAGTTTTTGCTAAACCGAGGGTGAGATGAAAAACAAAGCACTGGTTACAGGCGCAGAGGGATTCATTGGATCTCATCTCGTCAGATTTCTTCAGGCAAAAGGCTGGAACGTAGTCGGTGGATTCCGATCACACGGCTCCAATTCGTTCCCGAACTTACAACACTTAGAATTCGTTCAATGTGAACTGAGCAACCGCCAAAGGGTGGAGCAGATTGTCAAGCAGTCCAAGCCGACACACGTCTTCCATCTAGGGGCACAGAGTCTGCCTGTTATCTCCTGGGAAGATCCAGTCGGGACTTTCGAATCCAATATTATGGGATCCTTGCATCTGTTCGAGGCAGTGCGCCACATGAAGCGACCTCCAGTAGTCGTCTCAGCTTGCTCGAGTGCAGAATACGGCCACGTTCCACCAGCTGCTATTCCTGTCAGGGAAGACCAGCCGCTTCAGCCGCTACACCCCTACGGTATCAGCAAGGTATGCCTGGACCTTTTGGCACGACAGTACTTTCTTGACTATAAAATCCCTGCGGTCAACCTGCGTATCTTCAACACAACTGGTCCGGGAAAAACAAACGACGCGCCCTCTGATTTCGTGCGGCAATTGATCCGTATTAGAAAGGGTTTGCAGCCAGCGGTGATTGAGGTTGGCAACCTGAAGCCCCGCCGCGCCTTTCTTGATGTCAACGACACGGTGCGCGGTCTTTACCTTGCCGCTTTAAAGGGAAAGTACGGGGAGGCCTACAACATCTGTGCGAGTGGGACCAACGAAATCGGGGCGCTCCTGAGGACTGCAATCCGGTTGTCCAGTGTCAAGGCAAAGATTCAGCCCACTGCCCGCCTGATGCGACCTTCTGACGAGAAGATTATTTTCGGCAGTACGCGGAAATTCCGTAGGCAGACGGGCTGGAGGCCGCTGCGGTCGATGGAGCAGACCCTCTCATCCATGCTGCAGTACTGGGACCAGGTAGTGTAGCGTCCGCAGTGCCACTCAAAATCATGAGACAGATAAATGGAATGGGAACACCACGAAGCCTGCTAAGCGCGCAAAAAGTAGTGGACGATCCCAAGGCAATCCTGCTCGTCGGTGGCAGGGGAACGCGCTTGCGTTCCGTCGTCCCGTCCTCCCAAGCCACTAGCATCTATCGGTAACAGATCGTTTCTTGAATTGCTGGTTCGGCAGCTCCGGTTCCAGGAGATCCGTCATGTGGTGATGTGTACAGGATATCTCGCCGAGCAGATCGAAAACGATTTCGGTGATGGCCATGCCTTCGATGTCACGATTGAGTACTCGAAGGAGCCGTATCCGCTTGGCACCGCGGGTGCGGTGAAACTCGCCGAGCGGTACCTCCAAGATGCCTCGGCTTTCCTGGTAATGAATGGCGACTCGTTTCTGGAGATCGATTTCCATCAGCTAATTCGATTTCACCACGAGCACGGCGGATCGATAAGCATGGCTGTCTCGCGGGTGAGGGATGCGACCAGGTACGGGACAGTGCAGGTGGATGCCAACATGCGTGTAATCGGGTTCTTCGAAAAGCTGGGTCAAGCGTCCTCTGGGATCATCAACGCTGGCGTGTACGTCTTCAGCCATGCTGTTCTTGAGCAAATCCCAGACACACTGGCAAGCTTGGAGAGAGACGTACTCCCGCAGTTGCTCGATCTCGGAGTGTATGCACTCGAACAGCACGGGATGTTCATCGACATAGGCACTCCCGAGGACTATGCACGTGCTCAAGGACTCTGCGATCGCCCTTACGAGGCGGCTTTCCTACGACAACTGGGCCTTCTCGCCCGAACGAAAAAGTGTTAGCTCGACCAAGTGCCAAGCCAGGGAGTCTCAATGAAATACACAGGTGATTTCGAACAGTGCGTGGGCGATTCGATCCAGGCATCGATTACCGTGAAAAGACGTCTGCTCAGCGACGCCGGACTAGTGCTGACTGTTGCCAAGGTCAGCGAGGTCTTGGTCGAGGCGCTCGAAGAAGGCAACAAAGTGCTTCTGTTCGGCAACGGCGGCAGCGCGGCAGACGCTCAGCATATTGCGGCAGAACTCGTAGGACGCTTTGCCTTTGATCGGCGGGCTTTGCCTGCATTGGCCTTATCTGTAAACACGTCGTGTGTTACAGCTATCGGAAACGACTACGGATTTGATCTGGTTTTCTCCCGACAGATTGAGGCTTTGGGCCGCCCCGGAGATGTCGCGATTGGCATCTCCACCAGCGGTAATTCGCCGAACGTCATTGGCGCTATTACGGTGGCTAGGCAGATTGGATTGCGCACAATCGCATTGACTGGTTGCACCGGGGGGAAACTCAAGAATGCAGCAGACTATTGCATATCTGTGCCGTCAAGCGAAACACCGAGGATTCAGGAGTGCCACATCCTGATCGGCCATATCATTTCGGAACTGGTGGAAAAAGCAATATTCCATGAACAAGGCTGCGTTTCTAGATCGTGACGGTGTTATCAACCGCAAAGCCCCGGCAAACGGGTATATAACGCGATGGGAGGACATAGACTTTCTTCCGGGCGTTGCACAGGCGATCGCTTTGCTGAACCGAACTGGTTTCCGCGTTATTGTGGTAACCAATCAGAGGTGCGTGGCGAAAGGCCTTTTGACGATCCGTGAGTTGGACTGGATTCACCGTCGCATGTGCGAGGTATTAGCCGGCGTGGGAGCTGCTGTCGAGGCAGTCTACTACTGCCCGCACGAACTAGAACCTCCTTGTCCCTGCAGAAAACCGCGACCAGGCCTACTTTTAGATGCAGCGCGTGAACATGGCATCGTTCTGAGCCGATCATGGATGATCGGCGATTCAGATACTGACATAGAAGCCGGCAGAAATGCCGGGTGTAAAACAGCTCGCCTTCTGATGAACAGTCAGACTACAAATCTCAAAGCAGACCTAGCCGGACCACATCTGGTTGACGTAGTTCACGAGGTTCTACGGTGGGAGAAAAGATTCGATCAGAAGAGCCTGAATTCTAGTTACCGACACCAACTCATGTCTATAGTGGACCACCGCACCGAATGAACTGTTTAATCCCTGGCTCAGCATGGTAGCCATTCTCACGTAAGGCATTGATCAAACCACCAGACATGCTGACTTAAGCCGAGAAACAATTAGTTTTCCACCGACTTCCTTGTCGACGTTGATCGTCGGATGCTAATGCAACGCGGTGGCGATGGACTTCGGTCCATAAAAGGCGTGAACGGCCACGTACGCCACGAAATTCGGGTATGTCTGGGCGCGTGCCGACTAGAGAACTCTATGAGTAACCCATTAGTCGTTCAGCGCCAACCTGAAAAACGTGAAACTCTATCCTCGCCCAGCTCTAATCTGGAGCGAGCGAAAATCGTGGTTTTCGGGACGTTTGGCGCAGGCAACATTGGCAATGAATGCACACTACAGTCGATGCTATGCAACATCCGTCGATACCTGCCGAGTGCGGAGATCACTTGTATTTGTTCAGGCCCAGAAGAGACGGAGGCTAACTACAGAATACCTGCATTTGCGATCAGATGTACTGTTTCAATCAGCCAATTATTTCGAGTGCCAGCGCGAGGTGACAACACATTGGTGAGGGGGTTGCTAAAACTCGTGAGGCTGTCGACCGAGCCATATCGCTGGTGCAAGGCATTGAAGGTTTTGAAGGGTAAGGACATGCTCGTCTTTACAGGTTTGGGAATGCTGGGGGATTTCGGCATAAGTCCTTTTGGCTTGCACTATGACATATTGGGGTGGTCTCTCATTGCGAAGCTCTGTCGATGCAAGCTGGCGTTTGTCAGCGTTGGAGCCGGCCCGATACGCGATCGTATAAGCAGATGGTTTGTGAAGACCGCCTTGGCACTGGGGGATTATCGGTCGTACCGTGATAGCTTTTCGAAAGAGTACTTGGAACGTATTGGCCTCAGCACGATAACCGATGGCGTCTACCCTGATTTAGCCTTCAGCTTACCCAAGGCTATGCTGCCTCCTAGCGATAAGTGTAAGCATGCCAAGACCGTAATCGGTGTAGGACTGATGCAGTATTCCGGTAGGCGCGGACGTTCAGAGAATGGCGATCGCATTTATCGTAAATACATTGCATCTCTTGCTGGTGTGACCTCTATGCTGATGGACCGAGGGTATACAGTCCGGTTGCTTATCGGCGATACTACGTACGACCACGCAGTAAGACGTGATCTTCGGGCATCACTTGAGGCGCGAGGACAGGAGTATGTGGATTCACGGCTTGTAGATGAACCCGCATCATCTGTCGCGGAACTCTTGTCACAATTGGCGGGAACGGATCTCGTGGTTGCAAGCCGATTTCACAATCTGCTGCTAGCTATAATGCTCGGCAAGCCTGTAGTGGCACTGTCGTATCACGAGAAAATTGTTTCACTGATGGACAAATTGGGATTGTCCAAATTCTGCCACGATATCGAGGATTTCGATCCTGACGATTTGATTAGACAGATCAGAACACTGGAAAGTGATACGGGGAGTTTCAAACGTCGAACTCTAATCGATCAACAGATCGAAGGTTATCGTAACAAGTTGGATGAGCAGTACGAGCTCATTTTGCAACGGGCCCCCACCTGCAGTCCTATGTCCCACGAAGCAGATCCAGCTACAAGGATTGCTGTCCTGTGAAGGACAATGTAGTTTCCGATATTGCTGAGCTTGATGCCAGTAACCAACTGGGCGGAAATGGGATGCGCAGTGTTGATGTCAACGGAAAGATTCATAGATACGGAGGGCGGCTATGTGGTCAGTCATGAGCCGACGCAGGGAGGTTACATGCTTGATTGGGCCGCTTGCGCGACGACGCGATTAGGGATGATGGCGTTCATGGTGACGTGAGGCGTGGATAAGGGAAGATTAAGCTAGTGAAGAAAGGACTTGCATGAAGATCTTACTGACCGGGCATAAGGGCTATATCGGTGCGGTCGCTGGGTGGCTGTTGCAGGCCGCGGGTCACGACGTGGTGGGCTTGGATGCGGATCTTTTTGCCGGCTGCGATTTCGGAGAGGCTGCTTCAGTGATTCCGGAGGGTTGCAAGGATATTCGTGATCTCGCGAAGTCGGACTTAGCTGGATTTGAGGCAGTAGTACACCTAGCTGCTCTGTCAAATGATCCCTTGGGCAATCTCGATCCGCAGCTTACGTTCAACATTAATCATGTGGCTTCGGTGCGATTGGCGGAAATGGCCAAAGCAGCCGGAGTTAAGCGGTTCGTGTTCTCCTCATCGTGTAGCACTTACGGCCAAGCGGGGGATGACTTCCTCGATGAGAGTGCCGCCGTCAACCCGGTTACGCCTTATGGCGTATCCAAAGTGCTGGTCGAACGCGATCTTGCACAAATGGCGGATGACGACTTTAGTCCGACTTACCTGCGAAATGCGACCGCCTATGGCGCATCTCCGCGGCTGAGGTTGGATATTGTGCTCAATGACTTCGTGGCGGCGGCATTCACTACTGGTTGTGTGTATATCAAGAGCGACGGCACACCCTGGCGTCCCATTGTCCACATTCGTGATATCACGGCAGCCATTCTGACGGTGCTCGAAGCACCGCAGGAACTCATTCACAACCAGATTTTCAATGTCGGCGTAACAGAAGAGAACTACCGTATCAGCGATCTAGCCGAGATCGTTACGGAGACTGTTCCAGGTTCGTACGTCGAGTACGCTCCTGGCGGAGGGCCGGACAAGCGTTGTTACCGGGTCAGCTGCGACAAGATTCATCGTGTGCTGAACTTTCGTCCGCAGTGGAATGCTCGAAAGGGTGCGCAGGAGCTATATCAAGCGTACCGTGCTGCCGGGCTTACTGATGAGCAACGAGGGTCTTACATCCGTATGAGTCACATCCAGCGCCTTCTTAAGTCTGGACAGTTGGGGGTTTCGCTGCGCTGGAATCATCAGCCGGTTGAAACCGCAATAGTTGCGTGAAACTCCTCACTTTTACCAAGGAACAAGGAATAGAGAAACATATGGCCACCATGTCGCTTGCTGCGGAAATTCCGCAAAAGGCCGCTAGTACACCCTGCCGCTTTTGCGGTGAGAGCGTTCACCGAACCTTCGTTGACCTGGGGATGTCTCCCTTATGCGAAACATACCCTTCCGCGGCCGATTTCAACCGAGGAGAGGTTTACTATCCGCTACACGTGTACGTTTGTGAAAAGTGCTTTCTCGTACAACTGGACGATTACGTGAGCGCAGAAAAGATTTTCAGTGACTATGCATACTTCTCTTCATACTCGGACTCCTGGCTCAAACACTGCGAGACCTACTGCGACAAAATGATCACCCGGCTCGGGCTGAACACGCAAAGCTCCGTAGTCGAAGTGGCCAGCAATGACGGTTACCTGCTGCAGTATTTCGTGAAGCGTAAGATTCCCGTTTTGGGAATTGAGCCAGCAGCGAATGTGGCTAAGGTGGCAGTCGAAAAAGACGTCCCCACTCTGGTGCGGTTCTTCGGCACGGAACTGGCAGAAGAACTTGTGGCTCAAGGCCAGACCGCTGACCTGGTTCTGGGAAATAACGTCTTAGCGCAGGTTCCGAATCTCAATGACTTCGTAGAGGGGCTTAAGATCATTCTGAAGCCCGCGGGGGTCCTGACGCTGGAGTTCCCGCATCTACTGCGACTGATTGAACGAAACGAATTTGACACGATCTATCACGAGCACTTTTCCTATTTCTCCCTGCTCACTACGGTGCGCATCATGAAAGCGCACGGTCTAAAAGTGTTTGACGTGGAGGAGTTGACCACGCATGGCGGCTCGCTCCGTATCTATGCTTGCCGGCCGGAGGGCCAGACGCATAGTGTCGAGCCGAGCGTGGAGAAGTTGATAGCGGAAGAGGAGACGGCCGGTCTAGGTGTCCCGGACGGCTACGAAAGTTTTTCTCGCCAGGTTAAGGAGACGAAGTGGGCACTATGGGAGTTTCTGCTGAGAGCCGCTCGAGTAGGCAAGTCTGTGGCGGGCTATGGAGCACCAGGGAAGAGCGCCACACTTTTGAATTATTGCGGCATCGGTACCGACTCAATCGAGTACACGGTGGATCGGAGCCCCTATAAGCAGGGACGGTTTCTCCCGGGTAGCCACATCCCTATCCACCATCCAGACCATATCCGTGACACTAAGCCGGATTATGTAGTAATCCTGCCGTGGAACCTGAAAGACGAAATCATGGAGCAGCTGCAGTTCATCCGGGAGTGGGGCGGCCGCTTTGTTGTGCCCATTCCGAAAGTAACCATTTATTGATAGGAGACCGTGGAGGCAATCATGAAAGTCGTTCTCTTTTGCGGGGGGACTGGGATGCGGCTACGAGGGTATTCCGACGATGTGCCGAAACCCATGGTGCACATTGGCAGCCGACCGATCCTGTGGCACGTAATGAAATACTACGCCCACTTCGGGCATAAGGACTTTGTCCTTTGCCTGGGATACAAGGGCAACACCATCAAGGACTATTTTCTACACTACGAGGAATCCGTCTCCAACGACTTTGTGTGGTCGAACGGCGGGAAAGACATCCAGTTCGTGAATCGGGATATCGATGACTGGAAGATTACTTTTGTCGAGACTGGGGTGAATGCCAATCTCGGACAGCGACTCATGGCGGTTGAGTCCTATCTGAAAAATGAGGAAATATTTCTGGTGAATTACAGTGATGGACTGAGCGATGCGCCACTCCCGCTATTGGTGGATGCGTTTAAGCGGAGTAAGGCCATAGCCTCTCTGCTGTTGGTGCAGCCGACGGCGAGCTTTGACATCGTCCAGGCCGGGCCCGAGGGTTTAGTTCGAAATATTTCCGCCTTGAGCAGGAGTGATATTTGGATTAACGGTGGCTTCTTCCTGATGCGGAAAGAGATGTTCGACTGTATACGTCCTGGAGAGGAACTGGTTCGGGAGCCATTCCAGCGCTTGATTGAGAAAAAGGCGTTGCTCGCATACAAGTATACGGGTTTCTGGCAGTGCATGGATACCTTCAAAGACAAACAACACCTTGAGGATTTGAACCAAGACGCCGCGCCATGGAAGGTCTGGAACCACGCTTCGGTCCCCACGTCGAGGCACTCTGAGCTGATCTCTGCAAGCCTATGATTCACCTCAATCTAGACGGAAGAGCCCGCCGTGAGCTAAACATTCTGTGTCTAGGTTCCCACTCCGACGACATAGAAATAGGTTGCGGCGGTACTATACTGCGCCTGGCGGAAGAGTACCCGGGAGCCCAGTTTCACTGGGCGGTTTTCAGCGCTATCGGAGTTCGTGAATCTGAGGCGCGATGTGCGGCTGAGCTGTTCGCCGCTGCGCGCCTGAAGGGTCCGATAGTGAAGAATTTCCAGGATGGATTCATGCCCTATGTGGGTGCCGACGTAAAGGTAATTTTCGAACAAGAATTGAAGCCCGTTTCGCCTGATCTCATCTTCACACATAACGGGAAAGACGCGCACCAGGACCATCGCCTGATTTCGGAATTGACCTGGAATACATTTCGCGATCATTTGATTTTGGAGTACGAAATCCCCAAATATGACGGGGACCTTGGCCGCCCGAACATTTTCGTGCCGCTTCCTGCGGAAACGTGTCAGAAGAAAGTTCGGTACATCGTGGACACCTTCGCGTCGCAGCGTACCAAACACTGGTTTCAAGAGGACACTTTTTTTTCCCTCATGCGGTTGCGAGGCATGGAATGCAGCTCGCCCAGCGGTCATGCTGAGGCGTTCTACTGCCGCAAGCTGGTGCTGTAAGTAGACGGGGCGTTGCCATGCACCTTCCGCGTTGCTGGCTGTCCAAAATTCCTTTCTCTGCCTGCCCAAATCATAGACCAAATAACCATAGTTATACCTACCAAGTTGGCCCGCGACCGACAAGACGAAAATAGTTGCCTGGTTGGGCGAACCGCGCTCGTAACTGGGGCGAGCAGCGGGGTAGGGCGCGCGATCGCATTGGCGCTGGCCCGTCAAGGCGCGAATCTATGTATTGTGGGAAGGAATCCGGAGGCGCTGGCCGAAACAGCGGCGGCTGCTGAGCACTCTTCGTCGGTAGTAAAGTTTCAGGTTGACCTGACGGACGACGATAAGATTCAGTCGCTTTTTCAGCACCTTGAACAGGCTGGCGGGCTCGACATCTTAGTTCATAGCGCCGGTATCTTTCATCAGAACCTGATGGCACAAGCTTGTGTGGACGATTTGGACCAGCAGTACGCAATCAATGTCCACGCTCCCTATGTGCTCACCCAGCGCCTCCTGCCTCTGTTGACAGCTCGCCGAGGGCAGATCGTGTTCATAAACTCGAGTGTGGGGCTCTCGGTCAGAAGGCCTGAAGTTGGCCAATACGCCGCCACAAAACACGCGTTGAAGGCAGTTGCGGACAGTTTACGCGAAGAGGTCAACCAGAAGGGAGTCCGAGTGCTCACGGTGTATCTCGGACGCACTGCCACGCCGACGCAGCGGGCAATCTTTCGAGAGGAAGGCAGGGTTTATCGCCCGGAGACCCTTCTACAGCCAATTGATATTGCCTCTGTTGTTCTAAATGTGCTAAGCCTTCCCCCCACGGCTGAGGTAACCGATGTGTCCATTCGTCCCATGATGAACTTTTCCAGTTCACCAGAAGCGCAGAACCCTAGTTAGTGCTGGTCTGTCCCAGCAGTTGTTCTTCAATTCTCCGGAATCTCGCACCTACGTCGAGGTAGTAAGCACTATATATGACCT
>Ga0126373_10001911_pt1 | contig 15082 bp, 6 predicted proteins | sample PanSoiMetPlot_11_FD_92545 | JGI IMG/M metagenome (GOLD analysis project Ga0126373, IMG submission 92545) | Tropical forest soil microbial communities from Panama - MetaG Plot_11 | ecosystem: Environmental > Terrestrial > Soil > Tropical forest > Bulk soil | place: Panama | collected 2016-02-17 | reverse complement strand
TAAAGAACCTTTGGATCGGCTCTTCGTTCGGATGACCATAAGTCCTATCCAGACTGACACTATCTTGACGATTTTAAAGCAAGGTTTGTGGCCCAATCCGACGCTTAAGTTATGGCGTCCGGCGGCGGGCGGGGAGCGAAAGGTTAAGACCGCAGTCAGTTTGATGCAAGCTGATGACGGCATGGAGCTGGAGAAAACGCGCACACTCAAAAAGATCATTCGCAATTGCGAGGAGAGAACCAAGGATTGCAAAAGCGGCTGGGTCAATAAGGAGTGATTGTTTTGCAGTTAGGGGAGTGACTCGGATTGCAAATCCGGTCGGCGTCGTGTCAGGTTTGTGAACGACCGTATCGTCGCGCCCGACGAACGGTATCGATTTTAGGGCTCGCTGCCGCTTCGAGGAACCTCGAGCGACGCTTGGCTAGACGACGCCAGTAAAGTTGATCCTCGTTAGCTCCCCGCCCCGATCGCTATAGTAGTCGCTCTGATCGCACAGCTTGACTGTTGTTTCTCGGCATTCTGAGCTTCTCTCTGAACTGTGGAGCACATGCCGGAGATTGTTCATGGTTCTGCGCAGTCTCTAAATTTATCGATCAGCGATGGCGGTTACACGCAAGGTATTTGCAATTTTCTGGAGCGTGTGTAAGTCACGTAGGATTTAGTTGCTTTACCTACAACGGTACCTAATAAGCATGACTAGACGTAACGATCAAAGCGCGCCCGGCAAGCGCGTCGGAAATGTCCCCTCTTCAGGCCGGAACCAGATTGAAATTGACGGGCGGCAAGGCGATTCTTAGTGCTCACGCGCGGAGAGAGAAGTGTACCACTGCCCGATGATACGTGGTGTTCGGGAGAATAAAGGACGAAATTATTTTTCATCGTAAGAGGAGGAGTTAAAAATGGCTGACGAGCAAATTGAAAACGTGGAGAACAACAAGCCAGAAAAGGCGGTCGCGCTGGCCCAACCCGTTGCACCACCGGCAGTACTCTCGGGGGCCGAGAAGCTCTTGGATGGGACTACTCACGTGGGAGTCGCCGTCCAGGTAACAAGCGACGGAAAACCCTCGACTCTGATGATTACCGACATCACTCAAATCGGTAAGGGTTACCCTATCTATATAACCAAGCCAGTCAGAATAAAAGGTGCAAACCTGAAGACCTTTCTGGCTAACAAAGGTGCGGTAATGCCTGAAAAACTGCAGAAACTTATTGAAGATACGAGTATATCTTGCGAAGCATTTTACTTTGCCGGTTCTACTGGGGCAGACAACAAGACCACGGCATCAATCCTTCTCATGATGTTCGCCCTTCAATTTCAAGACGGATTGATAACAACGCTGACTGGCGATGCAGACATTGGGGGGTTGTTTGACATCCAGGGTGCTTCGGTTCGACTGTTCAAATGTCCCGAGGGTTCCTATAAGATACTTCAAAATTACACCGCTGAACTGTTGGCAGAATAACAGTTTGTTGACGTCCGCCACATTTCGGTAGCGGGCGGGCTCGAGATCCGTCCTTACGGCGCTCGGGTTGCATAGTTTATGGCGGAAACGCCACTGAAAACCGAGCTGATTCTGCGGGGCCGTGTCGCCCGCCGCCCGGTCACCTTAATCGGCACCTTAGAGGGCGGCAGGCTAACCGAGCTATCCGGAAGCGTGACGCTCAACGCATCGTTGTCTTCCATCGTCGGTGACTTGGGGACGGACTACGTCGCGACCGCCAAAGTACTCGAACAGCTGGTAGGTAGTGGTGATATCGTCCTGGAAAAACTCGGTGCGGCATATTCTAGTGGTCCCGAGTCTGCGCAAGGTGGGTCCGTACAAGTCGGACTCATTACCAAACTCGGAAAAAACAGTTGCCAGTTTGGCCTGCTAAAAAGGTTGGGTAAAAATGGTGGCTTTATCGTAGGAGTCGATTTGCGCTCCGACGAGAAAGTGCCGAACAATTTTCTTTCCGGCCTTGTTGGTGAGATCTCCATCGGCAATCTCGGTGTATATTACGCCAGCGAAGAGTTAAAGGGAGTTCGGTTTTTAGGCCCTGAGGAGTTTCAAGACGCGACCCAGTTCGCTCTGGAGCCGTCTCGCATAACGCCTCCTCGTACTTTCGCGAAGGGCGTGAAACTTTCTGCCGAGATTTTAGTTGGCGGCCTTAACCTGCTTGATCAACTTGCGATTGAAAAGGCGGAATCAAGTGCGGCCACGCGGGCGGGACCCCAGACCACCGTTGACGAGGCCGGCGAGGCCCAAGAGATCCTTGGCAAAGGCTCAACATACTGGATCGAAACTAAGAAAGTGATCGGGCCGTTGTCCATCCGGCGCATCGGATTGAGTTATGAAACGCAGAGACTTGGGATCAAGCTGGACGCCGGCCTCCAGTTAAGTTTTTTGAACCTCGCACTCGAGGGTTTGGGTTTAAGTTATCCAATAAACGAGTTCAGCACGAAGCCCAAAGAGATCTGGGAGCGTCTCAAATTTCACCTCGACGGTGCCTCGGTGGTCTTTTCGGGCGGTCCGCTTACCATCGGTGGTGGACTCCTCAAGGTGGAGGATCGCCTTTATCCGGACCGCTTACAACTAGACGGCTTTCTTCTCATCCGAACGGAAATTTTCACTATCACCGCCCTGGGGTCGTATGCCGACTTGAACGGCACTCCGTCCCTTTTTGTGTTTGCGGCCCTACAAAAGGAATTGGGTGGTCCGGCATTTTTTTTCGTCACCGGCCTCGCCGTCGGTTTCGGCATAAACCGCGCGCTCAAACTTCCCTCCATTAACGAGGTCCATAACTTTCCGCTCGTGAAGGCGGCGACCGATCCCGACTTTGCAAAAGATCTGGACCTAAGAAGCATCAGCCAAAAGCTCGGAGAATACATCTACCCTTTGCAGGGTAATTTTTGGATTGCCGCCGGCGTCAAGTTCAATTCCTTTGGACAAATCGATTCCTTCGCCATGTTATCCGTGGCGTTCGGGACGCAGTTTGAGATCGCCTTGCTCGGCATCTCGAGAATTCGCGTGCCCAAACTGTTGCCCGGGATGAAGGAAGACGATGTGCCTGCCATCGCCTACGCCGAACTGGCGTTCAAAGTCGCCTTCGCGCCGGCGAGCGGGTTGTTGAGTTTGGAAGCGAGGCTCACCGAAAACTCCTTCGTGCTGCGCCCCGACTTCCGGTTGCGGGGCGGCTTCGCCTTTTACTCATGGTTTGCAGGCGAACACGAAGGCGACTTCGTCGTTTCCATCGGTGGCTACCATCCGAGATTCAAACCGCCGGCACACTATGCCAAACCGGATCTAGTGGAGTTCGCCTGCAAGATCGGTGAAGCGGTCGCGATCCGCGGCTATTGCTACTTCGCCCTTTGCCCCTCGGGTATCATGGCGGGTGGTGGTCTCAACGTAGTGTACCAGTTGGGTGGCCTCAGGGCATGGTTCATCGCGCAAGCCGATTTTCTCATTCAGTGGAAACCCCTCTACTACGATGTAGCGATCGGTGTGGCGATCGGCATCGCTCTACGATTAGACACAGAAGTCGTTCGAAGTTGTTTGGAGCTTGAGTTGAGCGCCATGGTTGCGCTGCACGGCCCGCCGTTGGGAGGTATGGCCAAAGTCTCGCTGTCCGTCGTCACCGTCGAGATCGAATTTGGCGAAGCCAAACGAGTTCCACAGCCGTTGCTATGGGAGTCCGTCGATAGTGACAAATCCTTCGCCAAAGCTTTCCTGCCGAATCCGAAAATTACCACGATTACAATCACTGACGGTTTGCTCAGCGAAATCAAACCTAAAGACGAGTCCGATGAAACGACCATCTTCTGCGTCTCCCCGCAGAAGCTCGCGATCAGCACTCGCACCCTAGTGCCGGCGACTGACGTCCGGTTCAACGGCGGACCTCTCCTCGACGGCGCCGGAAAGCAACTGGACATTCCGCCAGCCACAGTGGGAGGTCGACCAACCGAACTGGCCGTTCGTCCAATGGACAGAGCGTCCATGTATTCTCTGATCAACATCACGTTAACTCCCAATAGTGACGTCTCCCAAGATGCTACCGAGTATTTGCAACAATATTTGGACGTTTCAATCGTTACCAAAAGCGTGCCCCGCGCTCTTTGGGACAAGCCCGTGGCTGAGGAAGATAAGAATAAACCTCCCGAGGCCGATCAACAGATGATCGACAACGCGCTCGTCGGCCTCGAAATTAAGACCAAGGCAGGTCCTCGCCCCTCAGAGACTCCGGCGCTTGATCTCGAGGTGTTAGCGTACGACCGGTACGCGAAAGATTTCCGATGGGAGTGCCCAACGCCGAAGCAAGCCGAGAGTTACCCGAACCAGACTATTGCGAATACGGTCATGGCGCGCGACGTGGTAGCAGCGAGAAATTCCATACTTACTGAGCTGGCGCAAAGGCACCAGAAGATCATGAAGGCGGAAGCCATTCATCTCGATCAGTTGTCGCAAAACGCGCAGTACATATTCCAGGATATGCCAGCGATGACCCGGCTAGGACAATATCCACCTAGAGGCTATCTCGGCATAATTTCTGGCTAAAGACTCGATGAGTGCCATGAGCGATTTCAAATACGATCCTCCGGTTACCGTAAAAGCCGGTCAAATCCAATTCGTTGAAGCCTGCCATCCTCCCCTTATCGCCGGCGCCTACAAGGTGACGATGAGCCAGGCGATTAAGGAATCGAAAGAAGCGCTCGTTCCCTGGAATTCCGACCCCTACGCATCGGAGCTGGTGTTCTGGGTGGACGCGCCGCGATTCAGCTTAAACCCGACCGACATCCATTCCGTCTACCCTCCCAGCAATCAGATCGGCGGCTTTGACAACGCCCTGCCGCACGTTGTGTTTACGCGCCGAACTCTACCGTGGGAACGGGCGTTGGACGGAATGCCACCAAGGCTGGGGCAGCCGTTTGCACCCTGGATAGGTCTGCTGTTGGTGCAGGAAGAGGAACTGCTGATCGGCGCGAACGGTCGAACAACGAACCACAAGCGCGAGGTCAAGTCGCTACCGCTGATCAGCAGTGACCAGGACAGCCTTTTGCTTGCGACCGCCAAGAATACCCTGGTCCCTGATCTTGGACAGCACGGCTATGGCGCTGGCAGCAATCCTGACACAAAGCTCCGGGCGCAGCGCTGGGAAAAAGAAAAGTGGCGATACGAAAAAGGGGAAACGAGTGAACAACGCGAAGAGTCCTGCCTGGCCGTGGACCTTCCCGGGGAACTCTTCAAGGCCATCGCGCCGCGTCTCGATGATTTACCCTATCTGGCCCATGCACGGCAAATCGACACCGGCGACAAGGAGGTTCAGGCGCTTAACGACAAAGGGTGGTTTTCACTAGTTATTTGCAACCGTGTGCCAAAAGCTAACAAGGACCATCGCGTATTTGTCGTTTCTCTAGAAGGCCATCAGGATCGTCTCCACGAAAAATGGACGCCAGCCTCCGGCGAAGAAGTTCGGCTGGCTGTCCTTGCGTCCTGGAGCTTCAAGTGCGCCGGAGCCAACGACTTCAAGGCTTGTATGAAGGAGCTGAAGATCGATTCACTTCATCTGCCTTTCGAACCCTTCGACGATAAGTCGTCTGCCGCCAAGGATATAGTCAACGCTGGCTACGCGCGTGGTTATACAGCTTTCAATCATGCCATGCGCCATGGTGAGAAAACCGTATCCTGGTACCGGGGACCACTGGTACCCCTGAACTACGACAAACCGCAGCAGATTCAACACCCGGTTTCCTGTGCTGACGAGCTGCTGCGCTATGATCCCACCTCCGGTCTTTTTGACGTCAGCTACGCCGCCGCCTGGCAGCTGGGCCGTCTGCTAGCGCTGCAAAATCACGGTTTCGCGTTGGCCTTGAACCGGACAAGAAAAGCTTTGCGGACGGAGGCAGAACGACAGATGCGTATCGCTGAGATCAAGGATCTGACAGGCGGCAAAGACTTCATCGAGGATGATTTGATGGACCAGGTCGCCAATAGCCTTGGCGATAAACTAAGCAAAGCAATGGGGGTGCCCAAGTCTTAGGTCGAATTGTTTTGGGGTCGGGTGTTCTCGTGTAATCGCCTTGAAACTAAAAGACTTTACGAGTCAACCAGAGGGCAAGAGTCTAGCATGCTCGACTCTTTACCCAAGGAGTTTGAGCCAAATCTTCCGTCATAATGGCAAATACCCTCTGGGCGATAAAAGAGGCGATCGCGAAGCTCAATCCGTAATCGGAATAGCTCGAGGTCGCAATAGTGATGACGTAGTCGCTCTTGCCGAGATGACTGTCCACACCCATGCTGTGCAGTTCATGTAAGAAAGGCCGCTAACAAGATCGTCTCTGACTTAGAATTTCAGGGCACTATGGCTGACGAGAACAATAGCAACAACAAGAGCAAACTGGAAGAAACCTTAATATCCTCGCAGCCGGTTATCCCTGAGGAGGTGACCTCATGGCTCGGACGGCTGGTGCTTCTATACGGTGTTCCCTTTAATTACTTGATTCCGAACGAGCAGATGTTGCTTGGGAACGAGACGAAATCCAATGGATCAGGAGCTGCTGTCGGCGTAGAGCCGGAGCCTGGAGCGAATACTGAAGGTTCACTGCGGTTTTTCTTTCTAGATCCGATCTGGATCCAGTGTGTGGTTCAAGGCGCATGCAGCGTCGGCAGTAACGGGTATGGAGATCGGATCATCGATAGCGCCATCAACGAATTGGTTCAGCCGAATGAGCCTGATAAAAACAATCAGCCTAGCCTGGCCAATAGGAAGGCTGCTGGGGTTCGAGACAGATTGCGCGAGCAGTACGAAGCCGTTCCTATGCCTCAGGAGGATACTAGCTTGGATTGGCCTTTGACCGGCTTTCTCCTCCGGTCTGCTGTCGTCGAGGGCTGGCGGGGTTTAGAAGTGATGGCTTATCGAGACTTGAGCGAGCAGGAAAAACAACACCTGACAGCTACATTGAGTGGTAAAGCAAACGAAGTTCTAGAAAAGGCCATGAATAGCAAACAGAGCCGCGGCCTTCACGCGGAGCTCAGAGACTTTCTGCGCGAGCAGAACTCAACTGATCTGAATCGACTCCTTACGCTGGCTGGGGTGCAAACGGAGGAAGCACTATCAAAGCTTTTGGTAGAGTCGGTCAAGCCGCTCAGACCGCTTAGAATCGAGCAACTTTCCAACGACGTAATGATCGGACTCTTTAACGGCATCATTGCCCAATTGGTTATTCGACAACCGCAGGAGGGCTTACACTTTGGGCTCACCCGAAAGAATCAGTCCTACAGCAAGACGCTACGCGACTTGGGCTACAAAACTAAAGCCAAGGCCGGAGAGAACTTGCAGGACAAAACCATCGACCTATCGCGCGACAACCTGATGCGCGACATAAGTACCGGGGTCATCAATATTGCGAAACTCGCAGCCGAGATGAAGAAGGAACTATCCAACCTAGGCCTATTGAACCCCGACAAACCCGGAAATTTCACCTCGGCTGAATTCGCCGTCGAAATGATCGAGGCCGCGGGCGAATTTACCTATTTGCCCGCGATCGAGCAGTTGTCGATATGAGCGAGCTTCGTCTCCTGGTTCCGGTAAATATCGAGGCCTTAGTCGTCGGTAAGGACAGCGACGGCGTTTCCGGACCGGCCAAGGAAACAAAGACACAATGGGTGAATCTGAAGCTAGACCTTCAAGGGCTCTATCGTCTGGATCGCGTTCTCGGCCAGCAACTGGTGCAACCCTTTCGTCCGAGCACAGGGCTTCACGAACCCGGGATTCACCTTCATTGGGCACTACCAGACGGGCTCACACGCGGAGTTACAACAGGCCAGGATGGAAGACCGAAGTTTCCGTTTGTTCCAAACCGTTGGCTCGTCGCGCGGTTTTGGGACCAGGGCCGGCGAACGGAGACAGATTTGCAATCCAAAGCCTGGATCGTGGAGAGCGACACAATCTCGACCGATAGAAGCGCTGCGGTCTGGCCAACGCTACGATCAGCAAAGCTCGAAAAACAGCAAGACTATTTCGTCTTCGTTGGCAAGCCGTATGAATTATCCAAGTGGCCGGGAGAAACCTCAGCACCCAGCGTGGATATCACTGCGATTGGCTACGGAGATCCAGCCTTTGCCGCCTACTATCCGGCATGCAAGGGAATCCTGGGGTTTCACGACAAAGATCTCGATGAGTTTCAGGACGTCACACTGTCTTATATGGTCGTCGGTTGGTATTCCGATCCATCTAAGGACCCATTGCAGCAATCTTTGAAGGATACGACCAATGGTAACTTGACTGCCATTTTGGAGCAACTCCGCGAGCTCGCCGGGTTCGTGGGGAGCGATCAGTTAGCCAAGATGGAAGGATTCGTCAAGTTGCAAGAATTTCTGGGGAAAGCGGGATGGATATACTCGGGACTCGCAGAATCGCAAAAGAAAGTGCATGAAACACAGGAATTAGCGCGCAGTCTAAAGCATGCAAACGAATCAAAGGCGCTGTTGATCAAAGTTCAAAACGAAAAGCAAATCGACAACGGCAGTGCCATCGCGGAGCTAGAAACAACAATAGCCACTCTACAAGGAAAGCTTCAAAGCTGCAGCGCCGCAACCTCAGATCTTCAGAACACTCTCCCGGTTCACATCCTTTGCCACGGCATCATCACGGGGATTCAATGGAAAAGTAATCCGGATGGCGGCGTTCCTCGGGGCAGACCCATTGATATAGCAATTGGGGAGACGGCGGTGGAATCCCTCACCACCCTATTCGGGAGGGAATTGGGTAATGGGTTAGGAAAACTGCTGGCAGTTTTTCAATACGATCTTCTATCCGAGCTGCAAAAGCCGGGGGGCGATGGGATCGTCGATCACAAAGTGCACGAACGTTCTTATGCGCGGCTGGTCCGCGGGATTCGTTGGGATTTGTTGCGAGAGACTCACCCTGCTTTTTCCGGCTTCCCCGAAGATCGCGCGGCGGCGATGGAGGATCGCGCGGCGCCGATTCCGGGAGATGTTCGCCTGTTGCTGGAGCGACTGAATACGCCGCAGCGGGAAATCAATCGATTGAAACGGGAACGGGATTCCTTAAGAAGAGAACTCTACGCCACCTGGTACAAAAGAGTCCTAAATATCGAGGCGAAAAAGGTGAAAGGGGAGGCGCTGAATCAACGAATAACAGGATTGCAGCAGGAGATCGAGCGTGTTTCTGCCGCCATTGATGCCCTTGAGGATCCGAAGGGGGGACATCCTAAAGGAACTGAGTGGGGCGATATCCAGCAAGCTCTCGATGCTTTCCTACCGGGCTGGAAACTTCATCAATTCGACGAACCGGAGTTTTGGCGCTCTAACGACCCAGTGGTGCTGATGTCCGGAGATGCGTTTCAACGTTCCGGCCGGCACGGCGAGGACGGTCGCTACCGTTCGGATGGACGGCTGCTATGCCGCTTGAGCGGCCAGGAGACCACCGGGATAAGAGTTAAGATCCCTTACGCAAAAGAGGGGAAAGACATCGAATTCGGTTCTGCGGATGTCGATAAATGGGGTGCGCCGTTTGCTTCACTTGCCCAGCGTTCGATTCCGACGGAAGCAAACAATTTATTCCGTGAAGCGCTCTTACTCACGCTCGATTCAAAGAGAGCTCAGGATATTGTTACCGCGGCATATGAGAAAAACGAGCCCGGTCTGGCAAAGAATCATTCCACCGACATACAAGCGTTGGCCCGCGAGCTTCTCGATGTTTACCTGACACAATTGTGGCAAGAGGCTCGCAACTCAGTTGACAATCCCAAACTCCGTAAGCCGGAAACGGATAAAGATGACCTAACTACTTGGGAGCTAGTCGGAACATTCCCTTCACCGATAGTAATGAACTGCTGGGGGAACACTACTTCAACACAGCGCTCGAAAAGAAATCCCTGGCTACCGCTCTTTCTGCAGTGGCAGGTGAGTTGGACACCAACCTACTCCGAGATCCCGCAGGCCTTGAACAATTGGAAATTAAACGACCAAGGCACTTCCTTTGAGGGCCAAGTCGGTCCGCAAGGGGAGCCGCAGATCTACGTTGGCACCACGCTGTTAACACCCAGCGCCACACTGCAATTCGGCGAGCGCTTGCGCCAATACAACCTGACTCACGACAACCCCAAACTGCGCACATTCCAGACCGCTGTCAGTTCGATGAACGTGCTCTGCCAAAGCCTTGGCGGATTGATCGACCAGCTCCTCATGCGGAAGGGGCTATTGGAATTGCGCCCCCTCGAACCGGGAAGTAGTAAAGCGGCGGGGCCCCAATTCTCCGATATTTACAACGCGGTTAAGGACGTAGATTGGTTGTCACCGCTCACGGATGAAAAGTTTCTTCCCGTTCGTGCTGGCCAACTAAAGCTCGAAAGACTCTGGATCATCGACGCTTTCGGACAGTTCTTGCAGCTCGAACAGGAGAATAAGGTCAATGGTCTGCAGCCGATCCGCCCTGAACGGCTCGCCGGTCCTAACGGGTCGGTGCGGTTCGAACCGCGCCTGGCTCAGCCTGCGCGGCTCACGATTGAATGGCCTTGCGCTGGGCGTTGGGAAGCTGCTGGAAAAACCGCTAGTGAGGAAGAAGAGGAGTTCAACCCCATTTGCGGCTGGATCGTGCCTAACTTCATCGACGAGAGCTTAATGATCTACGACGCCAAAGGCTATGCTCTCGGTGCTCTGCAAATAGTACAGCGGAAATCCTGGCGCGAAGGTGTCGGAAGCCTGCGCCCCGAACTAGAGAGTTTTCATCCGGTCGATATCCCGGGTAGCAGAGCATTCTCCCTTGGCGCGGCTCCGTTGGGTGAGAAGCCGAATCCCCACTTGGGCGCCTTTGTAACTGGCCTCCTAAGCTTAACCGAGGGAAGCGGGCAAGCGTTTTCGGATTTGCTGGACAAAATGAACGAGGCCTTTTCCTCTGGCGGCGGCTCTGGTTCGAACCACAATCCCAATCTCGCGCTGCTGATTGGACGACCGCTCGCACTCGTGCGCGCTTCCCTTCGTCTCGAAGTAGATGGCCCCATCGCCTGCGCACAGGGCTGGGACGCCGTGCAAGGAGGACAGACTGGCGGGATCGAAACGTTAGAATTTCCCATCCGGCTGGGCGATTGCCGGCGGTGGAATGATACGTTGCTCGCTGACGACGGGTTGGTGGGATTCTTTCTGAACCGGGATTACGCCCGGTTTTACCCGGCTTTTGGGCTTGTCGGGCGGGCTGACGATAAATACAGCAAATACAACTTCGCGCCACCTCTCACTATTAAGAAGCCACTTGATCTCACCTTGCTGATGGATCCTTCACGAGGAATCAGCGTCACCAGCGGCATTTTGCCCAGGACCATCCATTACCTTCCTTATAGCGACATTGCAGAAACCCTCGAGAACAAGCAGGTTGTCATTTTCACCGGCCCCGTGGTCAGCCCAGAGAGTGAGCGAGAGATCCGGATGCCGCAGCCTTCGGATATCTATGGGCAATGGTCATGGACGCATCACCCCGCGGTAAAGGTCGCGGGCGAGAAGTCGATCGTTGATATCCAGAAAGATAAGGGACGCTTCGCCGACACCCCCCTCCAGATTACCGAAGGCTGGCTCAAGCTGATCACCTCACCACTTGCCATTCGCGCGTTCACGGTCAAAGGGAAGAACCCGGTCGAAGAGACGAAAACTCCGAATCGCGACGGCGAGCCTGAAGGCCCCGCGCGTTTCGAAGTAGCCGTCGGCGGGAAGACCGAGAAAATCATCCTCACCTGGTCGGTCAGCGGGGCGGAAGAACTCGAACTAAAAGAAGGAGAGTCGAAGCTTTTCAAGTCACGCCGTCATCCGTTGCCGACTCAATACGCTATATCGGTCGTGGAGAGTGCCACGTTTACGTTGGTCGCCACCGGTCGAGCGGAAAAACTGTCCGAAGAAAGCGAATCGAAAATGCAGGTCGCGTCAAAGACCATCATGATTACCGTGAAGCAGGCCCAATAAATCCCTGTTTGAGGGCTAATCCATTTATTTTCGAAGACACCAACCAGCATCGGGCGCTGTCCTGAAGAGAGGTACTGGGAAATGCCACCACAAGTTCAATTGACGGCCAAAATAGCAAAGTTGGCGGGAGATAGCCTTAGGATTGGAGCGAATCCCAGTCCCCCTAACGAGATCCGTGTATCGATTGAAAACCGTGGAGAAGAAATCATTTCAGAGGAAAGGCGTCCCCCGAATCTCTACTTGAAAGGACGCCTAGGAGAAGATGCTGCAGCTCTATTTTTAGAGAAGGGGGACGCAAAAAAGTGCACGATCACGCCGCCTGCCGGCTGGAATTGTGACTGGGACTTCACCAGCGACGACTCTTTTTGCCTAAAAATCTATTCGTACGAAGAGAGGCTTTTTGAAAAAGACGGCGCAATAACGATTACGCTGTCGAACGTGATTTCCAAAACCGCACCGGGCAATGCCACTCTCAGTTTTACAAGCGACTTTTCATCCGATTCTCAAACCCTCGAAATGTCGAAAAAGGCGAAGGACGCAGACATCATTTACTTCATCTCCGAACCCGAGGTGGGCGTACAGAATTTGCCCGGCGATAGCGTCACGTTGAAATGGCGGACGTATGAATTGAGTGGGCGGACACTGGATCAAATTGTCGGCGATCCGCTTCCTGCTGATTTCACCAGTGACGAAGGTACTAAGAAAATTAGTGGGATTTCAGCAGACACTACCTATCGCCTGAAAGGGTATGACAAATCGAACAGACCCATCGAACGTACTCTGAAAGTTGAAGTCTTGCGGTCGGGCTGGTACGGCCGGACGAATTCCCTCTTGGCAGGTGATCCCGGTTACCCCAGCCCGGAAAGCAAGGAGGAGGCGTCCAAGCTCCCAGAGTACAGCCTCGAACCCACGCTCCTCGTGAATGCCAACGACAGCAAGCTCTACGGGCTCTTTCGCTTTATTGCTTGGGGTCGAGAACTGGCATGCCTCTTCGAAACCAACAACCCGTTCGGCCCTTGGAAGCTTGTCAACGCTTCTGTTCCCGAGCAACGTGGCTCTATACCGGAAGGCTTTTCGACCAGTCCCGGCGTGTATTTCGACGATAAGCTCTGGCTCGTAGGGGGGAGTCAGGTCGATCCCGAAAAATGCTCGAATGGCACGTGGTGTTTCGACCAAAAGCGAGGCAGCTGGGAGAGTTGGGGGACCGCACCATGGTCAGCACGAATGGGTCACGCGGTAGTGCTTTATCAAAAGCAAATCTGGGTCATGGGCGGTCGTGACGAGGCGGGAAATGCCTTAAATGACCAATGGGCGCTCGATGTCAACTCCAAGACTTGGTTGCCTAAGGGTGAAGCACTGTGGGCGCCGCGATGCATGTTTAATCCCACGGTATTTCAAGAACAGCTATGGTTGTACGGTGGGGCGCAAGAACCCTTTTCCAGTAATTTATACGATGACATCTACACGTACAAGGACGGTGCTTGGATTAAGCAGGACATAACCGGGATCATCGCCGGCAACACCTCGAGAAAACCCATCGCATCTTGCCTGCAAGTGTTCAAGAAGAAACTCTGTCTCTTCGGCAAATTTCGCACCATCGATCCTAGCACTAAAAGCGAAAACATCGAGCCCTTGGCCTTTTCCCTCTCCACCCCATCGACCAAGAGCTGGGACAGCTTTTCTAACGATGGACTCAAAGGTTGGGGCGGCGACACGACTTTTAGTTACCAGCTAGTTAATTTCAAAGACATGATGCTGATTGCCAAAGCCTTGAGTTACGAGGCGACTAATCCGGTAATGAAAATCTATGTGCCGTAGTAAACGCGTGTCTGGCTGATCAAAGTTTTAAACCTCGAGCAACCGTCGTTCGGAGAGAACAGATTCATGAAAGCTAAACTTTTGATTTTGCACGTGTTGCTGTTTAACCTTTTTGTCGCCGTCTCGGCTCAGGCGCAAACCGAGCGGCGGCTGACTGCGACTCTGCTGCCAGCCCGAGAATCAGCCGGCGGTAGCGATAGTCTTTTGTGGATCCAGACTAATCCGCGCAAAGACGCGTATCTGCAGTTCGATCTAAGCTCGCTTCCTCCGGGTCTCACGGCAGCCGACTTCGTACGCTGCACTTTGAGACTCATAGCCCAAAACGTTGTCTATGTGCCCACGGACAATCCGGACAGCGGTGGTCGATTAGTCGTCGTGAAGGGTCAAGTAGCGAACAACGATTTTACGCCGGTGACGAAGGCTCCGGACCTCGTCTCGCTCTCGACTGTCTTAGATACCGAAGCCAAGAAGAATAACGTCGCGCTGCAGGCGACCGCGAATCTAAGCGCGGCGGTTTACCGCCAATATGCCGGCGACAAAATTTTGACCTTCAGGCTCTACTCTGATTCGCACAAGGCGAGCAGTCTCTTCTATTCCACGAAAACCTTTGCGAATAACCCTTCCTACAAACCCCGACTGGTGATTGAATATCGGCTCGCGCCGCCGGAATTGCTCGAGACTGCCAGTTGGTCTCAGCACCAACAGAACCCGGAGCACACTGGGAGAACTCCGTGGATACCTTTCAGATCGCCAAATGGTTTCACTTTGGTGAGCGTCTCTCTTTCCAAGATCGGAGCAAATGTCGGAAGCGTCGCCGACTTTCCTTTGATCTACCGGGGGAACATTTATCTGATCGAAAAAGTCCTGGAACAAAATTATCTGGTCAGCCTCGACTTCAAGGGCACGGAAAGTTGGCATTGCGCCATTGGCAAGGGCACGGTGCAACGTTCGCCGGTGATCAGTCGTCAGGGAATTCTCTACGTTGTGACGGAAAATCAAATTTCAGCTTACGATCTCAATAACTCTGGAGTGGCGTACGGCGACGCGTACCCCTTGTCGGGGAATAAACTAAGCGCTTATACCGGGCTTACCGAAGGAAATGACGGGAGCCTTTTTCTGGTTCTTAAAGAAAATGAGTTGAACTACATTTATGGGTTTACCGCGAGACTCACGCCATTCCTAAAATCCGGTCCCTTTAGTAGTGGCCAGGAGAATACCAGTACGATCGCCGTGAGCCCGGACGGACAGAAGGTTTTCGCCCAAATCCCCAAGGGCGCGGTGGTTATCGACGTTGCCAACCCATCAGAGCAAAGAAC
>Ga0126373_10001910_pt1 | contig 15083 bp, 18 predicted proteins | sample PanSoiMetPlot_11_FD_92545 | JGI IMG/M metagenome (GOLD analysis project Ga0126373, IMG submission 92545) | Tropical forest soil microbial communities from Panama - MetaG Plot_11 | ecosystem: Environmental > Terrestrial > Soil > Tropical forest > Bulk soil | place: Panama | collected 2016-02-17 | reverse complement strand
CGATGGGAGTCGCTTGGTTTCGATTCCCGTGGTCGGCGGTTTACATCACCGCTACATCCGCGTGGCCGCCTAATCTCCTACTCTACCGAACGACCACAAAATAAAAGGAAGACAACTCGTCTGGACCACCACTGGAACCACAGTAAGAGGGGCTGCGTCTTCTGGAGGCCGGCTCGCCTCAGAGGCACCTCGTGACGCAAGACTCGCGGGCTTACGCACAGTCTCGATCCTGCTACCACCCTGAACGACCGCCCAAAATCAGCCTCCCCTGAGGTTTTTCGGGTGGTCAACCGGCAATCCCCAGTCTTCCAAGGTCACGTTTTCGCGCCTGCTGGTCCATCCACTCCGCATCCGGATAGGACGTCATTCCAGCAATGCAAATCCTCCGGCTCCCTAGCTGCATGAAAAACAGCACGTAATAAGTCACCAGTCCCTTCAGCGTCACGATTTCCACCGTAAAGAAATCCGCGCCTGCCAAAACCGCCATGTGCGAGCGAATGAAATCTTTCCAGCCAACCGTCTGCCTCCGTTTCTGCGCGGGAGAAAGGCCATGACGTTTGAGAATATTGCCCACGGTTTGATCCGAAATCCGATGCCCGAGATCTGCCAGCGCTCCTACGATGCGATCATAGCCCCAACTGGGATCTCTCTCGCCATCCGCACCACGAGATTCTCTATCTCCGGATGGATCTTCGGTCGCCCTGCTCGCTGCCGGAACTTCGACCCATCGAACTTCCGGGCGATGAGTTTCCGATACCAGCCCAGGATGGTATCGGGTTGTGCTGTCGCGGCCACTTCCTGCAAACCTTGCGGCCTAGCCGGTGAGCGATCTCCGCGAGCGTAGCTTTTTCGCCTCCGAAAAGGACCAACCGCCCCTTCACCCTTGTTTTCAGAATGCGGTTCTCGGCAACCAGATACTCGTTCTTTAACAAGAGTTCTCGGTTGATCGCTCCGGTGGCGTAGGCCAGCAGCCGCGCCCAGACCATTTTCTGCCCTCGCTCCGTGGTTACGGTATTGGAGGAGCAGATCGTAATCGCTAGGGAAACCGTTGAGAAGGCATTTCGGGGTGAGCGGGAGGAAACGCAGGCGGCGTCTTTTCAATCCCTTCGAGTTTTTTGACCATACGCGTAGGTTATTGCTTGAACGAAGCCGTTGAATCCACTCGCCTTCCAACCTCTGCCGCCACCTGCCTAATTGTTCGCCGCAGGCCAATCTGCTACGATGCCAGCCCACCAGGTCACTGTTCTTCATGTTATGCCCAACTTGCAATCAAGAGATTGGCTTCACCGGCATTTGCACCCGTTGTTCGGGGCCACAGAACGCGTCGAATGCCCCGCAGGCCGCGGGAGATCCTTTTGCCGGACCCACAGCCCAGCTTCCAGCTCCTAAGCGAGGCCAACCCATCCTCGTCATTTTTGGCTTCGTGATGTGGATTGGCGTGGTTTTCTTTGCATTCCTCGAGGCGAGGCTCATGGGGCAGAGCAGGCACAGGGACATCCAGGGCTTTTTCATCGGTGCCCTGATAGTCCCTGTGTCCGTGGCAGCTGTGGTTACCTGGCTCATCAACCGCGCCAGAAAATCGAAACTGTCTCCCGCCCAGAAACATTTCTGGGCCGCAGGAATCGCCTTGACTCTCAGCTTAATGGGATTCTCCGGGGCCTCACAGGAACGCCCCACGTTCCGCCAGACCGACCCGAAGAAAGAAACGGCCCGTTTGCTCGCCGAAGCCTCGGGCAAAAGCCCCGTCAGCCCGGACACCGACTGGTGGGACAACCTGATGCGCGATTTCTTCCGCAGCGTGATTGATCGAAACAAGCGCTACTCGCAGGAAATCCGCGAGTTCGACAACTCCGCCCTACATCGTCTCTATTCCCCCGATTCCTATTCCGCCAGGGCCGGCATGCAGAAAACCATTGCCCAGCTCCAGGGCACACTTCAGGTCGACCAAAAATATGGCACTATGCGCCCGATTCTTCAGGACATGGAGAAGAAGCTTCAGACCGTGGACGCTTCCGAGAGCGAGAAGGAATCTTTTCTGGAAGGCCTGAAAAGTACCTCCGAAGTCTTCCTCGGCTCGCAGGATAAACTCGTGGCGCTAGAGGAAAAATGGATTGAGTCCTCCATCGCTCTCTACCAGTTCGCCATCGACCATCGCGCCGACTACGCCATTAAGGGCAGCAAACTGCTTTTCAAGAGCGACACCGCTCGTCTCGAGTTTGTCGCTAAACAAGGCGAAGCGATTGCCCAGCGCAGAGCCTTCTTAGACGAAAAAGCGGCTCTGGACCGCGTGCGCAACAACATGATGACCGAAATTGGTTTAGCGTCCAACGACACTGGCGAAGCTCCATCTTCCGCGCCCGAGAAATAAGAACGCGAGCCAGGCTGGTTCCACTCTAAATACAATTGTCGTACTCAAGGCGAAAGCCAAGAAGGCGCCAAAACCACAATATATTGCGACTCCAATCCGTAAATCCATGACATAATGCTGCTAACGGGAGGCGTCGAGCAATCGACGCCCTTCAAACCGGAGGGCCAATGATTGCCTCTATGATTGTTGTTATTACCATCGTTCTAGTCATCCAACTGCTGGTGAACCTCAGGAAAGCTCAAAAAGAAGCCATGAAAGAAGCCTCAAAAAAGTAGACAACCCGTTGTATACTTCTCTGCTTGTCCGTGAACTAAGATTGCTGCCTTCAGGCATCCACCCGACTAACAACACCCCTCCCCATCAATAGAGTGCCCTGCCGTGACTAGCGTCCGGAAAGACTTCTCAGCAGCCTCGCGAGAATACGGCCTCGAATTGGTTTGTCCCAATGCTGGTCCGGTCAACAGGAGCATAACAAACGCAAACGTTCTGACTTTCACTTGGACTCCTTTGTCGCCAACTTTCCTGGTTTCTCCTGGCCGTGCATTTGAGCCAGAACGAAGAAAACAAGACCAAGCACCAAAACCGGGCGCATCATGCCTCCTACTTTTGCTGGCTTTGCTGTCCTTCCTTGTATCCACGAATGTATCCGGCTTGATCCCCAACTTTCTTTCCGTGGTCATAGGCAAGCCACGGTATTCCGCGGCAAAAGCCGCCAAGACTCACAAGAACAATCAGCCAGTGAAATAGACTGAATTCGCCTATGGAAACCTCCGATTCGGCTACGGTAGGAGATACTATGCTTTTTGGCAGTTATAATTCTCGCAAATCATCGGCACGACATCCGAGAGTAAACACCCTGCGGAGCGTGATTGCGGCCAGGACCATTCGGAGCACGAAAAACCAGATGAGCCTGCCTCAGGATTTTTCCTGCTTCGCTCTTTCCTTTTTCTGCTTCGCCCATCGGAGGCGTTGTGCGGCGGCTATAGCCCTGCGACCAGCCATCGACATTTTATGGCCCTTCCTTCCGCCGTTTCCTGCGGGTTTCCTTCTTCCGTTTCGGGGTTTCCTCCGTCCGTTTCCTACCGGAGTTGCAGCCGTACCGCCTAACGCGGCTATTAAGCCTTGAACCTCATTCAACTGCTTCTGCAGGGCTTCCTCTTCTTTCTGCGCCGTCTTGAGTAGATTGTCTCTTTGTTGTTCGAAACGCTTCAATTCAATTCTCGCTTTTAGATTAGTTTATCCCTAGGTCTTATGCTTCTATTCTGAAGCGCCCAGGGTGCTAGGCGCAAGTCTGCTATATTCGGGCGAGGATAACACAACAGCTGCTCCTTGCCGTGGTATGCTTTCGGCAATTGGCAGGGCGTAGTAACGGACCGCAGAATCCAGCCCTCAAACCTAGGAGGGCACGATGAAGAATAAATCTAAACCGTGGAAGCGTTATCTCGGTGCAGGCATATTCATTGCTGTGCTGATTGTCGTGGGCATTGTAGCTTGGCCTCAGTACGGCAGTAAATTTGAGACTACGACGACCGTGGAGAAAGAACTAGGCGTCATCATCGTTCTGCTGCTTTTGCATTTACCGTGGTGGAGAGGCACACATGAAGAACGCTGGAAGGAAGAAATCAGGACAATGTTCGATGAATTGCTGGACATTGTACGAAATGACATAGGACCGAAAGTTTATTATGAGCGTGACCTGCACAGCTAGGTGAAGAACGCTGGTTCCTTTACCGTGCATCCCTGCTTTCGTGCGGTCATAAGGCCAAGTCTTTCACCAGTGTCACATGGCACACAACCCGCTACGCCAGTCATCAGGGGTCTCGATGAGTTTCCAAAACCAGACTGTTTCTACAGCTTCTTGCAATCACGCTCGCATCTGTAACAATCTTTGCCTGTAGCGTCATCCGCTACACCAAGACAGCTTCCGAAGAGATGGAGGCGCAGCGAGAACAAGTGCAAATCGCTCAGGTTAAGCACCAGTTCGTCCAGCTTGGCGACGCCAATTCCTGCGCCCGGCAGCTTCGCGGCTTCTGCTTTCCCGGTTCCTCCCGAACAGCACGGGCCATCCAATAAACAGGCGCTTCGGTCGACTCCCCCCGTACACCTTGGGACGAGAGGGGATTCGTACCCCTGGCCTCCTCGTTGCGAGCGAGGAATCATTGAAGCTAAGACGCGTCGCCGCAATCACTTAGCTTTTTGAAAAGGCCGCGAATCGCCTAACTCACCCAACCAAATCGTTTGCGCTTCTTCACCAGTCGTCAGCCCACCTCGAATTCGCGAATGTTGGTTCGTCCAGTACCTCCACCTTGTGCGAGAGGAGGCCGGCACTTCCCTTGCCTTCGAATCCGACCGGCGCCTGGACACTAGCAAATCGCGCAACACGGGAGGATGCGCCAACGCCTCTGCCGAGGGCACCGGCCAGGTACCAGGCCCACCCGCTCCTTGGGTTGTGTTATGTGGTTTGAACCATCAGATGTGCGGCGGCGAAGAAGGTTAAGAATTATTGTTGCCTTTACCGAGAATTGACTCGCTTGTGGGCTCGCCCTAAAATTCGCCACCAAGGGCCTTTCCCAATGCTTAGTAGCCCCTTTATTTCCGGACACTTTTTCCGTGGAACGCTCATTGCTGAGGTCGGACTCTTTGTCGTCGGGGCATATTATGTTCTCGTATGGCGTAACCTCAGAAAAAGTTCAGAAACGCCCGTCAGTCTTGATGCTCCATCCCGGCCCGAAGGGCACCCCTGGCCTGAACTTCGTCACCTGCAACGGGGTGTTTTTTCCTCCGTCTTCCTTTTCATGTTGGCCGGGGCAGCCGACACGGGAAATGATTGGTTGTTTCGGTTGGTCGGCGCTTTGATGGGGTTTTGTGCAGCGATTGCCTTTGCAATGTTCGGAGTGGGATCTGTTGCGCTGTGGAATCTTTGGAAGGAACTGGTACGGCAGCTCAAGAGGGCTAAGATTGGCCTGCTTCTTGTATCCAGTCCGCTAGCGGTCCTCTGGCTAGGATTGGGGCTAGGCGTAGTTGTTATGTTTGGAATGGTCGTGGAGAAAATGGAGAAGCTTGCCCCGTTTTGGCAGATCCTACTGAATGTGTGGTTGCACGGTTTGATATGGCTCTCGATTGTCACGACGTTCTACAGCCTCTGGAAGGGCCGAAGCCATGCGGCTCTAATTTTACGGCTGATTCTGTTAGTTTCATTTTCTACGATCATGGTCGGCGCCCTTATCTTCAGTTATTGGTGGATAATTCGCCAAACCACGCTCTTATTGGTTCTATTTCTCTCCGCAATTGGCGCATTGAATATTGTTTTCTACTCTCGCCGTGTGCGTCTTACCGCGTTGAAAAATAATCTGCTGAAACCTCCAGAAGCGATATAGCCTTAGTGCTCATATTGCGCTCACTGGCTTCGTGCTTTTACTTGGGCGCATCCCAAACCGCGAAACTCCTGGTAGGTTGCATTGCTACCGGGTGGAGCGAACCAGTTCCCGGACGGATCTACCGCCCGCTGTGGAGCATTACCTTTTCACGGCGCACCCGGTAATCTCGTTCTATCAGGACTTGGATGCGGTTGCGCCAACCGAAGCATACAATCCGTATTGGTCTAGCATTGGCCGTTCAACGGCAGATTTCGGAGGTCTCTGAACATGCAAGAGACAGCCGAGCAATATCGTCAGCGGATGTTTGCCCTTGTCGACGGAAAGGATCCTGTGAGACTTCAGTCCGCGGCCCCAGCGCGGCTCGCGAAGCTCTTGAAGGGTGTGTCACCAGCCAGGGCCCGGAAGCGCCCGAGTCCAGACAAATGGTCCATTGCCGAGATCGTCGTGCACATGGCGGATACCGAGGTGGTCTTCGGATACCTGATTCGCGGGATTGTGGGCGAGCCTGGCACGAGAATCGATAGCTTTGATCAAGACGCGTGGTTGGCGGCTCTGCACTACGACAAGCGCGACATAAGAAGATCCTTCGCCGAGTATCGCGCGTTTCGCGAAGCGAACGTGGCACTGCTTAAGTCGCTGACTCCTGAACAATGGAAGATCTGTGGAATGCATAAGGAACGGGGGCCGGAGACAATCGAAACGGTCGTGAAGATGTTCGCGGGGCACGATCTCAATCATTTTCAGCAGATCGAGCGGATCCACGCATCGCGGGCGAAGTAGGAACAGCAATTAGCGCGAATTCGTTTTCACAGTGCGAGAGCGGCAGGTGCTAGGAAACCTGGTGTCGCGTCGTACCTCCTGGCAAAGATACAGAGCAGGCAATTTTGCTGAATTGCCATGGAATCCAATAGAGCCAGTCGAACCGCTGAGTACATGGCGCTTTATCGGGCGCTAGAGTCCGTCCGTCCACCCGGCAGACGGCTCTTCACGGATCCATTTGCAATTCACTTTCTTCGGCCTTCCCTCCGGAGAGCGGCCATGCTCGCTAGAGTTCCATACTTGGCCGATGCCGTTGCGTGGTATGCTGACCGGCGAGCACTAGGTGCGCGAACGTCCGCTATCGCCCGGACCCGCCTCATCGACGACGTTGTCTCTCAGGCTTTGCGGGACGGCCTCCGGCAGGTCGTGACGCTGGGTGCAGGATTTGATTGCCGCTTTTACCGCCTTCCTGGCATCAGTTCGGTTGCCGCTTTTGAGGTCGACCATCCGGCAACAATTGCTACGAAGATCTCGCGGCTGCGCAGTCTACTTGAAGAATTGCCTGCCAACGTGCGTTTTGTAGAGATTGATTTCGACCGGCAGAGTCTCGCCGAGACGCTGCAACGGGCCGGATTGAACGCGGGCCAGCCATCTATCTTTGTTTGGGAGGGCGTCACGAATTACCTGACCGCCAGCGCGGTTGACGCTGTGCTTCGGTATGTGGCGAACCGCGCCAGTGGCAGCCGGTTGGTATTCACGTATGTGCATCGCGACGCCCTGGATGGATCCGGCAAATTTCCAGACGCCGCCAAGATCATGAGCAATGTGTCGAAACTTGGCGAGCCCTGGACTTTTGGCTTAATTCCGGAAGAACTGCCGTCCATCCTGCGTGAACGAGGACTGCAGCTGAATCGCGACGAGGGTGCGCGGGAATACAGAAGCGCATATTTCGGGAAAGCTGCAGAGTCCATGAACGGATACGATTTCTATCATGTAGCTGTTACTACTGTTCCGCCACGAATCTAATCCCACAGACAAATGAGTCAAAAGGGGCGAGCAGACGCAACGTTTTCAACACGATTTCCCCGGGTCGCATGATCACCATATGCAGGCACATGCCCGGGTGCGTGACCGTTCTGCAAGAATCATCCCCACATCACACGCAGACTGTCTCGCGGCGAGCGAAAAGCTTAGACTAGTGCAAAGGAACATCCCTGCCTATGACATCGTGGAAACCCCTCTTGGTGATCTCCGCGGGATTTTGGTGCGGGATTCGCGATTTGCGCAGCCCTACTAATCGCTGGCGTGGGCTATTGGTACCCATCGATACCCAGACCACCAAAACCGTGGAACACAAACGCCCTGAAAATCGGGGCCACAAAAGCCATTCCATTCGACACGAATCTAGACGGAGTACGTAGCGGGATATTGTTCGCGTTCGAAGCGGAGAACATGACGGAGCGTGACCTCACGTTGCCTCAAGACATATCCGTCATGCAAGAAACAAAATCCTCTCACCCGTTGCACGATTCTTTCTTAAAGATAGACCAAGATTACTTTATCCCCTCTCACCACACCATATGGATTGTGCTCGCCAACAGTGGCCTTTGTGGTTCGCATTCTGACCCGCCAGGTTGCTTTCACAAATATTTCGAGGACGACCAAGAGATCGTATTATTCGATCGGCAAGGCAGACACGAGATTCACATACCGATGCCTGCTTTAACCACAGCCAAAATCGACGGGTTGGCCAGAGGAAACGCGGCCCCCATGAGTCTTTTTCGTTGGTCTCCCCGTATAGCTCAGTATCCAAGCGTCGGGAGATTCGGAGATTCCCCCTTCATAATGGGAAAAGGAATCACGGTACCTGGGCGGTCAAAATGGAGGACGCTATGAAACGTGAGCGCACATTGCAGGTCGCTTTGGTGTTGGTGGGCCTGTTTTATTCCTTTTGGGGCTACTTGCTGTTCGACGCCCTGTGGCACTCCAGATGGCTTAACGGGCATAACGATGTCTTGCCAATGTTCCTCAGCCTTAACACGGTGCTTGGGGTCTTTCTGTTGCTGGCCGTTAAGCAACCGGTGAAGCATCGCTCGCTGATCGCCTATGGGGCTTGGTCAAGCCTCGCCCACGGGTTCACGATGTCAATCCAATCGGCAGAGGCCGCGGCGCACGGGACTCACAGGAATGATAGTCCTTGGGACATTGTGATCTTTGGCGTGATTGGAGTCGCGCTACTTGCACTCCTTCCGGCAAAACAACCATCACCGGCGCCTATCAGTGAGCCGCGCTTTGCCGAACGCTAGAGGACCTGGTCCACCGCCGCGCTGTACCGAGATGCAGGAACGCCTCGCCGCCTCGCCGGAGAGCGGCGATTTGCTTCGTTGAATTACCTGACCTTGCCGCTGCGTTACTTCGGCATTGTCGGCTTAACCGGAAGGTATTCCCTTAGCTCTCGGTTTAGCGACAAAACCGGAGAAGTTAAATCGGCCAAGGAACCTTACACGACTTACCGGGCACTCAGATTCGAAGACGCGCCTAGGTTCGCAGTTTTCCGGCTTCCGAGAGTGCGAGAGCCTTTCGTAGTGCCTTGAGTACCTTCACTCGTTTACTTTCTTCTTGGAGGTACATCGGGAGACGCTCATACCATCGCTGCGAGTGCCAACGGAAGAAACTGTCTGACCCTTCTGGGATGGGAAGCGTGCTGCTCGGGTGAGTCTTCTTCTCAAAAAATGCAATGTACTCGCGTATTTCATCGTCACTATAGAATTTAAACGTGAACGAGCATACGTTGACGCACATCAACTCTTGGATAACGAGTCCCCGCGCCGGAGGTGGCAACGGTTCTGGCGGATTGTCGTCATAACGAGCACCAGCGTAGCGTTCTTTCCAGTAGCGCGGCATATCCCGCAGTGTAGTTCAGTGGGGAGCAACGGTACCGGAACGAACTTTACCGATTTGCTGACTTCTCAGGAGTTGGACCAGACTGTTGCGCTGGATTCAAGCGATATTTAGAGTGGGTTCTATCATCGCAAGAGGGGAAAGCGCTTTGCCTCAGTTCGCAGGATGCGATTTATGGACGTTGGCGTTAAGTTCAAATTGATTTGGTACGACAACGACGTAATAAAGCTTCTCGTCTCCGCTTGGAATGGTAGCTTTGGCGGCGTTGCTGAGATTTACGAAGCAATCGGCGACCTAGAGACGGCTGCTTCAAACCTTCGCGGGTTTCCGAACAATCCTAGGGACCAGCATGAAATCATTTTTGGAAACTTCGACAGAAAATGCGCTGCTGGTGGTGTGAAGCTGCGATTTCATTGCGTGGATGGAGCAGGGCACGCGTATGTCGAAGCGACCATGGACGCAAACTATGAAACAGGCGGCACAATTCAAACTGTCGTTCTAGCGATGCCCGTCGAGGCGGCAGCAATCGATGAATTTGTACGCGAACTGCAACGACTAGAATCAGACCTTTCAGGCACGGCATACTTGAAGGCTTGAAGGGACCACGAACCGGTTAGCCATCCCACTACGAACTTGTCCGATTTCCGACTAATCAGGACGCCGGGGTTACCCCGTCCTGGATTCAATTGAGAGGAGTCAACGAGACGCGAGTCCGATCGCCGTTTCCAAGACCGCGTCGCGTCCTGTGGCTACATCCTCTTTCGTCCTGTACACCTCAACGTCAGGTATAAATCCGAGTCCGACAAATTCAGAACCGTCGGGAAGGCGATCCCATTTCGTGCAGATACGGACCTCAGCTCCGTAGACTGCAAAGTACAGCGGCTGGCCCGAAGAGCCGCAGGTGGGTTCGCCGACGAGAGTGGCGCGCTTCTGAACCTTCAGCGGGATCAAAAAGTCCTCTGCAGCGCTACAAGTCCTCGCGCTAGTGAGCACGAAAACACGACCAGAATAGCGCGGACCGTCAGCCAATTTGATCACGTCTGGAGCGCCTTCATACCAGGACTGTGGTTGTTTCCAGGCTCGAAAAGTGGGGTTATACAGACGAGTTCTCCAGGCTTCTCCTTGCGCTTCCTTATTCAGGAAATGGCCCAAGATGCGATAGCCAATGTCGCTATTACCTCCGCCATTTTCGCGAAGGTCCAGAATCCATGCTTTGGCTTGGAGTGCGTTCGCTAACTGTGATTCAAAATCTGTAACTATCCCTTCGTTGCCGAAGTCGTTCAACGCCATGTAAATCGTTTGCCCCGCCAGCTGTCGATATTCGAACCGCGGCGGTTCCTTCGTGGGCAGCGCCGCGCGATTCTTCGAGCCGTCGCGAACAAGGTTGAGTTCAGTAACGTCACCGTGCGGATCCAACCATTTTGTCTGGACTGAGCTGCCCGGCTTCCCGTTAAGGAGCATGCGCGTCTCTCGTAGCGCTCGATCTTGTGCCGTGCTGGAAGCAATGTAGGGGGCGAGGTCACGTTCAATGATGGTTTGCACGGGCGTGTGATCGATTTCAAGCAACTCCATTCCTGGTCGGAGAGAACTCAATTCAGGAAGATTGGCCACTGCTACGACAACCGGTTTTCCCTGAACGGGTTCAAGTCTTATGAGCGGCGCATCAGTTGGAGCAACTTCCAAGGGATAAACGTTTGTATGGCCATCTTTCAACAGAGCGATGACTTCTTCTAGGATATGACCATACTCAACATCATCCTTTGCGGCGGCGATTCTGGGCATATAGCCTTCGAGCACACTATCCCAATCCACTTGGGGTCGCTTCTCTAGATACACAAAGTTATATTTCACCTCGCTCCAAAGTCGAGAGAACGCCGCCACCCGGAGCAACCTTACCGCATCAGGCTTAGGAGAGACTCTGGGATCAAATGCGACGTACGCCGGGTCGAGTAGTTGGCGAGCGAGGGTGAGCAGCAAATCGTTGAGCCGTGTGATGGCCTTATCTAACGTTTGTAAATCGGAGGCGGTAGGGGTCCCTCTCGGACAGACCGCCATGTTTAACCTGATGCCGACATTTAGCAGTCGTCCGAAGCGACCAGTAACCGCGGCCCCCATGGCGTCCTTATCGCGGTCGCAGAGATTTGTGAATAGCAGGAGCCAGTTCTCGTCAATATAACCCGAATGAAATTGATGAGCGGAGGAGAGCAGCTCAGTGCCTGCACTCGGGGATGAGAAATCCAGGAGATCTGCCCAAATTGTATGATCCGGGCCTTCCCAGTGAGACCAGTGACTGTAGCCCGAGGGCGTTCGCTCCACGGACGCGATTCGAATCGAATTGCCGTGCGGCGTCTCGTTTAATTCTGGCGGCGAGACTCGCGGGTCGTCTCTCCACGGATATGTGACGAGTGCCGAAACTGTTTTCTTAGGTTCACCCCATAGCTGATCAACTTGTGCTTTGTAGGGAAATGTTTGGGCGTGGACAGCGACAGACATGCTTAACGCTAGTGCGACGAAAACCAGCTTCCTTGCGAACGACATCGCTTGCTCCTTTGTGTCAAGGTTGTTGCGGCCCGCGGAAACGGGCTGAGGGAAACATATTCTAGCCCCAAGTGCCTGGTAAACGACCTAATCGCCGAAGTTCATTTGGTGCAGTCAACTTTACCGATTTTCGGGGTGGTTTCAATGGGTCGACGCAACACTCGCCCGAAGTCCTATCTTCGTGTGTTCCAATGGCTAAATTCGTTCGAGAGCGTTGACTCAAGAAAAACGCTGCCCTGGTTAGGTCTAAGCGACTACAGCTCAAAGGTCAGGTTTTTCTTGAAAAACGCTAACAGATGAACAGGGTCGAAAATCACTCCGTGCGCCCTTGTTGAGGGTTGGGCAGTTCGACCCGGTAGCCGAGACTTCGGAGCTGCCGGATCATTCTTGCAGTGCGCTTTTGCTTTGACTGCTTGGTGACTGCTGGGCCGAGCTCTTCATAACGGACACCCTGGTGCAGGATTAGCCAGATCAGGCGGCACTGTCGATGGGCAATCGTTCCGATGGTTCGTTGGTGTCCGAGACGCGGTACCGCGCGGCGATACACAATCTCGAAGATGCTTCCTTTGGTTTTGGCTGCGGCGTTCGCAGCCTGATTGAGTAAGCGTCGCATGTGGCGGTTGAGCCCTTCTCAATCAGCCATTCCAGCATGATCGCGGTCTCGGATTTGGCACGGTTTTCGACCCTGCGTTAATCGGGACCGTGGGAGCACGCTGAACGTGAAATTAGGGATGCGAGACGACTTGCAGCAGGAACCCCGTTCCAACCCTCAACTTCATTCGCGCTTTTTGGAAGTGAAGAGTAAATTCACCGATCGGAGAGCTCTGGCCGTTGTGAGTTATTTGAACACCCTTCAGCTCATATACCCCACAAGCATCCGCTGAAAAAAGCCAGAGTGCCTGGGCGCTGTCTACGCCGACCGGGGTATCGCATCCCCGCTCTGGGTTGGCCTTCACCTGCACCAAAACTCCTCCGGGCACAGCTTTGCCAACCGTTTCCTTCCAACGGCTTCGTACGCTGTCCCCATCCCCAAATCGAACGTCTCCCCCAATCTGGAGCGTGTTGGCCCACCCTAGTGGGTTCGCTTCATCGTAACCGCTCAACGGCGTTTGCGCATTATGGACGGCCATGTTCGATGCAATCGCACGAAGGCTCGTGGCCATGGACAGACTCTGTCCGCGGTGAGTCACTTGGTCGAAGCGCACAGTGAGTAGCACGCCTGTTTCGTCTTCATCTCTCGCCGCGGTGACGATTGATCCCTTCACGACAGACCTGAATGCGATCTTTCCGCGGTTCGGCAACGGCACTTCCTGCATAATTCGCGCCTCGACTGCATCGCCAGCCCGTGCGGTGTCTACAGAAAGGGTCCGGTCGAGCTGGGCTGGCAGCATGAATCCTACTGGGATTTGTTGCTGGCTTTGCACGGTAACGCTCTCATGGTGCCCCCCTGAGCTACTGGACTTGCACATGAACGAAACCGATTCAGAAGTCACTCCCATAAAGGCCAGGAAGAAAAAAACCAATTGCATTCGCCTAAGAGCCTTTCGGCTCTTGAGGAACGATCTCCAGCGATTCACACTGGGCCTCACGGAAGCAAGACGGCGGACGGCTTTTGCCGAAGCGTCGTACTCTACAGCCAAGAGATAAGTGGCTGGCTTGCACAGAAACTTACGTCCCGAATGTTATATTGTGGGACTGTCAAAACTAACAGACTTCCAACAGGATTACCGGATTACCCTCTCGCAGCTTCAGTCAAATACTCTAAGTCCTCTAATCGGAGGAGGCGGCTAGTACCCAAGTGGGTGGAGTCGAGGTGTGACGCGGTGGTTTAGGTGCAGCCTATCGGGTTCCGGCCCTTTCGTCCGCCGGTGCCTCACTAGCTCCACCATGCTTCCGTCTTCACACCCCGCTCATCGAACCGGACGTGCGGAACGACCGCATCCGGCTCTCGGAGAAAGTGTCACGAGGTCGCCCACGGGAGACGACTCGTCCGCGCAGTAAGGCAGACGAGGGCCAACACTTGATAGAGGAAAAGCTGCGGAAACCGTCCCGTCGCCCGTCCTGGCACCGTGTGTTTGGCACATAGCCACTGTCGCAGCCGTTTCTGAGCATGTTGATCCACTGCTCGGTAGGCCTGGCTGACTGGTCCGAGACAGAAGTAGTTGGCCCAGCCGGTGAGTACACGATTGAGCCTGGCTACAACGATCTCGTGGTCCAGCAGGATCTGATCCCGTCCGGTTAGCTCGCTGATTGTTTCGCAGCTGCGCTTCACGCGCTTCCGCGAAGGGACTGTGCCAAGATACGCACGGCCTGTCTTCAGCGAATAGCACCGACCAAACGTATATCCCAAGGAATCGAACTTCTCTTGCGGCAGTCTACACACCCGCGTCTTTGTTTCGTTCACCGTCAACTTCAGCTTCGTCATGATGTCGCGCATCCGGGCCAACGCTTCTTCTGCGCGGCCTCGGCAGCAGATCACCAGATCATCGGCATAGTTAACGATGCGCGCTTCCAGACGCTTTTCGTGCCCGAGCTTCTTCCATCCCAGCACGAAACGACGCATGTACAAATTACTGAGCAACGGGCTGATCGGAGCTCCCTGTGGAGTTCCCTTTCCATCATCCCGATTGCGCGTACTCCGATGTTCCTTTCCGTGCTCGTCCGTTTCTTCGACCGGAGCTTCTAGCCACATCTTGATCAGATGTAGCATCGCTCCGTCGACAACCCGACGAGCCACTGACTTGAGAAGGTCAGAGTGCGGAATCGAATCGAAGTAGCCGGATAAATCGGCGTCTACAATTTGTCCATGGCCGGTGTTGAGCAGCTTGTGGACATGCCTCACGGCATCCAACGCGCTGCGGTCTGACCGATAGGCATATTGCTCCGGCTGCAGGTCGGCCTCGAAGATAGGTTCGAGCACCAAAACTGCCGCCGTCTGTGCCACGCGATCCTTGATCGCGGGCACTCCTAACGGCCTCTGCTTTCCGTCCGGCTTGGGTATCCACACCCGCCGGACGGGCTGCGGCTGATACGTTCTACTTCTCAGCTCTTGCGCCAGTTCGTCCAACCACTTCCCGACCCCGTACTCTTCGATGTCCTCAAACGTTTGGCCATCCACGCCTGGTGCTCCGCCATTGGCT
>Ga0126373_10001909_pt1 | contig 15084 bp, 8 predicted proteins | sample PanSoiMetPlot_11_FD_92545 | JGI IMG/M metagenome (GOLD analysis project Ga0126373, IMG submission 92545) | Tropical forest soil microbial communities from Panama - MetaG Plot_11 | ecosystem: Environmental > Terrestrial > Soil > Tropical forest > Bulk soil | place: Panama | collected 2016-02-17 | reverse complement strand
CGACGGGCGAGTTGGATGCCGACAAGATCGCCGCCGTGGTCGCGGACGTTCTAGGCAAACCGCGGCGCGCATTACCGGCGGCACCTCAGCCAATCAAGGCAGGATCAATATCGATCGGTTCGCGGCCGTCCGCGTTCTGCTCGGGCTGTCCTCACAATCGTTCCACGATGCTGATGGAAGGCCAGATCTCCGGCGGCGGCATCGGCTGCCATACTATGGCGATGCGGCTGGGCGATCCGGGACGAAGCTTTGCGTTTCTGACGCACATGGGCGGCGAAGGCGCACCATGGATCGGCATGACGCCGTTTGTCGATCAGAAGCACATTTTCCAGAACATCGGCGACGGCACGCTCTTCCATTCGGGCTATCTGGCCATCGAGGCGTGTGTCGCGGCGGGCGTCAATATCACGTATAAGATTCTGTACAACGGACACGTCGCGATGACGGGCGGCCAGGATGCAGTGGGCGCGCTCCCGATCCCAGAGCTTACACGGAAATTGCAGGCGGAAGGTGTGAGGCGGACCGTTGTGCTAGCCGAGGACACCGAAAAATACGCGAACCTGGGCGAATTGGCTTCGAATGCGGAATTGCGCTCGCGCGAAGAGTTGCCGCGCACGTTGAAGGAGCTGGAGCAGGTTCCGGGCGTGACGGTGATGATCTACGACCAGGAGTGCGCGGCCGAGAAGCGGCGCAAACGGTCGCGCGGGATTTACGCGGAGCCTACCAAGCGGCTCGTCATCAGCGAAGAGGTCTGCGAGGGCTGTGGCGATTGCGTCAAGCAGGCCAACTGCATGAGTCTCACGCCGGTAATGACCGAGCTGGGGCAGAAGATGAGAATTCACCAATCGTCTTGCAATAAGGACTATAGCTGCGCGTTCGGCGATTGTCCTTCGTTTGTCTCCATCGAGCTGAAGCCAGGCACGGGGCTCAAGAGAAAATCCCTGCCGCAGCTTCCCGCCGCCGAAGTTCCGCCGCCGCGCGGGATAGCGAAAGCCGGCGATGGATACCGAATCATCGGGCCGGGAATCGGCGGGACGGGTGTCGTGACAATCAACGCTCTGCTTGCAACTGCGGCCTGGATCGACGGGCTGCATGTCGCGACGCTCGATCAGACGGGAAGCGCGCAGAAGGGCGGCGCGGTGGTTTCCCATCTGCTGGTGAGCGAGCAACCGATCGAAGCGCCCGCCAAAGTGAACGCCGGCAACGCGGATCTGATCCTCGGATTCGATCTGCTGGGGATTCTGGAAGCCAAGAATCTAGCCACAGCGCATCCTGACCGGACCGTCGCCATTTTGAACACCGATCTTTCGCCGACGATCGACAGCATCCGCAGCCGCACCGTCTTGGCTGGTCCCAGCTTGATGCTCGATCAGGTGAGTGCCGTCACGAATCGCGGACGCAACATTTTCGTCGATGCGAACCAATTGTCCGAGGGGCTGTTCGGGACGCACATGGCAGTGAACATGTTCATGACCGGCATCGCGTTTCAGGGCGGCCTGATTCCGATCTCGGCCGAAGCCCTCGATCAGGCGATCGAGTGGAACGGCGTCGAGGTGGACAAGAACCGCCTGTGGTTCGCCTGGGGGCGCAAATATTACGAAGATGCTGTGTGGGTAGAGAGCCAGCTCAAGTGCGAAGAGAAAACGAAGGCGGCGTTCGATCGCGTTGCCGAGCTTCGGGAGTATCAGAGCGCTGCCTATTCGCGCGAATACGCGGCGTTTCTCGACAAGATCCGTGAGCCGGCGCTGCGAGACGTGGTAGCGACGTACTTGTACAAACTGATGGCGTACAAGGACGAGTACGAAGTCGCGCGGCTTTTGACCAAGCCAGTGTTCGAGCGGCGCGTGCGCGACATGTGGGAGGCGCCGGAAGCGATCTCTTATAATCTGCATCCGCCCTTGCTGCGCAGCTTGGGGCTGAACAAGAAGCTGACGCTGGGGCCGTGGTTTAAGATGCCGTTGAGCGTGTTGAAGCGTTTCAAAGTATTGCGCGGAACGCCGCTCGATATTTTTGGGCTCTCTGCGCACCGGCGGCTGGAGCGGTCGCTGATCGGCTGGTACCGCGAGCTGATTGAGAACGTGATCGCCAACCTGACGCCGGAGAATCTCGCGCAGGCGCTCGAAATCGCAGCGCTGCCCGATCAAATCCGTGGCTACGAACAGATCAAAGAACAAAGTATCGCCAAAGTTAAGCAGGCCGCAACCGAGAAGCTGGCCGTTCTGAAATCACCGGCGACGGTAGCCTCGGTTTAGTCCGTGGCGCACGCACTCGTGCGTTGCCGTGTTCACACTCACGTGAACACTTTCTAGCAAGCGACCATAGTGTCGACATGATTGTCGACACGGCACGCATGAGTACGTGCGCCACACACAGATCACCGCCCCAGAACTCGCTCCGGTAGCGCTCTCCGCGGGCTTCGTACAGCGCGAGCACGCGGAGTTACGGTAACCGGGCGCACGTGCCGCAGAGCCATCCCGCGGGTGCTTTCCGACGCCGGTACGGCAGCGCCCGTAAATCCCGACAAGGCGATGGTCGACATCGTGTTCTGCGCCTCGATGGTAAGGAAGCCAATGAAGGCTTCGCCACTGCTGATCGACCGTGCGGAGGGCAACGTGAAGTTCACCTGGTAGAGACCGGCACAGCAAGGCGCCAAGCCAGCGAATTGGACAGTAGCTTGTGCTTGATTTCCGGCGGCATCGATAAGAAACACGGACAGACCGCCGGCCGTGAATTCGTCGCTGTTGCTCAGCGGATTCGTTCCGCCCACCGCGCCGTCGGCCACGGACGGCGTAACGGTCCCAAGTCCGTTCATGAACAAAAGCACGGTCTCGCCGGGCCGCGCAGGGCTGGTGCCGTTCACTTCAGTGAAATTGGAGTGGAGAATCGCGCCGTCTCCCAAACCGTCTTGACCGAGAGTATAAATCCCCGGCGCTGAGTTATCTGCATAGACGGTTACCAGGTTGGACAAGGAATTATTGACGTTCACCTGGAATGTTAGGAAAAACTGGCCTGAAACCTCATAAGGAATGATGATGGTGATTTCGTTCTGGCTAACCGCGTACACGGGCGCCGGCGTGCCGTTGACGGTCACCTGGACGCCGCTCAGAATGGTTGGAATCGGGAGCATGCTGTCGACATTCGAGGACACGTTGAACGTTCCGAACAAGTTCACCAGCTCGCCGGGCGCGTACGCGTTGGTGATGGGAGTGAAGTTCGCCGCGTTGGAGATACCGATGGGGTTGATCCAGGTCTTCGTTGTGGGCGCGACGGAAGGAGCCTGAATTGCGACCTCGAAGGAAAACTGAGAACCGGAGCCGATCACTAACATTGCGCCGCCGTTAGCGCCCACTAAATAGTTAAACGTATTGCCATCGTAAAAACTTCCATTCGCGCCGATCGTCACCGGAACATTGAACGTGCTGTCGAAGGTGACGATGTCAACGACATCCTGCAATCGTTGATGCCAAATCATATTCCCGGTGCCGTTGGTGTTGATTGATCCGTAAAATGCGTCCAGAAAATTGCCGCCCGTCGAGAGACCGCCCAGGGCGGCGTCCATCCCGGACATGAAGTAGGTGCCGTTCAACAATGAGTTTGAAGCGGTGCCAGTTGGCGCCCGAAAGCCGAAGTAGATGTCGGACCCGGTGGTGGAACCTCCGAGCAGGTAGTTGCCATCCGCGGAAACGAATAAAGTTTTTGGTCCGGCGACGATCTGCACCTGATCGGTCGAGGTGCCGGGGAATGTCACCGTTCCACCCAATGAACTGGAGAGCGAGTAGGTGGACGCGCCAACCGATTGCGTGAGCTGCGTGGCTATATTATTGCCTTCCGAGCCGGTGAGAGTAAACGCAGCGATGTTGCCTTTTCCGTCCGCGTTCAGGTTGAAGAAACCCTGGCGGGCAAGCGTAATATCGGCGTTCAGAAAATCCATCGTTCCTACGGTGAAAGACCCTGAAAGAAGCGTATTCGAGGCGGACGATGGAGCCTGAACGGCGATGAACAGATCCCAGAAATCGTCTTCTGTGGAACTGGCCATCATTATGGGGCTAGTGAAGGAGCCAAAGAGAGTGGTTGCAAACATCGGATTGTCGAGTTGCGCGATCCCGTTCGATTGAACTCCATATGTTCCAGCCCCGAGCGATGCGCAGCCGCCTTGTCCGCTGCCGGCCGAGTCGAACAGTTGGGCGGAAGAGGAGATCGTATAGTTCCCGCTTCCATTGAAATTGATGGTTCCGGTGAGGCTGCAGGATTCGGTCACGTTGCCGTTCGAGTCGTTGAAGAAGGTAACGTAGCGGAAAAGGTATGCACCGTGCAGGCTGGCCGTTCCGCTGGTGTCAAAGTTCTGTGCCTGGCCTACTGAAGCTATCAGAAGAGCAGTGCTGAGAAGAAGATTGGTCTTGGACATGAGACGAGTCCTTATTGGCCTTTGGTCCAGTTCATGATCAGGTTGAAGGCATCTACGCTGCCGAGTCCGGTTGCGAGGCTGTAGCCGCTACCGGCGGCGAAGGCGGGCGCGAAAGACATAGTGCTGGTGGAAAGCCCGCCATTACCGCTGACGTAGCCGGTGGGAGATGCGGCGCGGCCACGCCCCACAAAACTTTGCCCGAAGCAGTTGTTATCGCCCGCGCAGTTCACGTCGACGTCGCCGGTCGTAATGGGATGAAACACCATGGAGGCTACAGAACTCGCGGCCAGTTTGTAGTACACCGGATTGGGATTTCCTTGCGCGCTTCCCTGGTGTTCGTTGACCAGCGCCTGAATACCCGCCAGGATTGGAGTTGCGAACGAGGTGCCGCCCGCAGCCGCCCAATCGATCGGATTTCCGGTGCAAGGGACACCGCCGTTGAAGGGGTCAGTGAAGCAAAACACATAGGCATGCCCCCAAATTCCATTGCCTGCGAACAAGGAGACGTCGGGCAGATCGCGCACGCTGTCGTTGGGAATGCCCGGCACGCCAGACTGCCAGGCAGGCTTCGGATAGCCTTTACAGCTACCGCCGACTACGAGCGATTGCGCAGGCGCGCCGGTCGCACAACCGCTCGGGCCTCCGCTGCCGGCGCCAGTATTCTGGAACCCCTGGACTTCAGCGCGCGTGCTGCCGCAAAATCCAGTAGAACCGTAGCCGACCGGGTATTTTAGAAAGCTTACGATGAGCGAACTCATGCATGAGCTGTTCCACGGAATTTCGGGAATGTAGGACATCGCGGAAGCAAAGGTTGCGCTATTGCTGGAGCTCCAGTAAGTGGAGACGGTTTGCTGAAACGTATCGCCGAAATCGGTTCCTCCGACCGCGACGTTGTACGGGGTGCTGGCAAAACCGCTCACTCCGATCCCGTGGGTTGCCGCGGGTTGGTTCTGGTCGCAGGATGCGGCTCCCGAATCGCCCGAGCCGACAAACACCGATATCCCTTGCGATGCCGCTTGTTGGAACATCATGTTGAACGCGGCATTCGTGGTAGCGCCAATGCCGGCTTCGCAGCCTGCATAGCTGACGCTGATCACCGGCGGAGCCGGATTGGAGTTAATCACGTTCTGCAAGGCGATCATCACTCCGGATGTGGTCTGCGTATCGGCACAGCTAGCGAGCATAATAGTTGCGTCGGGCGCGGCGGCGCTCGCCCACTCCACGTCGAGCGTCGCTTCATCGTCGGCGTTGGTAATTCCTGGATTGGAGCACCCGCCGGGATGCACGGTCTGGAGAGATCCCGAAGTGTAACTGCTCAGGCCGAACGCAGTTCGAAAAGTTGTCCAGTCGCTGGCGCGGAAGAGATTGGTGGGTTCGACCAAGGCGATGGTCTGCCCTTTTCCTGTGATGCCCACCGAAAAAGCGGCATTTAAGTCATAGATGGTGGCGAGATCGCCGGGGGCCACGAATTGAACCGAAATACCGCCTATGCTTCCACTCAGAGCTTTGCGAGGCATGACGAGGGATTGGGGACGAAAATCGTTCAACGAGACGATTCCAGCGACTGCCGGCGCCAGGGCGAGCGGAATCTTGGGATCGCTCATGTTCGCGATGTGCATCACCCCATTGACCGAGAGCGAATGGATTTCCGTGTGGAATGCGACCAGCACTTGGTCGGCGGTTCCGGAAAAATCGATAGCCGTTAAACTAGGCTGCACGCAGTTTACGGTGAAGCCGGCGGAGTGGAGCCACTCCGTGACGGTATCGACGTCCCTTTGCGATGGTCCAAACCTATGACCTACTTGCGCCGGGGTCAGCCATTTATGAAAGTTGGGTGAACTGGAGTCGTGTTGTTGGTCGATGAACTCGCGGAAGGCCTGCTCGCGCTCCGGGCTGCGTTTTAGTTGAAGAAGCAGGTGATCGAGCGCAAACGTGTCGGCCACTCTCCCGCGGTCATTCTCAGCAGTCGCCTCCGCACGAGTATTTCCCCCCAGCGTGTAGAGTTGGCCGGCATCGATCCGCTCGGTAATCAAAACTCGAGCGGGTGCAACTTCAACCCGCTGCGCGAAAAGTGCAGACGCCAAGCCAAATATGGTCGCGCAGGATGCCAGTAGGAATAACGATAAAGATCGCATTCGTAGATTTAGTGTCATGAAGTTGCCTCGCACAAGTGGATGTCAGCGATTCGAGGATCGCCTTCTTCTCCCCAGAAGCTCGCGCCACAACGGAAGGCCGTGGCAGTTATTTCTATTCCCACGGGACGCCACAGCCTCCTGTGGCGCTTCCCATTGGCCTTTCGACGCGGGACGAACGGCGCTCGGTTACGTTAAGTACAGATTGTAAGGCTATCGTAGCAATTATCGGGCGGGAGTATGTTGAGCTTAAGTCTTAATTCGGCGAAATTCGCAACTTAGGCCCGCTCCCGCGCAACGGATCGCGGCAGGAGTTGTCTCGCACGATGAAAATATGCGACGGCTAGCGGTGATCTTGACGCCCGCGATCTTGAGGCCCAGGTCTTGCAGCGGACGCCGTTCCCTGTTGTCCGACTAAGTAAGAAATTCCAGCAACGGTAATCGTGCCCTGGCGCGCCGCGCCCGTATTATTCGGCGCGGCCGAGATGATAACTGTTCCACTGCCCGTACCGCTCGAAGGCGTGACGGTTACGTAATCCAGCGTGTTGACGACCGTCCAGAAGCAGTCGCTACCCTGGGCCGTGACCGTGATCGATCCGCTCGCGCCGTTCTCGGGAAACTCCTGGCTCAATGGCGAAATGTTGAGACCGCATACCGAGAATCCAGCCAGGAAGGCGTCCGTTTTGCCGGGCGCCGCATTCAATGTTTCGCCGCCGAAAGGATCGAAAATCGGTCCCGTGTTGGAACCTACTAAGTACACGTTGCCGGCCGAATCAAAATCCACCCCGTAGCCGATTTGGACTCCAGGGCTGCCGAGATAGGTGAAATAATCGACGCCCGAGGAACCAGACTTGGCCGGATTCAGACGGAGGACAAAAGCATCCATCGACCCGTCATAAGCCGATTGGAGAGCAAGGGCGGTCGAGTGAAGTCCGGCCGACTGGGTCATGCCGGAAAGATAGAGCGTGCCGAGCGCGTCGCGCTTCAGATCGAAGCTGATGTCGGCGCCTGCGCCGCCGAAGTACGTTGAGTAGGTCAGTTGCTGATTCGGGCTCGCCGAAGGATTGAGAATCGTGATGAACGCATCGGTGTCGCCGCCATACGCAGTCTGCAATGCATTGCTCGTAACCGGGTAATCCTGTGAGATCGTGTAGCCGCTGAAGATCGCGTTTCCAGCCGGATCGAGAACAATCTGGCGAGCTTCTTCCAGATTTGCGCCCCCAATATAGGTGCCATACAGTAAACCGTTCGATCCCTTCGTTGGATCGAGATGCGCGACGTAGGCGTCGCCGCCTCCGTGATAGAAGCTTTGATAGTTATTCACAACTGGAATGTCGAACGAATAGGTTCCGCCAGCGACCCAAAGCGTTCCATCCGCTGCGACGGCGATTGCGCGGCCGGTGTCCCAACTCGATCCACCGAGAAACGATGAGTAAATCAGAGTCGCACTTCCGGATTGCGACGGATCGAAACCCGCAACGAATACATCCTGGCTGAAGCCTCCGCTCAGAGCACTCTGGTAAGGGGCGACAGTTGGAAAATCGGTGGACTGAGCTCCGCCGGTGATCCACATTCTGCCTTGGGAATCCACCGCGATCGCATTGGCGGTATCGCTTGCCTTGCTGCCGCCCAGATAACTGGCATAAGCGAGCTGCTGGCTTGAATTGATCCACACCACGAACGCATTAAAGAAGGCGGTGTTTTCCAGTTTGTTCTGGTAGGTGTTGCTGGTCAGCGGCAGATCAACAGATTCGGTGGATCCTGTGAGATAAATGTCGCCTTTCGGTCCGACCGCAAGACCGCCGAAAACTTCCGTATTCGATCCACCAACAAACGTAGAGAACAAGATGCTCTGGCCGAGCGGAAGCGCAGGGTTGATCTGCGCCACCCAAAGATCCGTGTTGCCTTTGTTGGTGGACTGCGTCGGCGTCCCGTAGAGGGGGAAGTTGCCCGAATCGGTTGTACCTGCGACGTAGATCAATCCATTCTGATCGTGGCCGATGGCGTAGGCAACGTCGGTATCGGAACCCGTGAGATAGAGGCCGTAGCTCAGCACGGGATCTATTACGAGGGAACGGCGGTGATCGTACGGTCCCAGCTTGAATCCGTAAGAGCCATCCCGATTGCGGCAGTAGCTGCTGTCGACAGCGATGCGCGCGCCGTTCGAATCCAATTGATAGGCGACCGGCCGCTTTTGAATCAAGCCGGCGATCAGATTGCCATCGGTATCCAACTCGGATTTTTCGCCGGCTAGGCGAAGTCGAATGCGGCCGGGATCGGCGCCCGGCCCAACTGTTAGATCGTATTCCAGCTCGCCCGAGTTGCCGTAATAAACCAAATCGATGCCCGGATATAAGCCGGTGACGCGAAGACGCTCATAGTTGATGAGGCCTCGCCGCCATTTCGCAGGATCGTTGCCCAAGAAGAGATTAGTCTTCGATCGCATTACGCTCTCGCCCTGGATGCGAGCGTGTGGATCGCTATTGACAAAATTCAGCGAAACAGAGCGGCCGCCCGAGTGCAGTTGCGCCTGGCTGTTTGAAAACTCCATGGCGAAACGGGTGCCGCGCACGACGAATCGGCCTTGAGCGTCCCCGTAGGGTTCGAACCTCAACGGCGCTGTTTGCAGAATTTTGATCGGATCAGGGGCGGCAGCGAAGACGCTCGTGGTCCAGGCAGCGCTCAAGATCGCGCCCGCCAGTGGGATAGAAAAACTTGATTTCATGGTCGAGACGAATAGACTAACGACGCACCGGGCGTATCTCGGGTTAACCGGAAAGCATGCGGCGCGAGGAACTTCCTTACAAAACTTGACAACAGAATCAAGGGCAATAGAAGAGTTTAGCGTAACGGCGGGTCTTCGCACAGCGTCTGGCGAAGCAAGATGGTTCAAAAACGCATTCTGGGGATGTCGTGCGCGTGTGCGGCGTGGGCGCTGGTCCTGATGGCCGCCGAGCCATGGAAAAGCAAAGACTCTGCCCAATGGACTGACGGTGACATCAACAAAATTCTGACTGACTCGCCCTGGGCCAAGGAGAAGACGGTGTCGCCGCAACGCCAGCAGCAATACGGCCAGCGTGGTATGGGGCGCCGCGCGGGAACGGGATACCCGGGCGGCGGGTACCCAGGGGGTGGATACCCGGGTGGCGGCGGTTATCCTGGAGGGGGCGGTGGCTATCCAAATGGAGGGGGCGGTTCTCCGAGCGAGCAATCGATGAACCTGACCATTCGCTGGGACAGTGCTCTTCCGGTACAGCAGGCTCTAAAGCGCCAAGGAACGGCAAGCGCAGAAGAAGCAAAGCAGGTAGCCGACGCGAGCGAAAAATACTACGTGATCGCTCTGTTCGGGTTCCACATGCCCAGCAATCGCCGGAGCCGCTACGACAATAGCGACGATTCCGATCAGGACCGTGGCCGCGACAGCGCGGACCGGCTGCGCGCGCAGTTGCTGGATGCGGCCCAGTTGGAACTAAAGGGCGGCCGCGCGCTCTATGCGCAGGATGTCCAGATCCAAGGCGGCGGGTCGGAGATTCACTTCCTGTTTCCGCGCAATCCCGGCATCGCGTCCAGCACCAAAGAAGTCGACTTCATCCTCCAGGTGCGCGACATCAAAGTGGAGCACAAGTTTCACTTCTCGGAGATGCAATATCAAGGACAATTGGCGCTGTAGCGGGAGTCAGGCTTCACCCTAGCGAATCAGTAACGTCCGTCAGGGCGTGTATGCGCGGCGTTGGTGGATAACCATGCTTGACACGGTGCGCTTCGTGCACGCTCAACCCGCGAACGTAGATGCTGTTGGCAATCGAGATGTCACTCACTGCACAGCTCACTGGCGACATGCGCTGGGGGAAGAACTGAGAGAGCTTGGCCGGGTCGATTGAAACACATCCCACCGATTTGAACTGCATCCTAGCAGCGTGATTAGACGTCAAGGTACCGGGGGCGTGCAGCAGCCACATGCGCGGTTCCATCAATCCACCGAGCGAGGGCTGCTCTAGCATGGGCTCGCAGATCACGAGCGGCCGATACCATGCGAGAAAATCGTATTGCAGGCCGCGCTCGGCGACGACAAATGCGCCCCAACCGTCCTGATGCCAGTCCCCAAGTAAAGGCGAGCTCTTGCCGGCGTAAGGGTTGATGGGGTGTTGTTTGCAGGTCGGATATCCAACCACATCGCCGACTTCAAGTATAAGTTTCTGCGGCACCTTCAGGACGGCGCGCGGTTTGGTTGTTCCTGCCGCCGCACTGATTCGAACCCGAAGCTCTTCTAACATAGTGCGGCGCTTCGCAAGGCTCTTATCATCCATCCCGAGTGCTTTCATCGCGGCCAGATCGGCGCCGTCGAGAATGATGTTCAGTGCCCGTTCGCGCGCGCTAGGGCAGTCGATGCCGCGTTTGGCAAACTGATCGGCCACGGCTAACCAGAAAATCGTATGGTCGGGATCGGTCGGGTCATTGGCCACAGAGGGCTCGGTAGCGCAAAGATACGCCAGGACTTCTTCCGGCGTTCCTGGCAGACGGGCCACGGCCTTGACGCTTCCGCGCACATCCTGAGCAAAGTCACCCGAATAGAGCCCGACTCCCCACACGCCCATGTGTTGCCCGCTCCTAGAGGCTGTCTATCGTCAAGTCCTAAATCGGCGTCTCGCTTCTTAACGTTAACGGTCCCTGAGTCGTCACTAGGTTTGGGGTGAAACTCCAACGTCGCCGGGCAGAGGCTGTCTTACAATCGAGGCATATGCCCGTGACACGGTCTTCGTGGCTCATTCTGGCCCTCGCCACGGGCCTTCTGGCGCAAAAGCAGCCGTTTGACGTGAACGCGCTGATGAAAGTCGCGCGAATCAGCGAGCCGCAGGTCTCGCCGGACGGGAAGACAGTGGCCTTCACCTTCCAGACGATCGATCTGAATCAGAATACCAAGCCGAAACAGATCTACACCGTTCCGGTTTCCGGCGGATCGCCGCGCCAGCTCACGACCGAAGGGCAGGATAATGAGCGGCCGGAATGGTCTCCGGACTCGGCGCACATCGCTTTTATTTCGGATCGTGGAGGATCGGCGCAGGTGTGGATCATGAACGCCGATGGCTCGGCGCCCCGCCAGATTACGCATATCTCTACCGAAGCTGTCGGCGTTTTGTTTTCTCCCGACGGCAAGAAACTGGTGTTCACCAGTTCGGTTTATCCCGACTGTCCTGATGATGCGTGCAACAAGGCGCGATTGGATGTGGAGAGAACTAGTAAGGTGAAGGCGCGGAGCTACACGACGCTGCTTTACCGGCACTGGACGGAATGGCAGGACAAACGCCGGTCGCATCTGTTTTCCATCGATGTCGACGGCGGCGGGCTGAAAGACTTGACGCCTGGCACTCGAGATGTTCCTCCGTTTTCTCTCGGCGGACCAGACGACTACGCGATATCGCCCGACTCCAAAGAAGTCTGCTATTCGATGAATACCGACGCGGTGCCTGCCACCAGCACCAACTCGGACTTGTTCGCCGTTCCGATCAACGGCGGCGATTCCACCAAGATCACGTTGAATCCTGGCGCCGACTCCAGTCCGCAGTATTCACCCGACGGGAAGTGGCTCGCCTATCGCAGCCAAGCCCGCAACGGATACGAGAGCGATCGCTGGCGTCTCATCGTATTGGACCGTGCCACGGGTAAGGTGAATCTACTCACCGATTCGCTGGACCGGTCCGTGGAGAGCTTCAAGTGGTCGCCGGATTCGAATGCAATTTTCTTCACTGCGATTGACCGTGGTCGGCAGAGCATTCAGATGATTCCCGCCACGGGCGGCGCGAGCCGGATGATTGTCGGCGGGCCGTTCAGCTACGACGACATGCAGTTCACTGGCGACGGCAAGACGCTGATTTATTCCGGCCAGAGCGGCTCGGCTCCGATCGAGATCTTCCGGGCGTCTTCGAGCGGCGGCGCTCCCGTCGCGCTTACGCATCTCAACGATGCGCTGCTATCGGAATATGCGTTGACACCGCTCGAGGAGTTTTGGGTGGATAGCGCGGACAAAACGCGCATCCAGAGTTTCATAGTCAAGCCACCGAATTTCGACGCCAGCCGGAAGTACCCCGTGCTCATGCTGATTCACGGCGGCCCGGAGGGCGAGTGGGGCGAGAGTTGGACCTACCGCTGGAACGCACAAGTCTTCGCCGCCGCTGGTTATGTCGTGGTGATGCCAAACCCGCGCGGATCGTTCGGCTATGGGCAGAAGTTCACCGAAGACATCAAGGAGGACTGGGGCGGGAAGCCTTTTGAAGACATCATGGCGGCCACCGATTATGCGGCTGGGCTCCCCTATGCCGACTCGAACCGCATGGCGGCGGCGGGCGGTTCCTACGGCGGCTACATGATCGACTGGTTGCTCGGCCACACGCAGCGCTTTAAGGCGTTGATCTCGCACGCCGGCGTTTTCGATCTGCGAAGCGAGTTCGGCGGGACGGAGGAGCTTTGGTTTCCCCTTTGGGAGTTCAGCGGAACGCCTTGGGACAATCCCGATACCTACGCCAAATGGTCGCCTAGCTATTACGTGAAAGACTTTCATACGCCGACGCTGGTGATCCACGGTGAGCAGGATTTTCGGGTGCCTTATACGCAGGGTCTTCAGTTGTTCACGGCTCTCCAACTGCAAAAAGTTCCTTCGAAATTATTGGATTTTCCTGACGAAGGACACTGGATTCTGAAGCCACAGAACAGCGTGCTGTGGTACAACTCGTTTCTGGATTGGATTGGCGAGTGGACTAAATCTTCTTCTGCGCCGGCACGTTAGTAACTTGGAGCAGAGGGGATCAGCCCTGTGTTTGATATACTCGCAAAAGGCCCGCGGGTTTTTCCTTATGTCCGACTTCCGTCTTGGCGATGTAATCGACGATCATTGTGTCAAGTGCCGGCGTATCACGAATCACGCCATTGTTTCGCTGGTGGATAGCGCACCGGCGAAGGTGCGCTGTCGAACGTGCTACCACGACCATGACTACCGTCACGAGCAAGCTCCGCCTTCGAAGAAAGATCTGAAAAAGCAGGAGCTGTTCAACGAGGTGCTATCCGCGGTGGCGCCAGCTGCCGGCGAGAGCGTCAGCGACGCGGGAGAAGCAGCTGCGGTCAAGAAAGCCAAGATTCGCGGCAAAAAAACGTGACCCAGGCCTGGGATCCTCAGGCATACCAAGGCAAGCATTCGTTCGTATGGCAGTTCGGCACGAGTCTGCTCGAACTGCTCGGTCCGCGCGCAGACGAGCGGATTCTCGATGTCGGGTGCGGGACCGGCCAGCTCACCGCCGAGATTGCGCGCTCGGGTGCTCGCGTGACGGGGCTCGATAGCTCTCCGGAAATGCTGGCTGAGGCGCGCCGAAATTATCCGCATCTTCATTTTGTACAGGCCGACGCGGCTGATTTCTCATTCGACGAGGCATTCGATGCGGTGTTCTCGAATGCAGCCCTGCATTGGGTTAGGAATCAGGCGGGTGCGGCGCGTTCAATCGCTAGGGCGGTGGGGCCGGGTGGGCGATTGGTTGCCGAGTGCGGTGGGAAGGGGTGTATCGCGTCCGTAATCCAAGCGATACGAGCCGTTCTCGGCCCTCGCGCTGACGAACTTTGTCCCTGGCGCTTTCCAAGCATCGGCGAGTTCGCACCGTTGCTCGAAGCCAACGGACTCGAGGTTCAGCAAGCTTGGCTGTTCGACCGTCCCACACCGCTCGAGGGCGCGGATGGATTCGAGAACTGGCTCCGCATGTTCGCTGGCCCGTACTTTCGCGGCCTCGACGAACGGGAATCGCATGATTTGGTCGCTGCGCTCGACGCGCGACTGCGGCCGGCGCTGTTTCGCGTCGGCGTTTGGACGCTCGATTATCGAAGGTTGCGTATCGTTGCCCGCAACCCGGGCTAAGGCACTGCCGTCCACTAGTCCGTCATGCGGATCTCGCGGCGCGGTTTCCTGCTCGCCACGGCCGGCTCGCTCTTTGCCCAGACGCCGGATTTTTCGGGCGGTGTCGATGTGGTTACAGTCCTGGCGACAGTCCGCGATCGGGACGGCCGGATTGCAAAAGACCTCAACGCAGAAGACTTCGTTTTGCTCGACGACGGTGTGCCGCAGACCATCCGCTACTTCGCGCGTGAGTCCGATCTGCCGCTCATTCTCGGGCTGCTCGTCGACACCAGCCGCAGCCAACGCGATGTACTGGAGCCGGAGCGCGAGGCGAGCTACGTGTTCCTCGATCAAGTGCTGCGGCCAGATCGTGACAAAGCTTTCATCGCTCAATTCAACACCAGAGTTGAAGTTCTCCAAGGCTTTACTTCGTCGCGTGAGGAACTACGCGCGGCGCTGGATCGGTTGCGCATCCCGGGGATGATCACGACCCTGCTTTTCGAGGCAGTCAGGACGCGTTCTGAGCAGGAAATGCGGCCTGAGCGTGGCCGAAAAGCTTTCGTCATCTTATCCGACGGGGTATCCTTTCGCGATAAGGCCACGATCGGCACAGCAATCGAATACGCGCAGCGCGCCGACACCATCATCTACTCGATCCTTTTTGCCGATCCCTT